>JADEYI010000202.1_pt1 | contig 107488 bp, 108 predicted proteins | sample 8542331 | NCBI WGS metagenome assembly JADEYI01 (sample SAMN16510988, study PRJNA670497) | mine drainage metagenome | isolation source: biofilm near Copperflume 1 | place: Germany: Marsberg coppermine Kilianstollen | collected 2018-02
ATTCAGCGATACCGGCACCGCTTCCGCCGCCGCTCCCACCTGCGCCTGGAGCAGCAGCATCCCGAATAGGGTGGCGATCAACCAGGGAAGAATTCCACAACCACGTTGTGCTCTCATCATCATTGGCTCTCCTCCTCCGTCCTCCGCTCAAAGCTCACGGCAGCTCAGGGCACATCGATTGTTTTCGGGGTTGGGGCGCTGAGGCCGGAGTCGCCGAGCGAGTCGCTGGCGATGCCGGAATCGGCGTCGGACCGGGTATGCTTCAAAGCTGCTGGAGGGCTCGCGGGGACAACATTCCCCACGAATGCCGGCGCCTTGGCCTCCACCGGGTCGGGCAGCGTCGCCGGAGCGCCATTGCCGGCATGGTTGCGCCGCTCCCCGGAACTCGAATGTGTGATCCAATAACCGGCACTCGCGCGCTCGGGCGAAGGCTGGCGGACAAACGAGACCGACTCAGCGCTCTTGCCGTCGCGCATAATCTGTATCTGGATCGGCCGCACTCGCGCCGCGGGTTGGCGCACTACATGGCCGTGCTGGATGCTGACGACCATCGGCGCTGGCGCATCGCTGTACGAATGCAACATCTCCGGGATGCTGACACCGGTGGTCATGACGATCTTATGATCGTCGTAACTGCGCATTGCCAGATGCAGGCTGCCCTCGCGGCTCGCGAGCGCCAGCCGCTCGGCCTCCTGTGGCGTCACGATCAGCGTAACGACCTTCACCACTTGCGGTTGATCGTGGGTGTGTTCGATCTCCTGGGCGACCGCCAGCACCTCGACGTTCTGCAGCACGATTTTCGAGAAGGGCTTGCCCTCGGGACCGTTGCCGGGCACCGCGACCAGTACATCGACTCGCGTATGCGGCAACACGAAACCGGCGATATCGCTGACCTCGTCGACCGGCACCGACATCGCTCGCATCCCGGCCGGAATCAATAGTGGCATCACGCCCGCGGTCTTTGCGCCGGTGAACAGCTTGTCGGAAACGATAGGTTCGTTGGTCACGAAGGCGTCTTTGACAAACGCGTTCATCACGGACTGCGGATCGGTGATCGCGCCGGGCGGGGTGCTGTCGCGCGCCCATCGCGCGAGTTTCACCGATCTGGCGTCAATCCTGGAGCCGAGCGGCAGGTCGCGGGCGGCAACCACCACCTCGACCGATTTCACCATCGCCTGCTGCACCTCGGCCTCGCGCTTTTTGAGCGCCGAGTAGACCACCAGCGCGGCGACCAGCGCCGAAACCCCAGCCAGCACCACGTACACCATCGGTCGTCTCATTGTTCCCCCTCCCCACAAACAGCGGCGCAGTTCGGCGATTAAGCCGCTTGCGTCATGTCATTCACAGAAAGCCGATTCCGAATTGCTTAGACTGGTCGGAAAGCTGATGCCTAGAAATGGATTCGGCAGCGCCACCAGGTGGCTCACATCGAAGGTGAGCGATAGCGTCACGCTATTGCCGAAGGTGCAACTGCCGTTCGGGTTCAGCGTCACGGTGGTGAGATACGCACCGTTATTGGCGCTGATAGTCGGCGACGCATTTTGCAGAATGTAGCTTGTGACGGCGGACTGGTTGGCCGTGGGATTGACCGCTGCATATCGCGCCCCCTGATAATTGGCCTGACCCAGGGCCAGTGCCGCCTCCCCTATAATCGCGAACTGAACTGCTACCACCAGCACGAACAAAGCAACAGTAAGGATGATCGCGAATTCCACCGCCGCCTGTGCACGACCCACGCCGACCAGCCGCCGCCTGAGCGTAGCGATTGAACTACTTAACCGCCCCCTCACAGGGCACTGAGCATGGTTAGTCATACGCAACTGCCTCCGATCGATCCAAAGTAAAAGTCTCGGCCTAAAGAAGCGCCGAAACCTTATCCACCAGCTCCGTCACCTCGGTTCCGGCCGTCTGATACAAACTCGCAATGACCACCGCAATCGTCGCCAAAATCAAAGCGTACTCAGTCATGGTCTGACCTTCTGGTATCGCGATGACTTTTATTTTTTTTGCCAGGTAGTTCATTCCCCCTCCCCGCGGCCGCAGAATTGGGGCGGCGAAGAGTCTCCGCCGCCCCGGTTGAGCTCGTTTAGAGCTGACCGTCGACGGTGCCCAGCAGGCTCTTAATGTCGGTGCCCATGAGCTGGTAGCCCGCGAACACGACTACCGCGACTGCGGACAGGATGAGCGCGTATTCCGTCATCGTCTGTCCCTTGTTGAAGCCTTTGTGGGCCTCACGAGCGCGAACGTACCAGTTAGTGATCAACTCCATTTCTCTCTCCTCCTGTTGGCGTTCTTTATGAACGCGTGTCATCCAACGAATTTCATGCTTTGCGCCGGGATCAGCCTGGCCGGTTCGCTTTGACGAACCGGCTGCTCGATCGCTTTGCGCGATTCGACAGGCTGCGGATAAAGCGCGCGCACGGTATTACTGAGGGCGATCACCACCAGCATGGCTGGCAGGGCCAACGCGATGAAAATTACCGGATTGCCATTCTTCTTCCGGTTCGCGACATGTTCTAAATCAATCGCGGTCAAGGTGTTCCCCCTCCTGGAACGCTTAACTTTGTCCGTCAGACGCCGTGCGTCTCAAAACGAGACAGGATTGTTCAGCACACTCGGTGCCAATGCGGAAATGCAGTGAAGATGGGGATTTTTTGCTACGAGCTGTGAATTCGCTGGCGGGAGCGCAACACGCTCGTTGCGTTATCGCAACGATAAGCTTGCGATCCCACGGATTCGATGGCAGTAAGTTAAAAAAACGTGTTATTTACGAAATTAGGCGAAAGGCATCGCCGATTTCGAATGAACGTCACCCGCCGGCTCGTGCCGAAAGACCGCTACATAACTGTGGCGCTGACGCACGGCATGTTAACGCGCAGGATTCCGTGGCTTCAGGAGGGTACGATTTCGATCAGATCGCCGTTCTCTGTCCCAATCCGGGACGCCGCTCCGGACGCCAGCTCGAGGGCGTAACCCGCGCCCCATACGGGCGGCGACAGTCGCCAGGGCTTGAGGCTATGGCAAATGCGGAGCACATGCCGATGGCGGTCCAGGAACAAGATATCGATCGGAAACCGCATGAAGAACATATGCATCCACATGAACGGCTCCAGCCGTCCCGCCTTGAATAGCATCCCCATATCGGGATCGAGGCCGTCGCGCCCCAGCAGTCCCCGGCTTTTCCCGCCGAGACCGCCGGCGTCTTCGAGCCGGGCGCATAGGATTGCGCCGCGTGTCTGATTGAAAGCCTGCAAAATTGGAATTACCTTCCAACGTCTTGATATGCCTTAATTCGCTAAATGAGACAACGGCGTATTCGGTCGGTTCAACTTTCTCAGCGCCACATGCAGACCCACATTCCCTATAGGCGGTGGATTTTCGCGCGTACCATATAGACCTGACGTTGATTCGGCTGCCCGGCACTGTTTAAGCGCTACGCCTCTGTAATAGAATCATCGCCGCACGGTCCCGTGTATTTGATAAACCGGGGCGAACAATTTCCCGATGAACTCGCTGTGTATCGTTATCGCATTGGCCTGCTATGCGGGCTCATCCGGCTGCTTTTTTTATGGCCGCGGCTCGGGCGCACGCCGAATTCTGCTAAGCGGAATCGGACTGCTTGGCGCCGGGGCGCTGTTCGACCTGGTATATCTAGTAGCCGCGGGGTTGCAGGCCGGCAATCTGCCGGTATCGAATTTCGCCCAATCGCTCACCTTTCTGGCCTTGCTGGTGGCGTTGATGGGATTCGGCCTGATCGCTCGCCTGCACGCGCGCGTGATTGGAATAGTGATCGCTCCCGCGGTGACGATCGCGTCGGCGGCGGCTTACATGCTGGAGCGCCACGGCCGAATCGTTCTGCCCGAAACTTTGCGCAGCGGATGGCTGCCGGTCCATGTCACGCTGGCGCTGCTTGGCTATGCCCTGTTTTTGCTCTCGGCCGGCGTCAGCCTGCTTTACTTGATCTATGAGTCGCGGCTCAAAGCGAAACGGCCGCTACCGGGGCCGGGCGAATGGGTCCCCAGCCTTGAAACGCTTGATCGGATCAACTACCGCCTGCTCGGCTGGGGCTTTGCGATGCTTAGCCTGGCGATCGTGACCGGCGCGATCTGGGCCGATGCCACCTGGGGCCATTTCTGGTCGTGGGAGCCACAGGAATCGTGGTCGCTCATAACCTGGATTTTGTATGCCGGCCTGCTCGAATCGCGTCTGACTGTCGGCTGGCGCGGGCGGCGCGCGGCGGCGCTGACGATTGCGGTATTCACCGTTTTGGTCGGTTCGTTTCTGGGCGTCAGCCTGATTCATCCAGGTCATCACGGCGGTAATTTCGATTGACGATGAATTCGCAGCTACTCATCGTGGGCGTTAATCATCGTACCGCACCGGTCAAGGTGCGTGAGCGGTTGGCCTATGCCCCCAGCGAAATCGTTCCGGCTTTGTCGCGCCTGAAGTCGGCGGGTTTGGCGATTGGGGAGGCGGCGCTAATCTCGACCTGCAACCGGGTTGAAATCGTGGGCGTGACCGCTAATCCGCAGGCGGCCGCGGAGAGCGCATTGCAATTTATCGGCGTGGATCGGCGGACCGATAGCGATTCGTTCAGCGGCGCGGCCTACCGCTTCACCGGGACCGGCGCCGCGCGCCATCTGTTTCGGGTCGGCGCAAGTCTCGACTCGATGGTGGTCGGCGAGCCGCAGATTCTCGGGCAATTGAAACTCGCCTATGCCCAGGCGGTCGAGGCCGGCAGCGCCGGTCTGGTGCTCCATCGTGCGTTCCACCGCGCCTTTTCGGTGGCCAAGCGGGTGCGCAAGGCGACCCTGATCGGACGGGGCGCGGTATCGGTCAGTTCGGTGGCGGTGGCGCTCGCGGCGCAGATTTTCGATAACCTGACCGACAAGACCATCATGCTGATGGGTGCGGGCAACGTCGCCGAATTGGTCGCGCGCCAACTGAAGCGCCGCGGGGTCGAGGAGCTGCTGGTAACCAGCCGCACCTTCGATCGCGCCGTTTCGATCGCGCGTGAACTGGGCGGCACCGCGGTGCCCTTCGATCACTATCGTCCCTATTTGAAAATCGCGGACGTGGTGATCGGATCGTTGGCGGTCGAAAATCCGGTTTTCACCCCGGAAGAGATCGAGCCGATCATCCGGGAGCGGCATTATCGGCCGATGTTCCTGATCGATTTGGGTGTGCCGCGCAATTTCGACGAGCGGCTCAACGGGCTCGAGAACGTATATCTTTACGATATCGACGATCTTGGGCAGGTGGCGCTCAAATCGCGATCGGATCGCGAGCACGAGGCGGCGAAGGCCGAAATTATAGTCGAGTTGGAGGTCGAAGCCTTCGATCGATGGATCGCCGGGCTGGGATTGGTCCCGGCCATCAAGGATATCCGGCTGAGCATGGAACAGTTGCGCGATTATGAACTGAACCGCCATCGCGCATGGCTGTCGGCGCTCGATCCGGATGGACAGGCGAAGGTTGAATCGCTGACGCGCGGCCTGGTCAACAAAGTGCTCCATCGGGTGCTGGCCGGTTTGCGCAGCAAGGATGGGGAGGCTGGCGGCGAGCTATATACCGCCGAACTGGCCCGCCGTCTGTTGTGCGGCGAGACTGCGTTCGATTCGCCGGACGACGACCAGGCGGACGATCAGGACGATCCCGACGACGATATCCGATAACAGGGCGATGAATTCTCATCTTCGAATCGGTTCACGGCCGAGTCCGCTGGCGCTGGCTCAAGCCCGTCTGGTGGAAGCATCCCTCAAGGCGCAACTTCCGCATCTTAGCGTGGAGATCGTGACGATTCGGACCAGCGGCGATCGGCTCACGACCGCGTCGCTGGCCGACATCGGCGGGAAGGGATTGTTCATCCGCGAGATCGAACAGGCGCTGGTCGCGGGGGAAATCGATATCGCAGTGCATTCGATGAAAGATCTGCCGGCCCGCTTGTCCGAGCAGTTTCGAATTGTGGCGGTGCCGCCACGCGAGGATCCGCGCGACGCGCTGATCGCACGCGACGGCGGACCGCTCGCCTCATTGCCGCGCGGCGCGTGCGTCGGAACCTCGTCCAACCGCAGGCGCTTCGAGGCCTTGCGCATCCGGCCCGATCTCGAAGTGGTTCCGATGCGCGGGAACGTCGATACGCGGCTGGCGAAAATGGCGGCCGGCGGTTTCGACGCGATCATGCTCGCCATGGCCGGGTTGAAACGGCTGGGCCGGGCCGAGGGCCTTGTATCGCAGGTGCTCGACGATCGCGACTTCGTGCCGGCCGGCGCTCAGGGCGCGCTCGCGATTGAGGCGCTGAGCCAAGGTGCAATCGCGGGTTCGAACGAACTGGAGCGGACCGTGGTTGCGATCAACGATCGTCGTGCGGCCGCGGAGACCGCCGCCGAGCGCACCTTTTTGGCGAGAATCGGGGCTTCTTGCGCCACCGCAGTCGGCGTTCGCTGCGTGCTCGAGCGAGACCATCTGCAAATCCGCGCGCTGCTGTTCGACGCGCACGGTAAGCGATCCCTGGACGATGAGATCGATCGCATAGTGGACGAAAATCCGGCGGCGGCAGGTCTCGATTTGGGTGAGAGGATGCTGGCGCGCGGAGCGGCGGAGCTGGTCGGCGATGGCCGTGAGTAATCTCGCGTTAAATGGCCGGACGATCGTGGTGACGCGCGCGGCGGGTCCTGCCGCCGAGCGTTTTTCGATTCGGCTGCGTGCAATGGGCGCAACGGTGATCGAGTTCCCGACTATCGCGATTGCGCCACCGGACAGCTACCAGACACTCGACCGCGCGATCGCGCGGCTCGGCGCTTTCGATTGGATTGTCTTCACCAGCGCCAACGGGGTCGCGGCGTTTTTTGAACGGCTCATGCAGCAACAGCATCATATAGATGAGGCGCGGGCGCGGTTCGCGGCGATCGGGCCGGCGACGGCCCATCGGCTGAGAAAATATGGCATTGAGGCGGCGGCAATACCGGCTGAGTATCGCGCGGAGGCGATCATCGATGCGATTGGCGCCGATCGAATTCGGGGCGCACGCTTTCTGATCCCGCGCGCGCAGGTGGCGCGGGAAGTTTTGCCGGAAATGTTGCTTGCGCAGGGGGCGGCGGAAGTGATCGTCGCGCCGGTTTATCGCACGATCGTTCCCGATAATCCGAACCTGGAGCTTTTGCGTGCAGGTTTGAACGGCCGCAAAATAGACCTGATCACCTTTACCAGTTCGAGCACGGTGCTGAATTTCCAGCGGATGGTCGAAGCCATGCCGCCCGGCCTGAAAGCCGCCGTGATCGGTCCGATTACCGAGGAAACGGCGCGCCGAATGGGTTTCGAGGTGGCGATATCAGCAGCCGAATACACGATTGATGGATTAGCCGCCGCAATCTCGGATTGGTTCAAAACCCAGCCGATGTTGTAGGCTATCAAGGTAGGTTCCGGATCCAGCAAGGGATTTCATAATGACTTTTCCGATCAATCGCCCGCGCCGGATGCGGCGCACCGATACCCTGCGCCGGATGGTCCGCGAGACGCGGCTGTCGCCCGATGACCTGATTCATCCGCTGTTCGTATGTCCGGGACGGGACGTGGTGAAGCCGGTGGAATCGATGCCTGGCGTGGCGCAACTTTCGGTCGATCGCGCACTGGCGGAGGCGCGGGAGATTCATGCGGCCGGCGTTCCCGCGATAGTGCTGTTCGGCATTCCATCGACCAAGGACGCGACGGGCAGCCAGGCCTGGAACGATCGCGGTGAGGTTCAGCGCGCGATCGCTGAAATCAAAGAGCATGTGCCGGGGCTGGTGGTGATTACCGACGTATGCCTGTGCGAGTACACCGATCACGGTCATTGCGGCGTGATCGCGGGCGGTGAAGTCGATAACGACGCTACGCTGGAACTGCTGGCGCGCGAGGCCCTGTCGCATGTAAGAGCCGGAGCCGACATGGTCGCGCCGTCGGACATGATGGACGGGCGGGTGGGCGCGATCCGTTCCGCGCTCGACGAGGAAGGCTATTCGCACATCCCGATCATGGCCTATGCGGCCAAATTCGCCTCGGCCTTTTATGGACCGTTTCGCGAGGCGGCCGAATCCACCCCGCAGTTCGGCGATCGCCGGTCGTACCAGATGGATCCGGCCAACGGCGACGAGGCGATGCGCGAAATTGCACTGGATCTGGACGAGGGCGCGGACCTGGTAATGGTCAAGCCGGCGATGCCATACCTGGATCTGATCTATCGCGCAAAGCTTGAGTTCAATTGTCCGCTGGCGGCCTACAATGTATCGGGCGAATACGCGATGATCCGGGCGGCGGGGCTGAACGGCTGGATCGAGGAAGAGCGCGCCGTGATGGAAGTCCTGACCGGGATCAAGCGCGCCGGCGCCGATCTGATTCTCACCTATTTCGCCAAGAACGCCGCCCGTCGGTTGAACCGCTAATCGAAAGTCGGCTTATTTTACGCGCCGCAGACCGCTTTTCGGGCGCTGCCGTGGACGGGGCGTTGGAGCAAATGTGCGGGCCGCTTTCATACGCCACGGGCGCGCGGCGCTTATAACACGTGGCCGCCGTTCGCGCGGGCGCTGCAAAAAGCCGAACAGCAGCGCCATCGGCCAGCATACCGCGATGATAATCCAGCTTGCGTAGTCGAGTCCGATCAAGGTGGCGAGAATCGAACCAAAGGCCGCGCCGATGGAGAAGATTAGCGCCTGCTGAAAGCTGAGGTAGGCACGGCGATGGCCGGGTCCTTTCGGGACTGCGGAGTTGCTCTTCAAAAGCCTCATCTTGCACCTCCGTGCGGGCTCGTTCGCCGGTCGGCGCCGGCGGCCTCCCCCTCGCGTCCATCCAATCGTACCGCAAGTTCGTCAGTTCACGCCACAGGAAACGATTACTCTCTTCGCATATTCGCTGAGGTGACAACAATTCTCTTCAGATCTCTGGTGCTTCATCAGAAGCCGGATCAGGCGCAAATTTTTCAAGATCTGCAATGGCCAGATGTAGCGCTGCGAAGGCGGCGTGCGCAGTGCCACGATCGCATCTCATCTGGTTGCGAATTTCGCGGCCCGGGTGGATAAGATTTCTGAAGTCTTGAGCAAGCCGTGCTTGTTTAGCGGTTTGTTCGGAGATGTCACCGAGTTCCAGCGTCATTCCAATGTACTTTCCGAGACCCCACTCGTAAGGATTCCCCGACAAATCGAGTTTCTTTCTCGCGCCTTGAACCGCTGACCTCCTCTGAGGGCTGCCGTTTCGCGTAAAGCTCCACAGCAGCAATGCTTCCAGCGCCGATCCAGCCAGTACGGTCGCGGCCTTCCATTGGCCATTGTTGAGTGCCATCTCACTGGATGAGATGTCCAGCCGGATGCTGAGACGAAGGTCTTCATCCCATAGGAACTCTAGGCCGGATGTTGACGACTCGATTCCTTCGTCAGGACATTGCCTAAGTAGCATCCAAACTCGCGTTACTGGATTTTGATTTTCAACGGGAGGCCACGGCCAGCCGCCGCCTGCTGAATTAACCCCGCGTTCTAGTCTCCTCGCAAGATGCCTAAGATTGGCGAGCGCCCATAGGAAGTCGCGATATTCGGCCGCAGTAAATCTTAGCGTTGATTCCGGCAGTCGTTCTGCCAGATCGACCACAGCCGCAATTCTTGGTCCCTCCGCATAACCAGCCATCTGCGTCGGATTGACGCTCATGGCCCAGGGAAAGGAGACCTCGATCATTCGTACTACATCACTCGGAAGGACGCTGGGCATGACACCTCACTCGCACCTCTTTACGGCGGCCTGGAAAGAACATCTCCGGACATCCATGTCACACCAGCGTGCATTTGATTGGACCGTTCCCCGATAAACCAGCCGGTTAATTCTTTCAACCATGGTCTGCCGCCATCGAACTTTCCGCGGTCGTCACCGATCGCTCCGGGGCTTCGAGAGGTGCGCGTCATAGTAGGCGCGCATCGCGGGTAGCGTGCGCCGCTGATGATACGCCAGCTCGTCGTCGGGGTAGCGATGCTCGGGGCCGAGTACGCATCCCACTCGCGCATGGCATCGCGCGGCGCAATCGGCTTCGGATTCGACGCGATGTTGGATGCATCGCGGCACGTTCCATCCGCCCGCTGCGCTGACGGCGTCAACGGGACAGGCGGGAATACAGCTACGTACGGTGCATCGCGGACATGGATCGAAGCCGGCCGCCGCGCCGGACGAATCGAGTTCGAGATCGATCAACAATGCAGCGCGCAGAGCGATCCAGGGACCGTAAACCGGATGGACCATCACACCGATAATACTGGGGCCACCCAGTCCCGCCAGCCGCGCCAGTAACATGAAATTGAACGGATCGGGATCGCCGGGGTAGGCGGTGGTGACCTCGAATTTCCGCTCGCGCAAAGGCGGTAGGAGCATCTGCTCGACCACTTCGCGAGTGAAGTCATCGAGCGGGTGGTCGCGATCCAACCATCCGGGGTGAGTGTTTGCGTGCGTCTTCAGCGCGCGCCAAAGCGCGCCGCCGCCATTGCCGATCACAATAATCGAACGCGCGTGCGGCCCTGCCGCGCGCATACGCGACTCTGCTGGCTCGCCGGTAGCGGCATAAGCTGTCGCCGGAATTGCGCCGATAAGGTTCAGTCCGTATTCGGCGGCACGGTCGCGCATCAACTCGACGATTTCGTGATTCAACGCGGGTCACCGCGGCCGAGAGCGAACGCGAGCGCGACCGCCTCGCCGGGAGTATCGGCGCGATGCAGGCCACTAAGCTGTTCCCATGCTTTAAGCGCGATCACCGGCCGTCCGATCTTCATGGCCAGTCCGATTTCCGACAGCGTGCCGGCCTCTCCGGGCAGCGCTATGATCGCGTCGGCGCTCGCCACCACGATCATGTTGCGCGCCTGACCCATCCCGGTGGCGATCACGAATTCGATATGTGGATTGGCGTCAGCGTGATTGTAGCCGGGAAGAATGCCAATCGTATGGCCGCCGGCCGCGAGTGCCCCTTGCGCCGCAGCTTCCATCACTCCGCCACGACCGCCGCAGATCAAGGCGCCATTGCGCCTGCCGATCTCGCTCCCGACTTCGCGCGCGAGTATTCGCTGTTCCGATGAAGCCTGACCCGCGCCGATAACCGCGATCGCGAGTCTGCGCCGGTTCATTGGATAGTCTCAAGCAATGCGGGCAAGGCGCCGAGGTCCTTGATTATGTAATCGGGTTTGGGGATATCGGGCGTGAGCGGATCTTTGCGATCGTTGAGCCAGACCGTGCGCATGCCGGCCTGATGGGCTCCCAGTACGTCATATCTGGGGGTATCGCCAACGAACAGTATTTCGGCCGGTTGGGACTCCATCAGGGTGGCGATTTGCCTGAAGATTTCCGGATGAGGTTTGCGCAGGCCGACGTCGGCCGAAATTATTATGGCATCGAAGAGGTCGGCGACCCCGGTGTCCTGCACAATCTGATGGCCGGTCTCGGAGTCATCGAAGTTCGAAAGTAAACCCAACCGGTATGATTGTTTGATTGTGCGAACGGCGGCGATCCATTCCGCCGGCGACCAAGTCACTTTGCGCACGCCGGCCATATGCAGGGTCGTCAGCTCAGCGGCCAATTCCCGCACTTCCCGGTCATCGCGGAATCCGAGCCGTTGCAGCATGCGCACGAACCGATCGAGGCAACTGATTTCGATCGCGTCGCGCTCGCGTTCCTCATTGATTTCAGTCATCACCTCAAAATAGGTGGCAAGTGCGGTCTCACGATCGAAGCGATGCATTATCGCTTTCTCCAGATGATCGAGAAACCACGGAATCGTGCTGCGGATTTCGCGGCCGCGCCATGCGAACAGCGGCAGTTTCTCAGGATCCCATCTGACCAGGGTATCGAATAAATCGAGTACCACGGCCTTTATGGCGGTATTGGACATCATGCTAAATACTTTATGGCGGCGTCAGCGCGGCGGCGGTACTGATCAGAGCGAACAGGTCGAGCAGCAGCACGGCTCCATTGAGCATCACCGACAAATGATGCAGCCGGTCGAACTCGGCCTTGCGCGCCGGATCGGGATTGGTTTGCTCGGCCACCGATCTGATCGCATCGACCTGCGGGCGAATTCCAATCCCGGCGTACAACGTTATGCCTAGCGCGATAGCCAACGCGACCGCGGCCGACGTCCACCATCCTTGTGGTCCCCTAACGACCGCCAGATAGATCGCGAGCGCGAGGCCGAGACCTCCGCAGGCATATCCCAGCAAATAGTAGCGCGGGAAAATCACGCTGACGACCGTGCCAGCCTGCGCCACCGGCAATCGGGTGAAGATAACCGGCGCGACGAAGGCCGAGAAGAACACGATCGCGCCCAGCCATAGCGCCAGGCAGAGCAGATAGAAAAAGAGCACCATCAGAAGAGACGGGTCATGGGTTTGAGGTCGGGTTTGAATTCGAAATCGGTTTCAATTTTCAATTCAGATAGGTTTTGGATGCGCCACGCAGCGGTTGACGGTTCGCGAAGCCACTTTCCTGACTATGCCAGGCCAATACGTGCGGCTCGCCATACTGCCAGCATAGGAAAACGACCTCGCCCTCGGATTCGAAAGGGAAATCAACCAACCCCTGCTCGATATCCTTCAGCACGCAGCCGAAGCTTTCAATTTGAGCGGCCATCTCCGCCATTCGGTTGGCAATTTCCCTCAGCTTCGGATTACGCTCCATCAGATTGCCCAAATCCGAGCCGGCCAAAGCCCGATCGGCGCGCGCCATCTCGGCCACCGCGCTGCGCAGACGCTGGGCTTCAAGTTGCAACTCACGCATCAGGACCTCAAGCCGCGGAATCAGTTCGTTCGCTTCCTGAGGGGTGAAAAGCCTTTGAAATCGATGGTCTGGCAAACCCTCTTCTCCGGCAGTAGCACAGTGGCCAAACCGTGGTTAACCTAGACTCTGAAGGGTACCTTTGCTTGAACCAAGACCGTATACTACGCAAACACGCGCAACGGTGGAAGCGCGAGCAGCGGAATTCCCCTCCACTACAGAGGCTGAAGATATAAATGGCAGATAAATCCAAAGGGGAACGACGCTTTGAACTGGAAGAAGACCTCAGCGCGGTCGAGATCCCGGATCACTTGCCGGTGCTGCCGCTACGCGGGATCGTAATTTTTCCGAGTCAGATTCACCCATTTCTGGTATCGCGGCAGGCTTCTCTCAAGCTGATCGAGGATGTCGCGGGCACCTCGCGCATCATCGCGCTGACGGCGCAGAAAAATCCCGAAGAAGAGAGTCCGCGCCCCGATGGCTTGTTCCAGCGTGGAACGGCGGTGCGGATCTTGAAAGTCCTCAAGTATCCGGACCAAAGCGTGCGGGTGCTGGTTCAAGGGCTGGCGCGTATCGAGATGGGGGAATTCAGCCAGCGCGAACCATACTTTATAGCCGCCGTGACCCGTCTCGACGAGACCTTCGCCGCGGATAAAGAAAGCGAGGCGCTGCAGGCTCATCTGGTAAGCCAATTCTCGAAATTCGTATCGCTGGTGCCGTATCTGCCCGACGAACTGCAGGTGATGGCGATGCAGGTGCGGGAGCCGGGACGGCTTACCGACTTGGTGGCGTCATATCTAAAGATTCCGGTCGAAGAGGCGCAGGATCTGCTCGCATTGCTGGACGTGCGGGCGCGGCTTGAAAAGCTCATCGCAGTGCTCACCCGCGAAATCGAGCTGCTCGAACTGGGACATAAAATTCAGTCCCAGGTTCAAACCGAACTCAACAAAAATCAGCGCGAATATTATCTCCGCCAACAACTGAAGGCGATTCAGAAGGAGCTGGGTGAGGGCGATCAGCGCTCCTCTGAGATAGAGGACCTCGAGCGGAAGATAGTCGAAGCCAAAATGCCCGAGGAAGCGCGCAAGGCGACCGAAAAGGAGCTCGATCGTTTGAAAATGATTCCGCCGGAGTCGGCGGAGCATACGGTGGTGCGCACCTATCTCGACTGGCTGACCACGCTGCCATGGAGCGTGAGTAGCACCGATAATCTCGACATCAAGCACGCCCGCGAGGTCCTCGACGAAGATCATTACAATCTCGAAAAGGTCAAGGAACGGATCCTCGAATTTCTGGCGGTCCGCAAACTGAAACAGGACACCAAGGGTCCGATCCTGTGCTTCGTGGGACCGCCCGGCACCGGCAAGACCTCGCTCGGAAGATCGATCGCGCGGGCGCTGGGACGAAAATTCGTCAGGCTTTCGCTGGGTGGAATTCGCGACGAGGCCGAGATCAGAGGCCATCGACGTACTTATATCGGCTCGCTGCCGGGACGTATCATCCAAGGCATACGTAACGCCGGGACCAAGAATCCGCTGTTCATTCTGGACGAGGTGGACAAGCTCGGGGCCGATTTCCGCGGCGATCCGGCTTCGGCGTTGCTCGAGGTGCTCGATCCGGAGCAGAACAACAGCTTTTCCGATCATTATCTCGACGTGCCGTTCGATCTTTCGGAGGTGTTGTTCATCACCACCGCGAACATTCTGGATACCATCCCGGCTCCGTTGCGCGACCGGATGGAGATACTGGAACTGCCGGGATACACCGAGGAAGAAAAGCTGCAGATCGCGCAGCGCCATATCGTCCGCAAGCAACTCAGGGAAAACGGCCTTGAATCGGCGAAAATCGATTTTCCGCCGGAGACCCTCGCTGAGATAATACGCAGTTATACGCGGGAGGCCGGACTGCGTAACCTCGAACGCGAAATCTCGCGCGTTTGCCGAAAGATCGCGCGTTCGGTCACCGAGGGTGAGCAGGCGCCCGCACACGTCACGCAGGAAAGCCTCGATCGCTATCTTGGACCGCCAAAGTTTTTCTCGGAAGTGGCGGAACGGGGACATGATCCGGGCGTCGCCACCGGGTTGGCCTGGACGCCCAATGGCGGAGATATCCTGTTTATCGAGAGCACCAGGATGAACGGTCAGAAAGGATTGATGCTGACCGGATCGTTGGGCGATGTGATGAAGGAATCGGCCCAGGCCGCCATGTCGTACATCCGCTCACGTGCCGAGCGCCTCAATATACCACCCGATTTCTTCGAGAAATCCGACATCCACGTTCATATTCCCGCAGGTGGGATTCCCAAGGATGGGCCCTCCGCAGGAGTAACGGTCGCGGCTTCCCTGTCGTCGCTTTTGAGCGGCAGGCCGGTGCGTTCAGATATCGCGATGACGGGGGAGATTACGCTGCGCGGCAAGGTGTTGCCGGTCGGCGGGATCAAGGAGAAGGTGCTGGCAGCACGACGTGCCGGGATTCGAACCGTGATTCTTCCACGCCGCAACGAGCGCGATCTGGAAGACATTCCGGCGGAAGTTCGCGAAGAGATGGCGTTCATCTTTGTGGATACGGTGGATGAAGTGCTCGGCCACGTCTTGCAGCCCCCTGATGAACAGAGGTCCGGAGCAGTGCCGGAAACTCCTCCATCGACCGAGCGGACCACCGTCCTTAACTGAAGATTTTATAGCCAATCGGCGCTTTTCGACGGCAAAACTGCCGCACGGATACGCTCGTCTTGCGGAAAAATTTGTTGTAAATTCAGGCATTAACCATCATTTGGTTGTCTACCGCTTAATTCAACGTTAACATTGCGCAATAATCCATTGTTAGTTCATGAATGGAGGTTTGTGCTAAATTGGCATCGATAAAGCGACATCGAAGTAGATGCACGGTGGATTGGCCACAGTCAGGTGTATTTGCCGATAAGGAGCTGCAAGCCTTTTTCAGATTTCGTCTAGAAAACAGATTGCCGACCGGAGAGGTTTAGCGGGCCCCTTCGGCCCACGATAACTGCGGCTGCATATCATGCCCACGCGCAAATCCTCGGATCATCTCCTGGATCTATTGCTCGGGAAAACTTTGCCCTATGCGCCCCGGCGTCCAAAACGTCAGGTGTGGGCTAAAGTTCAAGAAAAATCTTCGCCGCTGGTCAAGAACACCAGGAGCAAAGTTAAAGATCGATCGATCTCGGAAAAAACGAAACCAAATAGCGCCAGGAAGACGAAATCGTTGGCCGATGCCGGGGTTGCTGATAAAAAGGCCAAGCGATCGAAAACTTCCGTGACTCTACGGCGGACGCCGAGGCATCGACGGTCTGCGACAATCGAAGCCGCATCTGCAACAATTGAGGCAGCATCGCAGAACTCGGTAATAAAGCCGGAAGCTTCGGCTACTCCGGTCGAAGTTGGGAAATCTGGATTAATGAAGATTGCGATTGTCGCGGCGGAAATAGCGCCCTGGGCCAAGGCGGGCGGGCTGGCTGATGTAATCAGCGCCCTGCCGAGTGCGATGCGGCAGTGCGGTGCTCAGCCGTCGGTGATTGTTCCGGGTTACCGCTCGCTCATGGACGCACTTACGTTGGAACCGGTCGGTCCTCCGATGGAGGTGCAGATCGGAAATCAGACCGACGCGTTTACCGTGATGCGCGCCGAGGTTAATGGCGTACCTCTGTACCTGATCGACAATCCGGCTTATTTCGGGCGTGAGGGAGTTTACGGCGATCGCGGAACTCCTTACCCGGACAACTTTAGGCGCTACCTCTTTTTTGGCCGGGCAGCCGCCCTCGCGGTCGCGGCGCTGATTCAACCGGACGTCGTGCATGCGCACGACTGGCATGCCGCGATGACTCCGATCGTAATGCGCGCGGATCCGGCCTTGCGCGGGTTGTTCAGCAATACGCTTTCGATCTTTACCGTTCATAATCTTGCTTTCCAGGGAATTTTCGATGCGGGCGACTTCGGTCTGCTCAATCTCGATCCGGCGTACTTTTCGGTCGACTTTCTGGAATTCTGGGGCCGGATCAATCTGATGAAGGGCGCGGCCGTGCTCGCCGACGGGATTTCCACCGTCAGCCCCACTTATGCGCGCGAGATTGCGGCCGATGCGGAATTGGGCTTCGGCCTCGAAGGAGTCTTTCGTTCGCGCGGCGACCGCTTCACCGGCATTCTCAACGGCGCGGATTATTCCGAATGGGACCCCATGGGCGATCCGATGATTGCCCATTGCTACGGCGCATCCGATCCATCTCCAAAGCGGATGTGCGTTCGTGCTTTGCGTGCTGAGTTAGGGCTGCCGCAGGATGAATCCCGTCCGTTGATCGGGATGATCACCCGGCTCACGCCGCAAAAGGGGACCGATCTCCTGATGAATGCGATGGAGGCGATTATGAAGCTCGACCTCCAGATGGTGATCCTGGGCAGCGGCGATCCCGCCGCCGAGGATTTCTTTCAACACGCTGCTGACCAATACTCCGATCGGCTTCGGATCAAGCTTGGTTTCGACCATGGCCTGGCGCATCGAATACAGGCGGGCTCGGACATGTTCCTGATGCCGTCGCGGTTTGAGCCTTGCGGGCTCACGCAGATGTACGCCCTGCGCTATGGAACCGCGCCGATCGTGCGGGCAACCGGTGGCCTGCGCGATACGATTGTAGAGTTCGATCCGAAAACCGGTGAGGGTAACGGATTCGTGTTCGAAGAATACCGGGCCGAAGCGCTATTTGAAGCGATCGTTCGCGCGCTCGAACTGTTCCAGAATTCCGACGGATGGCGGCGCCTGAAGGCCAACGGCTTCGCCGCGGATTTTTCATGGGCGTACGCCGCCCGTCAGTACCTCGATTGGTTTGAGCGCCTGCGCCGCGTTCGCGCCGGGCAGCGCGCCTGATACGATCCCAATGGCCTCCTCGAAACCGATTCTGGTCTATGCCGACGGCTCCTGTCTCGGCAATCCGGGTCCGGGCGGATGGGGAACGGTCATAATCGCTCCCGACGGGAGCGAAATCGAGCTCTCCGGCGCGGAAGCGCATACCACTAACAATCGGATGGAGATTACTGCCGCGCTTGAGGCGCTACGCCATCTTGATCCGCAATCCGACGTAGTTCTGCGCACCGACAGCCAGTACCTCGTAAAGACGATGAACGACGGCTGGCGCCGGCGCGAGAATCGCGATCTGTGGGAAGAACTCGATGCGGCCGTGCGGCGGCATCGGGCGGTTAAGTTCGAGTGGGTCCGGGGGCATGCCGGCGATCCACTAAATGAGCGTGCGGACGGCCTCGCCCTGCGCGCCGCCGGCGGCAAGCCCGCAGGTGCGCTGGCCGCTGGCCGACGATCGCCGCGGGCCAGCCTTGATGCGCAGGCGGTGGCGCTCGCCTCGATGTTGCAGCCGGGCGAGACGATCCGGGTATGCGCCGGATGCGGGCGGCGGTTCGTGGCCGCCGCTATCAGTGGCAATGAACCGCCGCGCCATTGCGCGCTGGTCGATTGTCAGTTCAAGGCCCGCAGCGCATCGCGCTAAGCTGGACCGCCCCGCGCCATCGGCCTCCGATCGTCTCCCCATCGTTGTCCAGACGACGAGATCTGTCGCGAGCATGGCTATCAGTCCGCAGCGGTGCTAATTCGTTTTCAGTAGAGCGAGGAATCGAAAATGGCGGAAGCAGTAAAAAACAAATCCAGCCAGCGGAGGTCGAGCGTGGGCCTGCGTACGCTGGCGGTTGATATCGGCGGAACCGGGACCAAGGTCGAAGTGCTCGATCAACAGGGCAAGGCGCTGACCGAGCGAATCCGCGTGCCCACCCCGCCGGGCGCGACGCCGCATAAAATGGTGCGTTTGATCGGGAAGATGGCCGCGCAGGCTGGCCGCTTCGATCGCGTCTCGGTGGGCTTCCCGGGCGTGGTCAAAAACGGGATGGTCTATACTGCTGCGAATCTGGGCAAGGGCTGGAACTGCGTCAAGCTCGACAAGCTGCTGACAGAAAAGCTGGGCAAGCCGGTACGGGTAGCCAATGACGCCGATGTGCAGGGTCTTGGAGCGATCAGCGGGAGCGGGGTCGAGCTGGCGATCACGCTCGGCACCGGCTTCGGGTCGGTGGTTTTCGTGGATGGTCATCGAATTCATATGGAATTGGCGCATGCGCCGTTCCATAAGGGAAAGACCTACGAACAGGAACTGGGCATCAAAGCCCTGCGCAAGAAAGGCAAGCGCAAGTGGAACAAGCTGCTGCGCGAAGCGATCGACGATCTTTCGCAAACCTTTAACTATGATCGCCTTTATATTGGCGGCGGCAATGCGCGCCATATCAATTTTGAATTGCCGGCCACGGTTAAGGTGGTGAGCAATGAGGAAGGATTGCTGGGCGGAATCAAACTGTGGGAGGTGACGGAGCCATCGACCGGTGGGATCACCGCGCGCAAGCGCGCCAAGCCGATCGTAAAGAAGACCCAACCGGCGGTTAAGGATCAGATCGTCCAGAGCGGATCGATCACCGTCCATTGATAATGATCCCCCTTTGACACAGCGCCTCGCACTGGAACAAAATCAAAAGCATTGAGGTAAGGAGGTCGACCGATGATCTGGAGCAAACCCGAATTTATTGACCTGCGTTTTGGCTTCGAAGTGACGATGTATATCTGGAATCGCTAGATGATCAGGACGCCGGATAGCTATGACGGCGTCCTCGTCATTTTTCCGGTTTCCGATGGTATCGCAGCGGGCCCGGCCGCAAACTTTGTCACTCGTGAACGATCGTACAGCAGTACTGGCATGCTGAAGTGAAGCTTCTGGTTTTGGGGTCGTCAGCCGGAGGTGGCTTCCCGCAGTGGAACTGCAATTGCCGCAACTGCCGCGGGCTGCGCGAGGGCAGCATACGCACCCGCGCGCGAACTCAATCATCGGTAGCAGTCTCCAACGATTCTTCGAATTGGGTGCTGATAAATGCGTCGCCTGACATCCTGACGCAAATCGGATCGATCGAACAATTCACTCCAAACGACGGTATCAGAAATTCGCCGATCAAAGCCGTCATTTTGGTCGATAGCCAGATCGATCACACCACTGGCCTGCTGATGCTGCGCGAGGGCGACCGGCTGCCGATATATTGTACGGAAAACGTGCGCGAAGACCTGATCGCGGGCAATCCGATTTTGCGGGTGCTTGAGAGCTACTGTGGCACCGATTGGAACCGCATACCGATCGAGTCCAGCGACGGTTTCACGATCTCCGGGTTCGATGGCCTGCACTTCCACGCGATGGCGGTCGATGGCAAGGCGCCGCCCTACTCGCCGCATCGCGACGCGCATCTGCCCGGCGACAATATCGCGCTGACGATTACGAATCAGGCCTCCGGGCGCAGCATTTTTTACGCACCGGGATTGGCGCGCGTCGATGATCGCGTGGCGCAATGGATGTCGCGCGCCGACTGTATTCTGGTGGATGGTACGTTTTGGAGCGAGGACGAAATGACTCGTCAGGGCGCCGGGCGCAAATCCGCAAGTGAGATGGGCCATCTGCCGCAATCGGGATCCGATGGGATGCTCACGCACCTGAGCCGATTCCAGGCTTCGCGCAAGATTCTGATACACATCAACAATACCAATCCGCTTCTGGATGAAGATTCGGCCGAACGGCGGCAGGTGGAGCGCATGGGAATCGAGGTTGCGTTCGACGGCATGGAAATCGAGATCAGGTGAAGCGGAGCGGTCTGACACGTTGTAGTTACTGATTTCTGACAGTTAATAATTCTTGATAGTCAGTAACTCTGGTTAAAATGATGGAATCGTCGGACGGATCGCAAACGGCCAGCCGCGCAGCCTGGAGTCCGGAAGAATTCGAACGGCAACTGCGCGCCAAAGAAACCGGCTATCATACTCATCATCCATTCCATGTGATGATGAACGAGGGCAGGCTGAATCCCGATCAGATTCGTGGATGGGTAGCCAATAGATTTTATTATCAGGCCAGTATTCCGATGAAGGACGGGGCGATTTTGTCGAACTGTCCGGATCGTGAAGTACGGCGCGCGTGGCTTCGGCGCATCCTTGATCAGGACGGCTCGGCGGGCGAAGAGGGTGGCATCGAAGCCTGGATCAGGCTGGGCGAAGCGTGCGGGATCGATCGCGCGGAGTTGGTGGCTTTTAAACATGTGTTGCCCGGCGTCCGTTTCGCAGTGGATGCGTACGTGAACTTCGCGCGCACCCGGCCATGGCGCGAAGCGGTGTGCTCATCATTGACCGAGATGTTCGCTCCGCAGGCGCATCGCGATCGCCTCGCAAACTGGCCACGACATTATTCATGGGTAAAGCCCGAAGGCCTCCAATATTTTCAAATGCGCTTGTCGCAGGCGCGCCGCGACGTCGACGACGGGCTGCGAATTACGCTCGCTTCCTTTATCACTCGCGAACTGCAGGAACGCGCGATCGAAATACTGCAATTCAAACTGGATGTACTCTGGTCGCTGCTCGATGCGGTACAGCTTGAGTATTGCAAATGAGTGCGGCTGCCAGCGCCACTATCGGTTTTGACGATGTGCCGGTGCTCGCATCGCGATTTCGTCTCCAATGGGAACCTGCGCAGCAGGCCCATGTGCTGCTCTATCCGGAAGGGATGGTGAAGCTGTCGAACAGTGCGGCCGAGATCGTCAAGCGCATCGATGGCGCTGCCCCGATCGGCGCGATCGTCGCGGATCTGGAGTCCGCCTTTCCAGGCGCCGATCTTCGATCCGACGTGATGGAGTTTCTCGAAATCGCACGTGAGCGAGGCTGGATTGGAATCGAAACCCGGTAATCCGCTCTGGCTGCTGGCCGAGCTTACCTATCGGTGTCCACTGCACTGCGTATTTTGCTCCAATCCGATCGATTACGTCCGCCATCACAGCGAACTGTCCACCGATGCCTGGATCAAGGTGCTGCGCGAAGCGCGGGAACTCGGTGCGGTGCAGTTGGGTTTTTCCGGCGGCGAGCCGCTGGTGCGCGACGATTTGGAAATTCTGGTGCGCGAGGCGCATCAGCTCGGCTACTATATCAATCTGATTACTTCCGGGGTCGGCCTAAACGAAGATCGAATCGCAGCGTTGAGAGCCGCGGGACTCGACCATATCCAGTTGAGTTTCCAGGATTCGACGCGCGAACTGAACGATTTTCTGAGTCATACGCGGACCTTCGAGCTGAAGCAGCGCATCGCCAGTTTGATCAAGCGGCAGGGCTATCCGATCGTGCTCAATGTGGTGCTGCATCGCTACAATCTGGACCATATAGAAGAAATACTGGAGATGGCGCTGCGGCTTGAGGTCGACTACCTCGAACTTGCTAATACTCAGTATTATGGGTGGGCATACCTCAATCGTGATCAGTTACTACCGGCACCCGAGCAACTGGTCCGTGCCGAAAAGGCGACTAATCGCTTTCGGGAACGCGTCGCCGGAAAAATCAAAGTATATTTCGTGGTTTCGGATTACCACGAAAAGCGTCCGAAGCCATGCATGAACGGATGGGGATCGGTGTTCCTCACGATCACCGCCGATGGACGCGCGCTGCCATGCCATCAGGCGGGAATGCTGCCGGGCCTGAGCTTTCCGAATGTTGAGCAATCGAGCTTACGGACAATCTGGTACGAGTCGGAAGCATTTAACGCATTTCGCGGCCTCGATTGGATGAAAGAGCCGTGCCGATCGTGTCCCGAACGGTTCAACGATTTTGGTGGGTGCCGGTGTCAGGCTTATCTCCTGACCGGCGATGCTTCGAACACCGATCCGGTCTGCGAGTTTTCGCCCCATCGCAATTCAGTGCAGACTGCGATCGATGGCATCGGTCAGAATGCCAAATCAGGTAGCCAGCTTTATTTTCGCGATGACCGCAATTCGCGCCGCCTGAGTTCACGGTGAGTGCATACTTCGCGACGCAGGCCCTTATCAATTTCGCAGCGCGCGTCAGCTATCTTGCCAACGGATTGCGGGTGGTGGCGCATCGCGAACCCAAAACCCCAATTGCCGCTGTTTACGTCGCCTATCATGCGGGGTCTCGCGATGAGTTGCCGGGCAAGCATGGACTGGCGCATCTGGTCGAGCACCTGATGTTTTGCGGCAGCGAGCATTCGCGCCAAAACTACTTTTTGCCCCTGGAGGAAATCGGTGCTGCTTCGGTAAACGCGAATGCGACCGATGACTATACCGCGTACTTCCAGGCCGTACCGATAGCGGCATTGGACTATGCCTTATGGATGGAAGCCGAACGCATGAGTTGTATGTCCGCAGCGCTGGACCAGTCGACGCTTGATCGCCAGCGTGCGGTGGTTTGCAATGAATTGCGGCAACGCGCGGCCGAACCATACGGTGGAATAGCCAGTCTGATTCGTGAGCAAGCTTACGCTCCGGAACATCCGTATGCCCATCATCCGTATGGCGAGATCGAAGCGCTTGAGCAAATTACCCTCTACGATGTGAGGCGATGGTGTGATGAGTTCCATCGCCCGGCGAACGCAACGATAGTAATTGCCGGGGATATTAATTCCGAACAGGCAATCGATCGGGTCAGCTACTACTTCGAGAGTATCCCGATGGCGCCGTGGTCTACTCCGCAGCGTGCCGATGCGGCGGCGGGACCATCGGCGCACGCGCCAGTTGAGTATCATCAGCCGAATATCAGCGGGCGGATTTATCGCGTATGGAATGCGCCTCGCTATGGAGCCGATCAACATGCGGCGCTGGAGCTGGCGTGCGAGCTGCTGGCCGGCGGCGAAGCGTCTCGGTTGTTTACGGCGATGGTGCTTGAACGGCAGATCGCGAGCGAGGTTGCGATCGATCTGCAGGCGCGCGAACTTGGATCGCAGATCGTGCTTCATGTGACCGCCGCCCCCGGGATCGGAACCGAAACCGTGCGCTCCGCATTGGATGATGCGGTTAAAAGGTTTTCGGCGCAGATCCCTACGAAAGACGAATTGGAGGCGGCATGCGTTCGAGTGACCGCGCGATTCGTAAGGGATACCGAACGCCTGTGCGGGCCGCGCAGCCGTTCAGATGCGATGGCGGTTGCGGTGCTCGCGGCCGATGATCCGAACAGTGCGGGCGCGCGTGTAGAGTCGATGAGGTCGATCACGCCCAGCGAGCTTGCGGAGACCGTTGCGCAAGTCTTCGATCGACCAGCGCTGACGATCGAGGCTGGGCCGCAAACCGTATAGCGGTTCGCAATGCTGCTTCACCGGCCGCCACCGCTCATCGAGGTTAGCAGCGAATTTCGATTTCCGGCTATCGAGCAAATCACATTATCCAATGGCCTTCGGCTTCAGATCGTCGATCGTGCGGGCCATGGGCCAATTGAGCTGCGGTTGGTGCTGAATACCGGGTCTGCCGCGGATCCCCCAGGAATGAGCGGATTGGCGACGCTGTCAAGTGAGCTGCTGCTGCGCGGAAGGTCGAGAGACGGCGCAGATAACGTTGCCCGGCAATGGACTCGTCTCGGCGCTACCGCGCGAAGCGACGTAGCGCTTGATCGGAGTGTAATTGCGCTCTCAACAATCGGGGCCGGTTTGCAGAAGACGATGCAGACGCTGGCGCATGCGATACATGATCATGCTTTCGAGGACCGCGATCTGCAGTTGGCGAAGAGGATTTGTGTCGCCTCGATCAGGCGTGAAAGCGCAAGCCCATACGGTCTTGCTATGCGCGTGATCCCGCGCCTCGCGTATGCCGGCGATCATCCTTACCGAAGGCCGCTCAGCGGAGCCGGAGTGGAGCGGGAAATCGAAACTATCCGGTCTGAAAATGTGCGCAGGTTTTACTCCATCGCGCTCAAGCCTGACGAGACAACTTTAATCGTGGTGGGGCCGGGACTGAAGGATAGCGGCGTGCGCGCGGCAATCGAACGCGCGTTCGCGAGCTGGCCGCGGACAGCGGATGAGTGTCTGCGAGTGGATGATCGATCAGTGACGGCCACGCGCGGCGTGCTTGCCGTGATCGATCGACCATTATCGCCGCAGGCCGCGATCTTCGCGGCGGTTGTGCTTCCCCCAGCCGGCGATGCGATCCACGATGCAATCGCGATTGCCGATGCCGTCACGGCGCGGATGTTTAATTCGCGGCTGAATCTGTTTTTACGTGAGGAAAAAGGATGGTCGTACGGTGCGCGGTCTGTGTTCGCATCGGCGCGTGCTGGCGGCTTGTGGATCGTATATGCATCGGTGCGCGCGGATCGTGCGATCGAAGCGGCCGATGCGGTTCGGCGCGAGTTGCGAGGTCTCGCCGGTGATCGGCCGCTATTGGAATCCGAGTTCAGGCGGGCGAGGCAATTTCTTACTTTGAACCGGGCGGCGCAGTATGAAACCAATCCGCAAGTTGCGCACACCTTGCGCGATTCAATCGTGCGGCAGCTTCCCGAGGATTACCATGCCGGCTTTGACCAACGGCTGCTTCAGTTGAGTCCCGGTCAAGTGACAGACGCCTGCAAAAGCATAATTGGTAGTGGCCAGCCCGCACTACTTATGATCGGCAACGTTAAGTCGCTCAGCGCCGGGGCCGAATCTGCCGGCTTGGGGGCCGTCAAACTAATCGATCCTGAAGCGCTGGATGAAGCTTCTGCTTGACCTATTTGCCGGCTCTATACTAATGCGAGTCAGGCCATACGCAAGCATATCGATTGCAAGTCGCGGGCGATTCGCGCGCGGCCGGTTAGCGTCCGTGATTCCCCTCTCAGGATGGAGAACGATGAAAGCGCAAAGCATACATCGCAATTGGGTATTGTTTCTGGTTCTCGCATGCTGCCTGTTGGTTCCCATTCTGGCGCAAGCGGATTCGTCGCTGCAGAAAATGTCCGCCGACTCCAATCAATGGGTAATGCCGGGTGGCGACTATGGTGTGACACGCTTCAGCAGGCTCGATCAGATAACCACTGATAACGTTAAGGATTTGGAAGTCGCCTGGACGATGTCGACCGGTACGCTGCGGGGCCATGAAGGCCAACCGCTGGTGATCGGCAATATGATGTATTTCGAAAGCGCCTGGCCGAATTACATCTTTGCCGTGAATCTCGACGACGTAGGGCGGATGGTCTGGAAGTTCGAGCCGCCAAAGGATTCGAATGCGCCTCCGGTAGCGTGCTGCGATGTGGTCAATCGCGGAGTGGCTTACGCCGACGGCAAAATAATCGCCAGCGTGCTTGACGGACATATCTATGCACTCGATGCGAACACCGGCAAGCCGGTGTGGACCGCGGTGAATGCGGACCCGTTGAAGGGGCAGACGATTACCGCTGCGCCCCTGGTAGTCAAGGATAAGGTGATAATCGGAGTTTCCGGCGGTGAGTTTGGCGTCCTCGGCTATCTGAGCGCATTTGACCTGAACAGTGGAAAACTGGCTTGGCGTGCGTACAGTGCCGGACCGGACAAGGGTATGCTGTTCAATCCGGCCAAAACCATCAACGCGAATCTGCAGAAGCCGGTCGGTAAGCAATCCAGCTTAAGTACATGGCATGGAGATGAATGGAAACTCGGTGGAGGAACCACCTGGGGTTGGTACTCTTACGATCCCAAGCTGAACCTGATCTATTACGGTACGGGAAATCCGGGCAGTTGGAATCCCAATCAGCGTCCCGGCGATAACCGCTGGTCGATGAGCATTATCGCCCGCAATCCGGATACCGGCGTGGCCGCCTGGGCATTTCAGATGACGCCGCATGATGGGTGGGACTACGATGGCGTTAACGAAAATATTATTGTTGACCTCGATGTAAAAGGTGAGACGGTACCCTGTATCGTGCATTTTGATCGCAATGGCTATTGCTTGGTGCTTGATCGCCGCAGCGGGAAACTGGTAGCCGTTCACAAGTTCGACCCGACAGTTAATTGGGCAAAGAGTATAGATCCGACTACCGGCCGTCCCACAGTTGATCCAGCTAAAATGACCAGAGCCGGCCGTAACGTTAAAAACATCTGTCCGGCGGCCGAAGGTGACAAGGACGAGCAGCCCGCCGCATACGATCCCGCGACCAAGCTGTTCTATGTGCCAACTAATCATATCTGCATGGATTACCAGGCCTTCGACGTGAAGTATAAGGCCGGGTTTCCATACGTCGGCGCGATCTTGAACATGTACCCAGCCTCGCCCAATGTTCGCGGCCGATTTATCGCTTTCGACGCGATTACTGGCGAAACCAAGTGGGCCATAAACGATACTTTCCAGGATTGGTCCGGAGTCCTCACCACCGCTGGCGGCGTTGGTTTTTACGGCACGCTGGACGGTTGGTTCAGGGCAGTCAATCTGAGCGATGGGAAGGTGCTTTACCAGTTCAAGTGCCCCTCGGGAATTATAGGCAATCCGATTGCCTATAGTCACAACGGCAAAGAATACGTTGCGGTTTTCAGCGGCGTAGGTGGCTGGGCCGCGATCGGTCTCGCCGCCGGCCTTACCAAGGGCAGCGAGGGACTTGGAGCGGTTGGGCTCACCGCGTCGTTGAGCGACTATACCAACCTCGGCGGCACGCTGATGGTGTTCACGCTCAAGTAATAGCGGATAGAGAAAATCGCGAGGACCAACCGGTGAACGGAAAGGCCAGGAATTCAACGGCTTTGGCGCGATCGATAAATATCTTAATCGCGACCACGGCCATCGGCTTGTGGCTTATAGCGGTCCCATGCGCGGCTGCGACTTTGCGCGTCTGCGCCGATCCAAATTACATGCCCTTTTCCAATCGCGACGGGGAAGGATTTGAAAATAAAATAGCCAGCTTAGTCGCGAACAAGTTAGGCGATAAGCTCGAATACCATTGGAGCAGCTATCGCGGCACGGGCGGCTTCGGTGAGTTTCTCGCGCGGACCCTCGATGCGCGCGTGTGCGACGTAGTGATCGATATTCCTTATGGTAGCCAGGAAGAGCTAAGCACCGATCCATTTTATGCGTCATCCTATGTTTTCATTTTCAAGAGAACCAAGGGATACGACCTCGAGAGCATGGACTCGCCGGTTCTCCGAAAGCTCAAAATCGGATTCGAAGCCGGCACGCCAGCGCAGGACGCGCTCAAAATCAGAGATTTGATCTTTGACGCTCAGGCGTTTCACATCGGCGAGGATGAGGGCACGTCGCCCGCTGCGATGCTGCAAGCGGTCGAAGATGGCCGCGTCGATGTGATGATCACCTGGGAACCAGCCGTCGGTTGGTTCTTGAAAAAGTACAGCGATCTGCGAGTGGTTCGAGTGCCGAACGAACGTGCTATGGGGTCCCCGGAGCAGTTCATGTTCTCCATGGCGATGGGTGTGCGCAAGGGCAATCGACGCATGCAGTCGCGGCTCAATCGAGTGATCTCGGCGCATAAGCAAGATCTTCAGAATGTACTCGCGCAGTATAACGTCAAACTTTACCCGGCGGCGGACGAGACGCCGTGAAGCATACCGCCGCCGGCCTTCGTAATCGCCAAATAATCGGCCACGGTAGTCGTCCGCTGGATGCAATCGCATTCGTTGCCATGCTGTCCATCTCGGCGCTGCTGATTGCGGTTTGCGTGAGAGCTGATACGAAGAACGCCAAAGGACTCGAACTGGCCAAACAGCAGGATTGCTTTTCCTGTCACGCGATCGATCATGAGGTAGTTGGGCCGGCATGGATCAAAGTGGCGCAGACCTATGCGGGGCAGCCCAATGTCGCGTACACACTCGCCTTCAAGGTGATTAACGGCGGGGTGGGGCACTGGGGCAACGTGCCGATGCCTGCGCATCCGAAACTGAGCCAGGCCGATGCTACCCTGATCGTCAAATGGATACTCAGTTTAAGGGGGCAGGTAAGCGACAAACCGGGCAAGACCTACAGTTATAAGAACCAGGACGGTAAGCCGGTCACCTTACACTTTCAGGTATTCGCGGCCAACACTCATCAGGTTACCGATGACGTGTTTTCTGGCTACGAGAAGTATAATTCCTATTGCTATCGATGCCATGGACCGGATGCGGTGGGCGGTGAATACGCCCCTGACCTGCGAAAGTCGCTGACCAATGGGATGAGCCGGCGCGAGTTTTTTATCGTCGCGATGGAAGGGCGCAAGGACAAGGGTATGCCTGACTGGGCCGGCTTTTTCAGCGCGGACGAGATGGAACAGATTTATCAGTACGTCAGGGTGCGTCAGCTTGGATTGATCGGAACCGGTCGCCCGCCCTCGGCTAATGATTAAGCCGCACTTGAATGCGGCGGATATTCCAAGTTCATTTCGCTTTTCGCGCAGTAGGGTCCATCGTATACTTTCGCCAAAGATTGACGAGGGCGAACCGTCCCTGTGCAACAAGTTCGCTTTTAATGTGTGAGGCAACGCGATGCAGGAAGTTGCGAGCTCAGCGCCAACGATCGCTATCGTAGGCACTGGCGAAATGGGTACCGGTATCGGGCGCAGGTTGCATGCATCAGGCGCTATCGTTCGCACCTCGCTTCAGGGACGCAGCGCCGCCAGCCGCCTTCGCGTCGAACAGGCCGGTCTTGAGGTGCGCAATGATTACCGCGATCTGATCGACCAGGCGGATTTCCTGTTTTCAATCGTGCCGCCCGGGCAGGCGTTGGCTGCTGCGAAAATGCTGGTCGGGCCGTTGCAGCAAGCATCCGAGAAACCAGTTTATGTCGAGTGTAATGCGGTCTCGCCACGAACCGTCAATGAAGTAGCGCGCGTGCTGGGGGAAACCGGATGCCGGTTCATTGATGCAGGGATCATCGGTGGACCGCCGCCCGCCGATCTCGAAAAAATGAGCGATACCCCGAAAATCTATGCTTCCGGGGAGTCTGCGAGTTCTTTGTACAGCCTCAGCCGCTATGGCCTGAACATCAAAGTGATTGATGCGAAGATCGGCAGCGCGTCGGCTTTTAAGATGTGCTACGCGGGCCTCGCCAAGGGGCTGACCGCAATCGGAAGTGTCATTTCGCAGGCTGCGGCGCGAAACGACCTCGCGGCACTGTTGCACGACGAACTTACCGCCAGTCAGCCTGAGCTTCTTCGAATTTTAAGCCGCCGTATTCCTGACATGCTACCAAAAGCTTATCGCTGGGTGGCCGAAATGGAAGAAATTGCAGACTTTCTGGGCCGAGATACTGCGGGAGCTCTCATGTTTAATGGCGCCGCACAGATTTATTCCTCAATTGAAGGGCAAAGAGCCTCGGATTCGCAAGTGTGTATCGCGCAGATACTGGCCATCCTGAGTGATTGAATTGGTTGTTGGCCACTACTTTGCGATGAGGGCGGAAGCTCCGTTGCCGCAGAGATAGTTGTTGTAGCCTTTCCTTTTACCCCCTACAAAGCCCTTCATTCTGTCGCTTCTCTAAATTTTCTTTTCCTTGGCATAAAGCTTGATGCTTCTCGTTGTATCGAGAGTGGGAAAAAGTAGATTGGAGGTAAAAGGAATGAAAAGTAGGTTAAACGCAGTTTCGCTTGGAATTGCAAGTTTGGCGTTTGTAACGGCAATGGGATGTTTCAGCTATCACAAAAGCGAAGAGGTGACGAAACCCGCGACTGCCGCTGACCAACCCACGACCACGACTACCACCACGCAATCCAACGATGGAACCGTGCATCAGCATTCGACCACCACCTATGCTCCCTGATGCCCCGGCTTCGGTGACTACGGCAAATCCCCGCATTCAATTTAGGTATGAATGATTAAACGGGCACGCACTGACGCGCGGGCCGACTGGTGTCAGGAGCGTGCCCGATAATTTCGACTGCGCTAGGAAGCACCACGCTGATAATTGGGCCGGATCATCTCGTCGGCCCAAAATTCCCGTAGCGTACAGCCAGGGTGGGCAGTACCAGCAGATTGAGCGCGGTCGAAGTCAGGAGCCCGCCGAGGATGATGATCGCCATCGGCCCCTCGATTTCGCGCCCCGGCGCGCCGCTGCCGATCGCGAGTGGTAACAATCCCAGTGCGGTCACGATCGCGGTCATTAAAATGGGCACCAGGCGCTCCGACGCGCCGCGCAGCGCCGCTGCCGGTCCCCAGTTCAGGCCTTCGACCGAGACCAGATGCTCGAAGTGCGAGATCATCATGATCGAGTTGCGCATCGTGATCCCGAACAGCGTGACGAACCCGACCATCGAACCCAGCGAGAGCGATCCGCCGGCGACCAGTGCGGCGAGTATGCCGCCGACGAATGCGAATGGAATATTCGCCAGCACCAGCATCAAATTTCTGAAATTGCCAAAAGCGATAAAGAGCAGACTGACAATCACCACCGCGGCGATAAGGGAGTTGATCAGAATCTCGCGTGCGGACTGTGAGCGCGCCTGCGCGGCGCCGCTGAACTCAATATAGCTATCGCTTGCGAGCGGAACCTGCTGGCGGATTTCGCGCTCGGCAGCGGCGGCGAACGAAGTAAGATCGGCGCCCTGAACATTGCAGGTGACAATCTGAACCCGGCGTGCGCCGTCGTGCATGATCGCGTAGCGTCCTGGCGCCAACGAGACGGAAGCCAGCGCGCCGAGCGGCATCAGTTGGCCCGCCGCGTTGCGCAGGATCAGATTTCTGAGGCTCTCCGGCCGGCGCCGATCTTTGGAATCGAGTATAACGGCAACATCGAAAAATCGATTGCCTTCATATACCTGAGCTACATTCGAACCCTGGTATGCGGTGCCGATCGCGTCGAGCACGTCAAGCGGACGGAAGCCGAACTGGACCAGCTTCGCGGGGTCCAAGCGCACGACCATCTGCGGCATCCCGCCGGGTGATTGCACGCGCACGCCGGTCGCGCCGCGAATATGCGACAAAACTGCGGCGACCCGGTTTCCCTCGCGATCAAGGGTATCGAGGTCGCTGCCGAAGATATTAACCACCACGTCCGCTTGCTCGCCGGACAGGGTCTCCTGAATTCGTTCGGTGAGAAACGAGTTCATCGAAAAGTCATAACCGGGGAAGTTGATCAGCGTTTTCCTGATCTCGTTTTGGATATCGTCGACATCCTCGCCGGCCAGCGGCTTCAACCTCACGTCGAATTCGCTTTCGTGCGGTCCCAACGTATCTTCGCCAAGTTCCGCGCGGCCGACTCTTTGCGCGACGCTCTCAACGTGAGGATTCCGCATCAGTGCGTGGGTCACCTCCGTACCGGTGCGGATCGACTCCCGCAATGAGGTTCCCGGCACCGCGACCATGTGCAGCACGAAGCTGCGTTCCTGTAAATCGGGCAAAAAACTTCCGCCAAAGAATGGCAACGTACCCAGCGCCAGCAGGCACAGGATAATCGCGCCGCCGATCACCAGATCGGGATTGGCGGATGCGCGCTGAAGCATCCGCTGATGCGCGGCTTTCAGCTTGCGGACAAAGGTAGTTTCCGGGGCGGCCTTAATTTTTGGCAGCATCGCCATACACAGCGCCGGAGTAACGGTCAGCGCGACCGCGAGCGAGGCCATGATGGCGAGGATGTAGGCCCATCCGAGGGGCGCGAAGATGCGCCCCTGCACGCCCGACATGGTGAGCACCGGCAGAAAAACCAGCGCGACGATAAAGGTTGCGTACACCACAGCGCTGCGCACTTCGAGCGACGCCTCGAGGATCACGTTCAGCGTCCCGCGCGGATTTCCGAGGGCGTGATTGTCGCTTAGCCGCCGGAATACGTTTTCGACATCGATAATCGCGTCGTCGACCACTTCGCCGATTGCGATCGCCAGTCCGCCCAGGGTCAGCGTGTTAAGCGTCACACCCATCCGCTGCAGAATGATGATCGCGATCAAAAGCGAAAGCGGGATTGCGGTCAGCGAAATGAAGGCGGTTCGCAGATTGTACAAAAATAACGTGAGCACGATCGCCACCAGCAGTCCGCCGAGCAGCAGCGATGTGCGTACATTATGAATCGTGGTTGCGACAAAACTTGCCGCGCGAAACAGGTTGGGATGGACCACGATGCCGCCGCGCTTGAACACCGGTGCCAGATCGCCGAGCGCGCGGTCAACTCCCTGCGTCACCTCGAGCGCATTCGCACCGTACTGAATCGTCACCTGAACGATCACGCCAGGTTGCCCCATCACCAATGCCGCGCCAATTGGCGGTGCAGGCGCCCATCGCACACGCGCCACATCGTTAAGCCGTACGCTTTCTCCCGCGCGCTGCGCGATGATGGTATTGCCCAACTGCGACGGCGTGAGCGATTGGCCTTCGCTATGAATTACGACACGCTGGTTGGCAGTCTCGACGAAACCGGCTCCGCGCACTCCGGTCGACGCCTGCGCGGCCGCCAGCACATCGCTGATCCCCAAGTGGTATGCGAGCAGGCGGGCCGGCCTCACCTGCACTTGAAGCTCGCGTTCGCCGCCGCCATAAATCGCAATGTGGGCAACGCCGGGCACCGCCAGCAGGCGCGGCTGCAGCGTCCAGTCGGCAAAAGTCCGCAGCCCCATCAGCGTGCGCATCGGTGAGGTCAGCCCGATATCCATGATCACGGCGGTGGCGGAGGTCAGCGGCGCCATCGTGGGGGCGGCCACTCCAAGCGGCATCTGGCTCATGATTTCCAGCAGACGCTCGCCCACCATCTGCCGCGCCTGGTAGATGTCGGTCCCGTCCTGGAAGACCACCGTTACAACGGAAAGCCCTTGAATCGATTGGGAGCGAATCGTTTGCAGTCCCACCGTGCCGACCAGCGCGTTTTCGATCCGCTGCGTGACCAGGGTTTCGACCTGATCGGGCGAAAACCCCGGCGCTTCGGTCTGGATCGCCACTTGTGGCGGCGCGAACTCGGGAAACACGCCCAAACTTGCGTGCGCGGTAACATAAAGGCCGTAGAGCACGGTCAGGCAAGCGAGTGCGATCACCACCCCACGGAAACGCAAAGAGAATTCTACTATCGCCTTGAGCATTCGATGGTTTCCGCCTGGCCGCGCTAGTCCTCAACCTGGATTTCAGATTTGAATTCCTCGGATAGCAGCACCTGCGCGCCCGCGATCACGACCCGGTCACCCGGAGCAAAATCACGCATCACAAACCATCCGCCGGCTGTCATGGTTCCTCCGGCGAGCCGACGCCGCTCGAATTGCGTGGGCGTCACCTGAACATAGGCCCACGCGGCCTCGCCGGTTCGGACCACCGCGGCGCTCGGCACCACCACTCCGCGATCGGCAGAGGAGGATTCAAGCCGGGCGCTGACGGCTGCGCCGGGGCGCAACGGAAAGCCCTGCGTCTTTACGCGCATTAAAAAACCCTGGCCTTGAAGATTCGGATCGACGCTGGGCGCTGGCCAGATCGCACTTGCGAGCAGGGGCTGGGCTTGCGCGCCGAGCACCGTGACTTCCGCGCTATCCGCCGCTTGTCCGAGCGATTGACGCGCGGGAATCGATACCTGGATGATCGCCTCCTCGCGGCTGATTAAGTTATCGATCAGCTTCGCGCGTTGGGTTTGCGGCATCGCCGCGATCGCGCTGCCCCATTCGTCCGCCATCCGCTGATTGAGCAAATTCAACTGCACCTGGCCGGATTGAAATGTCGCTCGTGCACTTTGGAATTCCTTGAGCGAAACGTTCTGCTTTTCCGAATGAAGAAGCTGGGCGCGTGTGAACTCCGCCCGCGACGCCTCCAGCGCGGCACGGTCAGAGGCCAATCGAGCATCGAGCGCCGCCAGCGGCACTGGATCGAGGATTACGCCGTATGCGATCGCCTGGCGCTCGCGGTTGACCGGCGCCAGCATCGCGGTCCTGAGATTAATATGCGTCTGCTGATTGGGCTTGAGCGTGACGACCACATCACCGTTGGAAGCGTGCGATAGAATCGGCGTGGTCGCGGTGACCTGATCCTCGTCGTCGTCCGTATCGGGGCCGCCCGCGGCGAACAGCCACAGCAGGACGACGGCCACAGTGAGCATCGCGGTCACCGCCGCGATAAGCCGGGAACGCCTGGTTTTCACTCCGCTTGCACCTCGCTGTTATGCGGCGGTGGAAAGCTGAATGAGCTTGCATCACCGGATTCGAGCGGCCGCTGCATCGAATCTTCCAGCGCGCCGAGTGCGCCCTGAGCGTCGTTCAGAGCCTGCAGCAACATCTGTTGCGCCGATACGTTCTGCAGCCGGGCTGCGCTCAGAGTGATGGAATCGCTTTCGCCCACGGCGGCGGCGCGCGCGGCCTGATGATACCGCCGGGCCTGGTAGATCGCGGCGCTGCGCGCCGCCTCGAGCGCCGCCAGTGCGCCGCGATAGTTGATTAAAGCGCCCCGTGACTGCGCGATTATCGCAGCCTGCATCGCCATAAATTGGACGCCCATTGCCTTGCGCCGCGCCTGAGCTTCGGCAATCGGCCCCTGATTTTGATTGAAAACCGGTAGCGCCAGCGACGGTCCCAACTCGAAAATGTTTTCGCCGCCTTCCCAGGAATAACCGCCGGTCAGGTGGATGTCGGGATATTGTTTGGCGATTTCCAGTTTCAGCGCTTCGTCCGACGCGGCGTATTGCGTCAATGCGCGGCGCAGATCGATTCGGTTGAGCAAAGCCATGCGCTGCACGATGTTTGGTGCGAGCGAAGCTTCACCGGGCGGATTGTCCATCGCGGTCCAGGTGAACCTTGCACCGTCGAGGGCTGCGATTGGCAGTCCGATGGCAGCCGCAAGCGCATTGCGATCATCCGGCACGCGGGCCTCGGCTTGAGCTGTAATGAGCCGCGCGCTTTCGAGGCCGCTCAGCGCCAAATCGAGTTGCGGTTGCGAGGCCTCACCGGCCCTGAGTCGTGCGGCCATCAAGCTTGCACTCTGCGCGAGCGCGTCTTGTTGCTGCTGCGCCAATCGATAGCGCCGCTGGTCGAACAGATATTGCTGCAGCGCGGCGCGGATCCGGCTGCGAACACTCCATGCGGTCTCGCCGGCCGCCAGCCGCGCCGCGTCGGCCAGCCGCTCGGCCTGGGCAATTCGGTAGCCGCGCTTGCCGGCGGTTTCGATCGGCAGGTCGAGCGAAAAACTTCCGATCGCCCATGGCGCGAAGTTGGGGCTGTTGTGTACTACATATTCCGGACCGAGCCCGATCACCGGATTCGGCCGCGCGCCCGCCGTGATCACGGCCGCGTTGAATTGTTGGATTCGCGTCTGAGCCAGCGCGCTATCGGGACTGTAGTAAAAGCCCGCCAGGGTCAGCGCCTGCAAATCCCATCGCGGTGGCGGGCAAACGGCAGGCGATGGTTTCAGGTTGGCCCTGAGGTAATCGCACAATCGCGGATTAGTGAGCGATCGGCGGTCGAAATCCCGTGCAGTCTCAGCGGGGATGAGCGGGGCCGGCTGATAAGTTGCACATCCATAAAATGCGCTCGTCAGCAGCCCTGATACCCCCACAATTACCGCGCAAGCCATCGCCTTTTTATGAATGCGAAATAACACTGGGAACAGCACCAGATGCTCGGTGCCGGAATTCACACGGCCAGTCGCAGCAAGGTCCTGACTATGGTTTCGCCAAAAATTGAACCAAGGACGACCGCGATCAAGAGGCCCGGTACCAGTGTCCACGGAAGCCAGGCTTTGACTTCGGATGCTTCCGCCTCATCGCGGCGCGGCTCAAGCAGGCAGGCGATCCGTTCCTTGAGCACGGACTGTTCGCCGATCAGGGCCGCCAGTGGCGACACGATCGGCGGCTGCCGCAGCCGCGCCACGGCCATGATCGCGGCGGCGAGGTCCGCACCCTCGATTCCGGCAATCCGCGCCTCTTCATCGCGCGCCAACTCGAGCGCGACCAGCCAGTGGCGAAATCGCTCCTGCGCCTGCGGCCATGGCCACTGCAAATCGGTCGCGAGCTGGGCCAGCCAGATACGCAAGGGATCGCGATGCCGTGCGTGGGCGCGCTCGTGTTCAAGCGCGGCGTCAATCTCAGCCTGATCGAGCGTTCTGGCCAGATGTGGCGAAAACAAAATCCACGGCTTGAGCAGGCCGACCGTCGCAGTTCCTGGATCGCCATCGTCGCGCAGCAACGACCATCCCGCGCGAATTGCAGTTCTGGCGAAGAGCAAGATGAACGGGAGGCTCGCAATCAGGATCGCCGAGGGTACCTTCTCAGGAACCGGGTCGGGCTCGACCAACGCCCATCCGCATAGCCACGCCGCCACGATCACTGCCGGAGCCAGCGGCAGCCAAAGCCGTCTCCAGCAAAGGCGTTCCATGGAGCGGGCGCTGCCAGGTCCGGCTGGTCCGCGATGCCACCATCCGCAGGCGAAAATTGCGATTCCACCGAAAAGGGCGATCAACATAGCCAGGCAAGACTCACGTTCCATCTGGTGACCTCCGCCGCGCGGCCACTGCCCGCTCAAGTTCGTCGAGGAGCGTCGGATCGATCGATTCGACCGCCTCGACCAGAGTGGCCACCGCGGTAAGCGGACGCGAGCCCAGCAGCCGGCTTAGCAGCGTGCGCGCTCGCGCCTGATCAAATATCCCTCGCGCCACCTTGGGACGAAATATAAAGGCGCGGCCTTTGCGCTCGCGGATCACCAGGCCTTTAACGTGCAGGCGATCGAGCACCTTGGCGGTGGTGGTGTAGGCCAGCCCCGCGGGCTCGCCTACATGGGTATGGATTTCGCGCGCTGAGGCTAGGCCAAGTTCCCACAGACGGGTGAGCACCGCATATTCCAAGTCGCCGCCGGGGAGACGAAGCCGCCGCATCGGGACAATGTACGACATACGTCGTAGATGATCAACGTGTGTAGTTTCAGACCCGTGGCGAGCGCTTTAAAAAAAAAGTTGCGATCTTTACAGCTTCTGGAAGCCTCTGCGTTACCAGAGTCCGGGCAGATTTGCGACCGCGAGCACCACGCCGTATTGATAGCCCATCCCGCTCGCGTCTTTGCCCTTGAAGCGGCCGGTAAAATCGAACAGACCCATTTCCGGTATCAGGCTGACCTGCGGCGTCAAGCCGACTTTAAAACCCAGATCGGGTCCAACTGCATGCACATAGTTGGCGGAGGCGCCGCCGGGCGCGGTCGGAATCGCGGTGTAGACGTAGCGTAATTCGGTGATGAGCCACAGTCTTGGATTGATTCTATGGCTCGCTATCAGATCGACCCCCGGGCTCCAGGCCTCCCGGCTTTGGCCCTGGATATTCACGTACCCATAGGCTCCGCCTGCCAGCATCGCCACCTGCCATGAATCGCTCGGATCGGTCAGGCGATATTTAATATCGGCTTCGCCACCCAGAGTTGCACCTGCGCTGGAAAAGGGAATTGCAACTTGCGTCAGCCGATAGCCTATATCGATCCGGTCGAAAAGCCCGAGCCGGATTCCCGCGTGCGCGAGAAACGGCGTGAAGCTGGTTTTTTTGGGATGGCCAACATCGGCGAACTGCCCGCCCGTTCCCGCGATGAATCCGACGTGGCCGGGCGCAAGCGTATCGGCGGTCGAAAAGCCGAGCAGCCAAAAGGCGTGGGTTGACGGTGCGAGCAGGGCAATCGCAAGCAGTATCAGGATCGAAATGGCGGCAACCTTCCATCCACGATTCGATGCGATGCCATGAGCAGATGAGCGCGTTCGAAAATGATTCATGAAAAGCATCTCACCTTCGAGCCGGTTCATCGGCCCGGTCGTCGGAAGGCCTCGTAGAGGTCATCGAAAAGCGCGCCGCCGCGGACTAATCGAGTCTCATCGTCTTTTTGCGAAGCGCAAATTCCGTTGATTACTTTTTGAATGCCGGAAGTTTCAGGACGCCCGAATTTGCTGTCCTTAAGATCGATGTCATGGACGATTTCGGCGATCGCGCGAAGGCCCGGATCGTTGATATCCAATCGCCTAAGCAGAACCTCGAAAGTGCAGCGATCTCCTTCGTGGGTGAAGTCGGCCTCGAACATGTCGAAGCGCAGCTCTCCTTTTTCGGGACGATAACCGCGGGCCGGCACGAACTTGAATTTAGCTTTCGGGTCGAAAAAGCGGCGGATCAGCCAGGCGCTCGCGAGGCGATCGATGTGGAGTCCCGTGCGCGTAACCCATGTGCGCCCGCGCAACTCACTGGCCGCGGACGCGATCTGTTCAATCTGCGCGCGGCCATCGGCTTTCAGCCGCAGGTCCAGATCGGCCAATAGACCTTCAGCCGTCTGGCGACCGAGCGCGTCAAAAAAATCGATCGCCACCGTCTCGTGCAGGCGGCGCCTGAGCCTCGCCACGTTGACATTCGCCTGAGTCCGGGAGATCGGGTCAGTGATCGCCTTGGGCAGAATGGTATTGGCGAGTTCCTTCGCTTCGTCGGCGATCGCTGCGTAATCGGCGTCGCGGGCCGCCTGGAACATAGCCTCAATCTGGTCGTCTGAGGGGCCTGCCAAAAATCCCGCTTCGCACACCGAAGCCTCGCCGCCGCCCTCGGTGATTTCCCTCGCCACCCATTGAAGATCCTCCTGCGCCTGATCGCTGCGGGGCAGGGCATACACCGAATTCTTAATCGCGATGGCGCCCAGCCGCTGGAGACGCCGCCAGATTTTCACCCTGAAATAGTCGGGCTTGGGTGGAATCTGATGGATCAACAGGAGCCATCGCACCTCACTACGGATGACCGTGGTCATGACAAAGCAGCGAACATACCTTCCATTTTTCGCTGACGATACGCCTGTATCATCCACATATTGCAGTTGCAAGCACCAGCGAACAGATCGACAAGTGTTCGCAGGCGAATCAATCGATATGCGGATGCCGACTCAGACCGTCCCGGGGTTGTCAATTGCGCTCTCGATCTGCTGAACGCGTAAAGGCCTCTTGGCTGAGCGCCTCTCGCCAAGTCATTGACCATAAAAAACTACCGGTAAACAAAGAGAATCTAGGGAAATAGGCAAACTCACTAAAAAAATATCGAAAGCCGTTCGTACAAAACTGGGCGGGCTGTAAGCAAATAAAAGAAAAATTACGAACAGGTAAAGTGTGAATAAGTGCTGAATGCCTTGAATCCTCAGGCTCATTTTTTTGCAAAAAAACTTAGTTCTGTGACAGAAAGAGCTTACTAAGAAAATAAATCAACGCTATTACCTGCACATTGAAGTTAGAACGTCATATTTTCGGCTATCGCGAAGCTTCGCCGGATCAGGGTATGCGGCTACATGACGCAAGTAAGCACCTACAGGTGAATTTATGTTGTTAACGGGACACCACCATCCGGTCGATTTTCTTAAAGCCATCGGCGTTCCTGAAATTCCGCCATCCAGCAGCGTATTCGATCCGGGGTATGATTCGATCACCTTGGAAGGGCACCTCCTCCAAAGCCACCACCTGATATCGATTCTTAAAATATCCATGGCGTGCTGGCTCGTGGCTGATGAAACCATCACGCGACAAAAGTTGCGTACCGCGCAGATTCAGAAGGTCCCGACCGTAACCGGTGGTGGCCCTTTCGAAATCGCGGTGGCGCAAAACCAGTTGCCCGCCTACCTTGACCTTTGCGCTGATATTTCGGTGACACGGATAGAATGCGGCGAAGGGTTCACCGACATGCCGCTGCATGCGCGCGAAGTCATCGCCATGGCCAATCGAAGGGGGCTGGAAGTCCAATTTGAGATCGGGAAAAAGCACGGCGGCGCTTTCACGGCAGACACCGTGGAGGAACTGGTCGATCAGGGAAACCGCTGGCTCGACGGCGGGGCCGTTGAGATCGTGGTAGAAGCCCGGGAATCTGCGCAAGGCGTCGGTCTTTTCGACGAGCATGGACAGCTCAACACGTTATTCGCCGACCGTTTCGTCAAGGCTTATGGTTTTTCCCACGTAACATTTGAAGCTCCGAACAAGTCGAGCCAATTCGCTTTACTCGATCATTTCGGCCGCGACGTACATCTTTCGAACATCAGGCTGGAAGAACTGCTGCGCGTGGAAATTTATCGCCGCGGCCTTCACTCCGATGCATTTCAGAAAAGCAATCTCAGGCCGTTACGACCGATACAGAAGGCAGCCTGAGATGGAAAGATCGGTTGTTATAGATTGTTTTCCTGAAAGTGCAGTGCGCTATCGTCACGGCTACGCCGTAGTTGCCGTCGACGTCATCCGGGCAACCACAACCGCGATAACGGCCGCCGCTAGCGGACGACGTTGCTTTCCGGTACCCACGATCGAAATGGCGTTCGGACTCGCCCAGGCCCTCGACCATCCATTACTGGCGGGTGAGCAGAAAGGCATCATGCCGATGGGTTTTGATCTGAATAACAGCCCCACCGAATTATTGGCGCGTAAGGACGTTCATCGTCCGGTGGTTTTACTTTCTTCCTCTGGAACCAGGCTCTGCTATGAAGCTTCGAAATGTCAGATGGCATTTCTCGCCTGTTTGCGAAATTACGTTTCTGCGGCACATTACCTTGCGCAAACATTTTCCAGAGTGGCGGTTATTGGAGCTGGCACCAGAGGCGAATTTCGCGAGGAAGATCAGATGTGCTGCGCCTGGCTGGCCGAGAATATGTTAACGATGGGCTACACTGCCGGGAATCGCTACACGCTGGAGGTTGTCAGGCGTTGGTCCGGCAAGCCTCCTCATGCGTGGTCTGAGAACAAGAGTGCGTCATATCTTAAAGCGAGTGGCCAGTCCGCTGATTTTGAGTTCGTGCTGAGCCATCAGTCTGATCTGACGGCGCAATTTGTGTTGCAGGATGGTGAGGTCATCATGACAGATGATCCTTCAGGTCTCAGTTGCCGCCGGGAAAACATGCGCTGTGATGTCTGAGGACTACTCCATTCCGGCCGTGGTTCTCGTCTGTCATCGGCAGGTGGGTATCGGCATCACGCGTAGCCTCGGACGTCTAGGTGTCCCCGTTTATGGGGTCGATGCCGACCGGTTCTCGCCTGCGTTGTTTTCAAAATATTGCGCCGGAAAATTGTTGTGGGACCTGCATCGAGCTCCAGTAGAGCAATCGATCGACATGTTGCTGAAACTGGGCCGCAAGATTGGCCGCCGTTCAGTACTCATTCCGACCAGCGATGTTGCGACCATGTTCGTGGCTGAGCAGGCGCAGATACTCCGTGAACACTTCATTTTCCCGGAGCGCGACGCCGGGCTCATATCCTCATTGTGCAGCAAGAAGGAGATGTTCCGCTTAGCCAGGAAGTGGAACGTTCATACCCCCGAGACGGCCTTTCCTCAGAGCCGCGCAGACGTGCTGAAGTTTTTAGAGAGCGCGCGATTTCCGGTTCTCATAAAACCTATTTACAACCGTGCGCCTGCACCAGGCTTAAGGCCGTGGCGGATGATGCTGGTCCAGACGAAACAGGAACTGCTCGACATCCACGCGGCGATTGAAGATCCACTGACCCCTAACGTGATGCTTCAAGAATACATTCCCGGCGGCGACGAGATGACCTGGACGTTCAATGGGTACTTCGACAGTCAGAGTGAATGTACGCTGGCATTCACAGGCAGAAAATTGCGGAACTTTCCCCCTTACTTTGGCCAGGCGTCGCTTGCGATCTGCACCGGGAACGATCATGTCAAAAACGAAACCATCCGTTTTATGAAAGCTCTCGGATACACGGGGCCACTTGATATCGGTTACCGGTACGATGCGCGTGATGGCCGCTACAAGGTGAACGATATCAACCCCCGTATCGGAGCAATGTTCCGCCTGTTCGTCGGTCAAGCCGGGATGGATGTCGCTCGCGCGATTTATCGCGATCTGACGGGGAAGACAGTGGTTGCAGAGGTTAACCCGGAGGGCCGCAAATGGATCGTCGAGGATGGCGATTTGTTTTCCGCCTTGCGCTACTACCGGGACGGGAACTTAACTGTTCGTGGGTGGATCGATTCGTTGCGCGGAGTTCAAGAAACGGCGTTTGCCGCCTCGGATGACATGTGGCCGCTCGTAGGTGCTTGCCTTATGGACGGCAGGAAAGCGGTGGCCGATGGGCTGGCGACTATACGCGCGAAATTCACCGTCAAATTTCCGGCGGCAACTATCCGCGAGGTCAACGAGCGTGCGACTGACACCGCAATCGCGAAGCGGCAGGCCTCGCAATCGTGAAAGAAAAATATTTCGACATAAAGAACAGGAATTGTTCTTGGGTTTGCTACGTGCTGCTGGCGGCCAATTGATAGTTAGGGAAACTGGAGCTGGGTCGGATTGTGAAGGTTAAAGCGGCCAGGATATACCTGGTATCTATCGGCAGTCTGCACCCAATCCTGCTCGAACTCATCACCGACGATAACGTAGTCGGCTTGGGCGAAGCGGCGATCGCGTATGGCTTGGGCGCGACTGCTGCCGCCGGGATGATTAAGGATCTGGTCGAGGCGATATTGCCGGGAAGGGACCCCTTCCGGATCGAAGAAACCTGGACGGATATGTACGATCACTCATTTTGGGCCAAGGGTGGCGGTCCGCTGGTATTCGCCGGAATCAGCGCCATCGAACAAGCCCTGTGGGACATTAAGGCTAAAGCACTCAACGTTCCGATTTACGATCTTTTAGGTGGGAAGTTTCGCGATCAGGTTCCGGTCTATGCCAATGGCTGGTCCTACGAGTGCCTAACTGCAGATGACTATGCCCGCGCGGTTGCACGTCCTCTTCGTGAAGGCTATCGAGCGCTAAAATGTTATCCCTTGGCGACACCCAACCAGCGCGGCGGCATCAGGCACGTTTCCCGACGTACGGTCGATCGTTCGTTCGCTAATCTCGCCTTCGAAAAGGTGCGCGCCCTGCGTGAGGCGGCTGGGCGGGAAATTGAAATAATGGTCGATCTGAGCGGCGGATTGACTACGGACGAGACTATCCGGCTTTGTCACCGGCTCGAAGACTTGAACATTCTTTTTATCGAGGAGCCGGCAGATCCATTCGATTTGGGAGCTCTAAAGAAAATTTCCGACCATGTGGAGATTCCGATCGCATTAGGCGAGCGGATATACACCCGCTACGGCTTCCGGCCAATTCTGGAAGCTCACGCGGCCGATATTCTGCAGCCCGATATCGGCAACACCGGCGGCATCATGGAGGCCAAAAAAATCGCCGCTTTTGCCGAAGCCTACAATGTCAGGATTCAGCCGCATATCTGCGGTAGCCCGGTGGCAACCGCGTTCGCGCTGCAACTTGACGCGTGCATCGCCAATTTTATGGTGCAGGAACTATATCCATTTCGCTCGTCCGAGCTTTTTTCCCTGGTAGATCAGGCTCCTGAACTGCAGGTCAAGAATGGAACGCTGGATATTCCTAATCGGCCGGGGCTCGGCGTCAATCTTGTGCCAGAGCGCATAAGCCCTTTCCTTTGGGCAGAATGCGCACTGCAACAATGATTACAAACCAGCGACAACGTGGCTGACACAAGCGTTCGTGATGGCTTCGGGAGTAGCTAATGAAGTTGCCAATTAAACTCAACTGTGCTGGCTGGCCCGCAATGTGTTCGTCTCTTTCCTTTGCCTTTGACGATCCGCGTTTACTTGCGCGGGAGTTGTCCAGCTTGTCACCCGCAGAGTTCACCGCGGCGATTTCGGTTCTTCAATTTGGTGAAACCTTTAAAACCACCCGACCGAATCGGCATCGACAATCCAACGAGCTAATCAGGACCATCTACCGCGGATCGACACCTGTGATTCTGGACGTCGGTGCATCGGACGGCACCACGTCGCTGGATTTGATTGTTGGTCTCAACAGAGATTTTTCCAATTATTTTGTCACTGATCTCAATCTTTGGGTAAGTTGCAGCGTTGGTCGTCATGGCGTGGTCTATTTTAAGGATCGCAATGGGACATGTATCCTGCGCGCTTCTAAGCGCTGGTTGGTTTATTCGAATACCACCGGAGCGTTGCCGTTATTGCGCTTGATTGCAAGACGATTGCTGGCGGGGTACCGCGATGGTGTTCGCTGGCGCGACATACTGCTGATTCAACCAGAGCTGGTGCGGCTTGCAGCGAGTGATCCTCGAATCGTAATTGCACCGTACGATATGTTCAGTCCCTGGACCGGTCGCCGCCCCGATCTGATTAAGATCGCTTGCCTGTTGAACAGCAGATATTTCAGCGCGGACAGCATGGTTCGATCGTTGCGAATGCAATGCTCGAATTTATCACCAGGTGGGCGGCTGTTGCTGGTCTCTGAGGATATTGACGTTGAAAGATTTTCTCTTTTCCGCAAGACCTCAAATGGCATGCAACTTGAGCATGAACACGAAGGGGGCGCTAAAGCGGCAGGATACGTTAGCCCGAAGGTCGATGACTTCGTGTTGAGTCAGGCGTCATAGTCGGGGAAAGTTGTTTGTTCGGATCCCGCTGCTGTAGGCAACGCTGGCCTGACATTGGGAGAAGATGAGCAATCGGGAGCAATGTTGATTCACTGCCTGAAGAACCCGAAGAGGCTAATGAAACGTGCGATCGCGAAACAATGTCGGAGCAGTTGGGGAACGTACTTTGCCGAAGGTGTTCGCGGTCGGACCGCCACGGACCGCTACTACCTGGATGCACCGGGTGTTGGCGGGACGCGTCAATTTGCCTCGAATCAAGGAGACCAGGTTTTTTGATCGGCGTTATTTGAAAGGTTTCGATTGGTATCGGCGTCATTTCATTCCGCTTGTCGAAGGATTGCCGATCGCTGAGATTGCTCCTACTTACTTTTACTCGGGCCCGGCGCGGCAGCGGATTTTCAAAACAATTCCTGAGGCCAAAGTTATCATCACGCTGCGTGATCCGGTCGAACGCCTCTACTCGCTCTACAAGCTCAAAGTCAGCGACGGAACGATCCGGATGCCTTTCGAGCGGGCGGTCAGACGTCACCCTGAGTTGATCGAGTCCAATCGCTATTATGTTCATGTTAGCGGATGGATAAGCCAGTTCGGAAATGAGCGGGTGCTGGTGATGCTGCACGATGAATTGGTTAAAAATCCGCAGGCCTACCTGGCTCGAGTATGCGAGTTTATAGGTGTTTCATGTTTCGCGATACCGGAGTCGCTGCAGCAACGGCGCTCGAATTCTTCAAATGACAGCCGTTCGCCGACTAGCGCCTGGCTTTCGGCGCTCGCGGTTCGGGCCGCCGAGTCGTTTCAAGCAAACAACTACAAGCGAACGCTCGCGGCAATTAGAAAAATCGGACTGCGAAGATTGGTTTTGAAGGACAAGCCGATTGCACTGCCGCCGCTCGATGCTGACTTGGCGGAAGCATTGCGTGTGGAGATGAATCAGGAACTGGAGTCGCTGGAGGTACTTCTAGGAAGTGATCTTTCGATGTGGAAGGCAAAACGACTAACACTCCACGGTGGAACGCACGCTGATCGGAGCGTGGGCAGCACTCTCGAACTAGCGCCTTAAGGCTGAACGGCACAACCGTCGGCTCGTTCAAGATGACCGGGGCGTTTCGCAGCTATACAACTATAGGAGTGCATCCTGATCCCGTGGTAAACGGAGCATGGTCACCGATTCAAGAACCCATACAAATGTGTCATTCGGACCTTCGGACTTTGTCCCTATATCATGCAGGGCTCAATAGGTCAGAAAAAAGTCCAGATGCGGAAATGTTCAGTGTTGGAGCGCCGGGGTCGGTGTATGCCGCCCTCTCCCGCATGGTTTTGCGGGTGCATCGTTAGCCCCTATGCTTCCGGCGCATCACCTTCACTATACCAGCGTATGGCTTAGCCGAGAATCCGGTCATCGTTCAGGCTTAACCGAATCTATCATTACTTCAGTCATATTTGCCCAGAGAAGCTTTTCGTTGCCCCGGTTGTCCCAGCTTTTACTGAGACGCTTCAACGCTCTGCACTGATCAACATCGCACTGATCATGCGGTTATTGGTCTGCCTGTGCTGATTCCGTTCAAGCTTTTTCGGAGATCGCTTCGAATGCATGCAATGTTATTAAAACTTCATAATTTATTCCGTCGTAAGCAGGGGCTCGACCGGTCGCGCCGCTAGCCAAAATCCTGTAAGTATTTGATTTATAAGGGATGGAGGGGTGGCCGAGCGGTTGAAGGCACCGGTCTTGAAAACCGGCAGCGGCGCAAGTCGCTCGTGGGTTCGAATCCCACCCCCTCCGCCATCGAACCAAAGATTCCCAGGCTTCACCGAAGTTTCCCAACTTCGCGTTGTTCACCGTCTTCGCAAATGGCTGAATCGCCGTTCCGTGGACAGCCCTTCCGTTGAACGATGCTGCCCAAATCCGGCACTAGACCATGGAAAAAAGCATTTATTATCGTATCTGGATAAAGTTGATGCAGATGAAAATGTCAGCTTCTGGGGCGGTGATCATATTGATGCTGTCACAACTGATAATGATGCCTGTTGCACTCGCGCAATTTACGGAATCACCGCTTCCATCATCGCAAGAACGAGTCAAACAACCTTCGGTCGGGGAATACAATCCCGATTCCGAAAGCACACCGATACAGATTTTGCCGCCGTGGCTGTGGCCATCGCCGGGCGCACAGCCGCCTGCATCTAACCCGGCCCAGAGTTCGAAGCCGCCGCTTCAGCCGGCCGAGCCTGCGCGGCAGGTGAATCCAATTCTGCCGAAGGTCTTTAGCGGATGCTGGCAGGGACAAGTCGACGAACTCGATTGGATTAAGCGCATTCCCGGCGGTCACAAGGTGGGATTCTGGACGCCTAAGACCTATAAGCTTTGCTATAGGCGAGTCGGCGGGGGCCCATTTCAGCTTAACTTTTCTGAAACCGGAGTTCGTCCCAATAAAAAGATTATTCATCCGATCGGCACCGTGGTGTTGATTTCGACCGATGGCCATGCCTACGCCACGATGCATGCGACGCTGCGCTTTGACGAACTTAGCGCTGAATGCCATTCGGCCACCTTCGTCGTCAATGAAAGCACCAACCTGGATTGCCGGATCCGACAGAACGCCATGGCGGTGACTGCGGATGTTTACGGCACGCGCGATGGTGTCCCCTGGTTTCGGGCGCGTTGGCATGCCGATTTTGCTCAAGTGCCAGACTAGTTTATGGCAAGTCAGTGAGTGATTTTGTGTACCTTTTAAACCGTCATTTTGGCTCTCCAAGTACTTAAATGGAGAAGGCTTACAGTGGCGTGTGTTTAACATTATATTGTAAGATGTCTTAGTCGGGGTCGACATAGGAATCGAATCCGACTCTGATCCAGCCCAGACAACGGTCCTTCCGCTCGCCTTTGGCCGTGTTCTGCTCGACTAATTTAAGTCCAATCAATAAGGCCTGCGGAGGCCAATATGTATCTTCCCGTATCCTTGGGAGGCATTGTCCTAATTGTTCTCGTGCTTTGGTTTCTTGGCGTGGTTTGACGCACTGGCGGTTCCAATGGGTTCCTATGTTCCCATTGGACCGGCAGATCGGGGGACAAATTCAATAATATAGAAGGAATATGCCTATGCTACTGCTGCTTATCTTGTTGATTGTGCTATTCGGTGGAGGCGGGTTTTATGGCTACCGCGGCGGCTATTATGGACCGCGCGGAATGGGCGTAGTCGGCATTCTAGTTATTATCCTAATTGTCTTCCTGGTGATGGGTGGCGGCTTCGGCGGGTTCGGACATGGAATGTATTCTCGGTGATCTCTGCGTCAGAGGCTCGCATAAAGGCGCAGTAGGAGGCCTTATTTCGAAGTCTCCGCGAGCATCGGGAGCTTCGATTTCCATCGTTCAAGCACTTTAGCGCGCGCGGCGTCGTCGAAACGGTTGGACATCGCGAACTGATCCTTCCAGGCGAATGGCTTGCACGCGTCGATTAGCGCGATACCCATGCTGAAATCCTTGTCGGCGCGCTTTTTGGGCGAGAGCCGCGGATCGATATCACTGGTGCGGGTGTGCATGATCTGAATCGATTCGGCCGGGTCGACGCGCGTGCAAATCGCCCATAGCACCTGGTTGAGGTCCGAAGGATCGATATCCTCGTCAACCACGACAAAATAGCGCTCCATCCCACCAATCCGGCGGCGGCCAGCCGATGCGACCAGGGCCTGCATAGCCTGGCCCTCGTACCGCTGCTCAATTGACACCACGATCATCAGGTTGCGCGCGAAAGCCCATACCCCGCGGATATTGGGCACCCCGGCGCTCTCCAGATGCTCCCAGGTCGCCACCGCCGAACTGAGTGGCAAAGCCTGATAGCCGGGTGTGGTGGTCGGGAGCATCGGTGGAGCACCCAAAATGATCGGGTCGTTCCGATACATGATGCGCTTAACGCGGATGACGGTCTCCGGCCCGATATGAGTGTAATAGCCCGGCCATTCGCCGAACGGCCCCTCGATCGCCGATTCCTCTTCGATCGGAGGCATCTCGCCCTCAATAACTATTTCCGCATGCGCCGGAATCGGCAGGCCGGTTCCAGGCGCCATCAGCACTTCTACCGGCTCGCCGCGCAAGGCTCCGGCGATGTCGTATTCCGATACTCCCACCGGGGCCGGCGTTGGACCGACCGTCCACAGTACGGGGTCGCAGCCGAATACTACTGCGATAGGACAGGCCTCGCCGCGCTTCCAATATTTGGAGGCGATCATGCGCGCATGGCGATCGCCCAACAGCCACAGCGAAAGGCGATCCTTGCTCTGGATGCATCCGCGATGCGTGCCCATATTCACCCATCCGGTGTCCGGATCGCGCGTGATGACCAGGTCCGCGGTTCCGATATAACGGCCGCCATCGTGCTCGTGCCATTTCGGAGCCGGGAATTTGGTCAGGTCCACGGCGCTTCCTTCGAGTACATTTTCCAATATTGGTCCGCTCGCGACTTCTATTGGCGGGATCATGGTTAGCTGCTTGCTCTTGTCCTTCCAGGCCCGGATGATTTCCACCTTGGACAGATTGGGCGAAATACCCAAAGCCATCGCGCAGCGAGCCGCAGTGCCCATGAAGTTGCTCATCACGCGGAAGCCTTTGGGGTAGCCGACGATGTTGTCGAACAAGAGGGCAGGGCCCTCCCGTTCCGCCATCAACTCGGTCAAACAGCCGATTTCCAGGTCCCAGTTCGCGCCCTCGACGATCCGTACCTCGCCTTCGCCAAGTTCACCCACCAGCCGCTCGATGTAGTCCCGAAGATCGTGAAAAGCCGTCATATGCGCCCCTTGCTGGGATTTCCCTTTTTCGAAATGTGCCTGCCGAATTCCTCTATAGTCCTCCTGCGCCAGCATCCGCAAGTTTTTCAGGCTGAGATTGGTCCAGCATGTTTTCCAGTGGCTCGAAATAGCCCCTCAAACGAGGAGAATTCAAGGTGGCCGTGTCATTGCTGGCATCCTGGAAAGCGATCTTGATATAAGGGGCGTGCGTTCGTTGCGAAGCTGCAGTTCAACGTTGTGACGGGGTTCGGATCGACCACAGCAACCGGATGAGGTGTACGCAATGGCATCGACGGGCAGGAACATCGCCGAAGGCTCCAACGGCATTCCCAAATGGACGGCAAACTTTCCACATCTGGGTTTCGAGCCCAGACCGGTGGAGAAATATGTGTCGACCGAAGAGTTCGAAAAGGAGCGTGGAGTTTTCCGCCATAGTTGGCTGCACGTAGGCCGGGTGGAAGAGATATCCAAACCAGGGGATTACCTGGTCAAGGATATCGCCATCTGCAAGACCTCGATTCTGGTGGTTCGCGGCAAGGATGGCGAATTGCGAGCGTTCCACAATGTTTGCCGCCATCGGGGCAACAAGCTGGTATGGGATTCATGCGGATCGCAGCTTCGTTACCCGTGCAAATTTCACGGCTGGACCTACAACACGGACGGCCAACTGGTCGGCGTGCCAGAAGAAGACATGTTTTTCGATTTTGATCGGTCCAGCCACGGTCTGGTTCCGGTCGCGGTGGATAACTGGGAGGGTTTTATCTTTATCAACCTTTCCCCTCGCGAGCCACTTAACGAATTTTTGGGCGAGATTCCCGATCTTTTAAACGGTTACGACTTCGCACGGCTATCGACTTATTACGGATACTCGGTTGAGATGGAGGCGAACTGGAAAATCCTCCGGGACTCGCAGATCGACGCTTATCACGCCAAGTATCTGCATCGGCGCTCGGTGCCGGGCGTCATGTTGAACCGTGGAAATCCTTCCGTGGAACTACTCGATGTCCAACTTGGGCAGCGCCACGGCATGATGTCGGTATTCGCCAATCCCGATCCGCCGCTCACCCCGGTACAGCGGGCGATGGCGCGTTTTGGCCCGTCCGTCGCGCATCGCCAGACCCTCGAGCGCCTGCCCAAGGGTCTCAACCCGCAGCGCAGCAATACGTGGCTGTTCGATATGTATTATCTGTTTCCTAACTTCCATCTGCTGACCGGCGCCTCCATGTGCATCATTTTTACGATGTGGCCGTTGGCTCCGAGTCGAGGCCTGCTCGAAGGCCGGCTCGCCCTGCCAAAAGCGCATAGCCTGGCCGACTGGTTTGCGCGGGACTACGCCCGTTGCTTACAACGCGATATCTGGCTGGAGGACGGTAGCACGCTGGAAAACACGCAGAAGGGCTTGAGTTCGGGCGTGGTTGGCACCCAGTTGCTTCAGGATCAGGAAATAATGATCCGCCACGCCGAAAAGGTGCTCGACGATGCGATCGCGCAACAGATCCATACCTGATGGGGGAGTCCAGGCCTATGTCGATCAATAAGTTGCCCCCACAGTTCGAAGCACTCGAAAGTCTTGTCGATGAATGGAGCCTTCGTGACGAAGCCGACCGCACCACCAAGCGGATTTCCAGCTCGATCGATAAATTACAGGGATTCTACGATGCGGTTATGCCGCGCCTGGAAGAGATGCTCGAATATTTGAGCCACTACACGCTGTCCGATATGACTCCGGAAGTGGCGCGCCTGTTTTATCTTACTCTGATGATGTCCGAGGTCTCGATTGCGGTGGAACTGTTCAAGCAACCGACTGTGCCGGACACCTTCGGCTATGATCGATTTCGCACCAACCACGGCAGCCTCAAGGGAATCTTCGACCGCTGAACAATCAACGGCCAGGGCTTGCGACCGCCATTCGGCACGTGGGCCGGGCGAATTTCTGCCGTTGAAACGGCTGGCGCGAGCCGCGCGGGCCCGGCTATTATTCGCTCAAGAGGATCACGATGAAGGCCAGCTTTTTCGGGACGGTTTCCTATGCCGGCCAGGTCGCCACGCGCGACTGGCCGGTCGCTCCGCTCCATTGCGACCGCGCCATCAGCAGCCAAACGATGCAACGCGGGATGGAGCAGATTTTGTTCGCCGAGGAGTTGGGCTTCGACTGGATCAGCCTTTCAGAGCATCATTACTCGCCGCGCATCCTGACCCCCAGTCCGATGTTATTCGCGGCCGCGCTGACCCAGCGGCTCAAGCGCGCCAAGATTGCGTTGCTCGGTCCCCTACTGCCGCTGGCCAATCCGGTACGGGTGGCCGAAGAGCTGGCGATGCTGGACTCGATGAGCAACGGCCGTATCATCGTGCTTTTTCTGCGCGGCACGCCCAACGAGATTCTCACTTATCGCAACAATCCCGATGAATCGAGGGAAATCACGCAGGAGGGCGTCGAGCTGATTCTGCGGGCGTGGACCGAGCCGCAGCCGTTCGGATGGGAAGGGCGCTATTTCAACTTCCGCACGGTCTCGGTATGGCCACGTCCGGTTCAGGAGCCGCATCCCAAAGTGTTTTCGTCCGGCAACAATCCCGAGTCGGTACGGTTCGCCGCGCGCCATCGAATCGGACTGGGAATGTCGTTCCTGCCGCTGCCGGCGATCAAAAATCGTGTCGCGATGTATCGCGAAGAGGCGGCCAAAGAAGGATGGGAACCGACCGCCGATGATGTGCTCTACCGCTTTTATGCGCACGTCACGGAAACCGACGAGGAGGCGGCGGGAAATGTCGGGCAGGTGAAGCTGAACCTGGGCAAAATCTACAACGTAAATGAAAATGTGGTTGCGGCGGTGACTGGAAATCGCCCGGAGATGCGCGAACTGGATCGACCGTTTTTGTTCGGCAACCCTTCGGCTGCAATCGATCAAATCGGCGAGTTGCGCGAATGCGGAGTCGGCAACATGGATCTCGCCTTTATCTGGCCGGGTGTTTCGTACGACAAGCAGCTACGCTCGATGGAGTGTTTCGCCAGCAAGGTGCTGCCGCAAGTTCGCGGCCTCTGATTTATAGATTGGAACTCTGACTTGGCACATACAAAACACATATCGTTCGCCGAAATCGGCAGCGGGGAACCGATCGTGGTAGTTGGCGAAAAAGACGCCGCCTCGGCCGGATCGCTGTTCGACCATCTGGCCACCAAAAATCGCGTTTTGACCATGGACTGGCCGAGCGCCGCGCAGATTACAGATCGCGATCTGCCCGCGAGTATCGCGCACACGCTAGCCGAATCCGGCGTCGATCGTTACAGCGTGATTGGACTTTCCAGTGGCGTGCCGATCGCAATCGGGCTCGCGATCTTAATCCCGAAGCTGATCAATCGGCTAATCCTCATATCGCCACCGCCGATCGCTACATCCGATGCTGCGCTTTACGAGGATTTGTCAAAAATTGAAGCGCCATCGATGGTGATGATCGGCACCCGTGATCGCTCCGGCGCGATGGATACCGGGCGTTTGCTGCGGGGGAAAATCCGCTCGTGCCACTTCGCGATGATCTACGACGCGGACCGCGATGTCCTTTCGGATCGCCCGCAAGCGTGTCTCATACCGATACGCGAATTCCTCGACCGCGGCGAGGAGTTCATCGTGTGCCATGAAAGTCAGATAATTAGCCCCTGAAGCGGCGCGACGACAGACAGCCGGATTCCTTACCGGCTCAGATGGGGCAACACCTTATCCGCCATTAGCTTCATCGAGGTGGTTACGGCTTCGTGATCGATTCCGCCAATATCGATCCAAGCCAATACTTCGTCCAGTCCGAGTTCATCTCTCATCTCGATCAGGCGATCGCGAACCGCCTCCGGTTCGCCAAAGACCGCGTGATTACGCAAAACCCCCTCGTAAGTCAGCGATCCCATGAACTCATTGACTCGATTGTAAACTGTGAACTGATCCGATAAACCGCGCTCGCGCAATAATTCCTGCATCAGCCGGCCGGTGGCTTCGTAATAGGACATGATACCGTGGCGCGGAATTTCTTCGGCCTCGGCGCGGGTGCGCGCCACGAACACCGGTAGCAACAGGGAAACGCGTAGCGATGACTGCGGATGGCCCGCGCGGCGCGCCGCGTCGCGATAGCTCGCAATCATCTCTTTTATCGCGGGAACCGGCACCACCTGCGCCGGGCACATGACGTTGAAGCCCTGCTCGCCGGCGCTGATGAAAGATGGCGGACTGACGGCGCCGACATGGATCGGCGGATATGGTTTCTGGACCGGCTTGGGTACCAGTTCGACATTTTCGAAGGAGTGGAACTTGCCTTTGAAGCTCAGGCGGGGTTCGGTCCATGCGCGGCGCACGATCTCGAGGCATTCGTCGAAGCGTTCGCGGCTTTGATCGGCCGGGACGCCGAAACCTTCATAAACCCGCGTGAACGGATGACCCCGGCCTGCCCCGAATTCCAGCCGCCCCTCGCTCAGGATATCAAGCGCGGCGGCCTCCTCGGCCAATCGCAGCGGATGATGAACAGGCAGGATGTAAACGCCAATCCCTAGCCGCAACCGGCGGGTGCGCGCGGCGATCGCCGCCGCGACCAATTGCGGCGCCGGCATCACAGAAAAAGCGCGCGTGAAATGAAGCTCCGCCAGCCACATCGACCTGAAGCCAATCTGGTCCGCCAGTTCCGCCTGATCGATTATCTGGCGATATGCAGTGGTAATGGCCAGATCGGATGCACATTGAAGCTCAGAAAATATTCCGACGTCCATCCGAAATCCTCCCGATCGGTATCGAACCTTAAAACGCCGATTTGTTCAATTAAAAGGGCGCCGATTTTAGATCGGCGCCGTTTTTGGTTGTAGGTAACCGTGCCGCCTATTTGGGAATGTAGGAAATCGAGGCGCTTGCAGCATCGGTTCGGTTACGCGCCGACGATGCTTGACGCGAAGCGGCGAGCGGCCTGAGCACGAAATCGTAATCGACGTAGTAATAAGGTTTGTCCATCTTGCGGCCATCGGGCGCCGTACCGGCCGGCTTCAGTACGTAAGTTCTGATCAGCGAATCCTTGACCCCAAACACCGCATCGGAATCGATATATTTATCGCCCTCCGCAAAGATATGGGTGACCAGCCGCTCATGTCCCGGCGCGCTAAGCATGAAATGGAGATGAGCCGGGCGGAAAGGATGACGTCCCTGGGCGCGCAACAACTCTCCCACCGGGCCATCGGTAGGCACCGGATAATAGACCGGTCTGATGGTCCAGAAACGGAAGCGGCCCTCCGCGTCGGTCTTCATGACGCCACGGCCGCCGAAGCCCCCGAGCTTGTCGAGTTGTTGCACGTCGTAGTTGCCGATGCCGTCGGAATGCCAAATGTCGACCTCCGCGCCGGCCAGTCTGGCTCCGCCGGGAGAACTGATGGTGCCTTCGACGTACATCGGATCGCCCTGCATCGCGCCGGCAAGATTGTCTCCCAATTCGAACTTGGGCGGGTTGTTCACATGGAAAGGCCCGAACACGGTGCTCTCTGTGACAGCTTCCATCGGCGGGTGGTTGATCGCATCGATCAGCATCGAGACCCCGAGCACGTCAGACATCAGGATGAACTCCTGCCGCTTGTCATCGCATTTTTGACCGGCGCGGGTCAGAAAATCGATGGCATAGGCCCATTCCTCTTCCGTGGGCTGAATCTCGCGGACGAAATCATGCAGATGCCGCACGAGCGCGCCGCTGATCTCTTTGACCCGGGGATCGGGGCAGTCGGCAAACCGCTGAAGTACCGCTTCTGTGATGCTGTTCTCGTCGAAATTGCGCATGATGCTCTCCGCTTCAATGATGTCCGGTAACGACTACGCCGATCCCATGATCAACCGATGTTGTTCATGACTACTACGTTTAGCTCATTTCCATCTACACCGGCGATTATGCACGGTTGCGGCGGCGAGATTCGCTGCGCGCAATTTCCCATCAACGACACGCATGATCTTCCATCGTGCGTCGCAATTTCCAAACGAAAATCGTGCGAACGTTGATCAGGGGCCGACCACGAACGCGCAACTGGTGGTGGCGCTGCCGCCGAGATTCAGAACTCCGAACTTTTCGGCTCCCTCGACCTGATAACGGCCCGCGCTTCCCGTCACCTGGTGGTAAGCGTCCAGCATTTGCCGGACGCCGGTTGCACCCACCGGATGGCCGACGCCTATCAAGCCGCCGCTTGGATTGATCGGCAGCTTGCCGTTGAACTCGATGGTCCCATCTTCTATCGCTTTCCAGGATTCGCCCGGCCGGGTTATGCCGAAATGATCGATCGCCATGTATTCGGAGGTGGTGAAGCAATCGTGAGTCTCGATTCCCGACAGTTCCATCGCTGAGCCGATACCCGCGCGCCGGAACGAATCTAAAATCGCCTGGCGGGTATGCGGCAATATGTATTGATGGTCTCGGCTCTCCGCCATCTTTGCGTCGAATTCGATCGGCGCTGTGCGATGGCCCCATCCGAGGATCCGCGGCACAGAGTCGAGACTGATATGCCGGTGCAGGGCATAATCAGCGGCGAATTTAGCGGAAGCAAGGAATACCACGGCGATTCCGTCGGTCACCTGCGAACAATCGCGCACTTTAATACGACCGGCGATCGGCTGCTCCATCTTGCCGGCCTGCTGCGGGTCGTTTTGCGGCGCAGGCCAGTTACGCGTCTGGGCCAGCGGGTTTCGTCTGGCGTTGGCGAAATTCAAATTCGAGATGTGCGCGAGATATTCGTCTTTGAGACCGAAGCGCAGGTCGTATTCCTCGCCCAACCGGCCGAACAGGCTTGGAAATGAGTAGTCCTTGCCCTTGCATTCCCGCTCATACCATCCGGCGGTCCCTAGAAAGTCGCCGCCGGTGACGCTATCCACGGTCTTCATCTGTTCGATTCCGACCACCGCGGCCACGTCGTAGCGGCCAGCTTCGATATCGGCCGCCGCCGCCAGAATCGCAATCGACCCCGATGCACAGGCCGCTTCATGACGGCTGGTCGGTAGGCCATGAAAGGACGGATCGGCTTCAAGGAAAAAGGCTCCAAGTTGCCCCTGTTTAGTGTAGAGTTCCGCCGCAAAGTTCGCGATATGCGCGGTGCCGATTTCGCGCGGTTGCAGCTTTGCCGCATCGAGCGCATCGAGAATCGTCTCGCGCATCACGAACGAAAAATGAATCCCTTCCCGGTTCCAATTGCGGGCGAAATCGCTCTGCGCCCCCCCAAGGATATAAACCGAAGCCTGCTTCACAATGAACTCCCCAAGCCTTCCTCTCGGATAATCATAGCAGTTCGCGGTCGGCTAGGGGGCAAGGGGTATGCCGCCGAGCGGTTAGTTCATGGGATCGGCGCCGGGCAGGCCCAGCATGAACTGCCCAAGGTTTTCGTAAGAGGTATCGCTTATAACCCAATGCGTACTTGCGGCTTGAAGATCGCGCAGGCATTTTTGCACGACGTGGTCCGAACGTAGCGCAGATCCGGCTGCGTAGCGGAAAACGTCAGCCGTAACCTCACGTGCAACGTCGATTATCAAAGAGCCGGCGGCCCGCAATTCAGCATGAGTCCGAGGTTCGAGGCTGTCGCCCGCGCATACCGTCGCCCAGGCCTTTTCATACATTTCAACCATTAGCGCGCGGGCGGCGCGCAGGCGCAGGTTACCTTCGCCTATTGCACGCTGAAAAACGGCGCGATCGGCGAGTGCTACACGCTTCACAAAGCCACGGCTTTTGGTAATGGCGAGGGCGACCACCTCGTCAAGCGCGCGGCGCGCGACGCCGATTGCAAATGCGGCGTTCTCGTTGGCGATGAAGGCTGGGAATCCCAGCCGATAAAGCTGTCCGCCACGCCTGGGCTCGCTAAACCCCGGCAATCGATGCGTGAACTCTTCCGGAACGAAAAGCTCCTTCACCGCGTAATCGCAACTGCCGGTTCCCTGCAAACCCATGACATACCAGTTGTCGATAATCTCGGCCTTGCTGGCGGGAAAGATACAAAAGCGTAGGTCGTGCGGATCGCTGCTACCCGCGATCGCGCTCGGCACTGCAATCCATTCAGCGTGCCGAATTCCGCTGCCGTACGACCATCGTCCGGTCAAACGATAACCACCCTTAACCGGCACCATCAGGCCGGGAACGAAACCGCCGCCGCCGCAAAAGGTTGGATAATGATCCTCAGAGTAAATCTGCTCCGCGCCCGCATCGGGCAGGAATGCTCCGCTTACGCCCATCGTGGCAGCGCCCACGAACAGCCACCATCCGGCCGAGGAATCGAGATAAGAAACTGCCTCGATCACATCCATCTGCGTGATCGGGTCGGCTTCGGCGCCGCCGAGTACCATCGGAGTTTTGAGTGCTATGATCCCGGTTTCGCGCAACGCGGCAACCGAGGCTGAGGGCAGGGTGCGCATTTTGTCCGCTTCGGCGGAGCCGGCTGCGATTACATCGCGCACCTTTTCGACCTCGGCCAGCAGCGCAGCGCGTTTGGCAGTCCGATCGACTGGAAATTTAGATCTGATCGCTTTCACTCTAAAACCGTTTCCCTTATGGATTTCAGAATTATCTTCGTCCGTCGCGCGCCGCAGCTTCACGGTGTCCGGGTACGAAGAATTGACTACTCGTGCCAACCGGCCTGGCGCACCGGATGATCGGGAGGCAGCGCACAGTAACCTTGACTATCGATCTCGAACACCCGGTTGAAACGCGCCCGGAAGTTCTCCAGCGCGATGGCCCCCGCCAATTCAACAATTTCCGGCTCGCTAAACAAGTTGCACAGCTCGGAATAAAGCAAATCGGGGATCGTCACCGGCGTCGCGGTCATCGCTTCGGCCAGACGCATCACCGTCTTTTCACGATGGTCGAACGCATCGCTGCTCTCAAACCCGGCAACCTGTTCGAATTGCTCCTCGCTGATGCCCTGTGCTCTGCCCACGGCAGCATGGATGTCGATTCAAAAAGGGCAACCTGCCATTTGCGCCGCACGTAGCGAGGCGAGGGTCTTGAGCCGCGGCGCCACAACCTTCGATCCCGAAATGGCCGCGCCCAATTGATTCGCCGCCATCAGCAACGGGGGCACCTGCGCCATCACGGTCTGCGGCGCAGGCACGCTGCCGAGCAACTCTTCCGCGCGGCGGTACAACTCCCTTACCTCGGGCGGGGCTTCTGCGGCGTCGATCGGTTTTATACGCATGTATGGTCTTCCAATGGCCAGCGGTTCGAGTCAGGCGCCTTCGGGCCGGTGAACGGCGAGATGCGCGTATCCGCGTCGTCGTCGGCGCTGAAGCCGGCCTTGCTCGGCCAGATCGATCAGATACCGCTGGCTACCTTCGACGGCGGAGCTGCGGATATAGCTGCCGTCCGCCTGCATCTGCCATTGGCATCGATTCGGCTTGAGCTGACAATCGATCACGGTGCGCAATTCCTTGCGCAGAGCCGGGACCTCGATCGGAACCATCACTTCAACCCGGCTCTCGAGGTTGCGCGTCATGCAATCAGCCGAACCGATAAAATATTCCTCGTCGCCGCCATTGCGGAAATAAAAGATACGGCCATGTTCGAGAAACCGCCCGACAATACTTACGACCCGAACATTTTCGGACAAACCGGCGAGACCGGGCCGCAAACGGCAGGTGTCGCGCACAATCAAGTCGATCTTCACGCCGGTACGCGCCGCCTGATAGAGGGCGCGCGTGATATCGGGATCCTCCAGCGCATTCATTTTCAATTGGATCAGTCCGGCGTAGGCCGGATCGGTCGATTGCAGATCGGCTTCGCGCGCGATTTTGTCGATTAGCGCCTGTTTCAGAAAAACCGGCGCCGGAATGATCTTCTGGTACCGGCGCTTTGGCCGATAGCCGGTGGTCAGGAAGTTAAAGAGTTCGGTTAGATCGCGGCCGATCGCTTCATCGGCCGTGAGCAGGCCAAAATCCGCATACAGCCGCGCGGTATCCTGATGATAGTTGCCGGTTCCGATATGCGCATAGCGGCGCAAGCCATTGTAATCCTGCCGCACCACCAGAATCGTCTTGCAGTGCGTCTTCAGCCCGATGACTCCGTAAATAACGTGGATACCGAACTGCTCCAGGCGGCCAGCGAAGCGGATATTGGCCTCTTCATCGAAGCGCGCCTTGATTTCGACCACCACCGTCACCTGCTTGCCATTGCGCGCCGCATCGCACAGATAGCTGAGCACGCGCCCGCTTTCCGAGGTCCGGTACAGCGTCATCTTTATCGCGCGCACCTTGGGATCGACACTCGCCTCGCGCAGAAATCGTTCGACCGAGGTCGAGAACGATTCATAGGGATGGGCCAGCAGAATTGCGCCGGCATCGCGGATGATATGGAAAATGTTGCGGGTGGTCTCCAGCAATTGAGGCTGATCCGCGGGATGATGCGGCGGGTCGCGCAGCGCGGGAACGTCAAGCATGGCGATCTCCATCAGATCGCGTTCCTCGAACAGTCCCTCGACCTCGAACACATCGGCGCGCTCGTCGAGGCCGAGTTCCGCCGCCAGCATACCGCGATGCAGCGGGTCGATGTTGGGCGCCACTTCGAGCCGCACGATCGGTGCGAAACGGCGATCGCGCAACTCGGTCTCAATCAATGCCAGCAGATCGTCGGCTTCCTCCTCCGCCCGCTCGGTGTTGGCATTGCGGGTTACGCGGAACAGCTCGCACGAGGCCACCTCGAGGCCCGGAAACAGCAGGTCGAGATTGTGCGCGATCACATCTTCGAGCGCCACGAAACGATGACTATCGCCGATTCGAATGAAACGCCGCACCCCCGATCCCAACGGCGCCTTGACCCGCGCCAGCGAGGTCTCGCCATTGTCCGATCCGCGCACCGTTACCAGCAGGTTAAGGGAAAGATTAGATACAAATGGAAATGGGTGCGCCGGATCGATCGCGAGCGGCGTGACCAGCGGGAAAATATTCTCAAAGTAGTATTCGCGGATGATGCGCTGCTCGTCCGCCGACAGTTCATCGTAAGGCGCGACGGCGATTCCATGCAGCTTCAAGGCCGCGAACAGCTCCAGCATGATCTCGCGCTGGCGCTGCTCCTGCACCCGAATCTCCGCATGGCATTCGCGGATCTGTTGCTGCGGCGTGCGCCCGTCAGGCGTCAACTGATGCACGTTGGCGACGGCCTGCTGCTTGAGCCCGCCGATCCGTTTCATGAAAAACTCGTCCAGATTGGAGGCCGTGATGGCGAGGAACTTGAGACGCTCGAGTAGCGGATTGCGCGGATCCTCGGCCTCGCTCAACACCCGCCGGTTGAACGCCAGCCAGGTCAGTTCGCGATTTAGATAAAGCTCCGGTGCGGCGAGCGCAGGATCCTGGCCGCGGTTCGGCCAGCTAAAAACGGTCGAGTCAGGATTCGCGCCGCCCTTGCCGCGTTCGCGCGAATCGTCAGTTCCGTTGCGAAGACTGGCCCCGCCGCCTGGCGGCGCCTGGACCGGACCGAATCCGTCGATTTCGCGCATACGGTTCGCTTCACCTGATTGCGGGAGAAGAACTTTTTCCAGCGAGCCGTATGATACCGGTTGGCTCTCTTATCCGCCAGTCAGTCGTTTGGGCAAGGATTTTGCGCTTTTGCCGGCGGCCGGAGGATCGCAAAAGGAGGCCGGCGAAAAGATCACAAATTCGCAAAAGGCGCGGCGTATGGTATATCGGCGAAGTCAGTTGCTGGACGACGCCAACCGCAGGAGGACTCGCAGTGCAGGCGAAAAGCTCTCGAACCAATTACAGCAAGGAGCAACTGCTGGCCACCGTCCGCGATTTGTCGGCGGAGTTCGCTAAAACTCATTCGCTGCACGACTTGCAGCGTACTTTTCCGCATCAGGAGATGGCCAGGCTGAAGGCCAGCGGACTCCTGATCTCGGCCGTGCCGGCCGCTTTCGGGGGGGTCGATTTTTCTTTCTCCGATCTGATCGAGACGGTCTCGCTTCTGGCCCAGGGCAACCCCTCGATCGCGCACATGTACGCGGAACACGCGATCATTACAAAAGACATTGTGTCGCGGGTGCCGAAGCAGGAATTGCGGGAGACGCTCTACTACGAGATATTGACTCATCATACCTACATCACCGCCGCCGGATCGGAAAAACATTCCAAGGGCGTGCTGGCCTACGAAACCACCTTCACGCCGATTGAGAATGGCAAGGCGGTATTGATCAACGGGAAAAAGTTTTTCGCCACCGGCGCGATCGCCAGCGATATCCTGTGGGTGCCGGCCGTGATGGAGGGGGGCGCCGCGAGCTGCTTCGTCGCGACCCGGAGCCAGGGGTTGACGGTGCTCGACGATTGGGACGCGATGGGGATGCAGGCCACCTGGAGCGGTTCGGTGGAGTTCAAGGATGTTCGCGTGCCGATGGAACGAGTGGTGCCTGCGACCACCGATCCGCGCACGTTGGAGCCGGATCAGCTTTTCGGTCCGATGTTTCAGACCGCCTTCACCGCTATCCCGCTGGGCGCTGCGATGTCCGCCTTTAATCATGCGGTTGAGTACATCAAGACCAAGACTCGTCCCTTTCCGAGTTCCAATGTCGGCGCCGCGGCGGAAGATCCCTATATTCTGCGCGAATTGGGAATCATGAAATCGTACCTGTCCGCCAGCGAGATGCTGGTGCGCGAGGCGGCGCGGTTTATCGATCACGCCTGCGCGATGCGGGAGAAACTGCCGCGCGAAGAGCTGATGCAACTGCGGGTCGAGGCGATGTCGAAGGTGGCGCAGGCCAAATTGGTGACCACCGAGACCGCGCTGCGGGTCAGCACGGAACTGTTCAAAATCTGCGGCGCGCGAGCCACCTTGCGCGAGGAAAATCTGGATCGCTTCCTGCGCGATGTGCGCACGATCACGGTGCACGACCCGATCGATTACAAAGCGAAGCTGGTCGGCGAATGCGTGGTGCGCGGCAACTACTCGTATGTGCCGTTCTTTACCTGAGCCAGCGTCCGGAATCACAGCGCCGCGACGGTCTGCACTTCGATCAGAAAAGCTTCGCCGACCAGACGATCGATCATCAAGAGCGTGTTGGGCGGATAGGCGCCGTTGGGAAACATCCTGGGGAATTCGCGCAATCTGAACTTCATAAATTTGGGAATGTCTTGAGAATGCACCAGGTAGGTGGTGAATTGCACGACGCTTTCCCATCCGGCGCCGGCGGATTTAAGCGCCGCTTCGATATTCGCGAAGGCCTGTCCGCACTGCGCGTCGAAATTTTCGGCGCCAATCACGTTGCCGGCTTTGTCGCTCGCAACCTGACCCGCGATGAAGAGAAATTCGGAGGCTTTGACCCGGGTCATTTGCGAGTATTGCCCAAGCGGCTTTCCGAGCGTATCCGGATTGACGATTTTGATTTCTGGAATGATGGTCTCTCCCGCGTAACAGTTTGATTAACAATTTTTATGCGCGCCGAATCATTTCAGTGTCAACCGTCGAAGCTATTATCGACCGCATCGGGTAGGGCGATCGACGCCTGATGAAAAAGCCGGAGGTGAAGGCAGTGAAAGGCATCGACAAATTCATCACCGTTAACCATCTGAAACTTCATTATCTGGAATTCGGCGTGCGCACGAGTCCGGTCGTGGTATGCATCCACGGCCTGACCCGCAGCGCGCATGACTTCGATCCGCTCGCACCGTATCTGGCCGCCAAATATCGCGTGATCGCGCTGGACGTGCGCGGCCGCGGCGACAGCCAATGGGGACCGCCGGATCAATACAATGCGCCGATCTATGCCAGCGATTTGGAGTCGATGCTGGATCAGCTTGGGATCGATCGCGTCAGTCTTATCGGCACCTCGATGGGCGGCAGAATTTCGATTCTGTACGGCGGCACCCATCCCGAGCGTATCGAGCGGCTGGTGCTCAATGATATTGGGCCGGCGCTCAGCCCCGCCGCCTCGAATCAGATCAATCGATGGGTCGCCAGCGCGCCCGGCGAGTTCGCGAGCCTCGGCGATGCGATCGCGCATTACCGCGAGGTGCAGTTCGGACCAGGGACCGATGAGGCGCTCGCGGAGATGTTGAAATGGCTGGTGAAGCCGGCGGCCGGCGGAGGTCTGACCTGGAAGATGGACCCGGCGATTCGCCAGCCGCCGCCGGGACTGCCGACGGTCGCGCGGGCCGGATTCTGGGCCGAGTACCAAAAAATCACTGCGCCCATTTTGATTCTGCGTGGCAGCGAGACCAGCGTGCTATCACCCGAGATCGCGCAGCGGATGTGTCAGGTGACGCCTAACGCAAAGTTGGTCGAGGTTGCGGGCGTGGGCCATGCGCCGTCGCTGGTCGAACCGGAAGCGCTGCAGGCGTTGCGCGAATTCTTCGACTGTTAGGCGGCTTTTGAGCCTGGGAATGCGCGTCTGAACGCCGCGATACGCGATTTTTGCGAGTTCAAAATCTGCTGCGCGCAAAGGTATCCCGACAGCGCGTTGTTGCCCGCACCTGGGTAGGTGCCCGCGCCGCACATGTACAATCGCGTAATCGGCGTACGGTAGCGCGACCATCCCAGCGCCGGCCGGAACAGAAAATTCTGCGTCAGATGATGGCTGCCGGCGAGACTGTCGCCGCCGACCAGATTGGGATTGGCGCGTTCGAGATCGGCGGGCGACTCGACCGCCCGCGCGGCGATCAGGCCGCGCAGACCCGGCGCATAGTGTTCGAGCTTATCGATCACTCGATCGGCGTAGGCTTCCTTGGCCGCGTCCCAGGTTCGCGCCTTGATGCTATTGAGCGCGTCGCCGCGGATTTCCGATGGCAGCGTCCGCACCTGGATCCAGAGAATCTCGCCCTTACCCGCCGTGCGGGTCGGATCGACCACAGAGGTCTGGCCGACGATCAGCAATGGACTGGCCGGCAGAATTCCATTGAGCGAATGGGTGTACGTTAACGCGAGATCCTCGACGTACGGAGCGATATGCACGTAGGCGAACTGATCGGTATCGCCGCCCGCCCGCCAGGCCGGCCTGCCACTGAGCGCGAGGTGAACCATCATGGTGCCGGGGCCGTAGCTGTAGCGGCCGATATCGCGCCGGAACTGAGCCGTGAACGGGTAATCGGCGAGCAGCTTTCCGAACAGCGGCGCGGAGCTTAGATTCGCGATGACGCAGCGGCCGGCCGAGATGGTCTCGCCGTCGGCGAGCTGTACGCCGATCGCCTCGCCCCCGCGGGTAACTATCCGGGTCACTTCGGCGTTGGTCCGCACCTCGCCACCGAATTCCAGCAGCAGCCGTTCCATTGCCAGCATCAGGTTCGAAGCGCCGCCTTTCACGATGCTCATGCCGGCCTGTATGTCGGTGAAGGTTTCAAGCACGGGAAAGATTGCGCCGCCGGCCACGTCGGGTCCGAAATCGAGGTGCATGCCCCAGGCCGCGACCAGCGCCCGCGCTTCGGGCGTAGTAAAATATTCCTCGCCCAGCCTGCGAGTGGAAGAGATCATCAGGCGCAGCAGCCTGATGATCTCGCGCAGCCCTTCAGACCGTATCGCACGCAGGATGGTCCACGGCACCTGTACCGATGGCATCGGCATGCCATAGAGCTGCACCAGCGATCTGACGAAGGCCTGGAAATGGCTGTTGAGAAGGGTAAAACCTTCCGCATCCGCTGTACTATGCTGACGCAACAGGTCGAGAGTTTTTTCCGCGTCCTGGTAAACACGGATGCATTTGCCGTCGGGAAAGGCGGCGCAATAAGGCTTATCCGAATGGGCGAAGCTCAACCCATGCCGTTCAAGGTCGCGCCCGAAATCCTTGTAAACCGGAGAACCGACGAACAAGTTGCAATTGGTCGAGTACAGATCGTGAACGAAGCCGGGCAGGGTAACCTCGGCGCTGGCGATCGCACCGCCAGTGCGGGCATTGCGCTCGAGCACGATCACTTTCCAGCCGGCCCTGGCGAGATAGAGCGCCGCGGCCATGCCGTTGTGGCCGCCGCCGATTACAATCGCATCGTAGTCCCCCACTCGAAGCCTCGCGCTTATGCTTTTGCGCTGGGACGCGAAGAAACTTCGGCATGCCAGCGCGCCAGATTTTTCTGATCAGGTTTGATCGCGATTTTCGACACCCGCCCGAAATCGATCGCCACCATGGCCGTGATGTCGGCGATGGTGAAACGTTCACCCGCGATGAAATGCCGGTTGGCCAGCTCGCTCTCGAGCCATTGCAGACTATCCTCGGCGTTCAGACGTTGGGCCTCGGCGTAGGCGGGCACTTGCCGAATGCGGCCCTTGAAAAAATCGTGATGCTGTCGAAAAGCGTCAGTGATCGGAGACAACAGGGCGAATTCCATACGGCGGTTCCACATCTCCACCACTGCGCGATTTCTGGCGTCCGTCCCGAACAGTGGCGGTTGCGGATTGGTCTCTTCAAAATACCGGCAGATCGCGACGCTCTCGGCGATGCAGGTTCCGTCGTCGAGTTCGAGGACCGGCACCGCCGCCATCGGATTTTTCTTCCGGAATTCGGGGCCGCGGTTCACTGCGTTGACGATATCCAGCGGTTCGTAGGGAACCTGGATCCCTTTCTCGGCCATGAAGACTCGCACGCGGCGAGGATTCGGTGCGGTTGCCGCATCGTATATTTTCACGATTGTTACTCCACTTGATCGACTAAACCACGAGTTTACCTGTATAAGCTACTGATTTGATGAACGGCCTGGAAAAACAATTCTACTCAGATCCGCCTGAATGCAAGCCTCTTTTGACTGGTGCAGGTCCATTGCCGAAGGCTTCTGGCGTGTGCTTACGCGCGATCAGCCGTATCGCGGCGGTACTGCTGCTGATTGCAATGGTATGCGGGCAGCCCGCCTGCTCTCTGCTTCGGCAAGTTGAGAACGGCGAGGGTCAACATACACTGCGCACCGATGTAACCGTGCCCAGGCACGCACCGCGTGTAATTTTATTCGCGGTCGATGGCGTGGGTTACGGTCAGGTCAGGGACGCCATCCATTCCGGGAAGGCGCCCCATCTGGAAACGCTACTTGGCAAAACTCAGGGCGCCGGTGTGTTCGAGCACGGCTATTCGGTACCGGATGTAACAACCATCATGCCCTCATGCAGCACCGCGGGCTGGGCCTCGATCGTGACGGGACGTCCTCCGGCACAGACCGGGGTTGCAGGGGACGAGTTCTTTGTGCGGGATCAAACCCGCTTTTATGCCCCAATTCCGCTTTCGACCCGCGATTCCAGCGATTTCAGCGCGGCTGTCGACCACGACCTGCTGGGCAAAATATTACGCGTTCCAACGGTATATCAGCGTATCGAGGGTTCATCGGACGTATCGCTTTTGTACGTCTATCATGGCGCTACCATATACTCGACGCTGGGAAGCGAAGCCCTTGTCCGCGTAGTCGGCGACGTTATCACCGGCAAGTTTACCGGCGAGACCCTGCGCCAATCGCTTGCCGCGCCGGTCGACGATGGTTCGACCGCCGAAGTGCTCGACGTTATCCGCCAGCACGGTACCCCCAGTTTACTGGTGGTCTACCTTCCGGGCCCGGACATCTATGCGCATGGATCGCCATATCCGCTGCGCTCTCAAACCGAGTACCTCGAAAATAATGTCGATCGGAATGTCGGCGCGGTTCTGTCCGCCTATGCGAAAGATGGCCTGCTTGATGACACGTACGTTCTTTTCACCGCCGACCATGGGCATACTCCGGTGCTCAACGATCGCCATCACGACCTCGACGCGGGCGGCAGCGGGGCGCTATCCCGGCTTTTGAGCACCACTGGCTTTCGTGTGCGCGAGCCGGGAGTAAAGCTTCCCGCTGATAAGCAGGATTACCAAGCGGTGATCGCGGATGAGGGCTTTAGCGCTTATCTTTATCTTGCGGATCGATCCACCTGCCGCAAACCGGGGACGCGCTGCGATTGGCGCAAGCCGCCGCGCTTCAAGGAGGACATTTTGCCCGTCCTCAGGGCCTTGGACGGATCAACCCGCGCGGGCGACCCGTTGCCGGTCCTCAAAAATACCATCGATCTGATCTTTTCACGCAAATACTCAGGGCAAACAACCGCAAACGCGCCCCCATTCGAGATCTTCGACGGTGAGCGCCTGGTTCCGGTACCCGATTATTTATCGGCTCATCCGCGGTCCAATTTCATCCAGGTGGATCGGCGAATGAGATGGCTCGGCGAAGGTCCGTATGGCGATCGCGCCGGGGATATCGTGGTGCTTGCAAAAGCCGGCCTCTCGTTGCCGCTCGAAGACCGCTACTACTTTTCTACCGCAACCTATTACGCCTGGCACGGCAGCCTGACACTGCAGGATTCTCATATCCCGCTTATCGTGGCCAAAACAAACGCCTCCGGCGGCGAAATCAAAGGGATGGTCGACAAGATCGTTGGCGATCAGCCGTCCGCGCTCGATGTGACGTCACTGATCGAGTCGTTGCTTGAACCGCGCATGGTTACGACAGGAAGGGAATCGTGCGGCAAAACCGCAGCCACGGCGGACCGATCCAATTGCGTCCAGCCGAAAGCACGCTGATCAATACTCCCGAGCCGCGACTCCCAAGCCGCGGATAGTTACTTCCGGGAGTCGACGCCGAGGTTGTGTTGTTTGACGGCTTCGCGATTGACATACCCCGTCTCACCGTATTTGACGGCGTATTCCTCGACCTCGGCCATCAGTTCGTCCTTCGCGGTCGCCAGATCGATTTTTTGGCCGAACGGTTGCTTGGCCTTGAAGCCGGTGTTCCAGTAAACCTCACAGCGGTTTCCCTCAGGATCGTAGAAGTAAATACTTACGGCGTTTCCGTGCGAGACCATCCGATCGAACCTGACCCCATGCTCTCTGAAGCGATGGTAGTAGCCGTACACATCATCAAGACTGTTGCAGCGGAAGGATACCTGCTGTACCACTCGCGCATTCTCATCGACATTGCGTCCCGCGCATAGCAGAAGTTCGTGATGTTCTTCGTCGGGTTGCGCGCTCATAAACACGATCCCGATTTCCGGAGCCTCGTCCGTCACTTGCAGGCCCACGATATCGCGGAAAAAGGCTTTTTCCTTTTCGAGGTCATGCACATGCAGACCAACGTGCCCGAGCCGGGCGACCGAGGGTGTAGCCATCACAATTCTCCTTCCATCGCGGTCCAGCGCGAACTTCAACATAGCGCGGCATTTTGGGCGATGCCAAACGAGAATCGGCGGTCTGTTTTTGCCGCTCCCATCCGCTAGCGTTAATCGCCTACACTAATTGGAAAAGCGGGTGTTTAGCGGCTCGAGCGGTAGAAGAAGTCTGCCTATTGCCCTTTTTGTAGATTAGCTAATATAGATTCGGATGGTCTGCTAATGCGGATTTGGAAGGTCTATTATGCATAACTTCACGCCCTTGGCCTCGTTGGCCGGCGGGGTGCTGATCGGGATTAGCGCCTCGATCCTGCTGCTGATGAACGGGCGCATCGCCGGTATCAGCGGAATCGTTGGGGGGATGCTAAAACCTGCGAGCATGGATTGGGGATGGCGGCTGTACTTTGTCGGTGGCCTGATTGTCGCCGGATTGATCGGCCGTATCGTCTCGCCCGGCGCGTTCGCAATCGCGATTCCGCGATCGCTGCCAATGTTCCTGCTTGCCGGAGTATTGGTCGGTTTCGGGACGCGGCTCGGCGGCGGATGCACCAGCGGTCACGGCGTGTGCGGTTTGAGCCGTGGGTCGATCCCCTCACTGGCCGCCACCATGGCCTTCACTCTCGCCGGTGTCATCACCGTGTATGTGGTCAACCATCTGTTGGGGGGAAGCTTCTAATGCAAAAGCTGTTTGCCTCGATCGCCGGGTTGATTTTCGGAGCTGGACTGATAATCGGCGGGATGACGCAGCCCGCCAAAGTAATAGGATTTCTCGACTTCGCGGGAAAATGGGATGCCAGCCTGGCATTTGTGATGGGCGGGGCGGTGGCGGTGAGTGCGATCGCCTACCAATTCATTTCGAAACGCACAGCGCCGGTACTCGCGCCCGAATTCGCGATTCCTCAGGCACGCGCAGTCGACCGACGGTTGCTGGCAGGCGCCGTTCTGTTCGGCATTGGCTGGGGACTGGGCGGTTTCTGTCCCGGTCCCGCAGTCACCTCGGTGTTGTCAGGCCATCTCGCGGCGCCGGTGTTCGTAGTCGGGATGTTAGCCGGGATGGCGGTTTACGCGCTGCTGGTCGAGCACGCCGGAGCGGTCGCATCAGATTGCGGCGCGGTGCTCTCGACGCAGGACGTGGACGCCTGAGGTTTACGCGGAGTTTAGTTGTTTTAATCTCTTGGGCGCACCGAGACGTGGCGGTTTCTGCGTTCATAAAAGCGCCATGGTTTCGTGGTCCACGCTCCCGCATCGCCGATATTAATCCGGGCCGAACGGCCGATCCGGCCGACGGTTCCATCCTCAAGGAATAGATTGTCGCCGCACAGGTCGCGGCCATAATCCGCTCCGGTAATTGCAAGCGCATGAGTCAGCTTGCCGGGCCCGTTCGTGAGCTCGCGCGCGCCGATCGGCTTTCCCCGGCGGGCTGCCATCAGCTCGATTCCGCGTAACGGTTCCAGCGCCCTGATTAAAACCGCGTGAGGTTCACCTTCCGCCGCGGCCACCAGATTAATCGCCCAACTGATTCCATAGAGCTGATAGACATACGCATAGCCCGCTGGACCGAACATCGCGGCGGTGCGGCGGGTAAGCCCACGCGAACTGTGCGCGGCCAGATCCGACGGTCCGCGATAGGCTTCGGCTTCGACGATACGGCCGGCGGTCTCGCCCTGCGGGGTGCGATGCACCAGAATCTTACCAATGCATTCGCCCGCCACGATCAGCACCGGACGCGCGTAGAACTCACGCGTGAGCTTCACGCCCGAGCCGCCTCCTGGCGTCTCGATAATCAACCGCTTTTCGGAAAAATCGTGCCGCATGGGGTGGAATGTTTTTGCTGAAGCTTTAGCTCTCCAGCGCCGCGATCAGCCGCTCCATCGCGATTCCGCGCGAGCCCTTAACCAGCAGCACGTCGCCGGGCCGGACTATTTCGGTAATTTGTTGAGCGGCGTCGAGGCTGTTCGCGAAGCTATGCACGGAAGATATCGAGGAGTGCCCGGCCTCTGCCCGCCACGCCGCGCCGACCAAGGGTCCGACCGCGATGAATTCCGCCGGACTGGCGGCGGCCACATCGCGGATCGCCTCGCGATGCATCTGACCGCTGACGGCTCCCAATTCGAGCATATCGCCCAGTGCGATTATCAGGCGGGATTTCCTGGCGTGAGCAATCTCCGATGCGGTCTCCAGCGCGACCCGTACCGAGCGCGGATTAGCATTGTAGGTATCATCGATCACGACAATAGCCCCGATGATGCGCGCATTTAGGCGTCCCGGCACCGGCGGCACCGCCTCCAATGCACTCACCATCCGTTCGAGCTCCGCGCGCGACAGCGGCCGCGCGATAGCCGCGCCAACCGCCGCCATCGCGGCGGCGGCGTTGCTCGCCGCGGCAGGGCCGAGCAGGTTGAGGCGAACACGGAGTCGTGGTTCTACGCCTGCATCAACCATCGCCGGAGCGAGATGCAATTCAATGGCGGATCGCTCCGGCGTGGCCGTCACGGTGCGGTCGAAGCGTACATCGGCGGACTCCGAGCGGCCGAAGGTGATGGTGCGCAGGCCGGCCGGGATGCGCGCGGTCACCTTGGTCTCTTCAAAGCAGGCAACCGCCGCCGCCGCGCAATCGAACAGCGAGGCTTCTTCATCCGCAATCTCGTCGATGGTTCCAAGTCCTTCGCTATGCTCGATATCAACATTGAGAACCAGCGCCACGTCGGGCCGCAGGATACCGGTCAATTGCGCCACTTCGCCGCGCTGATTGGTTCCACATTCGATTACGGCGGCGCGATAATTCTCCGCGAGTGTGAAAATCGTCATTGGCACGCCGATAAGGTTGTTGAGATTTCCGGCAGTTTTAAGGGTCGGACCAAAAAGCGCCGTGGCCAGCGCCGCGCTCAGTTCCTTGGTCGAGGTTTTGCCGTTGGCGCCGCCGACCGCGATCACCCTCAAGCCGGTTCTGGCGCGGATTCGTTCCAGATGATGACGCGCCAAAGCACCCAGCGCGCGCAAAGTATCATCGACCTCGATACACGGAAGCGAAACATGGCTTTGTCCTCGCTCCACGATTGCGGCGGCTGCTCCGTGAGCGGCGGCCGCTGGTAGGTAATCGTGGCCGTTGAAGCGGCTGCCGCGCAATGCGACAAAAAGCGTTCCCGCCCCGATCGCTCGTGAGTCGGTGGTAACGCCAGTGACGTCCGTCTCGATTTGACGGGTCAGGGTTCCACCGGTTGCCGCCGTAACCTCACGAAGAGAAAAGCTGCATGTGTTCGAGGGGATCGGGGTTGCCATCACTACTCCTGCCGCTTGATTAGGCCTGTTCGAAGCATGGTTGACAAGCGCACGTTGGCATAACAGCCTCATCGGGTTGTAACCTGAAGCTGGAGGATCGATTGGTCATGGCGGATGTCCCTGTGATTGGTATCGTGATGGGGAGCAAGAGCGATTGGGAGCAGATGAGCGCGGCGGCGGAGATCTTGACTGAATTTCAAATTCCGCATGAGGCGCGCGTGCTGTCGGCCCATCGCACCCCCGACGAGACTCATGCTTATGCGCGCGACGCGGCTACGCGAGGGATTAAGGTGCTGATTGCCGGGGCCGGAGGCGCGGCTCATCTGGCGGGTGTGCTCGCATCCAAGACCCTGCTGCCAATCGTGGCCGTGCCAATCCAGACCGCGGCGCTCGGTGGGATGGACTCGTTGCTGGCGACAGTACAGATGCCGCGCGGAGTCCCGGTGGCAACCATGGCTATCGGTAAGGCCGGAGCGGCCAATGCCGCCTTGTTCGCGATTGAGATTCTGGCTCTGCAACGTGCCGATCTCGGGGAGCAACTTGCTCAATGGCGCGCCTCGAGGGCGCGTGAACTGTTACAACAGAAACTACCGTGAGAATCGTCTCCAGTCAGCCGAAGAATTCATTCCGGACCGTCGGCGCGATGGCGGTTGCGCTGGCAATCCCGGCGTTTAGCTGCTCGATCGCGCATGCAGTTCAGCTAAAAACCCTGGGGCGGCTGTCGATTCCGGCGACGACACAGGTGATTCCGATTTGCACCGATGCAGTGATGCAGGAAGTGCTGACTCAGGACTTCGGATCCGCCCGCAGCCATGCCGGTTCGACTCCGCCGATAACCATCACGGTAACCATGCATCAGCACGTGATGACTCCCGGTATCTCGGCGCAGGCTGTCGCACCCGGCGATCCGATCGCATCCGATCTGCTTGAGGCTTTGGGCGCACCCCCGATGCCCTTAGGTGACACCGGTGACCAGCCGAGCGATCCCTATGAAGCGGCTGCGCGATTGCAGGCGTTGGAGCCGGAAGATCCAATGATGCAGCAAATGCGGCAGTATCAGGCGACCGAGAACGCAATGAGCGGGATGACTATGATGGGTACAATGGGCGGCGGCGTCGCCCTGGGGCGTAACGATCCGGGCAAGCAGTATCCGACCGCGATCGTCGCTCGTGTTACCTCAAGTGGTCGTGACGGATCGCTGACCGTGGCTGCGCTGTTAAATCCAGGCGAGAACGTTCGTGATGCCAAGGAGTTAATCGCCGAGGAGATCGCGAACCATATCCTGCACTGATCCGTCCGCCGCGGGGACTGTCGTATCCAGGAATACCAAATCCAGCTTTCCAGGATCATCTGAAAGTTCGTGTCAGCTAAACTTCATCGCTGACGATAGCGGCGTTCCGACTCCCCAATGGGATAGTCGTTTGCGCTCATGTCACGGCGCCGCATCAGTCCCTCGGCATCAAACTCCCAATGCTCGTTCCCGTGAGTGCGGTACCATTGCCCGCTGGTGTCGTGCCACTCGTACTCGAAGCGCACGGAGATTCGGTTTTCAGCGAAGCACCAGAGCTCCTTCATCAGGCGGTAGCCCAGTTCCTTCTCCCACTTCCGCCTCAGGAATGCCTTGATAGCCTCGCGGCCCTTGAAAAACTCCGTTCGATTCCGCCATTCAGAATCTTCTGTATAAGCCTGCGCGACGATCTCCGGATCGCAACTATTCCACGCGTTCTCCGCCGCCTTGACTTTGGCCCGTGCCGTTTCGAGCGTGAAGGGGGGTGTTATTCGCGAAGCGGATGGTGTGATGTGAGCCGATGTCATCGCATTGGCTGCCGCCGCGCGGGCACATTCCTGACCATCGGTGGCGCCGCATGCGGCTCCGATCGCGGTGCAACCACCATCGGCGAACCCACTGTTTCCCGGCCCGGCGTCACTAACGGAGCTTGCGCGGCGGTCGGGACCGCGGTCGGAACGTTCTTCGATGCAGTGCGGCGGCTGCGGGCATAAAGCCCGGCAATCAGTATCGCGATCACGAACAGCGCAAGAACAAAAATCCATAGCCCGATGCGGCTCTTTGAACGGCTCCTGCGCGAATTGATGACCGGTCCGGAAATTTTCACAATTGCGCTTTCAGCGCGCTGCACCTCGCGCACGAATCGCATTGCGGTCTCTTCGGGGTCCAGTTCGAGAAAGGTCGCGTAACGTCTGATGAACGGCACGACATACAGTTGATCCGAGATCGCACTATAATTGTCGCTTTCGATCATGGCGATGTAATTGCCGGGAATCCGGGTTTGGCTGACCACCTGCTCGCGTGAAACCCCGCGTTTCTCGCGAACGGTGGTTAGAAAGGCGCCGAGACTCTGCTGCGCGGCATGGTTCGCAGAGGCGCCGACCGCACCGTTTTCGACGATAGCGTCAGGCTTCGAGTCATCGTTGGCTGTCGCCTCGGAAGAATTACGATCAGTCTCGCTCATCGATTCACCGCCGCGTTATCCGGTGCACGATCACCGGCTGACGCCCGCATTTTTACGCGTGCCACCCCGACCCATGAGGCTGGTGGGCAGTTCTCGAGCGAAGCCGCCCGTTCCCCATATACGATCGCATCCTTCCAGTTTTGTTGGGAAAAAGCGACCAGTCCCAGGTAGTTGTAGGCGGCTGAGTAGCCGGGATCGAAATTCAAGGCGGTATGGAGATCGGTGGCGGCGCGGGTCATATTGCCCTGGGTGTAGAACCTGGCTCCGCGATTCGTGTAAATCGCAGCCGCCAGGTGCTCGAGACCGGGATCGGCCGGATGTTGCGCCAGCGCCAATTGCACCTCGTTTACCGCCTCGTTGAGCCGCTGCTCCTGAAGCGCCGACCGCGCGAGATTTGCATGCATCGGAGCGCAACCAATTATCGCCAATGCTAATGCAGCGCCGATCGGCACCACCTGCCGCTTCATCAAATATATCCGTAACAAGCCAATCCGCCTCGTCATCGCAACTCCGTTTCAGCCTCTGCGCCGCCGGCCACCGCCCGAGCATGATTGCGGCACTCGAATTTTACCGGCTTCACCATTACCGCCCGATTGTATAGCGCCAGCTTCTTACCTTCGCATCCCAGGACCGAGGTGGGCGTTAGCCGATGCAGCGTTGGCAGATCCTGGAAGTTGGCGATCAGGACCACGCATAAAGGAGACTGCCAGAGTTTTTTCAGGGCGGCGAGATTTGGAATAAAGCTGGCGCGTGCATCGATGCTATCGCTGAAGGGCGCCAACTCGCCGCGATAACCCACGATCGCTTCGCGCGATCCGGTATAAAAGGGCAGCGATTGCACGAAGTGGTTGTAAGATGCCAATACGCAACCGCTGGCAAGATAGGGTGTGATCACCTGCGCCAGCCGGCGGTAACTGTAAAAGGACGCCGCATCGCGGCGCGCTTTCAATCCCGCCCCAGAGGCAATCAACACGCCGACCGCAATTACCGCGATCGCCAAACGCGGCCGATTTCGCGATGTTGCCAGCGCCGAAAAAATTCCAACAGATGCGATCGCCGCCGCCGCGATCTCGCCATCGATCACCAGTGCCGCCCCAATCCGCCGTGCGAACAATGCGATCGTGGTGGCAAGCGCGATCGCGATTATCAAATTGATCAGGGCGAAGGATCGCAGCTTCCATCCTGCAAAAGGCGTTGCGATGAACCCCGCTATGCCGAGACCCGCAAGCATCGCGATCGGCGGGAGGCCGGGCAGCATGTACGATCCAAGTTTGGATCGTGGAATTGAAAAAAAGATCAACACGACCGCGAACCAGAGCATCAGAAAGATGAGTGCCGAGCGCCGGTCCTCGGGCTCCATCGGCTCGTTCTTCAAGAGATTAAACGCACCTGATATCGCGAAGAAAAACCAGGGCCAGGTTCCTGCGATCGCGACTATCACCAGAAAGTACGGTCCCCATCCATGCTCGGTGCTTTGCAAATATCGCTGCACGTGTTCGTGCAGAATGAAGAACCGCAGAAATCCGGGATTGCGCGATTCGGCGATTGCAAACCATGGAATCACGACGGCGCTGTAGATGATGCTCCCCGAAAGCCATGGGAAGCGTGCAATTTCGCGCCAGCGCCGCTCGATCATCATGAAGCCGATCGCGATTGCGCCGCCAAGCACCACTGCCACCGGTCCTTTTGCGAGCGTGCCGAGCGCGAGCATCGCGGCTGACAGCCTCAGCCACCTGCGGGAACTAACGCTTGCTTCGCGTGATTGGACGGCGCGGTAAAAGGCCGCCATTGCAGCGGTAAGAAAAAAAGCCAGCGCCGGATCGAGCGTCGCAAAACCGGCGAACCCGAAAAACAGTGAACTCAAGGCCAGCGCCAGCGCCGCCAGTAACCCGACGCTCGCACCGAACATCGCCTCGCCCAACGCGGCGACCAGGGCGACCTGTCCAATACTGAAAATCGCCGCGGGCAGCCGCACCGAGAACTCATTGCTGCCGAATGCGCTGATCGATCCGGCCGTCGCCCAGTACACCAGCGGCGGCTTTTCGAAGTAGCGGACCCAGTCGTCGCGCGGCGTGACGTCATCCCCGCTCACCACCATCTCGCGCGCGATTTCCGCATAGCGTCCCTCGTCCGGTTCGAGCAACGCAGGGCCGCCGAGAGTTGGAAGATACAGGATCGCCGCCGCGATCGCGCACAGCACGATCCGAATGATTCGTGCCGAACGGGGCTGCGCTCCGGACCCGCGGGCAAGCGATGACGCAAGAGCTGACAATCGCAAGCAAAATAGACTCTGGCGCAAGGATCCGAAAGTACCCCGCAGGCGCGGACGCAGCCTTTAATTCAGGATCGGCGTTTGTCACAATGCATCGATCTCGTCCCAGCGGCAGATCCCCGCGGTTAAAACTTTGAGCGTGCCAGGCAAAATATCCCCGATTCGGATCAGTAGCGCGCCACCGGCCGTCTCAGTGGTGATTCCGGTTTACAATGAATCGGCAAATCTGGATGCGCTATGGCGGCGTTTGAAGCCGGTGCTCGATGGCTGCGGCCGCACCTATGAGGTGGTGTTCGTTGACGATGGCTCGGCGGACAATTCGCTGGACCTGCTGCGCGAACTGGCGCGCAACGAGCCGCGCGTACGGGTTGTCGAGCTGGCGCGCAACTTCGGGCAACACGCTGCGATTCTGGCTGCGTTTCGTAATTCTGAAGGCGAGGTGGTGGTGACGCTGGATGCCGACCTGCAAAATCCACCGGAGGAAATCCCGCGCCTGCTCGATGCGATCGATGCCGGCAACGACGTGGTTGGCGGATGGCGCGAGGATCGCCACGACCAGACGTTCCGCAAGGTCGCTTCGCGGATGCACAATCATCTGACCTCGCTGATCGTCGGCGTGCCGATGCATGATTACGGATGTATGTTGCGCGCTTATCGCCGCCATATCGTGGACACGGTGGTCGAGTGCGACGAAAAGGCGGCCTTCGTACCGGCGCTGGCTAATTCATTCGCCAAGCGGGTGGCTGAAATTCCGGTCGGCCATGAACAGCGCGCCAGCGGCGACTCGCGTTACAATCTGCTCGGTCTGGCCAAACTCAGCCTCAACCTGATAACCGGCTTCTCGCTGCTGCCGATACAGATGCTGAGCATCGCCGGGATTGGGATATTCATCCTCGATGCCGCCCTGGTGCTGCTGATCGTCGGGCATCGTTTAATTTACGGTCCCCAGCAGGAAGGCGCGCTCTGGCTGCTGTTCGCGGTGCTTTTCGCGCTGATCGGCGTGATGTTCCTTGCGATCGGACTGGTGGGCGAATACGTCGGCCGCATCTACCTTGAAGTCCGGCGGCGGCCGAACTATATCGTGCGCGCCGTGCACGTTCACGATTTCGACTCCCGCGAACCACAGTCCCGGCCGTGACTGCTTCCGAGCTCTCGCGCGGCTCACAGCGCGCGATCGACAATAATTGCGTCCTGTTCGCCTACCATCAGATGGGCCACGATTGCATGGCGGCGCTGATCGCGATCGGTGCGCCGATTACCGCGCTGTTCACGCATCGGGACAGCCCCCGCGAAGAGATCTGGTGGGATTCGTGTCTCGATCTCGCGCAGCGCCATCGGATTGAGGTGCATACGCCGGAAAAACTCGATGGCGATTGGATCGATTGGATAGCCGATCGCAATCCCGCGCTGCTTTATTCCTTTTATTATCGCAACCTGATTCCCGACGGGGTTCTACGGTTGGCGCGGCTGGGTGCATACAATCTGCATGGCTCGCTGTTGCCGAAATATCGCGGTCGCGCGCCGGTCAACTGGATGCTGGTCAACGGCGAGCGCGAGGCCGGCGTCACTCTTCATCATATGGTCGCGCGCGCCGACGCCGGCGATATCGTTGCGCAGCGCGCGGTGGCGATCGAGGACGAAGACACCGCACTGACGCTCTACCGTAAGCTGGTGCCGCTGGGTGTCGAACTGATCCGCGAGTACCATCCGTTGCTGCTGGCCGGATGCGCCCCGCGCCAAGCCCAGGACCTTGCGGCCGGCAGCTACTATGGGAGGCGCAGACCCGAGGACGGCAGAATCGACTGGCGATGGCCGGCGCGCCGGATCGTCAATCTGGTGCGTGCGGTTACCCATCCGTACCCCGGCGCGTTCTGCTTTGTCGATCGGCGCAAAGTGGTAATCTGGCAGGCTGCGATTGCCCATGAGGGGGCGGCGCAAGCGGTGCCGGGACAGGTGATCTCGGCAGGTGGCGGGACGCTTGAGATCGCGGCGGGCGAGGGCAGTGTGAGGGTGCAGCGCGCCCAGTTCGAGGGCGCAATTGAACAGCCTGCGGCTGAACTGATCCGCGCCCATGCGGAGCTGCCGAAATTTGAATAGAGGTGTTTCATGCGGGTTTTGATTACCGGCGGGGCTGGCTTTTTAGGTTCTCATCTGTCCGATGCTTTCATGGCGCGCGGCGACGAGGTGTTCGTGCTCGACACCGGTTCGATTGCGAAAGTGCGCCATCTTTTGAATCATTCGCGCTTTCATTACGTGCATGATTCGATCTTCAACCTAGAACTGCTCGACAGTCTGGTCGCCAAGATCGATCTGATCTATCACCTGGCGGCGGTGGTGGGCGTCGAGCATTACGTCGGCGATCCCTACGAGACCCTCAACGTCAACGTGAATGGCACGCAAAACGTGCTCAAGGCGGCCTACAAACACGGCAAACGGGTGGTGTTCAGCTCCACTTCCGAAGTATATGGACGCAATCCCAAGGTGCCGTGGCGCGAAGATGACGATCGGGTATTGGGCGCCACCACGATCGATCGCTGGTGTTATTCGACCTCGAAAGCGGTCGGCGAGCACTTCTGCTTCGCTTATCACAAAATGGGTCTGCCAGTTACGGTGGTGCGGTTTTTCAATGTTTATGGACCGCGGCTGGACCGGGTCGATGTTGGCCGCCTGTTTACAATCTTCATCGGTCAACTGTTGCGGGGTGTGGATCTGACGGTGGTGGGCGATGGCTCTCAGACTCGTTGCTTTACCTATGTCACTGACGCGATCGAGGCTACTGTCGCGGCTGGAATCAACCCTGCGGCCGACGGTCAGGCGTTCAACATCGGTACCGATCGGGAAACCACCGTACTCGAGTTCGCCAACCTGATGATCGAGCTGTTCGGGCCCACTAAATCGAAAATCAAGCTGGTCGGACAGGAAGAAATCTACGGTTCGAGTTATGAGGACATTCCGCGCCGGGTGCCAGACAACACCAAAATGCGGACGGTGCTGGGCGTCACGCCTAAAATTGGCCTGCGCGAGGGCACCAAGCTCGCGATGGATTGGTTCCGCGAGCAGGCGGGAGCCTAGATACTGACTCCGCGACGCCGGCCCAATGGAGATAGCGCTCAAGATCGACGTCGATACTCATCGCGGGCTTGAAGAAGGGGTGCCGCGGATGGCGCGGGCGCTCGCGTCGGCCGGCGTCACCGCCAGCTTTTATATCGCGATGGGCCCCGATAATTCCGGGCGCGCGCTGATGCGGGTTTTCAAAAATCGCGGCTTTGCGGGGAAAATGATGCGGACGCGGGCGGTTTCGATGTACGGCTTGCGGACTATCCTTTCGGGTACGCTCCTGCCGTCTCGTCCGATCGCATTAGCACTGCCGGGAATCGTAAGATCGCTGGCCGATGCGGGCTTCGAAGTCGGAGTCCATGGTTACGATCACGTGCGCTGGCAGGACCGAATCGACGATCTCGATGAAGCCGAAATCCGTTCCGAACTCGAGGAGGCTTTCGAGGCTTACCGGGCAATTTTCCGGGAATCGCCGCGAGGTTTTGCGGCACCCGGCTGGCGCACGAATGCGATTGCGATGAAGTTGCTCGACCGTATGGGATTGCTTTATCGCAGCGATACGCGCGGAACCGCGCCTTATCGATGCTGTATCGAGGGAGCCACGTTCGATACTCCCGAAATTCCCACCACCCTGCCGACGCTGGACGAAGTACTCAACCGTCCGGGTCTCGATGATACCGCTTCGATCGTGCGCTTCTATATGGATCGGATGAGTCCCGAGTCTCTCAACGTGCATACTGTTCACGCCGAAACCGAAGGCATGCAACAATTGGATTGTTTTGTGGCGCTGGTGCGCGCGGCTAGCGAACGGGGCGCGCGCTTCGTGCGGCTGGCGGATTTTGCGGCGGGTCTCAAGCGTGACGAACTTCCGCGCGGCGAAGTGATCCGCACGACGCTTGAAGGTCGCGCCGGATGGATTTCCGCACAGGCTCCGAACGCCGCCCGATGAGTCCTGTCAGCGCGAGCTGGCATGGCCGAGACCTCAAATATTATTAATCTTGTATGTCTCTCTGAGCGCAGCGAAGAATTCCGTTTTTCAAATTGGCTAATCATGCCCACTGAAATATCTTTTGCCGCGGATCCACGCGAAGCCGGCCTCGATCCGGAAAAAGTTACCGCCTTGCTCGATCGTGCGAATGAGGAGGTCCAGGCAGGGCTGCTACCCGCCGCGCAAATTGCGATCGCGCGCCATGGAAAGATCGGCGCGATGCGATCCTATGGGATCGCGGTCCAGGCAGGCATCGCGCAGCCGGTCGATAACGAGACGCTCTTTCCCGTTTTCTCATGTACGAAAGCGGTCGTTTCGGCCGCCGCATGGATTCTGATCGGTGAAGGCAAGCTCGATCCTGGCGAGCGCGTGGCCGATATCATCGAAGGCTTTGGGGCCAACGGCAAGGATGCGGTCATCGTCGAGCATCTGTTTCTCCATACCGCCGGTTTTCCGAATGCATCGATGCCGCCTTTGGAGTGGCTTGATCGGATCAAGCGCCAGGCGCGGTTCGCGTCGTGGCGGCTGGAATGGCTTCCCGGCAGCCGTTTTGTCTATCATCCCACCGCCACTTTCTGGGCTATAGCAGAGATAATCGAGCGCCGAGGCGGCGAAGATTTTCGCAGCTTTATTCGTAACCGGATAGCCTCGCCGCTCGCTCTTGATGGTCTGAGCGTCGGGTTGGATAAAGCAAAAAGTCGAAGGGTTGCTGACCTGGTTTTCGTCGGCGATTCGATGACCGACGAACAGCTCCAATTGATGGGTCTGCCGGCGGGTACGCAACCTGCGGTCACCGAGCAGGCTTTGTTGGGTATCAACGATCCGGCGGTGCGCGAGGTGGGAATTCCCGGCGGAGGAGGGCTGATGACGACCGGCGATCTCGCACTCTTCTACCAGTCCGTGCTGGGCCATCTCGACGGTTCCCGTGAGCTGGGAATCTGGCGGCGCGATACGCTGATTGATGCGCTGCGGGTGCGATCCGGCGATCTGAGCGATCCGATGATCGGCGTGAAAGTGAATCGGGCGCTGGGCGTGATTGTCGCGGGCGACGATGGCCTCGGCGCGTACCGGGGTTTTGGCAATGGCGGTTCGCCGTTGGCCTTCGGCCACGGTGGCGCCGGCGGGCAGATCGGATGGGCCGATCCCGACTCGGGGATTTCGTTCGCCTATTCCACCAACGGCATGGATCGAAACTTCATCCGTCAGATTCAGCGCGGGATCGCGCTGTCCACGCTCGCTGCGGCCTGCGCCCTTTAACGCCGGAGTCAGCTCGCGCACTTCGACTTAATAAGTTGGTGGGCGATTCCGTAGCATGGTGCGTGTCAGTTCAGGAATGGATTCTCGAGAATGATGATCGCCTCGCGGGCCGCGCCCACTCCGACCATCGCCAGTTTCACCCCGCTTAGCTGCGCGATTCGATCGAGATAGCGGCGCGCGTTCTCCGGCAACTCCGCCAGCGATCGCGCCTCGCCCAGGTTTTCATCCCAGCCCGGCAGTTCTTCGTAAAGCGGCCGAACCTTATCGAGTGCGAGGCAGCTTGGCGGCATTTCGTCGTAGCGCTTCGATCCAATTTGATAGGCGTAACAGATACGCAGCGGATTCACGCCCGTCAGCACGTCGAGTTTGGTCAGCGCCAGTCCCCACATCCCGTTGAGCCGCGCGGCATAGCGCGCCGATACTGCGTCGAACCATCCGACCCGCCGCGGACGCCCGGTCGCGCTGCCGAACTCGTTGCCCTCTTCGCGCAAACGATCGCTCAGAGCGCCCTTGATCTCGCTGGGAAACGGACCGCCGCCCACGCGGGTAGTATAGGCCTTGCTGATTCCAAGCACCGCGTCGAGGCGCCCCGGCGGCAGGCCGCCGCCCGAAAAAACCGCGCTGGCGAGGCAGCTTGACGAGGTCACGTAAGGATAGGTGCCGTGATCGATGTCGAGCATGGTGCCGTGCGCGCCCTCGAACAGAATCTTTCTGCCTTCCGCGGCTACACCCGCGACCAGCGCGGCGGTATCGGCCAGATAAGGCATCAGCCGCCGCCGCATCGGAGCAATCTGTGCAAGCAGGCGGCGGCCGTCGACCGGCTTGGCCTTGAGCACATTTTTAAGATAGAGATTCTTTTCCTTCAGATTGTACTCGAGCCGGCTTTTGAAGGCCGCCGGACTTGCCAGATCGGCGAAACGCAGTCCCGACCGCGCCATCTTGTCCTCGTAAGCCGGACCGATTCCGAAGCCGGTAGTGCCGACCTTGCGTTTGCCGAGCCGCTCTTCGCGCGCGCGATCGATAGCCTGATGATAGGGCATCACCAGGTGCGCATCGTAGCTGATCTTCAGCAGGGCGGGATCGCTCAGTTGCGAATGTTTCTTCAGCCGATCGATCTCTTCGACCAGCGCAAACGGATCGACCACCATCCCGTTGCCGATCACGCAGGTCTTGCCCGGATGCAGCGCGCCGGCCGGGACCATTCGCAGGATGAATTTTTCACCGCCGACCACCAGCGTATGCGCCGCATTGTTGCCGCCCTGAAAGCGGACCACCACGGCCGCATCCGCGGCCAGCAAATCGACAATTTTCCCTTTTCCCTCGTCGCCCCACTGCGTGCCGATCACCGCCACTGTTTGCATATTATTTCAGTTTTCTTCATGGGCGTTGGTGGAAAGACGACCGCACGCCAAGGAAGCTCCCCCAGGATTCCGTTCAGAATTTGATAAATGCGGCGGTAGTTATCGCCGGGATAGTCTTGAGCCGTTCGAGCATTTCGTTCGGCACCGGTTCATCCACTTCGACCAGGCTCAGCGCCAGTCCGCCGATCCGATCGCGTCCGAGTTCAAGCCCTGCGATATTGATGTTGGACTTCCCCAGCATCGTGCCGATCGCGCCGACCACGCCCGGCACATCGCGATTATGCAGCATCAGGTAGTAGCCCTCGGGCACCGCCTCGACCCGATAACCGTCGATGCGAACCAAACGTAAGGTGCGATTGCCGAAAACCGTGCCGCTCACCTCATGGATGCCGGCCGAAGTCTCGACCGTAACCGTGAGCGTGTTGACGAAGTCAGTGGTCTCGCGCGAGCGGGTTTCCGTCACTTTGATTCCTCGTTCGCGCGCGATGTACGGGGCGTTCACAAAATTCAACGGCTGATCCATGAAGCCCGCCAGCAGGCCCTTGAGCACCGAGGCGGTGATGGTCTCGGCCTTAAGTCCAGCCGCCTCGCCACCGAGCCCGACGGTCACCTTTGTCGGCGCTTCATCGATCACCTGGCTCAGGAACACGCCCAGTTTTTCGCCGAGCCGAAGATGCGGTTCGAGTTTTTCCAGTTCGGGCGTCGAGAGCGCGGGGATATTGACCGCATGCTGGATAGTCCCTTCCAGCAAAAAATTGACGATTTGATGCGCGATATCGATCGCCACCTGCACCTGCGCTTCGTCCGTGGCAGCGCCCAGATGCGGGGTGGCGATTACGCTGTCGAGCTTCAGCAGCGGATTGTCCGGCGCGGGAGGTTCCTCGACGAAGACATCGAGCGCCGCGCCGGCCACCTTGCCCGACATCAGGGCCTCATGCAGCGCCTGCTCATCGACGATTCCGCCGCGGGCGCAATTTATTATCCGCACGCCTTTCTTCATCAGTGCAAAAGCGGCGTGGCCCACGATTCCGCGCGTGTCGTCGGTCAATGGCGTATGGACGCTGATGAAGTCGGCGCGCTTGAACAGTTCGTCGAGCGCGACCAACTCGACTCCGACGCGCGCGGCAGCCTCCGCGGTCAGGATCGGATCAAAACCGATCACCTTCATTTTCAGGCCGATCGCGCGATCGGCGACGATTCGTCCAATATTCCCCAGTCCAATCACGCCCAGCGTCTTGTTGCTGACCTCGGTCCCGGTGAATTTGCCGCGCTCCCATTTGCCGGCCCGGATCGACGCATTCGCGGCGGGAATGTGCCGCGTCAGCGCCATCAGCATCGAAATCGCATGCTCGGCCGTGGTCACGCTGTTGCCGACCGGACTGTTCATCACCACGATCCCGCGCCGGGTCGCGGCGTCGAGATCGACATTGTCGACCCCCACGCCGGCGCGCCCGATCACCTTGAGTGAATCCGCCGCCTCGATCACTTCGCGGGTAACCCTGGTTCCGCTGCGGATTATGAGTCCGTCGTAGGCCGCGATGATAGCAGTCAACTCGGCGGGCTTGAGCCCGGTTTTGTGGTCGAAACTGATCTGTGGGTACTGCCGCAGGACTTCGATTCCCTGATCCGAGAGCGAATCGCTCAACAAGATACGAAACTTCGCCGCCATTGGCTCATACGCCCCGTTCGATCCGTTTTTGCACCGCCGCTACGCCCGCGCCCGGCTCGAAATTATGATGCCCAGCCTGCTGCAGCGCAATTTCGAGCGCGCCGATCGCGATCAGCATGTCAAACGGGCTGACATAACCCATATGTCCGATGCGGACCAGCTTGCCCTTCATGTGATCCTGCCCGCCCTGAACGGAGACCCCGAGCACGTCGCGCATATGGCGAACCACCTTACCGCTATCGATCGCGGAAGGCGTGAGCAGGCCGGTTACGCCGGGAGCGGGATTTTCAGGCGCGATGAGTTTGAGGCCGAGCGCCGGCGCCGCCGCCCGTACCGCTTCAGCCATCAATTGATGCCGCGCGAAGACGGCCGGCAGTCCTTCGGCGAGAATCATTTCGAGCGATTTGTTCAACCCGGCAATCAGCGAAACCGCCGGGGTCCAGGCGGTGGTATGTTCGTCGCGCTGGAGCCGGAGTTCGCGCAGGAGATCGAAATAGAATTTCGGCGTGTTGACCTCTTTGGCCCGTGCGAGAGCGCGGTCCGATAGCGCAATCATCGCGAGCCCCGGCGGCAGCATCAGCGCCTTCTGGCTGCCGGTCAGGAGCGCATCGACGCCCCATTCGTCCATTTTCTGGTCGAACACCCCGACCGAGGTGATACCATCGACCACCAGCATCACGTCGCGCCGCCGGGTAAGCCCGCCAATCCGGGCCACCGGATGGATCGCGCAGGTGGAAGTCTCGCTCGTCTGCATGAATACCGCGCGGGACTCAGGATGCGCCGTAAGCGCTTCCTCGACCTGTTCGGGACGCACCGCCTGTCCCCATTCCACCTTGATCCGATGGCCGGTCATGCCATACGCCGAGAGCAACCGGCCCCAGCGCTCGCCGAACTTGCCGCCATCGACGAACACCGCCTGATCGCCGGGTTTAAGCAGGTTGGTGACCGCGGCTTCCATCGCGCCGCTGCCGCTCGAAGCCAGCAGGATCACCTCTTGCGAGGTACCCATCAGGGGCTGCATGCGTTCGCGCGCCTGATCGAGGATTGCGCTGAATTCCGGAGTGCGATGATGAATGATCGGCCGCGCCATCTCGAGCAATACCTCGGGCGGCACCGGCGCGGGACCGGGAGTGAACAAATATTTTTTAATTGGTGGCACAGCTTATAACTACTGGTAAAACCAGGATGAATTCCAAAAAAAAGCCTGGCACTCCTGATTCAGGATGCGCCAGACCCCAACTTTATAGAGCCTCGATGAAGCTCCCCTTGAAATTTGATAACCGACACGGCCACGCGCTGTCAAGATTACGCGGAATCGGCCACGATGACAGCGATGTTGAAAAAAATTGAGCGCCGTTGTTAAACCATGATCGACTGATGGCACTTGAGTATGAAATTCGCGACGGCGCACTGGTATGGATTAGGAATCCCCATACGGGCGTGATTTCTTACGTTGTCGATGTGCGCGCAAAGAGCTTCGCGTTCACGTTGGGCGATCGGCACATTCCGGAGCGGGGCCATCCGCTGAGTCCCGAGGTGATCGCTCATGCGACCCGCAGTTGCCCGTTCTGCCCCGGCAACGAGAGCATGACCACCCGCGAGCTGTTTCGTATCGATCCATACTCGAGGTTGAACGAAACCGAAACGGAGCGGAGCGACCCCTGGATGATCCGGGTGGTAAACAATCTTTTCCCGCGCATCCCGAGCGAGCTTACCGGAGGACGCAATGAATCCTACATCGTGATTGAGGACCCGCGCCATTTCATCGACTCACCGCACACTGCGAGCGACCTGATGTATACCGCGGCGCTGGGGGAGCGGCATTTCCTCCAACTGATCGAAACTGACGCACGCGTTATCCGGCTCGCATTCGAGAATCCGGCTGTGCGCTCCGTCGTGGTTCGGAAGAATCAGGGCCGCGAGTCGGGCGCCTCGCAACCGCACCTGCATCAACAGATCATCGGTGCGCCGATGGTATTGCCCGCGATGGACGCGGAGTTGCGCGCACAGCGCGAGCATCCGGGCGTTTGGGATGATCTGCTGGCGCTGATCGAGCGGTTGGGATTGGTCCTCGAACGCGACGGCGAAGCGGTTAGCTTTCAGACTCCGATCGGGGCGTTCCCGCGCAGCTACGAGGTGATGCTGCCGGCGCAACGCGGAATGCTTATCGAGCTGCCGCCCGCCGAGATGCGATCTTTCGCACGTCTGCTGTGGCGATTACTGCACGTACTGGGACCGCTACCGCTCGATTATGAAATTCATCAGGGGGAGGGTCTGCCGCTGCATGCGCACATCAACGCCCGCCTGTACCCATATTCGAATGTCGCGGGCACGCTTAACCTGCCGAGCACGATCTTTGACAACGCCGCCGCGCTCCGCAAAAGCCTGACAAGGATCTGAAGGGCGCCGGCAACGCTTGGGGCCCGATCAAAACCGATGCGCGGCGGTTCCTCATGGAGCGGTAAGCGGCCGCCGACCTGACGATTATCGTAAAGACGCGCGGGTTGCCCGGTACCAGTCGATGGTTCGCCGGAGGCCGGTTCGGAAATCGGTGGTGGCGCGAAAGCCGAACTCACGCTCGGCCCGCGACACGTCGAGGCAGCGCCTGGGTTGGCCGTCAGGCTTCGTGGGGTCCCACGAGATTTCGCCCTTAAATCCTGTCAGTTCGACGATCAGATTCACCAGGTCGCGAACTTTTATCTCGCGCCCGGCACCGAGGTTCACCGCCTCTGGTTTGTTGTATTGCGCCGCCGCCAGCACGATCGCTTTCGCGCAGTCCTCCACGTAGAGAAACTCCCGGCTCGCCTCGCCGGTACCCCACACCTCTATTCGCGGGGCGCCCTGCTCGATCGCATCGATGCACTTCTTTATCAGCGCCGGGATAACATGAGACTTCTCAGGATCAAAGGAATCGCCCGGCCCGTAAAGATTAACCGGCAGAAGGTAAATTGCATTAAAGCCGTACTGCTGGCGATAAGCTTGCGCCTGCACCAACAGCATCTTCTTGGCCAGCCCATAGGGGGCATTGGTCTCCTCGGGATAGCCATTCCAAAGGTCGTCCTCCCTGAATGGAACCGGGGCAAACTTCGGATATGCGCAGACCGTCCCAATCCCCACAAATTTTTCGACGCCGCACAGACGCGCCTGTTCAGTGAGTTCCACGCCCATCACCAGGTTTTCGTAAAAGAAGCGCCCGGGGCTGGCGCGATTTGCACCGATGCCCCCAACGATAGCCGCCAGATGGATCGCAATTTCCGGTCGCGCATCATCGTACATGCGCCGAACCGCGTCCGGCTTTCTCAGATCGTAATCTCTGGAACGGGGGACGAAAATATTGCGGCACTGCAGTCGTTTGAGTTCCTCGACCACGAAGCGGCCGAGAAACCCTGCCCCGCCGGTAACCAGAATTCTCTTGTGCGCAAAGGAGCCCGGATCATTATCGATCATCATTTCTCCCTAATGCCACGCCGCGGGCCAGCCTCGGAAAAGGGTTGGAATCGGCGGGAATCTGCGGGCGCGCGCGTTTCTCCAGCACCACGAGCATGCGCATGCCGGTCAGCCGGCGGGCAACGGGCCGGGTGAAAGCCTCCTCGAGCCTCAGCAGAAACGACAGGCCGGTTTCTGGAAGAAAGCACCGGTAGCCGAAGCCCCCGCTCAAGGGGTACAGGACAAAGCCGAACTTTCGCGCCTTGACCATCTTAAACCCAGGTAGCAGCTTCAAAGTTCGCGCGCGTTGCCGCCAGAACAGTATCTCAGCAATGGCCATGTTAGCGAATGCATGGCCGGGGTCCGGCTCCGGTGGGCTGCCATCGAGCCCGAACAGATCCCAGCCGGAGTCGAGCGGTTCGTGATGGAAGGCCCGGTACACGAAACGCGACCACGGGGTCAGCGCAGGCTCGCACAGAACCAGGCGGCCGCCCGGTTTTAAGGCCCACAGCGCCTGCCGCAGAAACTCCAATGGCCGCTGCAGATGATGCATCACATCAAAGGCGATCAGATTGCCGATTCCATTGGCGGCCAGCGCCAGATACTGAGCGTCCATGACCAGCTCGATCCAGTTGCGCCCATACAGCACATCCGAGGCGATCTCACGCGGATAATAGGCTTTGAAATTCCCGCAGCCGGCGCCGATTTCCACCGTCGGCGTCAACCCTGAGAGCGCATCGGCGCAGTTGCCGTACCATTGCTCGTAGACGGTCCGAAGAGCCGCCTTTCGCTGCCAGACCTCGCGCTGATAATCGATCTCCTCACCGTAGTCGGCGAAAGTTGTCTTCACCATTTCGGTTACCTCACGCTGCAAATTCGCCGCGGTCCGGCGCCGCCGGTTCGGCTTCGCCTCAATGTTCTTAGCGCCGACGGCGCTGGTAAATCAGCATCGCGAACGGAGCGCCGGGACGGCGCTCAAAATGGCCGAATTCGCCCACCACCGCATACCTGGACTCCATCCATCGATAGAACGCCTTTTCATAATCAATTCCAAAGTAAGGAACTTCATATTCGTAGGTGCTTCGATTAGAAAGCAGAACGAAATCGGGTTGCTTCACTTCCATCTCTGCAATCAACTTCTGCTGCTGCTCGGGGCCTAGTTGCCCCGGGGTTATCTCGTACCATCGCGTCGGCGAGGTGGCGCCAGAAAACGCATACAGGCTGGCCACTTCCGGCAGAATAGCTACACGTTTACCCAAAGTCTTTTGTCGGCGAATAAAAGCGATGGCTTGCGGAAAGATTGAGGCTTCCGCCGGTTGGGTATAGATCGCGCCCATATTAGTGACCAGCCGCGCGGGTAATTTCTCCGGTTGCGGCAGTCTTACCGCCGCAAACACCATCACCTCCAGCGATAGAAGTGCCGCCATTATCGAATTGCGCGGTCGAGCCTCCAGTCTGCGTAGCGGCCAGTCCACAACCACGCACAGCCAGTAAATGAACACCAAAAACAAGGGCATATTGTAAAAGATCGCATACCCGTCCGGCACCACCCGAACCATGATCCGCACGCCGAGGATAATGGCGTAGAATGCGAACGCTGTGAGGGCAAGCTGGTGCCTTGAAGGCCCGTTACGCAGCATCTGGGCGATGGTCCATATGAGCAGCGCCATGCTGAGCCAGAACATACCTAGCGGAAAGATCACGATGAGAAACAGCCCGTTACTCAGCGGCCTGGTGTGCAATGATATGATCTTGGCGATAGCCGGCGATCCATCTATGGAAAGAAGCATTAAACACCCGGCGCCTGATGCGGCGGGAAGTATCCACCAACGGCGGAGGCTGTCTCGCAGAAGAGCGGCGGCCGAATACCAGATTGCCAACGATCCGATAGCCCCAATCGCTGTCAATAGGAGTTCCTGGGGCACGAAGCGAAGTCCAACCTGGGCTACCCACTTCGCGCCAAATCTTTGCATAAAATATGAATGAGGTGTTGCTTCGAAGTTTTCGAACAGGATGAAGGCTGGCGAGAGCCGCCAAAAGAACCATCCGTATACGGCAAGGTTCAGAACCAGCCCGGGGAGTAATTCCAGCCCACCCAGAAAGCCCACCCACGCAGATCGTCGATCGAACCCATCCAGCAGGATCGTCAGGGCGATCAGGGCATAACATGTGACTCCAAATTCCTGCTTACAGAGCAGTGCGAAGCCAGCCATAAGACCCGCGAAAAGCAGGTTTCGTCCCCTGTCTCTGAAGAGATGGCGTACGACAAAATAAATACAGGCGTTCGCAAGGCAGGAACCGATCACTGCCGCGTAGCTATACGGGAAAATATAGTTGAATATCGACGGCGCGAAGCCCTGAATCAGAAACACGCAGCCCACGACAACTGCCGCCATGGTGGGGACGAAACGGCGGGCCAGCGCGAATAGCAACAACAGGTTTACGAGTGTGGTAGCGAGCCCGAGAACATAGAGCACATTAAGATAGGTTCCGAAGATCTCGAAGAGCAGTGCTTGCAGGTAGGGCGTGAAAGGTCCGTAGGGATACCAAAGATCGCGATACAGGAGCTTGCCCTTCAGAATCGCGGCAGGCACGTACAATTCACGGCCGCAGTCTATCGTAACGCTTCCCCAATGCCCCCAGGTGTACCAAGCTAGAAAAACGCCGATGGCGATCAGGAGCGAACGTGCGGCCCAATCGAAACCTGACGAAAAACCGCAGTCTTCGGTCGACCGCAAGTCCACCCGCACGCGGGCTTCGCGTTCTTCAACCAACGCCTTCAGCACCTTCCGCTCCGTATTGCAAATCGGCTGGTTTCCGCCGGGTTGCCTTTATGGCCCGCGGTAGTCCGGCGCGCAGGGTCATATGAGCTTCATTCGTGCAGTTCCATAAGCCACCATTCGCAGCAGCAGCCAGCCGTGCCTCCACCTGGAGATATTGGTCTGGCCGTACTTTCGTTCACGGTAACGGATCGGCATGTCGACGATCCTCAAATTCAATCTGGCGGCTCCGAAGAGGAGATCAAAGTCTCCGAAGGGATCGAAATCGCCGAAGTAAGAGCGATTGCGCGCAATTTGCAGGTAATGCCGGCGGCTCAGGACCTTGGTGCCGCAAAGCGTGTCTTTGACCTTCTGTCCCAGAAGCCAGGAAAAAGCGAGACTGAAGAACTTGTTTCCGATCAGGTTCAGGAAGCGCATGGCCTGATTCTCCATCGGATAGACCAGCCGCACGCCATTGATAAATTCTCCCCTGCGTGACCGTAGCGCCTGATAAAAACGCGGCAGATCCTCTGGCGCGACGGTAAGGTCCGCGTCCAGTATCATCAATACCTCTCCACTGGCCCGCTCGAAGCCCAGACGCACTGCGTCACCTTTGCCTAATCCGGTTTGCCGGAAGAGTTGGCATCTACGCTGCGGAAATTTAAGGCGTGCCCTTTCGATTGCAGCAAACGTGTCATCGCGCGAATGGCCCTCGACGAAAACGATTTCGGTTCCGGCGCCCATCTCGGGCACTCTTCTAAAAACGTCTTCGACATTTCCAGCTTCATTGCGCGCTGGGACTATCACGCTTACAAGCGGCTCAGCCTCCCAGCGGGCCTCACCCGGATCAGGTCGCGCAATGAGAAAATTCGCGAGTGCGCCGAGCGATATAGGCGGAATCTTTACGAGACACCGATTGAAGATTGAGTTGACCGGGGGAATGGGCAAAGGGCACAGCAGTTCCGGCCACGCTCTAATCGTTTCGAAGCCGGCGAGGGACAACATGTTCTCGAGATCCTCGCGGGTGAGCCAGTTCTGGCTCAGCACCGGATTAGCCAGACGCAGCCAACGGACTATAGCCAGTGGCAGTTCCCACATACGGCTGTAGGTATTGATTATAATGCGTGTGTCGGGCGAGCAGACCGGGATAATTCGTTCAATCACAGTCTGCACGTCCCAGAGCTCGTTCACTAGATCGGAAAGAACGATGTAGTCGAATTGTTTGCGCAGGCATATTTCGTGGACATCGCCCACGATAAAATGCAGAGCCGGATGGCGGCGCGCGGCATCGCTTATCATCCTCGATGAAAAGTCGACGCCAACCCCGAAAGAAGGCTCCACTGCCGCCAACAAATCTCCTCCTCCGCAACCCAATTCCAGCACTCGTTGGCCGGGCGGAACAATTGACCGGTAGATCTCACCCAGTCGTCGATGGTAGTAGCGGCTGGAGGTTTTGCGGACGTAGTTATCCCAGTAGGTAATTCTCCGCTGACGGTAAACAACGCCGCCCGAACTCGTTACGCTGCCGGATGAATTGTCGTCTTGCCGGTTCGGGGCAAGGCTGGGGCGAGCTTCGGGGTCACCGCCACGTCTCGCGGACATGGTACCCCTTGTCTTTGCTTTTGGACGGAGTAGCGGGCAATTGTTCCTTAAGGCCGAAACCGGCGCCGCAAGGGATATCCAGCTCCACACCTGTTTCGCTCATCACCACCGCCTCCTGGAAATCGGCATCCGTACAATAACGAATTTGCCTGGCGGACAATAGCAATATCGCCCCATCGGAATGGATATGTAGGGGTGGGTGCGAAAACGAGGAACCGGTTCGGTTACGCTGACAATTCCAGCAGGCTGTCGAAAAAAGGATTTTCACGGCCTGCCCCTCACTCTTATCTCTCCCGCAGGGAGAGAAGATGGAGGAAAGAGCCGGTTTTCAAGCAGGAGGTTGAGCGCAATATTTGACGAAAATCTCAGTGACCTGCCTTTCTCGACACCCTGCTAGACCGCGATTGACAACATCTTCTCGAGTGCGCGGCGGGCGCCTGCCGCAGTTTCTTCCGTAAGCTCGATTTCATAACGCAGGTGCCGCAGCGAATCGAGGACTCCATCGAGCGTAATCATCTTCATGTAGTGGCAGAGCTTGCAGGCCTTGTAAAAATGCTTGTTCGGAATCTCCATTAGCAGACGATCCGACAGCCCGCACTCCGTCACCACCAAAAATTTATCGGCGGCGCTCTTTTGCGCGTATGCAACCATCGCGCTGGTCGACAGCACCGCATCGGCCAACGCGAGCACATCGGCGCGGCATTCGGGATGCGCCAGCACCTTGATCCCCGGCACCCCGTGTTTAACTTTCTCGACTTCGGCGGCGGTTATCTGATGATGCACGTAGCAATTGCCGTCCCACGAGATGATCTGTTTGGCGGTCTGGCTCTGCACGTAGTTCGCGAGATTTTGATCCGGCACGAACAGCACATGCTCCGAGTCGAGCGCCTCGACCACCTGCACCGCGTTCGCCGACGTGCAACAGACGTCCGACAGCGCCTTGACCTCCGCGGTGCAGTTCACATACGAGACCACTTGCAGATCGGGATAGAGCTTGAGCAGTTCGTCCTTGCGCTCGGCCAGCGCTTCCGCAGTAACGCTGTCGGCCAGCGAGCATCCGGCGCGCAGATCAGGCAACAGCACGGTGCGTTGCGGATTCAAGGCTTTGGCGGTCTCCGCCATGAAATGCACGCCGCAGAAAACGATAATGTCGGCGTCGCTTACCTGCTGCGCCTTGCGGGAAAGTTCGAGCGAGTCCCCGATAAAATCCGCGACTTCAAAAATCTCGGGCCGCTGGTAATTATGCACCAGGATTACCGCGCGGCGCTCGCGCTTGAGGCGCCGGATCTCCCCGATTGTCGCCGCCAGTCGATCGCATGTGGCGGCATCGTATTCGTCTCTTTCGAGGACGTTCAGCTTATCGTACAGTTCGGCGCCGTTAACCGGCGATTCGGTTTCCAAATGGCCACCTCTTACTTCGACAGGTTCAGAACACTGCTTCCTTGATTACGATTTAATCACTTTGCGGGTATAGCCCGAAACTCAACCTTCGATCAGCGTGTCACGCGGCGTTTGAACATCATCGCGATCCGGGTAGTCGAGTGTGTAATGCAGGCCCCGGGATTCCTTGCGCATCGACGCGCAGCGCACGATCAGCTCGGCCACCGTAATCAAGTTGCGCAGCTCGATAAGATCCGAATCGATAAAATGCGCCCAGTAGTAACTGTCAATCTCTTCCTTCAGAAGGTTGATTCTGCGGGCCGCCCGTTGCAGGCGTAGATCGCTGCGGATGATCCCGACGTAGTTCCACATCAGACGGCGAATTTCATCCCATGCCTGTGAAATCAGCACGCGCTCCTCGCTTCTGACCGCCGAACCCGCGTCCCAGTCGCGAAATTCCGGCGGCGGCGTGCGATTCTCGATCGCGGACACAGCGTCGGCGGCAGCCCGGCGGCCCATTACCGCGGCTTCCAGCAGCGAGTTCGAGGCAAGGCGGTTGGCGCCGTGAAGCCCCGTCATGGCCACTTCTCCGGCCGCGTAAAGGCGCTTGATCGAGGTGCGGCCCCTCAGATCGGTCACCACTCCGCCGCACATATAATGCGCCGCCGGCACTACCGGAATCGGTTGTTTCGTGAGATCCAGGCCGAAGCTCAGACAGCGCTCGTAAATGTTGGGAAAACGGCGGCGAACGAAATCAGAATCGCGATGGCTGATATCGAGGTACACGCAATCGAGACCCAGGCGCTTCATTTCGGCATCGATCGCGCGCGCCACTATATCGCGCGGGGCAAGCTCGCCGTCGGGATGATAGCGCTTCATGAACGGAGTTCCATCTGGGATGGTCAGGATCGCACCCTCGCCACGCAAAGCCTCCGAAATAAGAAAAGACTTGGCGGCAGGATGATAGAGGCAGGTGGGATGGAATTGAAAAAATTCGAGGTTGGCGACCGGCGCTCCGGCTCGGTACGCCATCGCCAAGCCGTCGCCCGAAGCGATATCGGGATTGGTGGTGTAGAGATAAACCTTTCCCGCCCCACCGGTCGCGAGCATGGTGGCTCCGGCGGTGAATCTACTGACTTTGGCCGCCGCCTTGTTCAGCGCGTACGCGCCCCAACAAGTACCGCGGCCGCCACGCGGGTCCGGTTGGATAAGCAGGTTGACCGCGACGTGGTTCTCGATCACTCGGATGTTCGACCGCCGCGCCGCCTCGCCGCCCAGCGCGCGCATGATTTCGCGCCCGGTGAAATCGTGCGCATGCAGCACCCGCCGATGACTGTGGCCGCCCTCCTGGCCGAGATCGTATTCCTGTTCGCCATGTTCGCTGACGCGCGTAAACTCGGTGCCCAACTCGATCAGGTCGCGCACCACCGCGGGACCGTCACGAACGATCGTTTCGACCGCCGTTCGATCGCATAGTCCAGCTCCGGCAATCAAGGTGTCGTTCACGTGCGAGTCAAAGGAATCATCGACGCTCCAGACGCTCGCGATGCCGCCTTGCGCGTAGTTGGTGTTCGCCTCGGCGCTCTCCGCTTTGGTCAGCACCGTGACGCTTCCGGCCGCGGATGCTTTGAGCGCGAACATCAGTCCGGCGATACCGCCGCCGATCACCAGAAAATCGCTGTGCAGGTCTGAACTGTCGTTAGCCATCCGCTTTTTCTCAATGATGCTCAAAACGGTCAAAGGTAACTATCGATAATATTATACAGCATGGCTTAACGCAGCTTCATGGATGCAGCTTCATGATCGAAGGGCGCTGGGCCGCGTGGCGGGCTCGACTTTCTCTCGCGCCGCCTGCGGGTGCGGCGATCGTCCACGCGATCGCTCGGCGGGGTGACTTTGGCGTAGGTCTCGAATACAAAGTTTTCAGCGGCGGCGCCGCGCTCCAATGGGCCGGCGTTTAAGCTTCGCGCCGTGGCAAGTTTCCGGAATGAATCGAATTCGGAGGATTATAAGCGATGATTACCAAACAGGCTCTGACGATCGACGACGCGAAACGGATGGCGGCGGCGGCGCTCGTGGAAGCACGTAAGAACGAGTGGAACGTTACGATCGCGATCGTCGATGACGGCGGCCATCTGATCTATCTGGAGCGGATGGACGGTGCGGCGAAACCGACCGCCACTGTTGCGACTGAAAAGGCTCGCACCGCTGCGCTCTTCAAACGCCCCACGCTGAATTTCGAAGAGATGCTTAAAGGCGGACGATTTGGCGTGCTGTCTCTGCCCGGGGTGACGCCGATCGAAGGCGGAATTCCGCTGATGAATCAGACCGAGTGCGTCGGCGCGATCGGAGTTTCGGGTGTTCAATCGCCGCAGGACGCGCAAATAGCTCGTGCGGGCGCGGCGATACTCGGCTTGTAGGGTTGCGAGACTTCGAGTTACACAGCGCCGGGGCCGGTTTAATTATAGGCTCGCCGTTGTAATGACAGAGGTTAACCGTAGTCCTATAGATCGAAAAATAGGCGCAAAGCGGCTAGTGCTTCAGGTTCGACCAGCGAAGGCAGATGCCCCACGCCGGGCACTTCAACCAGCCGGGCGTTCTTTGCCGTGCCGCTAAGAACCGGCGGCCTGCACCCGATCGTCGATTTTCTCCGGATCGCGCGCGGTCTGAATTGCGCCTGGCCGGTTTGCGAAATCGCGGGCGTAACGCAGCGCGTAGTCGCGCCATGCGATCTGCATGCGGTCGGGCCCGTACAGCCGCGTGGGCGCATTCCATCCGCCACGGCGTTTCGCGAAATCCTGGGAATTAGCCACCATCGTGAGGTCCTGGCTGTTGAAACGAACCATGCCTGCAGGACGTCCCCACAAATTATAACGCAAATTAAAGGAAGCCCGCTCCATCGCGGTTTTCGGATATCCGCAGGCGATTTGAAAGTAGATGTAGTGTTCAGCGTCGGTGTGGACAAACCATTCGTAGTACAACGCGCCATTGATTGGAAAATGCGTAACGCGGGTGATTCCGGGTAGCCGCAACGAAACCTTGGCTGCAATCCCAAACATTGGCGACATATTTTCGCGCACCAGGCTCCAGGCCGATCCCGGCGGCGGCCAGGTTCCGAGGCCCGGGTATTCGGCTGACATTTGCACCGCGCTGCAATATTCGCAAAGCCATGGGCCGCAGTCGCCGTCCTCGAGCTTTGCTTCGATTCCCGTTGCGATACCAGGATAATTGCGCACCCGCATGTACATGGAACTGCGATGGAGCATCAGGGCATGACCGAGCCCCGGATTTTCGACATGCCAGCGCCAGTTGCCGTAAGCATGGCGCCGCACCACTTTGATGACTGTTGCCTGCCGCAGATATTCCGGAATGTCCACTTCCGGCGCCACCGCCGCCTGCTTACCCATCCAGATCCAGACGATCCCCTGACAATCGGTAACCGGATAGGTGCGCACCGATACTTTATTCACGACGTTGCTGTTCGGGCCATCGGTGACCGCCGCGACGCATCTGCCGTTGGTGACGTCGTAGGTCCAACCATGATAGACGCAGGTGATCGTATTGCTACCGGGGAATTGGCAACTCCCGAGCGACAGCCGTGTGCCGCGATGGGGGCATTCATCGGCCAAGGCATAGACCGTGCCTTTGCGCCGCATGAAGACGATCGGTTCATCCATGATCGTCATCGCATGCGGCCGATCGCTGATTTCGCGCGATAGGCAGGCCGGATACCAGTATTCACGAAAGCCCATCACGGGCGCGGCGTCATCGTAACTGCGAGGAGCTTCGCTGGGGGTGTTCTCGATTGCGCTCACGACGATTTCTCCTGTTCGCCACAGATTCCAAATCGAGCCGGGCGCCTCACGCCCCAGGAAAGCTCGGCACCAGTCAGGTCGTCATTCTGAACTAAAGTCGGCGCAGTGGAAAACCGGGATTCTTCGCTGCGCTCAGAATGACAGGATGGGCCTTGTGCAAAGCCTCCCTAATTGGTTCGCTTGCCCCCGGTCGAACCGTCATCTTTCAATTCTTTCTTCAACTCATCCACCGGCACGCCGTACTTGCGCACCTTCATCTGAGCTACATATTGATCGGTGTTCACTCCGCTCCATTTGCCGGGCGACCACGGCCAGTACTTGGTGCGCGCTCCGCCGTCGAGCGGGATATCGACCCCGGTCAGGAACGCGGACGCATCGGAGGCGAGGAATACCACCGCGTTGGCGATATCGGTCGCGGTGCAGAAGCGTCCCAGCGGTATCCCCTGGATGAAATCGTCGGCCGATAAATTGGAAGGTCCATGAATCCGCGGGTTCAGCCATTCGAGGGGATAGGTCCACAGCAGATGATCGACGAAGGTCGGGCTTACGGTGTTAACTCGGATTCGATAGCGCGCCAGTTCCATCGCAGCGGCGCGGGCATAGTTCAAAAGTCCGCCCTTGGCGGCGCTGTAGCCCGCGTTGCCAGGTTCACCCTGATGTCCGGCGTCGGAAATAATGTGGATAATCGAGCCTTCGACGCCATGCTCCTGCATCGAGCGGGCGACATGCTTGGTGGTGAGCATCCCGCCGGTGAGATAGCCCTTTAGCTGCCGCTCCCAGTCGTGCAGGTTGAAATCCAGCACCTCGTCCCGATACTGATTGCCGACCAGGTTGAGCATGATATCAATCTTACCGTAATGCTTTACCGCCTGCGCCACCAGTCCGGCGGCGGTGGCTTCATCCGAGGAATCTCCCACTAGGACGATCGCCTCGAAGCCGCGGCCGCGGAAAAACTCTGCCGCTTCCTCGGCGGCCTCGCGCCGCACGTCGCAAAGTGCCAGTCGCGCTCCCTGACGGGCGAGAAAATGAGCGCAGGTGCCGCCAATGTTGGGGCTGACGCCGAACACGATCGCGACCTTACCGTCGAGCCGGGCGTAACCGTTTTCTGTTGCGGCCATACTTCTAACGAGCCTCGAAGATTGTGGTTACAAAGTTATCATTGCACACCCAGGTCGGACAGAAATCAGCGTACTTCACCGGTGCTTTGATTTCCGTCATCGCGCCCGCGAGCACGATCGTGACCAGCAATTCCCATTGGGCGTGTTGCTCCATCTCTTCGAAGCTCCAGCTTTCGCCCCATGAATCAAAGTGGCCGTTGCGCCATTGATCGAATCTCACCCGATCCGCTTCTACCGCGGGATGTGTGCGTTCGTTGTCCCAGGCGCTGTCGTTGGCATGCGACCAGTCAACCCCGGCCGCGAGCGCCACGCGCCAGCGGCTGCGCCGGAAGCTTTTGGCGATCTGGCGGCCAAGTTGAAAAGCTTCCGCCGGCGTCAGTGGCGGATTCGGATTGTTTTTGTCCCACGGCGAGAGACCTTCGTTGTTGCGCTCCCTGCCGAAGCGAAAGGGATCAATCCCGATCGGAACGATCGGGGTGGCGAACTTGCGCTGATCCCAGTCGAGATGAACGGCGCTCGCGAGTGCATTGTGTCCCAGTCCATTGGCGTGAATCGGCTCGTCGACCACGCGGCACTCAAGGCCGGCCTGCTTCAAGTCGCCGGCCAGATGCATCGCGGCTGGCCGATGGCCAGTGAGGAGGTCGAAGCGGTCCGGATCGTCCTCGAAATAGTTTCCGCGAAAAAATCCCCATAGGCAGTAAAGCTGCGCGCGCACCTGCTCGTGGGCGGAAATCCAGAATTTAGGCCGCTCGGGGCCAGCGAAGGTTTCCGCGCTGTCACGATACAGGAGGACAATCAGATCGGGCTGGAACTGATCCAGTTCGCGCTTGAGCAGTTTGAACTGCTCGATCTGATGTTGCTGGGCGATTTTCCCAGCCGTGAAACCCTGATCCTGATCGCTCCCCCAGGCTTGGCGCATCGGCTCCGGCCAGTTCCGCGAATCGCACAGATGCGGCCGGGTTTTCCATCCCGCAGCCAGGTTTGCCTGCAAAACCCATGGCATGTAGCGCGGTTTCATGCGGATGAAAGGAAAGTCCGTTAACGTGAGTCCCAGAATCTCAGCCATTGCTTTTTCGCTCCTTGCACAGCGCCCTGGTTCGCCGCCTCGGTTAAAGCTGATCTCGGAACCCCAATCGCCGTCCGTTCGAGGCCGCATCCCCCGATCGTCCCATCGCTGGCATTGCGCACAGAGTTAGCAAAGTTGGAGATAAAGTCCATCGCTTGAGCACCATTAATCGAGCAGTTCGGACACATGGGCCGCGTATTGCGAGTAATTTGGGCGGTTGCAGCCCGGTTTCGATGCCTCGGCCATTACCGCGGTGGCTGCGCTTTATGCTTTAGTGTGGGTCGATCACCGCCCGGAACCCGTGGCAGTTGGTGGAAAAGCTGTTCTAAATGGGCCCACGGCTATGTTCGACTGAATCACTTCAGGGAGGAGTTACTTATGCCAGCGGATTTCACGAAAAAGATGACGCCTGCGACGATCGGACAGGGGGTTCACGATCTTGCGCGCTTTCGCCAATTCGCAAAAGAAGAGGCGGCGGTGACGATCGTATATGAAGACGAGGATCAGACCCTGGTGGTGTGGAATCTGGAGCCGGGGCAGGAGAACGCGATCCACGTTCATCCGACGAACGCTCATACCATGATGATTCTGGAAGGCGAGGGGCAATTGTTGCGCGGCGACGGTGGTCAGGCCGCTGTGAAGACCGGCGATTGCCTGATCGTTCCACGGACTGTTCTCCATGGCATTCGCAACACCGGACGCGGAAGGCTGTCTTACCTGGCGGTGACCACCAACGGCCCGCAGGGCTACGTCAAGCAGAATTCAGACGGGAGCCAGGTCGACGTGCACTGAAGCAGCCCGAGGGCGCCGGCTTCGAGGCGCGGCCGATCAGAACGGGATATCGTCGTCTTTATCGGTATGGCTGATGCTCGAGTCCTCGCCGGATTGATTAGTTGACTCTCCGGCGGGGGACTCATAGGGCACGCTCTTGAGGTCGCCCTGAGCGCTCTTGACCAGCACCTCGACCTTGCGCTCGATGTCGTCGAGTTTTTGATTCAGCGAACGAACCAGCGCCACGCCGCGCTCGAAGGCTTCGATCGAGTCTTCGAGCGAGAGTTCGCCGGAATCGATTCGGCTTACGATCTGTTCCAGATCGTTCATCTCCTCTTCAAACTTTTTGGCTTTTGCCGGCGCCATCTTCAGGCCTCCTTGAACGTAGCACGGGCGCGCAGCCGTCCGCGCTTGAGCCGGATATCGAGTTCGTCGCCAATCTCGACTGCGCCGGCGTCGCTCACGCCCTGACCATTGCGGCGATTCACCACCACGGCATAGCCGCGTTCGAGGCATCGCAGCGGGGAGAGCACGTCCAGCCGGGTAGCCAGTGTCGCCAAACGCCTGCGCTCCTGTTCGAGTATGCCGCGGCCGCAATCAGCCAGCGCTGCCGATAGTTTCTCGACTCCTTCGCGAACGCGCCGGGATCGTATCCCGGTACCGCGGGCGAGATCGAGCGTCAATCGCGCGCTGGTGCGGCGATATTCGCGAATCATCGCGCCCGGGCCGCGTAAGCGCCCGCCGAGGCCGCCTACTCGATCGCGCGCAGAGCCAAAACTGCGCTTGATGGTGTCCTCGAGCGCGGCGGCGGCTTCGTCAACCCGCGATCCGGCCTGACGCAATATCCCACGAGGATCTTTGAGCCGCACATGGAAGTGACGCAGATTACGCTGCTCCGCAACGATAACCGACTTCATTGCGCCGTCGAGCGCGTTGCTGATTTCACTTAAATGCAGCTTCAGTTCCGCCTTGATTGGGATCACCATCTGGGCCGCGGCGGTGGGGGTTGGCGCACGCAAGTCGGCGGTGAAATCGGCGATAGTGAAATCGATTTCGTGACCGACCGCCGAGATCACCGGAACTTTGGAGGTATAAATCGCGCGCGCAACCGCTTCCTCGTTAAAAGCCCACAGATCCTCCAGCGAACCGCCGCCGCGGCCGGCAATTATCACCTCGGCCCGCCCGTCGCGATTGAGATCGGCGATGGCCATCGCGATCGCAGCCGCGGCACCCTCGCCCTGAACGGCGGTGGGCCGGATAATCAGATGGAGGTTGGGAAAGCGCCCCTCAAGGATAGTGAGCATGTCGCGCAAAGCCGCGCCGCGTAGCGCCGTGACGATCCCGATACAGCACGGCAGAAAGGGGGGTGGGCGCTTGTGTTCCGGATCGAACAAGCCCTCTTTTTGCAGCCGTTCCTTGAGTTGTTCGAAGGCGAGTTGAAGCGCGCCGAGACCTCGCGGTTGAATTTCCTCGGCGTAGAACTGTAGCGTGCCGCGACCTTCATACAGGCTGACGCGCCCGCGCACCACCACCTTGATTCCATCGTCGATCCTGAAACGGACCCGGCGGTACGCCGTGCGGAACATCACCACGTTTATCGCGCAGGCGGCATCCTTGAGCGTGCAGTAGAAATGGCCGGAGGCGGCCGGGCGAGCATTAGATATTTCGCCAATCACCCAGCATTCGTCAAGATTAAGTTCGAGCGTTTCGCGGACGGCCCGCACCAGTTGGGTAACGCTCAGGGCCGAAGGCCGCCGCGATTTGAGCGTCAACGCAAGCTGCTCGTCCATAGTGGCGAGTGTAGCAGCCTCTCGGCTTGCTTGACGATGCGATCAAGCACCTGTGAAGGGATCAAAAAAAGCGGCCACGTCCACTGGTGGGCGCGGCCGCTTTGCTAATCAATTCAGATTGACGATTACTCCGCCTCAGATTGACGATTACTTCGCCAGCGCCTGCTGGGTCTCGTTTTTCGCCAGATGCGGCGCGTACTTGCTCCAGTGTTGCAGGATATCGATCGCCTTGTTTAGCTGGACGTCCTTCTGTTCGGCGGCGTGCTTGTCGCTGACGGGTGACCCGCTTCCATCGCTCCCGCCGGCGGGCGGGGCAGTTGTCCCGTTCTGGGTTGCGGGCAGCTTGGTCTGACCGTTCTTGAAATGATGCAGCAACTCGCTTTCTTTTACCTCGGGATTCTCATCGAGGTGCAATCCACGGCCAAGCAGCATCGCAAGCGTCGGCTTCGGCGGCTCGATCGAAACATCGGGCGAAATTCCGACCGCCTGAATCGACCGGCCATTGGGGGTGAAGTAGCGCGCCGTCGTCAGGCGCAGTGCCGAACGATCGTCGAGCGGGAGGATAGTCTGCACCGAGCCCTTGCCGAAGGTCTGTGTGCCTTCGACGATTGCGCGGCCCTGATCCTGCAACGCGCCGGCCACGATTTCGCTGGCGCTGGCGCTGCCACCATTGACCAGCACCACCATCGGATAATCGTTAAAGTCCTTTTTCTTATGCGCGAAGTATTTTTGTTCCTGGCTTTCGCTGCGGCCCTGCGTATACACGATCATCCCGCCGTCCAAAAATTCGTCGGCGACGCGTACCGCCTGATCGAGCAAACCGCCCGGATCATCGCGCAGATCGAGCACCAGCCCCTTGATCCGGCCACCGTCCTTCTTGGCAAAGTTATCCAGCGCCTTCTGCACCGTTTCCGCAGTGCCCTCCTGAAAAGTGCTGATTCTAATGTACGAATAGCCGTCCTTGAGGGTCTTGCTCTTGACCGAGGCAATTTTGATCACTTCGCGGGTGAGGGTGACGGTGAAAAGCTGCGGGACGCTCTCGCGATGGAGCATCAGATTGACCTTGCTGCCGCGCGGCCCACGCATCAGTTTGACTGCGTCGGTCAGGGTCATATCCTTGGAAAACTCGTTGTTGATCTTGACGATCTGGTCGCCCGGCTTGATTCCCGCTTTGTAGGCCGGAGTATCCTCGATCGGAGAGACCACGGTCAGCACGCCATTTCGAATCGTAATCTCGAGACCCAGACCGCCGAAGCTGCCGCGGGTTTCGACCTGTAGGTCACGATAAAGATCAGGAGTTAGATAGGCGCTGTGCGGGTCGAGCGAGGCCAGCATCCCGGTGATCGCACCGTTGATCAAATCCTTGGTCGAGACCGGCTCGACATAGTTTTTCTGTACGATCGCCAGTACGTTGGCGAAGGTTTGGAGTTCTTTATAGGTATCGTTGGGCAGAGCCTGCGCGCGGCGGACGGCCACCTCGGCGGTCACCACCGTAAATAAAAATAGCGACGCCGCGATCGTGAAAAACCATCGTCTACGTTTACGTTCTGCCATCTAAGGACCCGCTTTACGAATTTCCCCTCGCGCCGCAAAAAGCTATCAGACCGTGCCCCCGCTAAGCTAGCTGCTGATTTTCTGTTTCTGATCAACCAGCTCTTTCAACGCTGCCCGAAAGTCCGAACGGGACCAGTCGAACGCGCCCATATGATGCGCCACGATACGACCGTTGCGATCGATAATAAAAGTTTCGGGCACGCCACTTACCTCGTATGACTCGCCGACCTTGTTTTCCGGATCGAGCAGAACCTCGAAGTGGTAACCATTCCTCTCAACGTAAGGCTCGACCGCCGAACGGCCCTTGGTGTCCTGGCTGACCGCGAGGATCACCAGGTCTTTGTCATTCTTGAAGTCGTCGTAAAGCGTCTCGATCGAGGGCATCTCCTGACGGCAAGGCCCGCACCAGGTGGCCCAGACGTTAAGAAAAACGATCTTTCCTTTTAGATCGGACAGCGTGACCAGCCGCCCATTGAGATCCTGTAATGCGAATGGCGCCGCGAGTTTACCGGCTGAAATCGGCGGCGTGCCTTCCTCGCCGCCAGTGGGAACTCGCGGCCGAGCCTCGTAAATAATTACGATTACCAGGGCGGCCACCAGAATCATTACTCCGATTGCAGCGAACAGTCTGTCTCTTCCCGGCATATTCGATCAGACCTCGACAGCTTCTTTCCGGCTATCCACCGGCGCCACCTGAGGCGACCCCGTTCCGGTCGCCATCCAGGCAGCCGCACCGATGATTATCATCCCGATGGCGATTAACTGGGCTTCGGTGAGGCCATAGAGGACGCGCGGATTTATTCTAACAAATTCAACCATTAAGCGAATTGCTCCCGCGAAAATCAGGTACATGGCGAACAGGCGCCCATCGACTCGGTTCCGGCGCCGCTTGGACCATAAAATCGCGAAAACGATCAGATAAAGGATCGTCTCATACATCGGCGCGGGATGCACCCGCACTCCGGGCGGCACCGGCGCGTCTGGCGGATAGGGAAAGATCAGGCTGTTATGTGGCCCGATCGCCGCTACATTGCGGCCAATCCAGCCGACGATCGCATGTGGATATGCCATCGCCCACGGCAGCTTCGAGATCGCGCCCCAATCGCCGTCGCCAGATAGCTGGCACCCGATACGCCCAATCGCCTGCCCAATCGCCAGCGCGGGGGCGCACATATCCGCCGTCACCGCGAAGCTCACCTTGAAATAGCGCGAGACAAAGTAGGCCGCAGCTACCCCGCCGATCAATCCGCCATACCAGACGAACCCCGAGCCCGAGAGCACCATCGATTTGGGATCGGCCAGGTAGACCGGCAAATTGTTGAAGATGTCGAGCAAACGCGCTCCGGCAATCCCGGCGACCGCGGCCCACACCACCACCGCGGAAGCGAAATCCCGTGTGATCCCGCGCCGTTTGCATTCCAGCGCGATCACTAGATCCGCCGCCAGAAAGCCCAGGGCCATCATCAGGCCGTAGCTGTAAACGGTGATTGGACCAAGATGGAAAAGAACAGGGATCATCGTTGAGAAACCGGATTAATCATACGTACTGGATGCCACGCTTGCCAAACCTTCGCAAACCGGCGCGCTGCGCGCTCGCTGCGCTCCTGACTATAATGACGGATCGATGCGCGCGATTGTTCAACGGGTAAGCCGGGCCGAGGTGCGAATCTCAGGGCGGACAATCGGCAGGATCGACCGTGGCCTGATGGTTTTGCTCGGGGTGGCGCGAGGCGATACTGATGATGACGCTGAGTTCATGGCGGATCGGATCGCCGCCATGCGCATCTTCGCCGATTCCGAGGGCAAGATGAATTTGGCGTTGGGCGCGGCTGGCGGTGCGATGCTGGTCATTTCGCAGTTCACGCTACTGGCCGATACCTCGCACGGACGCCGCCCCTCATTCATGGATGCCGCGCAGCCTGACGAAGCCCGCCGGCTGTACCAATATTTTATAGGTCTGGTGCGCCGCGCCGGGTTCAGGGTGGAAGAGGGCGAGTTCGGCGGTAAAATGGAAGTCGATCTGGTCAATGACGGTCCGGTGACGATAATTCTGGACAGCAGGATGCGGTAAAATGGCGCGCGCGGGTTTTTACGCAGTGGAGTCGGGAAAGATCTCCTTCCGGCGCGACGGTAACTGGTATAGCGACGATGAACGGATCGATAATCCGCGTATCGCGATGCTGTTCAGCCGCAGCCTCCACCGCAATCCCGACGGCAGCTTCTACCTGCAGGTGGCCGAAGAACGCGCGCCGATTACGGTAGAGGACACCGCTTACGTCGTGCGCACTATCGAGGATGACCCCGGCGGCGGCTTCACTCTCGTCCTCAACGATGGCGAGCGCGAGCCGCTCGATCCCGCCACGCTTGTGATCGGAGCCGAAGACGTCCTTTATTGCCGGGTCAAGCACGGTGAGTTTCGCGCGAGATTTCTGCGTTCCGCCTATTATCATTTGAGTGTTTTATTCGAGCAGGAAGGCAAAGGGTTTTTCATCCGTGTGGCAGGACGCCGTTACCCGCTGCGCGCTTCCGGAAGCATCCTCCCTTGAACGCGCGCGCCGCCTCACCGCTGTTGAACATCGTACTGGTGCGTCCGGAAATTCCGCAGAATAGCGGTTCGATCGCGCGGCTGGCCGCGGCCACGAATACCCGGCTGCATCTGGTCGGTCCGCTGGGCTACTCGCTCGAAGATCGCTATCTGAAGCGCGCGGGGCTGGATTACTGGCCGCTGGTCGATTTACGGACTTATGCGGGATGGGATGAATTCGCCGCCGAGCATCGCGATCCGCAGTTCAGGTATTTTTCGGCCCGCGCCGAACGCACCTACCTGGACGCTTCATATGGGCCTGGCGATTTCCTGGTGTTCGGCAGCGAGACCAAGGGACTCGGCGCTGAATTTCTCGCCGCGCGCACCGATTCATCCTACCGCGTCCCGATCTTCGAGCCGGGCGTGCGCAGTCTGAATCTTGCCAACGCGGTGTCGATTGTGGTCTACGAAGCGCTGCGTCAGTTGGGAGCTCTAAGCGGCGCGTGAATTGGAGATTCCGGCGCAAGGGCCGAGTGTTCGCGAGCGGAGAATCCAACTACCATCGGAGCCGGGAGGCTACCGGTGAAGGCCCGCGAAACAATGGTGAAGATGGCGAGATTGGGCAAAGCGAGCGGATCGTCGAGTTCCGTGCGCAAGTCCCCGGCGTCGATCG
>JADEYI010000203.1_pt1 | contig 107289 bp, 164 predicted proteins | sample 8542331 | NCBI WGS metagenome assembly JADEYI01 (sample SAMN16510988, study PRJNA670497) | mine drainage metagenome | isolation source: biofilm near Copperflume 1 | place: Germany: Marsberg coppermine Kilianstollen | collected 2018-02
ACCACCACCACCATCATCATCATCATCATCATCATCATCATCATCATCATCATTAATATTATTATCATTATTACACGCTTTTCCTGCCAAGAGGCAAGGTGCGTCTGCAGACAAGCTGCAGTGAAAGGCTGCCAAAACCCTACCCCTTGATAGACTCGCCAAATCGAAGCAACACCCAATCAACCGTGGGCACGGTGCTCAGTATATATACGGCCCCCGCCAGCCGGGGCCACAGCTAAAAAATGCTAAAGCTCAAAAATGTGGAGGTTTCCGGGCAAAGGCAGAAGGCACTGCTGGCTGTCATGGCAGCAGGGAGGGCACATGCAGATTTGTTTGCAGTGCACTTAAGGTGAAAGAAGTGTGCACGAGAAAAGAGTGGGTCACCTTTGTGGTGCCTGTGCTGAAGAAGCCTGCAGAGGTGGTCTCCTTCCAAACGTGCTTGTTGATGCCGGGGTGAGACCTGCATGAGTCAGAACAATGAATATAGCAGGTCTGAGTACAATCTGAAGCCTCCCAAATCCAGAGATGGTACCAGTCAAGCAGGGACATTTCATGGCAAGCGACAGTCATCCGACTGGGCGGGCGCGGTACCTGCTGCAGGAGTTGCACCAGTAGGCAGACGTGCGCGCGCGGGTGGTCACATAGACGTGGTGCCACTGGGAGCAGGCCTTGCAGGGCATGCAGACGCAGTCGTGGCTGTGCTCTGACGCGCGGCCGCAGGGCTCCCGGCGGCCGCTGAATTCGGTGAAGAAGCCCGGGGCGTCGCCGCTGCCGTGCCCCGGGGGCGACTGCGGCGGAGGTGCATTCCTTAGCGAGGCCGCAGCCGTCGCGCGCAGCTCTGCATCGTACGCCGCTCGCTTCTGTGCATCCGCCAACACGTCCCGCGCCTGGTGCCACACGCCACATACATCAGCACTCCCTCACTTTGCCTCTGACGCTTGGTAAATCTTAAAGCATGGACACTCACGCAGTCTGCATCGCAGACTGGCAGAATGGCGCAAAGGAATTCACAGTTCACGCATCCCACATGGCAGGTGTTACACGCCAACAGTGCATAGGCGGCAAAGAGGGTAATTTCTGTGAAGGAACACGTTCTGTAGGCAGAGTAAAGTAGAAGCCAAGGCAGCTCATCAAGATGCATCGGCGGGGCGCACCGTATTGACGCGGACGGAGGCCTCGTGGGCGCCGCTGTTCTGGGCTCCAAGCTTGTCGGGGTGGGTGACCAGGGACTTGGCCTTGTGGGCCTTGCGGACTTCCTCAGTGCTCGCGCTCTGCGCCACATCCAGCACAGCATACCAGCTGGACGCCTGCAGCACGCGCGCCACCTCTGGGGCCGCCCCCTTGGGCACCGCCTCCGGCCTGCACGACTCCGACCCGGCCGCCATGCCTGCGCGCCACAGACACCACATCCTCTGCAATCAGCATGTGATGTACTGGACCTCAAGGCCTCAGGTGGCCTGTGAAAGTTGACCACCCTTATACATGCAAAGCAAGGCATGCACAGCAGGAAGACAGTCCTGGCTCGGCTCACATATCAAACAAGAAGAATCCCTTCAAGTGGGTAGTAGTCGAGGTTCGATAAGGCTATGCCCCAGCATCAACGTGCTGCTGACTGCTGCAGGGCAATCTGCTAAAAGAACACATAGCTGTAGTAGTGACAAATTTGGCAGCAGGACGCACCGGTTTCGTCATCGGCGCTGCTGGGACTGGTGAAGGCACTGTAGACCCAGGCATCGATCCCCAAGAAGACCAGCAGCTCGAGCCAGCCGCGCAGGGACAGCACCGCTCGCGCGTACAACAGCGGGCTAGCCAGCCTGTATACGAAAGAGAATTTGCGCACGAGCGGGGGGGTCCCCTCCAGCCAGCCGTCCACGTGGACCACGAAGAGGAAACAGGCCACGGTGCCGTGCATCGCCGAGAAGCCGCCGCCCACCCAGTGCCACATCATCGGCACCCCTATCAGCGATGATAATCCCGGCATGATGCAGCACAGCAGCCCTGCAAGCACGCACAAAATAAAATAATGACCATGTCGCCCTGAGCTGTGCGCACAAAGCACCCCTCTGTTCTTTTCCACATGAATTTGCCACGGCTCACACATCCTAGCGTAGGCCTTCAGGCCAGACAGGTAATGATGGCAGTGAAGGCCCGAGCTCTGGCTTTTGCATGGTATTGAATGGCAGGCTCTGTGAGGCAGAAGCAGGTGCAGGGATGCGTACGCTCACCAAATATGCAGGTCTCGATGATGGCGGCCGTGAGGGGCGGTCGCCAGAAAATGAAGCACCAGCAACTCCAGATGCACCGCAAGCAGAAGGGGCCGTATGCGAACAGTGTGTAGATGGCCAGCGCCCAGGCACCAAGAACCAGGCATCCGATGCTAGTGCGCTGCCGTCTGCTGCCATGGCGCTTTTTCTGCATCAACATCATGCCCGCCGAATGTCAGATCTGAGTACACTTGGTCCCTTGGTGATGATCCGTAGCAGGAATAATTCAGCAAAGGTCTAGGATAGAAATGCAGAGTGTCAGAGGTGAGCAGATCTGTACTCTTGCTGAATATCTTGCCTGTGCAATTGAGTAGGAGGCAAGGCTGGATCACCTGCATCCAGTAGACGGCCCCAGGTGCTCCAAGCCTGCACAGCACGTAGCCGAGGAGCGCGTACAGAATGCTGATGCAAACCTTGAAGTAGTAGCCGAACTGGAGGTAGCCCCAGTTGTAGTCCTCCTCATAGATGGGGTCCTCGTCATCCTCTGTCTCTCCCCTGGACGATGTCCTCCCCTGCCCACAACCCAGACAGCCTCAGTATAGCCTTTTCCAGGCTAAAAACGGACCAGGCTCAACAGGGCATTATTACTCAACATTTGCTGGGTCTTACATGTAGACAGTAAGGAGCGCCAGTGCACCTTGATAGCACGTCAACGCTTCCACAGCAAGTCACAGTACAAGACAACGGACACCACTTGTGCTGGATTGCCCCTTAACAGCGGGCCTAGCACTAATGCACCCCTTATGGCGCAAAGTTTCTGTGGCACTGAGCACTGACAGTGGATGGTGCTGTTCATCACCTGCCGGCGAGCTGCCTCCTCTGCGGATGCCGCGCGCGCAGCGTCCGCCTTCCTCTTCTGCTCCTCTGACAGCCGCCTCCTCAGCTCCTCCTGCGCCCTCTCCTGCTGCTGCTCCTCCATCTGCCTCTTCTGCTGCTCCTCTTTCTTCCTCCGGTCTTCCTCCCGCTTCCTCCTCTTCGCTGCTTCGCGCTCCTCCCTCTTCTGCACAAGTCAATGACCGTGCAAGTGACTTCAACAACTGCCCTTGCAAAGCAGAATCAACTCAACTGAAGAAAATGCGTTTGCTGTGTCAACCTGCAAAGCGTTTGCAGATTAAAGCCTGCTTCTCTCGAGCTATGGTGAGATTGAGGGCTGGAGATGTACAAAGGTGACACAGAAAGCAGCATGCAGTGTGCTCAATTCGCCTGTCAGAGCAAGAGAAGACTGAGCACCTTTGCCGCTTTCTGGGCTTCATGAGCTATCCTCTCCTGCTCCACTGTCTGCGTCACGTTTGAATACAAGTCGGGCGCCAGCCGCTCAGCCTTCTGGAATAGCCTCTCCTGCACGCCATGCACGAGATTTAAAGCTTGTCTAGCAAGGACTGGGTGGCGGCAGTGCAAATGTTTCCCCATGCACAGCTCCTTCACACAGTGCAAAAATATCCATCAGAGCCGCACCGCCTTGTCAAAGTCTGCTCCTGCCAGGGCCTCCTCTGCCTTGCTGATGCACTCCGCTGCGGCCTCCCGATTTGACAACAGCTTGGCAGTCTCGTACAGATTGCTGCCAGCATCTTCTCGGCCAGGTCGTGCTTCTTCCTGCATCAGCACATATCTGTAAGAACAAGGGCATTCATTCCGGCAGAGTTTCCTCCAATGCTTTGTACCGATAAGTCGTGGTAGAAGCTTCACTGCAAGGAAATCATCGTGAGCTCGGCAGCACCTGGTCTGCTGCAGATGGGCGGTCTGGCTCCCACTGCTCACTGCTGCTGTCCCCGCTGCTGTGGGCCTGGCTGTGTTTTGGCACCGCGAATCTGGCGGCTGCGCCAGAGCCATCGGCCTCATCGCCATTGCTGGAGGAGGTCCGGTTCAGGAACCCGCGCTGCCAGCCATTCGCCTGCGGAGTCTTGTGCCCGTTCAGCCTAGGCTCCTCTTGCTCCGCAGCCCCATCGTTGCCAGACCTCGCCGACGGCCGTGCGCGGCCGCTGTGCTTGGCTGCCCCTGGCCCATTATGGCTTTTCGAACCCTGGCACCACCAGCCACACGTGTCACTCGTAAAGCTCCCCTCATCCCTCAACACATCTCTCTGAGCTCCAGCTGTCTGCACCATGAGTACTGAGCAGTCATGAGCTTGCAGAAGTTTCTGCTGTTTGTTTGCTGTTGCTGTTTATTGTCCAAACAGCGCGGGAGCGCCCCAGGGAGGGAGCAAGCGCTGCTGACCTGAGCGTTGGACCTCCAAGCATCGCGCAGCTTCACAGCGTCAGCCATGAAAGAGTTGTGCAGGCCATTGGGGGTGGTTCTCGGGGAGCACGCATCGCCGGACTGAGCATGTGACAAAGGAGGCGACGGCGTCCGCGGAGGCTTGGGCCTTTGGGGCGCCGCGCTTGGGGCCGGGACACTCCGTTCCAACACCTTGTACTCCGCCTGTGACGCCACCGCACATGATAGGCGTTGAATGACTTTTCACAATTTGCAGCGCAAACGAGTGCCATGATAACAGTGCAGTGCCAAGCGAGGATTGATGCAGAGTGCTCGGAAGAGTGGCTTCACCTTCAGGTACTGCCGGTTCTTCACAAACTTCAACGTGATGGCAGTGTCTGCGACGGTGACCCCCAGAGGCACATCCTGGCAGGCAGTGCGACAAATGATGTTGAGGTTGTTTCCTAGCAACAGTGGATTTATTGGTAATGATTGCCAGGAGATAGGAGTGTAAGTGCAAGGATGCATTTCTCACCAGGCGGTATTTGCCCGGTAGGTGGACAAATGCCCTGCTGCCTTCGATCTCAACGTGTAAGCCGGCTGAGCTCTCCACACCTGCGATCTCACAGCAGATTGATAAATGGAAATCCAAGTGCTGTTTTAGAAAAGAGGTGACTCAACAGTCGAGACCTTCCGTAGCAATATCAATGATGGGGTCATAGCATACCAGGCAATTCGACGATGAGCCGAAGCCTTTCGAATGAACCGTCATCAAGTATAGCCACAGTATAGTGCGGCACCTGTTTCCGCAGCCAATGGTGATCAGATTTACAATAAGTCAACGACAGTCCCAGAGTACCACATCTTCAAGGCAAATGCACCACACAGAGTGAATTCAATTTTCTCAACACCTGTTCGATTAGATCATTGTCGGTACTAGAAAATCTCTCCATCACGAAAGGACAGCCGCTTCGAGTATCAGGAACGGGTTGTAAAGGACTGGTACAACCTCTGGTTTGTGTGAATAGATCTGTCACATGTTGATGTATTTTTCAGATGACTTCAAGCAAGTGCCACGCGTTCATAAGGCTTAAATTTTATGAACCTGTCAGAAATCTGGATCGTTTCTGACGCATTTCGTCGCGAGCACCGAAGTATAGAAAGCGTATTGCTATCTACAAGTCCACATTTAAACAATCATTTAGAGATGTTCCTTATGCTGCCTTCTGTTGGAGGAAACGATGAGGTCTGCATGCGCACGTGCCGAATTTTAGCTGACCTTGACCTGCGTCTGGTCGTCTAACCGTTTTTTTTTTCGTGAATCAGGGAATTTTGCAATCGATTGGTGACTCCTTTTCACACTCATCCGCGCAAGTCAAGAAACAATGGCGGTTCTGAGTGATACATCAAAACTTTTAGATCAACTAAAGGCGAGTGGATTTCGTTCTGTTCTTTTTGTTTCGCGGTCCATTCATTAAGAAGTGGAGCTTTGGGTGCAAAATGTTGCTTTGTGATGCAGGGAGCTGTCAGCAAGAATGATCTTTCTACTGCAACACGCATTCTGAACACCCTGAAGGTGATTGTCTGTGTTTGTCTGCATCGACGTTTCATTACGTTCCGAATGTCTTGCAATGATGCGCTGTGCACGTCCGTGCAGTTGAAGTTGACAGAGCTCCCGGCGTTGCCGCCCCTCCTGCAGCAGACTCCCACGGCACAGAAGGAATTGCTCGTAGCTCGTGAGTACTGCTTCATCCCTAAACAGAGAGAAAATGTTTCAATGCATTACTTACAAGCGGTTCGAGCACACCGAATACCGCTTCGGTTGATGTGCATTTCGGGTTTCAGGTGACGTCCTGGAGCAGGCAGTGTCTTTGAGTGTGAAGCTGCAAGATGAGGCTGCGTTTGAGCGCAACTATCTGCAATTGAAGACATATTACACTGACACGAGGTAAGGAAACAGTACCAAATGAATGCACATCGAGGAACCTGCAATATACTTGAAAGTGAACAATGCAAAGATAGTGTCATATCCTTGGCATCAACTGTTTGACTCAAGCCGTGTGATGCCTCTTGCAGAGCATTGCTGCCTCCATCCCAGCAGGAGAATCTGATTGTGGGGCTGGATCTGCTGAGGCTGCTTGTGCAGAATCGCATTGCCGAATTTCACACAGAGCTGGAGCTGCTGTCTCCTCAGGTCAGTATACTGCTGCGCATGCTGCCACACCATGTCTGTGCTGCACATCACAGACACATCTGTTTCTTGTGGAAAGGCCCATTATGCAAAGAATTTTTTGCCTCATTGTAAACAACTGGCTGGAAGGGCTGTCGCGGAAAACTCTATGTGGGTGGGATGGGGTGCAGGCTTTGCAGAGCCAGGGCATCTCTCATGTGGTGCAGCTTGAGCAGTGGTTAATGGAGGGGGCTTACAACAAGGTGCTGGATGCACGGCCAAACCTGCCAGACCTCTCTTATGGCTACTTCATGGAGAAGCTCCTCTCCACAGTCAGGTCTGCTACTCACCGCTGAAGCATTGCGCAAGCTGCTCTTACATCTGTGCCCGCTTAATGAATCCTCAGACTTGGTGCAGCCCATGATCATGTCTGGTTTGTTGCCCCAGGGATGAGATTGCAGACTGCAGCGAGCGCGCATATAATACCCTGTCCCTCAGCGATGCGAAGAAGCTCATGCTCTTCAAGTCCGACAAGGAGGCAGCAGAGTATGCCGCACAGGTGAACAACAATGACATCCTGGTGCCTGTGTTGTGCTGAGCGCAAGCATGAAGCTTTAATTGCACACGTGACTGTGCTGAAGATTTTCTGTGATGCGCTCGCAGAGAAATTGGGATGTGCGAGATGGGTCCATCCATTTCCAGGGTGGCCAGGAGAAGACAACCACCAACCATCAGCCTGTGGAGCTGATCGACAATGCACTCACCTATGCGCGAGAAATCGAGCGTATTGTGTGATGAGTCATAGTGTATTTGGCGCTCCACACCTGCCAATTATGAACGATGTGTGCCCAATTGGTTGCAAAGACCAGCAGGGTGAGCATGCTTGTGGTGCCAGAGGGTGCCAGTTCTCTTAACACAAACACATCCAAAGACTGCATGCTGATGAATGCGCTAAGATTGGTTGCTGGCGCCAGCCATGGCAAAGCAAGCTTTCTGGCAACCGTGGTGCTCAGCATGCCTTGCTAGTGCTCCTCAGTTGCATGCACGATGATGCATTTGATGCGAATTATGCGAATGACGAAAAGCACCCAAAGAACTGAACGTATAGCATCGCTTTACAATCACATGAGACAAAACAAATTGCCAAAGCGAGATGGTGCGGAAACTTGCATGCTCCTGCGCACTTGTACATGAAATTGCGCGGCAAGACCATGCCGTTGATAAATATTCAGATATTGCAAATATGACCACAGAAGTTCAGCTCGCTGTACACATACAAGCATGCAGGGCAAAGATGGCGCAGTCCCTTTAACAGAGCCGCTTGTTTGATGGAATCAAACTTGTTGCCATTCAAAATCCGACAGCTAAAGGGTAGGTGAACGACAGTTTTGGGTACAAGTCATCCCTCTCCCAGGCTCATTCCAAAAACATTGACCAGATCGGAGCACATAATGTGTGCTCCAAGCCCGGCACTGTACACATGTCCATCAAAATCCCTCTTCTTTACTTCAAAAATCCTCCTTCAAATCCCACATCCCTCAAAGTTCTCTATGTGGCTTAGAGATCACGATCTGCGATATACTTCGAAGGATAGTGTTGGCAGCAAGGATCCTCTAGCAGCAGGTGTCCTTCAGCACAATAGCAAGCTCTTTGCCTACTGCTCGGCCCTCTTGGCCCCTCAGCAAGGAGCAGCCTCTTTCAGCTGTTGCTACGTATTCCCCTCTATACAAAGGTGCGAAATGCAGCAAGGCCTCGCTGCCCATTCAGACTTTAGCATTGGCCCTGTCCTCAGCGGGCGCTGTGGTCTTGGCGGGTGGCGGAATGTCGGCCTCGTGCACAGTCAGGATCTCCGGGTAAGCCTTTGGCCAGAACCAGTGGTCGCGGAACACTGTGTGGGTGGTCTCCACAGGGATGCCGGTGGTCTCAGGGAAGAAGAAGTACACCACGAGGCCAGCTATCACCAGGCACCCTGCGCATCATGTCATGTTTCATGCACACCATACCCTCATGCTGAGTGATTGGTCAAGCAAAGTCAATCGTGGTGTTTAAGTGCTTGGTGGGTGTGGTCCGTCCTTGGGCTTGGGATCATGGACAAGCTGCTGCCCAGCAATTTGCACTTTAGAACGGATAAAATGATGACCTCAAACCATCCCAGCCTCCGTACTTGTGAGAGGCACATTTGGCCCCATATTTTGTAAAATTTTCATGCTGTGGGGTGCTGCATGGGCAGGACAGGGAGGAATGTCACCAGCAAAGAAAAGGAAGACTCCATATCGCATGGAGCAAAGCATGGTGGTGAAGCTCTGGCCGATCACAAAGGTGAAGAGCATGTTGCTGGAGACGTTGATGGCGGATCCAGCAGCGCGCGTCTCAAGAGGCTGAATCTCGCTGCGCGGCGCAACACACCACAAGTTAAGCAAGTGTGTTGCAGGCGCAAAAAAACACCAAATGATCAGGCTGCCTGATGCATTGGAAGGTGTCAGGAGCCGAGCTCACCAGGGGTACAGCCAACCGATCGGGCCCCATCCATAGGCATGCCCGCAGATGTAAATGCAAATGATCTGCAAACATTCGAACCATGTCATAAACGCATATTTGAATCTATGCCAAGAATGACTCATGCCACCTTTTCAAGCATCGCTGCATGCAGTGCCTGATTAACGAGCAGGATAGTGAGGTATTGGTGGGCAAACATACCACAAGGATAGCAATGGAGATGCTCTGAGGCAGCCCGGAGCCGAACTTCTCGAACTCGGCACCCAGCAGGCCGGCCACAATGATTTGCGTCACAAACATGTGAACTGAGGCAATCAGCAGCATATTCCTGCGGCCCAGCCTGTCCACAAAAGCAATGGCCCCAAACGTGGCAAACACGTTCACTGCGCACCAGCAAACCATGGTCTCAGAAACTTCAACATGTCCCTCCGACTCATCAGACTGGTACATGCATGCGAAAGTCATTTGAACATGTCATGGGCTGGGATGCTTCTGTGCACAGGCATGTCATATAAGTGCATGCAAGCAACAATGGATTGAACATGTAATGGGCTGGAATGCTTCTGCGCACCCAGGTTGACGACCACTGTGTTGAGGAGTGCGCCTGTGCTGCCGCCGGCAATGCCCTCAAAGAGCACTGGCGCATAGAAGATGATAGCATTGATGCCCTGCCCAACAGCGCTACAGCATTAGATCAAGGTGGCTGAAACGTTCCAAGCAGAAGTACACAGCAAATCACGCATTAGGTGCTTGTGACTATCGTGGAGTGACAGGTTTCTTACGTCAAACTGCTGGAAGATCATGAAGATGCAGGCGATGATGAGCTGAGGCCGGTACTTCCTCTTCAGGATGTTGTAGTAGGGGGACTTGATCAAATTGGACTGACGAGCAGCCTCCACAATGTCCTCGTACTCGATGTCCACGTTCTGGACGCCGCGACACCTCTCCAAGACCTGCAAAGGGGTGCATCAAGCCAGTTCAAGGCCCATCAAAACTTGAGCATAAGTTGTATAGCAAAGCAGCTGCTATAAGCTGGAGTCAACAAATGGTAAATTGCTTACATGGCGAGCCTTGTCGAAACGACCCCGCTCAGCAAGACTGCTGGGGGAGTCCGGCAGCACAAGCCCTGCAAGGGTGATGATGATGCCAGGCACACCTGCACACCATGCTTGCATCATACATGGCCATCTTGATGATTCTTCTTCTACATGTGACAAGGCCCCGCCAAAATAAAGATCATCCAGGGGGCCTTCAAGCAGTGAAGGAGGCATGAAGAGTGACGCACCTGCAATGCCAAGCGACAGCCGCCAGCCCCATGGGTGGATGTACTGGGCTCCCAGGTTGATCAGACCTGCAAAGCAGAACAGCCGGGTCAAGAAACAGGATTACAAGACAACATGATCAATGCCAACATGGACAGCCATCTTATAGAGCCACCAGACAATTCACACTCTGGTACACCGTCCCCACCTGCAGCCAGGATGCCGATGGTGATGAGCAGCTGGAAGATGACATTGAGCGTGCCGCGCAGCTTGGGAGGCGCAATCTCGGACAGATAGACTGGTCCCACTGTGGTGCCCACGCCGACGCCCAGTCCGAGGACCAGGCGCCCAATCACCAGCATTCCCATGTTGACTGCCGCGGCCAACAGGACGGCGCCAGCTGTGAAGAAGATCCCAGCAATCACCATCGTCACCTGATGCATCCACCAGGAGTGGCTCTCATCTCTGACAGGCCCTGATGGGACAGGGATTGCTTTTCTTGGACATGTGCCTGCTTTGCTGTGTTGCTGCCAAAAATTGTTGCTGAGTAGTATTGTGCCTCACCCTACGTCCGTACTTGCGGGAGGTCACTTCTGAGCCAAGGGCTCCCACGATTGCCGCAAGGTACAGGCATGAGACAACGAGCTCCAGCATGTGATCATTGTACCTGCAAAAACAGCACAGTAAGGTGAGCTCTGGGGCAGATGTTTCCGATCTGGTGACCTAGAATTGTGCCTCCACGCTTGACAGAAATGCTTTAGGACATTGGGAGCATTCTCACTTGCAGTACGGATCGGAAGCGCCCCCTGTCTCGCCGCCACCGTGATTAGCAACGCTTGGGAAAAACTTGTCCTGGAAGTCCTGATGACACCACCATCCCAACGGCCATCAGCATGCAACGCAAACTCCTCGAGGTGGTGTACGACAAGTGCACATGAAGAAGATTGAAGAGGATAGCAGGGCAATGGAGGTTGTCAATGGCTTCGAAACTGAGTGTACAGCTGGCAGACAGTACACGGGCCGCTCTCGTTAACATCATAGGTCACGTCGTGAGGAGACCTACCCTCATAGTGACCACGCCACCCATGATTCCTGCAAACAAAGGAAAGTGGATCAAGCAACACAATGGAGCGCTGCTTGGTTGTTTCCACTAAACAACGTGATCGGCGTCTTGAAGCATGGCGATCCGGCTCTTGTCCAAACAAGACGCGGAGTGGCAAATCATATGGCTTCAGACATTCATGGCTGTTTGTATTTTTCAAGCTCACCATTATCGTAGCCCAGCAGCAAGCCCGTCAACGCTGCGGTGATGACCACAAGGAAAGTGTACACGGTATTCCGTCCCTCATAATCCTTGCGCACTGTGCCCTTCACTGGTTCCACCATTTTGGAGCACCCAAAATCTTGGCTCTGCACCAAGCCTCGATCCTCTGCAATTGAAGTGGCACAATAATTGCAACTGGCAAGATTTGGTGGAGATGTGGTGACTGGGACTCTCGTATGATATCGTCGCCAGTTTTGGACTCAGCTGGGTTTCGGGGGGACCGCCGTCTGAGAGCGGGGGGACCCACAGCCTGGAGCTTCCACGGAAATGCTCTTTGATGTGGAGATCTGACGACGTTGAATAGGCATACAGAAGCATCCAATAGAAATTGGTGCACTTCCGTCGACGATTGCGGAAAGAGCGATCCTTGTCGTGCGGGCCTATTCGCGTCATGCTCAGACGCTGCTGCCGAGAGGGCCTCAGGCTGCTCAGACAGTCTGAAGCTGCATTTGTCGCGCCGAAAAATTCTTTGACGGCACCTCTTGCTACAGCAATTGCCCGCCATGAAGCATCAATGGTACATTCACATATCCACCACTCGAATTGAGATTTGTACTAGATATTGGACTAGCAGGAGGTCTCTTCTTAATGTGTTGCTTGCCTATTCCGTATTCGTGGATGTTCAAGATCTTTGTTCTGCAAGAAATTGAATTGCCTCACATTCATAGCTTTGCTGAGGCAAATTGCCCGATGCCCGATATGTAGGAACGAGCAACTCCGAGCTCCCTGACCAGATGCATGCTGGACATTCCCGCGCGGCATATGTCCGCAGGACCTGCAAAGCCACCTGACACAGACAAAGAAGGCGCTGCAACAGGCCTTGACTATGCTGAACAGGAGGCTGCACAGGCAGCAGCCAAGGTGACCCCCCATCACAGTGCAATTTGATGATGCATTAGCTATCCATGCCAAAACAATCAAGCGTAGGATGATTGTGTATCACCTGCGCAGGCTGAAGGCACTGCACCTGGGGTGGATGAGCTGAAGGCCCATGATCCTGAGACCTTGGCACAGGCACTCGCAGAGAAAATCCAGGAGGTGAGGCTGAGCAATATGCAATGGCTGCGCACAAAGCGTTGGATTTCAATTGCATGAAAACCAATGCAATTTCTTGGTGCATTTGGATATCCACCAAAATCAGATTGTGGAGCCCCACCTACCACCGAGCATGCTTAATTCTCTTGCTCTTTTGACCTGGCATTGACCTTAATTGCTCTGTTGCAGGTACAGGAGTGCAAAGACAGGCTGGCAAGGGCCCTGGCAGACATGGAGAACATGCGGGAGCGCACCATGCGGCAGGCTGAGCGCGAGAAGCAGTTTGCCATTTCTGTGAGTCCCTCGGCACTTTCCTAGCTTGGCACTGCAGGCTCTGATGGCAGGATGCATGTGCATGTGGAAGGCGCTTGAACAGGCATGCATGGACACCAGGTGTACCTGTATGCTTGACACAGAAGAACAAGAAGAAGGAGAAGGGATTACACATTATGTCAAACTACAGACACAACCACTTTGCAGCCAGTTCAACGCGATGTGATGCTGCGCAGCAATTCGCGACAGGGCTGCTGGACGTGGTGGACAATTTGGAGCGCGCGATTGAGAGCGTGCCCGAGGAGGTGCTGGCGCAGGGGGTGGACCCAGAGACCGGCAAGCCCATCACGGCTGACCGCGCGCTCACCACCCTGCGCAGCTTTGTGGACGGCATCAGGCTCACCTTCAACATCTTCGTCAAGGTGCGTCAAGTGCTGTGCCTCTGCATGCCTCACCCTGCTGCGATGAATTCCATGGGGCTTGATTCTCCGCCCACACATACATATTGGACATGTTGTTGATGCATGCTTTTTACTGCCATGGCATCATACATTTGATTCTGCTCTAAAAGGAACCTGTGCATGTTCTGGTCATTGTCATGCTGACTGTGGTGCATGTTGGGCATGGTGCAGTATCTGGAGGCCAATGGCGTCCAGAGAATTGACCCCACACTGGGAGAGAAGCTGGACCCCAACAAGCATGAGGCGGTGTACCAGGTCTCTGACCCCACCAAGGAGCCCGGCACCATTGCAGCTGTGCTCAAGGTGTGCAGCTTTGCCCATCAAACCACACAAAGAAGAAAGAACGATGCACTAATGCTTATCCTGAATGGGGGGTGAATTGTGGCTCACGAAAAAGGGGGCATGTGGTCCGCTGACAGATTATGTTTGAAACTGTTTCGCAGAAAGGATACACTCTCAATGGACGCGTGCTGCGGCCTGCTGAGGTCAGCGCTGTCCGCCGAGGCACGGCTTCGGCATGATTTTGGACCGCTGTACATGTTCCCCTGGTGCATGTATGGAACAATGCATGAAGATCAGTCGAGGACATCACTTGCTGTCAGTTGATTTGCCAAGCCTTCAACATGTTTGTGCTATTTGTTGTATAAATCTATCAAATGAACTGCAGGAAATTGGTGTGATTCCTGGTTGACAATCTTGAATGGTATGGCCAATGATTTGGCCCAACGAATGCAGCATTGTATTACTGCACATCGCAGGCACATGCAAAGCATGATTGTGATTGCAAATTGCAGTGCATTTTAGACCACATAAATATTTTCACCATCATTACGAGACTATGTGCGATATGATGCTCTTGAGAATATCACTATTGTTCCAGATATTGGACCAGTGCCGTACTGCATAGGATCCTGCATGTGCCTTCTTCAATCTGCCAGGTCACAGGAAGGCACAGAGATGCAAATTCTCATGTGCTCACACATGCCCAAGACCAGAGCAGGCATCTAGTTCTCTTTCGAGATGACGTGCAGGACCATTTATTGCAAACATGTTTCCGGAAGAACTTCCACAAGACGTGTACTCCAGGATAAAAAACGCTGCTACCCTGATCACAAACGGGACATAGCCCCTCACAATAAAATGCATTGGTCTCCCCTGGCAATCTTGTTCTCACGGCAACAAGCTCAAACGCTCAATGGTGTCAACTACCACTCAAAGAGAGCACTCTTGACAGGCTACAGCAAGTCTCTCACGAAGCTGCAGTTCCATGTTCTCTGCAGAACAGTGTCCAATATATCAAGAGCTCAGCTTGAAGAGCAAACCTCTATTACGCTGTGACTTGTACTCAGCACTTTGCTAATTGGCAACGCCTGTCGCGCCTGTCCTCAATTCCTGCAGTGCTGCGAACAAAAATGCAGCGACCCCGCTCTTGAGCAGCAGAAGCTCCACCTGCTGCACTCCAAGACCCAAGCACTCTCTGAACCAGTCCTAAGATATTGAACCTGCCAAAATCCCTGGCGGAAGCTCCACTCCGTCAGGCACGCTAGCCCCTTTCCCTGCACTCTTGCATTCGCCAGCACACTCCCCAGGAAGGGCTGGGGTAAGTGGATCTGCCGGTATCGCCCGGGTCAGTCTCCTGCCAAAATTAGAGACCTGCCAAGATTAGAGACACTCAGAGGCGGGCAGTCCAGCCATTCTGGAGGAGAGCGACGCTGTCCTTCTTTCGGCCAAGCAGCGTGAGCGCGGTGGCGGCAATGTGGGAGGCGGAGAGGCCGGCCTCAGCCAGCTGGTCGGTCTGGCTGCCGTGCTCGATGAATCGGTCCGGCAGCGTCATGGGCCGGAACTTGAGGTTGCCGTCCAGCAGACCCTCCAGCGCCAGGTTGTGCATCACTGCACACGCACACAACCCCACAACTCAGCACACACCGCAAGCCAGGGCATATCTGATGCACGCGGAGTCTACAGCTGGGAAGACAAGCCAAATCATCCTAGTGCATGTATCAGGGAGGAGCAGATCAAGAGGTCCACATAAGCAGCTACCATATTCAAACTTCATCCTTACTGACTCCTGCCTTCCAGTGACGTGTGGGCAAGCTGCTGGGTGCATGCAAGGACTGGCATGTCAATGCACTACAGAAGGCAAGACGCAGGCATGGTTGGGGGTGTGGATGGGTGTACCGTGGGAGCCAAAGCCGCCGATGCCGTTCTCCTCAACGGTGATCATGACCGGGTGCTCGCGCGCCATCTGCCGCAGCAGCGGCATGTCCAACGGCTTGCAGAACCTGCACATCAGCGCCACGTCACTCTACGCCAGTCTCCCTCCCTCCCCCTTACAGCTCAAATTCCTGGCAGCACGACGGTGTCTACAATCCCCTGGCGCTTCTGACTGGGCTCCAGACACCGCTGGTTCGTAAGACAGGCTGAGAGAGCGCACCGCATGTCTGCGACGGTGGCGGTGACGCCGCTCTTTTCCAGCATCTCAGCGGCTGCCAGGCCGTTGTTGGTCATGGTCCCGTAGCACACCAGGGCCACGTCCTTGCCGCCCTTCCTTACCACTCCCTTGCCGATCTGCGCACCCCACATTTCCTTCAAAACTTCAAAATCTCCAGAGTAGCGCTGCATGCAGGACATGGCAGAGGTGAGCATAGCAAAGAAGTTCTTCTGCATGCATGCAATGGAGATGTTCTGGTGCATTACCTGCCAGGGGGTTCCCTTCAGCTTCTCGGACACGCCATAGGCGGCGAAGTCCACTCCCAGGCCGTTGCCACGCGGGAAGCGCAGGCAGGACGGCTGGTCGTCAATCGCCACTGAAGTTGCCACCGCATTGCACAGCTCCGCCTCGTTGGAGGGCTGCGCACACGCACCCCACAAAGTTCAATCCAATGCAGGCCTGTCACCCTCATTGTGCAATTTCCTGACCATGCAATCCATGCCGCGCATGACATGCAAGGCACGAGAGACGTTGCAGCGGATTAGATCTCCCAATCGACACCTCTGGACCCTGGAATCCACATGGCCCTAGAAGGTGTTGCATGGCATTAAGACATGTTCCAAAAGACGAGCCTGGCTCAGTCCATTGGGCAGATCATGATTAGAATTTTACCCTTACTTTAAAATTCTATGCATGTGAGGCAGAGGAGGGAACGCACAGCCATGATGATCATGTTGGGCAAGACGCCCATGTAAGTGACGTCAGCGAAGCCGCTGTGGGTGGCGCCGTCGGCGCCCACGAGGCCGGCGCGGTCCATGGCGAAGCGGACGGGGAGCTTCTGCAGCGCCACGTCGTGCACGATCTGGTCGTAGCCGCGCTGCAGGAAGGAGGAGTAGATGGCGCACATGGGGATCATGCCCTCCGCCGCCAGACCCGCCGCAAACGTCACTGCGTGCTGCGCAACGTGTCATAACAAGCGTCAGACCAAAGCCATTGTTGCACGTAGATCAGGACCTGCACTCCCAGGTTCTCATGCACGTCGCCATGCTATGCACTGGCCAGCAGAACAGCTCCAAGAGACACCAGTGCTAGCTCATGGGGTGTGGCGGGAAGCCCTCAGCACCAGTTGCACAAGGAATCTGAACCATGATTCAGAGAACATGGTGCTCATTGATGGGTACCATCGATCACTGGATACTCTGTTGATAAAAGGGGGCAGGAGGAATGGGAGGGGCACCTGCTCGGCGATGCCGACGTCGAAGGTGCGCTCGGGGTAGCGCTGCTCGAAGCGGTTCATGCCTGTGCCGCCGCCCATGGCAGCGTGGATGCCCACCACGCGGCTGTCCAGCTCAGCCTCCGCAATCAGCGCGTCCGCAAAATAATTTGTGTAGCTGCCAGACTGCAGCAGCACCAGCACATGTCTTGGAACCAGCGCACACGCATTCAATGCTGCTTTCATTGTAATATGCCCATGATGGATGATATTGACTGAGAAATTGCAGACAGAGATTTTATTCCCCCACATGCACCCCCACTCTCCTCGAGGGTGACCACCCATGTCCTACATATGAATGTCTAAAGCTTGAATAGGTGGGCTCTGGCCCTTTTATAATTACACAAGCCACACGCCGCAATGGCTGAGAGACAGGCGGGGCACCTTGGCCTTGGGCTTGCTCTGCTTTCCGGTGGCGATGTCGTACTTTGCCACGCCATGCATCTTGTCCGATGCAAGCACTGCCGGCTCGTAGCCGTGGCCCTTCTCGGTGATGATGTGGATCAGCACAGGCCCCACCGTCTCTGTCGACTTCACCTCTGCAGACAAGAACAAGAAAGACTAGTTCAGGTACAGCATATTTGCACATGCATTTAACCAGGAACAGCAAGGTAATTCTGCATGCATATACCAGTGAGTGAGATTTTCAGCCCTCGTGTTTCCATGCAGCAGGACAACAGATTGGAGATATGGCAAACAGCTGTGTGTGCACCTTGCAACATGGTAATGAGGAGTTCCAGGTTATGGCCGTCAATGGGACCAATGTAGTACAGGCCCAGCTCCTCAAATAGGGTCGAGCCTGACCCACTGATCATGCCGCGCGCATACTCATCAATCTTTGCCGTCGCTTCCTGTGAAACACCACAAAACAACCTCAATACACTGTCCCACCTCATGCAGTCGAATCAAACGAGGACGAGCTAGGAGTGCTTCAATGCACCAAGAGGACGGACATTAGGAGAAAAGTATGACGGGCTAGACAGGATGGAGTCACCGCACACCTGGATGGGCTCTGGCAGCTGCTTTGTGACGCCCTTGGCGATCTCACGCAGCTCGCGCAGGGGCCGGTTGGCCTGCAAGCGGGCCAGCGCTCCTGACAGCGCACCCACGGGGTCCTGATTCTTCCCATTGTACTGCGTGGGCAGCGACACCTGCCGCACAGCCCTGTGTCATGACCGCTTCACAGGAGAATGCAATAAATGGGCACATGCATGCGTCATGGTCGCATCAGAGGAAACTCAATTACATCGCAAGAAGTGCAGATCTGAGCAGAGGGTGCCTCACTGCGATTCAGCAAAGGGAAGTCAGGGGGTGCACACCTGCTGGTTGTCATTCAGGACGACGATCATGTTCTTGTCCAGGAAACCCGCGTGGTTCATGGCCTCGTATGCCATGCCGCCTGTGATGGCGCCATCGCCGATCACTGCCACACAGTGGTTCTTCCGACCCTGCACTCAGAGAGAGGCCCTTTCAGATGACATTCATGTCTGGCCATGCATGCATGCAAGCTGTGGACACACAGATACTTGTTGCAGTCGTGAGACGTTGTGCTTGCCTTGAAGTCGCGAGCCACTGCCATTCCAAGAGCTGCTGAGATGGAAGTGGACGAGTGGCCAGCTCCAAAGGGGTCGTACTCGCTCTCAGCGCGGTTTGTGAACCCTGTCAAGAACGCTTGGCATAGTCAGTGGTGAACCAAACAATCACTCTTTCAACAAGAGGGCACTTCCCCCAGAAAAGTTGGGTAAATTAAGGGTGGAGGCTTCACCTGAGAGGCCACCAGTTTGGCGGATGGTGGGCATCCTGCTTCGCCGTCCCGTCAAGATCTTGTGGCCATAAGCCTGGTGGCCCACATCCCACACAATCTGCACACCACACCATTGACAGCTCAGCATACAAGTAGTAATGCCTGAGAATGTTGAACAGGCATTGAAATAATCCAGGCAAGACCCACCTTGTCATCGGGAGTGTTCATCACATAGTGCAATGCCACTGTGAGCTCCACCACACCCAATGATGCCCCCAAGTGCCCTGTTCAGGCCCCAGACGAAGTTTAAGGTTTTATCAATCTTGCTGTTCTGATAGGCGACATGCAAATTGGAAGCGAGACACGCAGTCTCATAGCTAGCTCCATGGCTTGGTTTGCGCACCTCCGGTTTTTGACACTGTGTGCACAATGTCTGACCGGAGCTCCTTGCACAGCTGCCGCAACTGCCCCATGTTGAAGTTCTTCAGGTGCACAGGGAAGTTCACAGTGTCCTGCAAGAAACAATGCCAGTTTCGAAGATTGGGGCCAGGGGCAGATTCAGAAAAATGCACAGATGCATGCTCAATATACTGCCTCGTTGCAGCCACAGCAGACAGCACAGTAGACGGCTGCTCATGAATATGATTCATTTGCACCAAGACAACAACTCACCAGGAGTGGTGTTGGCGGACTGCCATTGTCCATCCATGTCTCAATGTCATCTGAGCTGAGCTTGTCCCACTCAACCTCTGCTGCCACTCTCAAACTCCTTCTGCCAGCACCCTGCTTTGCCCTCAAATCAGCCTTCCTGGCCTTCGATGCATTCCTCCTGAATCCTGAATATCCTGCCAAACCTGCAAGCATCAACAAATCATTCTTCAAAAGAAATAATCTTGCGAATTGACTCTCTTTGTTTGTAACCTCCTCGAGGCTGCTATAGGACTTAAGGGCCTAGATTGGAAAATATGAAACTTCAGGCATATAAGCAAAAGTTTCCTGACAGTTGTGAGTTCTGGAAGCAAGTTTTCTCCTCAAAGCACACCTGGACCAGTCGAAGCGTGTGCTCCAGTTGCCTGCAAAAGAAATGTAGGCAATTTGCTCGACACCAAACATAAAAGATCAAAAGATGTCGCATCAAATGGATCTGACTTATATGATGGAGTAATGTAAAGGAAAGAAACGCACCCGCCGTGTGAGATTACAATGGTCTCCTCCACAGGTGGGCAATAGTGAAAGCTGAGCCATGCTTATTCCTCAAACTCGCATGTTTCGATTTATATTTTATCTTCAATCAATTGAAGGCTCCTCCCACTCGCTCTTCAGTCGCCCAGATTGATGTACAGGAAGTGCTGGCACGATGTGGTTCAGCACCGACCAATGAGGGCCTCCTAAATCTCTATCTAAATTCGAAACCCCTAGGATCAGGGGTATGGAGTCTTCCGAGGGTTTCAACATGAGCAACATGTTCTAGCCATGTTATAAAGAACGTGTGAGAGATCGTGGTATTTCTTAAAGCAAATTAGTACAAAGCGACGAGAAGGCCCAGCATTTTGCAGTGTTTGATAGGGTATCGAGTGGGGCACTCTGTTGACAGGACGCCATGAGCGGTGCAGAAGCACAGCACAATGACTCTGAAGGAGAGACTGAGCACACTTCTTCTGCTTGGCCTGTCATACAGATGTTTCCCGTGCGGCACTGCAAGGTAGGATGCAGCAGATCTCGAGTATCCGTAACTTCTCTATCAGCCTTTGTGGAACGAAATTTATCCTTGGACCAATGTTTTCAGGTTGTCCATTTCGTCAGACATGGGGAGGGATACCATAACGTAGCAGGCAAGAAGGACTACTCGCAGTACAAGAGATGGGACCTTGAGGACGCCCACCTGACTGCACATGGTTGGGAGCAGGTCAGCCCTGGCTGCCCTGCAGCTGCTTTCAGCATTTTGCATGCTACACTACTCATGATGTGCCTCACAAAAGACAGTGGGAGAAGTGCTGCCATCTGCATGCAGGCGCATGCACTGCGGAAGCACTTGGCGCAGCTTCCAGAGCCCCTGAATGTCGAGGCGGTGATCATGTCGCCTCTGTCCCGTGCGCTGCAAACAGCGGTGGGTGCCTTCGGAGGCGATGCATGCCAGTCAGGTGATCCAGGGAAAGTCCTGATGGTGGCCCAGGACGCAGTGCCTGAGAAGCAGGTGCAGCATGAAGCTGTCTCATCTGCTGGCTGCCCTCCTTTCATCGCATGGGAGGTGAGGATGCATGTCATGCAGCATGTTGCTCCCTTCAAGCAAACGGCAAATGCTCTGAAGCGCTTGTGCAATTTGAAGATCCAAAGCAAAGTATTCAAGGGTATGTGTGCGGTCCGCAGTACTGCAGAGAGCATCTTGGCCTGCACCCATGCGATAGGAGAGGGAAGGTTTCAATGCTCCAGAAGACCTACCCGGCTGTGGATTTCTCGCTGGTAATATTTCACAGTCTTCGTTTGGGGCACAATGATTAATGGTTGTGCACGTCTGCTAATTCAATGATTTCACAAGGCTTCTGACGTCCAGGAAACTGACCTTGTTGGGCAGATAGAGACAGAGGAAGATGAGTTGTGGAAGCCTGACTCCAGGGAGACGCATGCAGAGATCCGCGCAAGGGGTGCAGCATTCATCAAATGGCTGCTGGCTAGGCCAGAGCGTCGCCTGGCTGTCGTGTCCCACTCTTCCTTCTTGTTCTACCTGATGCAGAATTATGGCCACCAGATATCGACAACAGTGCAAGGGGAGCTCAGACGCTGGTGAGGCCCACCATGGACTGAATTCTCTCAGTCATTGATGCTGTATAAACTTGCTTGACTGAGGCTATCTTTTCTGTGATGTTTGTAGGATGTTTGGCTGCAAGCAAGCGCTTTCTGATCTTCAAGTTTGCCCTACGTAGGTATGAGAATTGCGAGATGCGGACAGTGATAATCTCAGATGGGGGCGGCGACTCGGGAGGTCTGGACCCACTCTGGTTCCCAGGCGGACACAAGCTTGACGGTTATACTGATAAGTAGTAGACAGCTGTCTTTATGCAGTGGGAATACAGCAAGGCACGTCCTTTGTGAGCCTTTAAGAATGACATTTGGGATGCAAACTTGTCATCAGAATTGACATGAATGGGCATGTCGGAGCAGAATGGGCTAAAAATACCATTTGAGGAATTCTTACATCCATCTACCATAAGAATGATTCGCAAATTGATCAAAGACAAATGGCCACAGCCATTCACAAAGTATCCAGCCAATTTCTAAGGGCGTCTGCTGCCTCCCTCCAGCGAGTGTCCTGAAGAGCCAACAAGTTGTCAACAGGGCTTTTTCCCATGTTGAAGAGGTCAGCATTTGTAACGTGAAACAATCCCATGCGGTAAAGAAGACTGCAACCTACAGCACTGCACAGGCAAAGGCCTCACACGGTACTACAGTCACCAGGAAATGCGTACCAGCATGACGTCGTGTGCGCCATCATGGAGGATCTGAGGCTGCACATTGTACAGCGCAGCTGTCTCCTCGACAGCTTGCACATCCACGATGAGGTCTGCATCCGCGCCCAACACAAATGCTGGAGGATGGTCTGCTGGTGGAGCAGCCAAAGGAACCTCACTCTTCATTGTTGACACCTGCAACATATGCCCCTTGATGAAATTACTGATCAGGAAGACATTGTATGTACCATACTGCTTTGGGAGATGCAGCTGAAAGCTTTGCATGACAGTTTAAAGTGCCACTTGGACGAGAGTTTGAGTGGTCATATGCGCCTGTGCAACAGTCATACGTCTCACAGCTGAGCAAATTTGCCATAAAGAGAAACTGCTCACGTCTATAACAGGTATCGTGGAGGCATTCTCGCGCAGCAAGCTCTGAAATCGCCCCAGATCAGCTTCAGGTAGATCCTCTGAGAAGAACAGCTCCCGACAGGCTGCAGCATTGTTCAAGAAGTTTTTTGAGATCATGCCCCTGCGCAGTTGCAAGTAATCCCATGAGGCAGCAACTAGTCTGTTCACAGAAAATTTCCAAATGATGGACTCAGCTCAGAGACAACCCGCAGCACTTTTGACATCCCTTGTGAAAGTTTTAGAATCTTACCACGTCAATCTTGCTGCCATCATAAAGGACTTCTTTGCGACGCGCTTGACGAGTGCATCATTCCCTGCGTTTTGAGACTTAAATTTTACCAACAGCAACTGGTAGCATTGAAGGACATGAAATGCTCATGTAGCACATCAACCTTCTCAGACCAGCCAAGAAGATGGGCAAGAGTTACCACTGGCTGGCGCAGCACACAGGAGACCAATTCCTGCCAGAGAAGGTAGCGCTTCAGTAGCGTCAGGGGCTGATGGTCCTGTGACATATCTGCATGGGAAGAAGACATGCTTCAGGTGAGGCAACATGGCCCAGCATGAACGACCAGATTCCAATGGAATAAACAAGAGTCTCGACATTACTGTTGAGGCAGAAGAGTGCATGGCACACCGCTGCACAACCAGACCTCCGAAGCTGTGCCCAATGACCACAGGCGGCCGGGGTAAGCTAGATACTATGTGACTCAAATCTCGCACATGCTCTGCTAGACTGCATGCTTTCATGTCATCCTGCCGCATGCTCTTCCCTTGACCGCGCAAGCTGACAGCATAGCTCTCGTAACCAGCTTCGGCAAAAAACGGCTGAAAGTGCTCCTGCAGGTTGAGGAGGGTGCAGAACTCAGTCAGATGCAAGATCCCAGGTGAACAGTGAGCACTTGAGTTTTTGCTATTGATACCCTATGAGAGTGTCAGACGTCAGACTCCACACCTGCCAACACCAAGCAGCATGGAAGGATCCATGCACAAAGAGCAGGGGCGGTCTATCTGTTTCCTTTCCCTGGCACAAGGAATAGGTTTACGGTCACTATTGGAGGGCCCATACAGTGACTGTAAATTTGGTGTTAATGAATGCAATGCTTGGAAACAGAGCATGGGAGAAATAGAACCTTGGCTGGTTGATAAACTAGTTCCATCTTGTAATCATCAGGCTGAATAAAAGTAGAGTCCTCAGCGTGATAGGCGCCTGTGGCACTGCAGTAATAGGAGGTGAGCCATTGACGCATTTCAAGGCGATTAAAGTCCTGATGGTTGCAGTGCGAGTAAGCAGATCACCGGTGTACCTGGACACATCTAATTGCTCCTGTTGCAAGGAATTCTGCGCACAAAACGGGCGGCACCTCCTTGCATGCCCCAATCTGAGACATTGCAATCGTAATGGATGTATTTGATTGCAGATGCTGCTACCGGTGAGACTTCGCACAGAAGAGATATATCGGTGTCTGGTCACCAGGCAATCTGTTGTATGGGACAGGGCCTGCATAGTTGGAAATCTTATGATCCTCTGATACCAAATAAACGGGTAAGGATTGATCCAGATTTATGGTATGTGCTGCAGATGAGTTTGACCACCAGTCTGCCCATTGTTCCGGAACTTGGTTTCGGAAACTTGGTCGACCGCAATCACTGTCCAGGATTCTCAATTTCTCTTCACAGGGCTCTTGACATAAGTGTGTTGACATCCTAAATATACCTGTTGCCTGCGTGGTGCTGACGAGGGAATCATCGCCCACCTGATTTGCTGCACATGATTGCATCTCCTTGTCCTGCGACACCCTTCTTGGGTACAAATGCACAGATTTGTGAGTGGGCCACTGATGATTTATTAAATCTTCTGAATGGGCTTTGAAACACTCGCATGCTGAGGACACCAGTGTGTCAATTATTCAAAGAGCTCTTCAAGTACCAGAAGAGTAAAGCAACTCAGTCAACAGCGACAGAAGGGCAATCACAGGTCTCCTCTCTCAGCGATGTTCGGCAGAGGAAGAGGCAGGGGCAGAGGCAGAGGGGGCCGATCCATGACCCCTACTGCACTGCGCAGTGAAGTTGGGGACGCTGCAGCGGCGGAGCTTGAGAAACCACCACAGCTCTTTCCGGTGATCACGACCTGCAGTCTCTCTCCATTTGGGCATCAATATATAGATATTACTGGCCTTCACAGCTGTAGTCTTAGATGGTGCCCTCTGGCCCATACGCTATTCTGACACGGGAGCTACTGGCTTGCTGTGCAGGAGATTGATTTGCCAATCGTCCCAGATTTGGACAAGGAGGGATCACAGCTCCTGGTAGGCCGATAATCAGGCAGTTGTGAATTGGACATCAGCTTTGGCATGCAGGTCTGAAAGACGTGTGCCTTTGCCAGGGCTACTGGAGGCATCTTGGGCACTTTTACAAAACCTCCTGCTACAATCTGCAGTCAACTGAGGCAAAGAAACGTGAGTTGTGGCTGCTAATGACATTCTCTATCTTGCACAGCGGCTCAGACATTTATAACATTATTGCACTGCATTAGAAGAAACTGTTCCATGCTCTTTACAGGGTCTGTAGAGGACGATCCATATGCGTCTCTGTCACGCAAAAAAGCTGTTGACAGAGCGCCCCTTTCCTCTGTCCTCACGCTGGACAGTAGATACTTCCCAGAGGAGTTATTCAGCGCAACGGAGAAAAGGTGCGACCGCGAAATGTCTCTAAATAGATCAAAGTACACTTACCTCAGCTATGCAACATCTTGAGAACAGCAGCTGATGCCGGTGTGCTTTGTTTGCAGAGCATCTGTGCGTGCGGCAACGACAAAGGCATTCGCGCCTGTTGGCAGGAAAGATGCAGGTGTGAAGTCCATCTCATGCGCTCCAACCAATTGTATACCAGGATGCCATCTGCACAGGCAGGCAATGTACTGCACTGGACTCGCAGGTGCAGATATCTTTGACCGCTTTGCCAAGCTGGAGAGTGGGGAGGGTGCTGAGGAAGATGGGGGCAGCAAGCGGAAGGCAGGGGGCGGGGCAGGGGCCAGGGAAGAGGGGCGGAAGGAGCAGGGTGCAGAAGGCCCTGAAGATGAGGAGCTATTGGAAGAAGAGGAAGATGCAGATTTCCAGGATGATGACGACTACCTCATAGTAAGCACTGTGACCTGGAGTTACATTCCAAGTGTCAGAATGAGATATGCATCGAACACCATCTACTGGCATGTGCGGGCAGCTCAAGTCTGCTGTATCTTTCGCCACCAGACCTGCTTTGCTGTGCACATATCTGAAGGAGGCTTTCATGCATGCAGGGGGAAACCTTTGATGACGACGAAGGCTATGATGACCCATACAATGACGGGGACGATGAAGGACCAACATATTGATGTTCCTTGAACGGGACTTTAGCACTTCATTGCAATTTACACACAGGTCCTAAAATAATTGAGGGGCAGTGTGTTCACAGTAATTGTGTTATGGTGGTCTATTGGATGTGGAGCACCCTCCTGTAAATGCTCGAGTCATTAAATACCAGTGCAACCTGAACCGTCTGTGACAGAACCACAACACCGCTTTGCACAGAGATGATCTATTTGGCTTTCTTCTTCTTACTGCTCGGTTTGCGCTGCTTCATAGCTGTCTTATTTGGAAGTTTGCTCTGCCGTTCTTGCCCTTCGCTTTTGATGCAGTCTTTTTGCGGGGCTTTGGATCTGGGATGCCCTCAGCGCTGAAGGCAGCATCATCAGAGTCACTTTCCAGACCAAAGGTTCCTGTGAATAAGCACAGCATGCCTCACTAAGTTTTCATATCTCTTGTCTGCAGCCTTCAGAGAGAGCAAATGCCAGTGTGCAAACCTCGTGTGCAATGGTCTGTTAAGGCAGAGACGCGAAGGAAGTTTGGGAAAAGGGCCTCTACACTGCAAACGCCATCGTTCCTGCCTGAGCTCGGCATATGAACCAAGAGCATAGTACTCGCTCCTTCAACCAATTCTGTGCTGTATTGTGTACCTGCGCAGGAGTACGAGCGTTGCAAGAAAAAGACAACAGACAGGCCATCATGCTTCCCCATTAACCTGACTGCAGTTGTTCATTGCCTCTGACAGGTAATCTCTTCATCTTTATTTGTCAGAGCTTCCAGCATTTGGGCTCTAGTTTACCTCTCAGGTCTATGCATGCGCCTTCATGGTCGTCTGTCTCTGTATCTCCTGGCGAGTGCTTTGGGAGATGCCTGCAGAGCCGTCCCACCACCCCACTGCAGGCAATGGCAAATTTATGGGCTGCAGCACTTTAGTGCTCAGTTGGAAGTGACAATCCCTTGGGCAGAGGTTGAGGCAATTGCAATGCGCTCACCTGTCCCCATGCATGTCCATCATGCCAGGCATCTCACACAATACATGCATGGCAGCTGATTTGCATGCTTGAGCTGAGACTATAAGAGGAATCTCCTGCAGGTGCATCACCAAATGAAATGATGTCTTGCAGTTGCATTATTCCTCCATGACAATAAGACATCACAAGTGCTAGTAGTGCCAGAATTCTGGAACAGACTGCTGCAGTGAGAAGTGTCACCTCCTGTACCGCATTGCAAGCAGCACCACCAAAGCATGCATTCGCCGCTGGGACAGTCCTCAAAGGAGCTTGGTCCTGCTGAGCAAGGATCTCGTTGTGCATATCATGGTGATCAGCATTGGTCTGCACAGCTCCATTCCAGTGGCTGTCATGATCATCTGCATATGCATATGCAGGAAGGACTCAGGTGCTGACAAGGCGCAAAATGGTGAGCAAGCAGACTTGAAGATGCGCCATGCAATTAATTTGGACACGTTTTGTATGCAACACAGCCGTTTGGTGAGGACAGGGCTAGAATTCTCTGCTCACCGATCGTGAGAATATCCTTGGGCTTTTTTAAGTCGCCAACTCTCTCCTTCCACTTCGCCCGTTCTCGCAGGGACTGTTCTGCAGGTATCCTACGCAATGGAGACGTGGGGTGGGGCACAGGAGAGAGAGAAAGTATTCTTGCACGTCCTGCACACGCCTGCTTCAGACTGTCGGCAGGTGTAGTCCAGCCTGCGTTCTCTTGCTGGAAGCACTGCAAGCTCTGACGTTCTGCACGCCCACGAGAGAACGTGATCATCTCCCCTGTTGAAATTAGCATCAGCAAGGAGAGCGTGTGAAAACACACGGGAGAATGCCTTGAGATGGATGCCCACCGTCCAGTGCCTAATCAGGATTCCACTCTGAACACATGCATGTAAATTCCCGAGAAGAAGTAAGCGCAGGCTTTGGATGGGATGCTTGGATGAAGTACAGTGGCAAAGCATGCGCTGCTCTCAAAGGTATGTCAAAGGCAGAAAGCCGGGTAGGAAAAACATGGCTTTATATATGCAGCATCATGCGATGATAGTACATTCTCACACCTTCATAACAGCATCAACCTGGCAGAGCAAAGCCTCTAATGTGGTTAGTAACCACAGCTGCAGATTTCTATGTCCCAAGAGCAGGTCGCTAGTCTATTGTGACCTGGCGGCATACCTGAGGTATGATTGCCCAACAAACCCCTGGTTTTCCAGGCAACCATTGCATGCTCCACAACTATTGCACCCTGTCTGGTTGGCTGGCGCTTCACCAAATGCTGTGAATTGCCAAGCACATTCGTCAGGGCCAGGATAGGGAAGCCCAGTCCATGGCGCCAGCTGGTCAATCAACACCGGGTGGCAGTTGACATTCTCCCAACGAAACCGCAAGTTCTCAAGATTTGCCATGAAGTCTGCTACGTTCCGCGCTTCTGCACTTATACTGCCAAAGGCAGCGCAGGTGACATCACGCAGATGCACGCCTTCCTCAAAGATCAAGTACACATCTGTGGCGTCCACCGTGAGCACCTCAAGGTTGCGCAAGGATGCCCCAATGACTAAAGGTTCCTGCAATGGTTCTTCAATTCCTGGACAGGAATGGAGATACTTGGGCTCAATTTGCAAGAGGTTGGTGACTCCAACAACGAGGTGGTGTATTTGCTGGCCAGGAATATCAAACCGATGCCATCTGTACAGCAGCTTACCTTGTCATGCTGCCCAAAGAAGGATGCTAGCATACCATATCTAGGGGATCTCTTGGGTGCCATGCCCAATCTGCAGTTTTTGTCACTGAGAACAGCCTCGGTTATCTGTCGTTTAAATGCTGTCAGTCCATTACGGCCCTCAGCAACTTGGAAACTCTGTCGATCACATTCAATTGGTGTCGACAGGCACTGTTGATAGAATTAGAGGGCCTTGAATACTTGCACTCTCTAGAGCTTGTGAATGTTATCCGATGGCGGCTGGAGCTGCCTGCCCTGCAGACCTTTTCTCTGGAGGCCAATCTGGACTCGCTGCTCAAGGAATCGGATTTTGGGGCTCCTGGGCACATGGATAAGGAACCACCGCTTAACACCAGCAGACGCCTTGCTAATGCCACAAGCCTGGGCCCAATCCTCTATGTTCAGGTGATACAATATCTGCTCCCATAGTTCTTGTGGCAGCTCCGGGACCTTTCTTTGACGCACTTCGATCTCCACGGTGTCACACACGAGGCACCAGCCACTTGAAGGAGAAAGACCTTTGGTCTTCCAGATACATTCTTTACACACAGACGACCGCAATGCCTTCTAATTAAGGACATGCATGTGAGAGCACCTAGTGCAAGTGCGGTGCACTGGATGCTCCGTGCAGGACCAGATTATCTAGGAATCACCAAAGCCCTTCTCATGCGAGGACCTCCTGATATTCCACAAGACGGCAAGCTGGTGTGTGGGCAACCCACCGCAAGCATCGCCTCAGCAGCAAAGCGCATCATGCAATCACAAATCTTCTGAATAGGCAAACCTGTACATCAGATAGCATCTACGCCGAGCTACAAGTAATGTCTGACGATCAAATTTGGGGCAGTAAGTACTTTGCGTATTCGCAGCAAACCTGTTGTTCTGTAGACCAAGACAAGGAGTGCTATGCCATCAAGGCTGGCAAGACAGTGCTATCAATAGAGATCACTGCTCCATCAGAGCAGGTTTTCTATCATTTGCTGTGCACATGCCGGCGCATCGACGCCAGCACACACGGGCAACACAGAAGGCTGCCCTCACAAATTCTTGGGCTGCCATTTTAGACGCATCATTTAACAGTCTGCAGAAGCAATCACACACTGGGCATCCCATGTTTCACCAAGGACTGCAGTGATGCACGAGAGACCCGAGCATTCACATCCCAGAGTGCTGATTCATCCACAGTTTATTCACAGCTGCCAGGCACGCCATCTATGGCGCACTGAGAGCGCGCATGTACGGCTGCTGCCAACAAGCCTCTCGCGGGCGCACTGTGCGCGCACGTGCGGCTGCTGCCCCCGTGCGCGTTGCGGGGCTCAGCTGTAGTTGCGCTGCAGGAAGGGGTCCAGCGGCTTGCCGAGTGCGTACACGATGAACCCCATGGAGCGCAGGTGGGCGTGGTCCAGGATGTTGCGCCCGTCAAAGACAAACGCCGGCTTCATCATGGAGTCGTAGATCTTCTGGTAGTTCAGGCGCTTGAACTCGTCCCACTCTGTCAGCACTGCCAGCGCGTGCGACTCCTTGCACGCCTGCACCAGGCCAGAGCCAACCCTTCAATATCCCATCCTCATCTTTACACCAGACTGGTGAGAATTACCGGCACCTCCTCCACACTTGTGCAACTCAATCCCACCGCCCCGCATCTTGCCTTTGTACAATACCTTATGTATACCGACCCCATGTTGGCGCTGCATGCAGTACTATTCTTATTACACGTTATTCCTGCCAAGAGGCAAGGTGCGTCCTGCAGGCACGGTGCTCAGTGTTGATACCGCCCCCTGCCAGCCGGGGCCCATGCATTAGCACATCTAAAAGGGAACTTGCCAAGCACAGGAGAGGGGGGTATGGGGAGGGAGGGCTGACCTCGTAGGCGTCCTTGAAGACGGAGACGGAATTTTGGCGGGGGGACTTGGTGCCGGCGGTGGTGGGGTGGTCCCACATGAACTTGCCCAGCGACAGGTCATTGTGGATCTGGGCCTCCGTGACCTTGGGGTCGTAGATGTTGATCAGGGCATTGTCTGCCATCAGCCCCTTGCACACATCGATCGCCGGCGTCTCGCGCGTGTCACCCGTGTCCTGCATGCATGCGTCGTTTTTTTAGTTTAATGGGTGCAACCCGCCATACCCTAAGTGTCATGGTCATGCGTGCATGACATCAGGATGCGCTGTGATCCATGCATGCATGCATCCAGGCAGGGGTTCCCAGTGGGCACCTTCTTGAAGGCAAAGCCCAGCACGGCGATCTTCTTGCCAGAGATGGTGTTGAACATGGCGTCGATCATGCGCTCCACAAAGCGCTGCTTTTGGTAGTCGTTGATCTGGACCACCTGCGCGCACCATTGCAAAGCATTGAGCGCAATCCCCCTGTGAACTGAGAAGGGTCCTGTAGGTGATCAAAGGGCTGATATAATTTAGGGCGCACCTCATAGAGCGGACAACAATACATTTGCAACGGCAGAGCATGCCATGCAGGGTAGGATAGAAGACTGACCGAATTCCAGTAGTCTGCCACGGTCTTCAGGCCGACGGTCTCGCAGATGTAGACCAGGTTGAGAATGTCCTTCTGGAAGCAGGATCCGCCAAAGCCCACGCTGGCGTTCAGGAACTTGGGGCCAATGCGGCTGTCGGTTCCGATGGAGTGCGCCACCTGTTGCGCCAACCAAATTGGCTCAGTCTGACCGTTCACTCACTCAGAGAATCCTTCCTTTGTGCATGCACCAAATGCATGTGCATGGCACATGACATGCATTAGTGATCAGCAGCAGCCTAGGATTTTGTGTCAGCCCAAAGCAGAGAGATTCATTTTCAGGTCGCCAAGCACCTGCTGCACGTCTGCGCCGGTGGCCTCACAGAGGGCGGAGATGGAGTTGATGGAGGAGATGCGCTGGGCCAGGAAGGCGTTGGCGGTCAGCTTGGACAGCTCGGCAGACCACAGGTTGGCGCACAGGATGCGCTCAGTCGGGATCCAGTGCTCGTACACGCTCTTGAGCACGCCGATCGCGCGCTGCCCGCTCTCCGTCTCCTTTCCACCGATCAGCACCTTCACAGGAGCAACAAAAACTGCGTGAGAAACAGCAGACTTTGGCTAAATTGAGGCCATGCATGCATGCAGCACAAGAGACAGGGCAGGGCATGTGCATGTGCTGTGGTTTGTGGGCGCACCCTGTCAGGCTTTGCCAGGTCCTCCATGGCTGTGCCCTCTGCCAGAAACTCGGGGTTGCTCAGGATCTCAAACGCAACGTTGGGATCCGCACAATTCCTCCGCAGCACCTGTTGCATGACCAGCATGCATGTCAGTGCCTTTGCCTAGATTCCCACGTTGTCCATCTCTTCCACTTCGTTCAGCGAACAACGGGCTTCCTCATGCTCCTGGGCATTCTCACGCGGCGAGAGCACATTCTACCTTCTCAATAGCCTCAGCAGTCTTGACGGGCACGGTGGACTTCTCAACCACAATCTTTGAGGTGGTTGAGACAGACGCAATCAGACGAGCTGCCCCCTCCCAGTATGTGAGGTCTGCTGCCTTGCCAGCGCCCACTCCCCTTGTCTTTGTGGGAGTGTTGACACTGCAGGGCACAAGCATGGTTCAGCATTAATTACATGCATGGCAGAAATTTGCAACAGCATAACATGCAGGTCATGATGCATGGCCCAAGGGCCACCCTGTGCATGATCGGTGACTGAATGTTCCCACAAGCAGAAAGGAGTAGCTTGCATGCACTGGCCAGGGGCATGAGGCACCTGACAAATATGATGTCACCCTCTGCCACATGCTTTTGGGTGTCTGTCGAGAAGAACAGATTGCGGCCCCTCGCAGCCTTGACGATCTCGAACAGGCCAGGCTCGTAGATGGGCAACTCCTGTTCAAAAGCATCAGAACACAATTTCAGTCAGGGACCTGACATCTGAAAGATACTTATAGAGAGACCTAGAGGAGGAGAAGGTTTATTCTCGACATTGTCGATACAAGTGTCGCTAAGCAGTGACATCCTTGTCGTGTCCTTGGAGGTTGATTGGGAGTGGTTACCTCAGAGTTCCATGCAGCAATCCGTGCAGCATTGATGTCCACAACCACGACCTGGATATCTGGACATTTGTAGGCAATCATAGCCATGGTTGGCCCTGCGTCATAAACCAGGAAGATCGGTTCTCTTGAGGTTCACTTAGGAACTCCACATCGTCCCAGATGCGCCATCGTTCACTTGCGCAGTAATTCTCTGTAAGTAGAAGCTGGACAAAAATTAATTTAAATAATAGTGAACCAACTAATACAGCCATGACCAGCAACAGGAATGATCTTGGGCATGTTTTGGCGGGGATGAAGATTCAGGACAGCACAAACTACAGAAGGTTAATATTCGTTGAGGAAATCATGTGCATGTCACTTGTTATTTATAGACATACCGCCGACATAGCCAGCACCGATGCATGTGATCTTCATTGCGATGCGAATCCCAGCCTCTCAACTCCCACGGTCGGGATTTGATTGGTGCTCACTCTTCCGTCGATTGCAGCCAGCTCCGTCTTCAAGTCACTGTGTTACTGCTTCGGGGCCGTAAAAAAGTGAATTCTCTATATGGAAGCGGAGCGATCTCTAAATGCCTTTCAGAGCAAGTTTGAACAAGGACGGTTTGCAGGAAACTCAAAATTATAGACTGCCAAGTTGACGCTCGTGTTCTCTGGCGTTGGACTTGTGGTGCAAGGTTTTTTAAAGGCACAAGACCATGCATGCACCAGCAAAATGCCCTGTGAAGTCATGTTCACAAGTTAGGGTGCCGGCCGCCACTATTGCAGCTGCAGCCCTTAATCAAGGCTTGGGCCACTGGCAGCTACAGTCCTGCAAGGCAGTCACGGTGTTAGCACGGTGTATATCTACTAGATAGTATCTGGATCTGCCAACTTCCTTGTGCCGCTGCGCCGTAGCGGCGAAGCTACATGAAGGTTCACCTTGACCATTGCTTGAGAATCTTGGACAGGGCACCGGTGCGCAGCATGCGCCGCATGCCATGCCATGCAATGCGGGCTGGCCGTGCTCAACAAATGATTGGAATGCTGTAGCTAGCGCTGTACGGCAACAGTCCGTGCATGCCAAACATAGAGAGCAGCAACACCGCAATCAGTGGCAGCGCACTGCCTTTCATGACTCTTAAGCGTTCCCAGAAGTTGATGTTCCAGCAGATAAGCACTAGATGCACACGATAGCAGTGGCGGATCTCAGCAGTCTTGGGGACTTGCAGCGCCCACACTGAGATGCTCTACAGCTCCTGCTCATTCTCAATGGCGCCTGCTCGTTGACTGAAGAAAACAACATGCAAAACCATAGTAACTATTGGCCACAGCACTCCGTTCACTTCAGGACGCGAACTCCTTTGTCAGCACAGACTGGGCCTCCTTCTTCAGGATCCAGATCTCATTGTGCCTGTCAAATACACAATTCAACTCAATCAATTGGCGACATTGCACTTGCAAGTAGCAATCTTCACCAAAACGGCCGGTGAACAATTTGCACATCCTTGTGATAGGATGACCTGAAATACACATCAAATTGGAAGCTGCGTCAGGGCTGGTGGGAATACCTGTTCTGCAGACGGAACGGCGGGTCATAGCCAGCTGTGAAGAAGACACCCTCCTGGAAGCTCTCACCCTTTGCCAGCAGCTTCTTTGCAAGGGCTGCAGCCTGATGCAGAGACCACAGCGATTCAGAGAAAGAGGTATCCAGACATCAAATGTATATGGTGCAATCCTCCAGCCCTTCGCGGAAAAAAACAGTGCAACACGTCATCAGATGCAAAAGGCATACCTTTGCTGAAATGGTGATGTCATCCATGCCGAAACCTTTATATTGAGATACAAAGAAGGTTGCGCTTGGCGTGCTCTGAATGAACACATCCTTGCTTGATGGCTTTGGCGTGTCGTCCTGCTCGAAAATGGTGCCCAATTCATCCACAGCAGTAAAAAGCAGATCTAGTCAGGCACGATGAAGGTACTTCTTCTAGTTCTATTGGCTTGATGATGCTGTCGATCATGTTGCTGCTCAAGAATCAAATACATTGCATGCAGATCAACGGCAACACGCGCCTGCTCAGAGAACGGCACGAAGAACGACACTGTGAAGTTGTTCTTGCAGAAAGGCCCGTCGCCGTGCTCCACCTTTGTGACCACAGGTGCTGTCATGTTGATCTTCACCTGGGGCTCGTTCTCGCCGCTGATGTAATCGAAAAGGCGCTGCAACCACACACTACCGGGATCAAGCACTGCAACTCAGGACCTGTACTATGTCAGGGAGGACACACCTGGGACACCTAGGCAACTAGACATGTGACCAACCCAGGCTTACCTTGAATCCTTGGACGATGCTAGCGGAGTAGAGGTAGCCCTCAATCTTAGTGGAGGCCCATTTGCCTGTGTGATCGCCGAGGTCAGCATTCGTACCAAGGTGAGAACTAGACACTCCTGACTGCCATCAAGAAGCAAACATGGTATTCAGCAATGGCTGCAGCCTCACCTTTGCTGTACTCACGCACTTCGTAATCATCGTTTTTTTCTACCACATCGTATTCGGGACAGTCAAGATCATGGCAGAACCAGGGCTTGGAACTCTTCGCGGAGGTGATCGTGAATGTAGTGCCAAGCAAGAGCAGAATCGGCAGGGCACACGACTTCATCTTGGACTGCAACTTTCTTTGATTTTCGTTGACAGTGTTCACTCTTCTGTTGGAGGAAAAGGCACAACGTGACGCATTTCGATGCTCCAGTTGCTCATGAGCTTCCGGTACCGTTGCCTACTCAGGCTTGGCTTTGAACCCTGGAGCCAACAGCTAGCTGTTTGACACACACTCTGAGCCGCTCAGCTACTTCTTTTCCATTAAATAGATATTTGAGTCTCAGGAAAATTGCTCTGTCGCAGTGTGAGCCTGTACAAGCCCGCCTCTGGAACCACCAAAGGCATGGGACTTAATCGGAGGACCACCCAACTGACTAGAAAAGCGGATGACTGTGCTCAGACAAAGCTGTTTGGCAAGAAAAGATTGAAAAATGCCAGCGTGTCCAGCAGAGACGTTGGTGACAGTCTGCCTGTTCTAGGACTATTAGCATGTGCGGTACTAGCTGTGCTGCTGCCCAGATTGCACAACATACCATTGGAAGTGGTAAAGGATGGGATCTGTAATGCTGAAACCGCTGGAGGACACCCTGCAAGCGACGCCAATATCGATAGGGTTGCAGACTGGACACGGAGAGACTCTCAGCAGAGGAAAGACAATGCCACAGTTGAAGCCACCCTAGAAGCTGCAGTCATGGGGGCGTTCCTCGCAGATGCTGCCAGCTTGGGGTTCCAGGGGTATGTTCCAGTGGCCCAACAAAGCAAAAGGAACCTATAGTGACCTCTTCATGCTAAAAGAGTTTTGTCTGCCAGATTGTATGATGCAGACCGAATGCAGAAGCTGCTGCACAAGGATGATGGAAAGTCAGTGCCGCCAGAATTTCACAGGCATCTGGAAATCGAGTACAAGGTGCGTGCAACTTATGAAACTCCCGTCACAGCAAAGTGGCCTGGTCCTGACATATGTAACATTGATGTTAATTGGCACTTACATCACAGGCAGCCAAGGGCTCCTTCTCAGCGTATGCATATGAGGTGCTGCCGCTAATGCACACTCTGCTCAGCAAAAACCACTTGGAGGCAGAGCAATTCAGAAACGACTCCCTGGCCTTCCTCAGCGGCTACCGTGGGCACAGCGGCCCCCTGATGCAAGAGTTTGCCAGCAAGTCTGGGCGGGGGCTGAAGGGGGCGGACGCGGCTGGCAACACTGACCACGCACACAGCCTTGTCAAGGTCAGCGCACCCACTGGTGACAGCAGAACATAGCCCTTCACCCACCAGCTTCCCTGACCCAGCAACAGGGATGCAGTCATTTGTCGGCTTGAGATTGCCACACTTCCGGAGTGTTCTGCGCTGTGACGGATACGGCTGGGCGCTGCACAGGTGCCACTGGTGGTTGCCAGATACGCGGGTGACGATGAGCTGGCTGACAGGCTGGCGGCCGTCATAGCGGTGCATCAGGCCAACGAGGAGGCCACGGCTGCAGCCCTTGTGTTCTCGGCCATCCTGGAGCGCATGGCCCTCCATGGTGCCACCATGCAGGTACATACTACCCAACTTAAGATTGTCAAGCCATTTTATCTTCAAGATGGGTCTTGCTGAATTATGTGACCCAACGCACCAAATATATCCGCACGCAGCAACTGCTAGGCATCCAACCCGAGAGGGAACCAAGATGCCCTGTGAACTAGGCAGGGAAAGGTGCTGAGAGTTTTCCAAAAACCTATGCAGGAAGCAGCAGAGTGGGCAGCAGGAGAGGGCAGCTCACTAGAGAGGGGGAGAGGGTGGGTGAGGGAGGTGCTTGAGCAGCAGCAGATGGGCGCGGTTGAGGGGGTGCAGCACTTTGGGAGTGGCCCCAAGGCAGTCAGTGTGCTGCAGAGCAGCCTCCACCTGGCCCTCTCAGCAGGCAGCTATGTGGACGGCGTGCGCAACAACATCATGGCCGGCGGCGACACAACAAGCAGGTACAACATCTGCCACTCAGGATGGCATGCTTTTTGACAAGTACTGTAACTTGTGCTGCCGAGTAGATGAAACTCTAACACTTACCGAAGTCCTTTCTGGACCCCAGCATTGCGCCAGCAACCCAGCAATGCAGGTGCAACGAGCCATGCGGAAAGTTTGATTGCTTCTGCATGGGAAGCATATTGAATGCTCCAAGAGGGTGGGAGGTGGCATGAATCGATGGTATCTGACTTGCAGCGTGGGGTCGTGATCAAGAAATTGAAGTGATTGTCTCTGGCCATGCAGGGCGCATATCGTGGGAGCGCTGCTGGCTGCTCAGCACGGGGACTCCAGCCTGCCAAAGAAGTGGAGGAAGAAGGCCACCAAGTTCATGGACGTGAAGCAGATGGTGCATGTGATCATTGTGCAGCGCACACAGTTTGTGCCTTTCTTCATCAACCGTGACCCCAGGCAGCACCCTGATGCACCCAGAAATGCAACTCTTGTTTGATTGGAGGAATTATGTGCTTGCCATTTCAAAAACTATCGTCTTGGCAAGGGAGAGGTCACTACACAGGATGGGAGAAAGGTTGCTGTACACCACAGAATTGCTTGATTGACACCTTTTTGACAAATTTGCACAGGGTGCAACTGCAAAACGATTTGCAAGTCATTGCCTACATGATCATTCGCAAAAGGACTCAATACTGAAGCTCCCACACAGCTGCACGCTCAATGAAATACCCAGCACTGCACTGCAATTGCAATCTCAGGCGGTATAAACAGATTAAACACGCCGCTCGCTAAAAGCACACCAAGGCTGATGCGTGCAAACACAATGCTTAATATAGATCTCCATGGTCAGATGCATTGTCCGAGCTGCTGCTGCTTGCCAGTGCACCTATGCCGCACTCGTCGTTGGTAAGCCTGTTTCAGCCTCAGCAAGGTGGTCAAAGCTTATCAAGTGCCAGAATATCACAGAGAGACAATCGATAGACTGATGTCCCTTCAAAGAGATGTGGCCTCACAAAGATCCTTTTAAGGACCACCAAAGAAGGAAAGAGCCAGGTACCACCTCAGCCATTATCAGATGGAGTAAATCTCAAATGGTAAAGATAATGAAACATTGCGAGAGCTGTAGGTGTGACTGCCCTGCCTGAGCGTTTCTAGCACGCCCGGCACTCATGGGACAATACCTCTTACTGAATAGGACAGCTTGACAACCTCCGTCACCCTGCCTCACAGCGCTGGGGCGATGGCAGCCCCCGACACAGGAGGGGCCATGCCGGCCTGGGTCGCGAGCATCTGATCCACGTCAAAGTCGGCCGCAGCAGAATCTGCCGCCTCTGCCGCCCCTTCGGTGCCACTCTCCTGCTCCGCGCCTGCCGGTCCATTGGCGCATGCCGCGCCGACCGGCAGGCCCTGCAATGCCGGCTGCTTGTTGAAGCTGTCCGGCACGCCGGCCGTGATGGCGGAGGCCGCGCTGAATGACATCGCCCCCGGCTGGCTGGCGGTAAAGCCGGCCGGGACGCCGGTCAGGCCGCCGAAGCCCACGGCAGACGCGGCGGCCGCTAGGGCGGCGCTCGCCGGGGTGCCGGCGGCGGCGGCCGCCGCGGCGGCTGCATGCGCCATGTTCTGGGAGACGATGATTGCGGCATTGATGATCTGCGCGGGAGTGGCGCCCGGCTGCGAGGCGGCGATGGCTGCCACAGCGGCCTGGGCGTCCGCCATCTCCTTGGACTGCGGCGGTGTCGCCATGAAGGCCGCGGCCGCATCTGCCGGCAACAGGCCGTCGCTCGGCAGCTCCATTGGAATCGCCACGAGCCCTGCACAAGCCCAGCAACCCACTCAGTAAATCTCCTGCCACACTGTGTCCGCTACACGACAGGTGTACCTGAATTCCAGTACGGTAATGCGCGCATTATGGCAAATTTAAAGGTCTGTGATGCATGCACAAGCGCTGGGCCTGAGGTATACCGGGGGCCGCGGAGGAGGGGCTGGGGTCGGGGGAGATGTCATCTTCGGCGCGTTTGCGCTTGTGGGTGTCCTCGCCGGTCGGCGTCACGATGGCGCCGGAGCTAGAGGCCGGTGTGCCTTGCGCGGCCGGGGGCCTGGACTGCTTGGCCGGCTGCTGCGGCGACTGCTGCGTCTGGGCAGCGGTTGGTGCCTGGCTTGCTGCTGCGGCTGCGGCCGGGGCGCTCTTGTTGGGTGTAGTGCTGTTGGGGGGTGTGTGGCTGCCCTCGCGGCCGGTCAGCGCCAGCAGCACTGCCGCCTTCTCTGGGCTGGCCTGGCTCGGCTGCTTCTCACCTGCATACGAATGGTTTGCATGCCTTCAAGCCTAAATACTGCAATATGTCACCTTGATGCACTGTTGCTGCCGAGCATCTCTTCATGTGAAAACTGGAGTTTAGGAGCATTGAATGGTGAGAAATGGGAGTGGCATAGGGAGGCTGTGGCCTCACCGTCGGACATGTTGGAGGTGGGGTTGGCATTGCGGTGGGGCTGCGGGGTGAGCGGGGCCGGCTGCAGCGACATGGACACGGCCGGCAGCGCGGCAGAGGTCGACACGGATGTCACTGCAAGGCACTCTTCCAGCGCCGACCGCTCCGCCTCCACGCGCCGCAGCGCCGCCCTCGCCTCCTGCACCAAAGCCCAGCACCGCCCTGTCAGCTCACCACACCCTGGAGACATGAATCTGCAAGATCCGGAAACTGCTAAAGGAACTACTGGATCATACCCAGGCCCAGCCCCCAGCAAGGAGATGGGTACTCATATTGGCCCTATTGTCATGCTGCGACCAAATTCTTTTCCGAGTGTACACACTCTACACTCTACTACTACACTCTAGAGAGTGGCAGTCATTCCTGCCAGGCAGGGTACAGACAGAAAGAGGCCCCTCACCTCGAGCTGCTGGCGCAGGCGGGCGTTGTCGGCGTCGACGGCTGCGCGGGCCTGGTGCGCGTGGGGCCCGTCGCTGGCGGCCAGCACCTTGGCGAGCTCGCGCTGCAGCGCCTCTGCGACGGCCTGGCTGCCGGCCGCGCGCTCCTCGGCCGCCTGGCGCGCCGTCTCGGCCTGCGACCGCGCCACGTTCAGCCGCTGCACCTCCAGCCGCAGCACCGACACCTGCGCACGTCGCAACATGTCTCATATATCGCACACAAGTGTCACACTCCTACAGGCTTCTAGAGAGACGAGAGTGTATTGAAGTGTATCCCATTGAAATGATGGATGCTCAGCTGAAATATATCGCAAAGTGCCTCATGTGGGCAGGCATAGGGTCCATGCTTCGGAGACACATGGCCTGGGGCATTACACATTGTGCTGCAGTTTGGGGAGCAGGCGTGGAGAGCACACCATGCGGGGCACGGACACCTGTGCACGCTGTGCCAGCCGCTCCTTGGCCAGCTCCCACGTCTGCTGCCCCAGCACCTGCCGCAACATCGCACATCAGCATCTGTGACCATCAACTCAACCCAGCCATCGCAGATGAGGCGTGACCATGGCATGTCCGCTGGCAGAACAGACAGCATGAAGGATACGAGAGCGACAATCCATTCAACTGAAAGCACAGCACACCTTCTTCTCTTCGGCCTGAGCGGCCGTGCTGGGAGGGTCTGCGGGTCCAAGGTCGGCGCGCAGCGTTTGGGCGGCGACTGCCGCGGCGTGCTCCCTCTGGCGCGCGTCTTCCAGCCTCGCCTCCATCTCCAGCCGGTTTGTCCTCATGATGTTCACCTGCGCGCCCAAGTGCCTCAGCAGCCGTGTTGGGATCTCACAAGCTGCTGCAAGGCAGGGGTTGTCTCCAGGAGCAGACATTCTTCTTCGCAGAGGAGCGCAACTAGGCATCATGTACCTGATGAAAAGGTACCTTGGGGCAATCATCAGAAGGGCATCCTTGTGGTTCACAAGGATTCCCGCATAAAACATAGGGGGCAAATGAAAGGGTCGGCGCCGGCGGCACTCACCTCTTCATCAAGGCGCATGAGCTCGGCGTCCTTGAAGGCGCGGGACATGCCGGCCAGGTTGACGGAGCCGTTGGCCGGTGCGGTGCCGCCGTTAGCCGCGCGCAGGCTGGCCCTGATGCCTTCCGCATCCTGACCATCCAGATCTCCCAAATCCATCGCATCCAAGGAACCCTGCAGCCACCGAGCTCAGCTCAGCTGCTGTCCATATCTGTATGTATCAAACCACGTACTGTATCACAGATGACAGGCATGATACAAGTCTTGATGGTGCAATGTTCAATCACACTATTATGGGTTGCTGGGGACGCTACCTGGTCGATGCCCTCCATGATGCTCTGCACCAGCGTGTCGTTGTTGCCATTCAGCCCGTTCTCGCCGCTCCTCTCCTTTGCGAGCGCCATCGGAGCAGTCTTTGTCGCATCTGCAGGCGGCACGGCAACCGCTTCTCAGTGCTGAGCACGAATGTACCTCAGCATCGAGATGGTGCGGCGGAGGATGCAGGCAGCTCTTCTCTGGAGTATTGCCGGGTGTAGAGCATACCTGGGGCGTTGCTGACGGCGTTGAGAGCATTGGATGAGCCCTTGCGAGTGCTCTGCAACGGCCTGGCCCCAGCGCCAGCCTCCTGCATGCCACACTTGCCCTTCAATTTTTTGTACTACCACCAGGGGTCGACACATGTCTGTGAGCTGGTATTGCAGGTAATCATCCTAGCTAGTTGCAGGATGCGCACTGCAGCCGTGGGAGATGCCGACTGGTTGATGGCAGGGGCGTTGGGGTTGGGGGACTGGTACAGGCGCGACCGCTGGCGCTTGACTGCCGGCTGCGGCACCGGCCACACCGCCGGCTTGCTGCTCACCTGCCCCTCCTCCACCGCAGCCGCCGCTGCGGCCGCTGCTGCTGCAGCCGCTGCCTGCCCCTTGTTGCCACCTGAGCAAACACACACCCCAGTCTGCATGATGACCTTGAAGATGAATAGCTTGTGACACAATCACAAAGAACGTTAGACAATGCCCAGATCAAGGCAGGTCGCAGGCACACCTCCGGTAGCTGCCATCAGCAGTGCATCGAACAGATCCGAGCCGCCGGCCGACTTGGCGGCCGCATTCGGATCGGCGCGCGCTGCAGAGATCGCTGCCGCCAAGGCTGGGTCCCCCAGCATGGGCGGCCGCGCGGCGCCGGCCGCAGCAGCAGCCGCCGCCACCGCTGCTGCGGCGGCCGCGGCCTGGCCTCGCACGCCTTGCTGCCCCCTTGCAGCCTCGGCCGTGGGCCAAGGCACCACTGACGCGCTCTGCTGCGCCCTGGCCTGCAGCCCCTCCTCACCCTCCTTGCCCTGCACCCAATGGGAGCCATGTTGCTGTCCAGCACCTCCTAAATCTCTAATACTTGCCTGCTGCCTGTTCAGCCACGCAGTGATCAGTTGCAATGCCCTTTACTTCTCCAGGCAGCGCAACATGTACTCAGAAAGGATTAGATTTCAGACCTTGCGGGCAGGGTCCTTGGCGCAGATGCAGAAATCATCTCCAGCAGAGACCAGGATGGTGCCGCTGCCGTTCTTGGCATCGATGATCTCCACGTCCACCAGGCATGGGCACAGGCGCAGGAACTCCAGATCATAGCGGATGACAGTGGACAGATACTGGTCATCTGCCCCATAGCGGTTGCGGTCCAAGTTGGTGCTGTACTGCCCCCCCACGCCGTCTGACAACGAATGCCGCCGCAGCTCATCTGGAACCCTGTAAAGAGCAACATTACTCAAGAACCTTTGTGGCATCGTGTCATGGTTCGGCCCTTACGCTCCTGTTCCTGGGTGACCATGAGGGGAGAATAGCCAAGATCAGAAGCAGAGAGTATACCTGTGTGTCCCGCTAGAAAGCTCCACGACTTTGGTGCGCCTCGTGTTTGTTGACAGCATCTGCAGAAGAACACAATAGGATCGATCAGTAGTTACGTTGCGAGGTCCCGCAGGCTAGATAAAGCAGGTATCCGTGGGGCTGCCTAGCATTTGTACAAAAGGCTGCATTGAACGTTGTAAAACGACATCTGCTCACCTGCAGAATGTTCCGAGGGTTCTCCACGCGCAAGCTCTCCACCTCAAAAAGTATCGACATCACCTGGTACGTAACGCAGGTGTCAGTGCCAAAAGCGACGAAAGCGTGCTGCGGTGACCACTCCTAGCCACTATAATGACAAGTGCACACACACACCTGCAAGAACGCCGAGGTGACGGACGCGCAGGCCTCTGTTTCGGCTGGCAACTGTGGATTTCCGTGGAGTTTGTGGCTGCAATGGAACAACAGTTAAAACTCAGTGATCACTCGAAAGCACATGCAGTATTGATCAAGGCCAGAACGAGCACTTATCTGTACACAGCAGCTAAGCAAGCGCAAGAAGAGCAGCAGCATGATCCTTTCCAGGCAGGCACGTACCTGTAATGGTCCCATCGGAGGTAAGCCTTGTACCTGCATGGACAACACATACGCCCTTGAGTACATCTGTGCAACCATCGGGAGTTTCAGCTTGAATGTGGCTGTCCCGACCAGACCAATGTCTCGAAGTGACGGAAGAATCCCGCTCGTTTCGGAAAGTTTCGCAGGGTGGCAAACTGATCCCGAGCATGGCATGAGAGCGCACAGAAGCTGATTGTTGGTAGGACGGGATCTTCCCGAGCCGCCCTTCGCTTCGGAGTTGGTCAGCCGTTGGCTGGACATCCTGTGGCTGTTTGGTACTTTCCACCTGCCTGCCGCAGTGCTGATCTGGTTGCTTTTCGAGAACTGCAGATGAATGCTGCCGTAGCTCCCTCAGTACTGTGCTGCCTGGCTTCCGGTGAAGAACATTCTTCTGCCCTTGCCTTCTAGCCAGCCCTTTACTCTGTTCAGCCTTTGGCAAGGCAGTTTCAGATGGCCCTGCAAATACTCGTCAATATCCTAAGACATCTCAGAGCATCTGTCGTGATAGTCAGATTCTGACTCTTGGCACAGCTGATGACGAGTAAGGGCTTTTCTGCTGCAATTGCTGATGCCTGTGTCAGCGCCACTGTGCTCCTTCCTCTTCCCTCGCTCTACCGATGGCACGAAGAAACCATGAACCTCAGATCACCACTGCTGCTGACTGAAGCTCATCGGAATGATGACGATCTGTGGCGGAAGCCCGAAGCTGAGCTGCCGGTCCGAAACGATAATCCCCCAACCCTCTTGTCACCACGTGGCCTGCAAACCCTATTACTAATAGGGCGCTCTGTCAGAGTTTGCTGAATTTGCATGCAGGTCAATCTGTTACTCACTCATTGCAGATCTGCATCGTTGGCATCACTAGGACCGATGATTCGGGGTCATCGCTCGGGGTCAAGGCTTGACCGTCAAGCTAGCATGCATATGCATATGCCCGGGCCCACACTGTGGCAGGGCAGCTGGCAGCTGGGAGTGCCTGGGAGGCACGCCATCCACATGCTCGTTGCCATGGGACATTAGAACTTCTTTGAATCTAGTAGATGCCGACTCTGTCAGATTGTCAGTGCACTCAGATGGAAACCATATTTGCTGCTGTCCTCAAGGTCTCTAGATCTATCTTTGCTTGATAATATATTCATATAGCCATAAATGGCGGATTATGCAAAAGAAAATGACAAGGACTCTGATAAGCTGATTCAGGATGGAGTCTGACGACAATGACCGTGTCGGCCACAACATCATAATCAACATGAAGGACTGTTCGGCTGGCCTGGCCTCAAAACGACACATTGACCTGCAGAGCTCAGAGCGACACCCCATTGCGGGTGAATCTAAAGCGGAGCCCGGAACTTGCCCTGCCGGGCAGGTTCTGTGACTCCTCTGCACCCTCGCCTGGGTCCTGCTGCGGCCCACCCGCGCTGCCCTCTGCCTTCTGAAGCTCTTCCAGGCTGCGCTGCCGGCCCCTTTTCAGCCTCCCCTGGCCGGGCCCCCTGTCGTCATCCTGATCCTCCTCGCTGTGATCAGCCTTCTTCTCCGCCGACCTGGTGCCCTGCCGCCTGGGCCATCTCCCGCTGGCTGACGCAGCTGCATCGCCATTCTCAAGAGCCGCGCCGCCGCCGCCTCTGCACGGGAGCACTGGCGTCGTGGACGCCGCACGCCGCCGCGCACTGCGCGCCGGAGACGGCAGCGCGCCGTCCTCCGCCGGTGCGCCACGGTCGGGCGTGCCCATTAGTTGCCCTGCCGCCGATTCGTTCGGAAGGATGGGCGCGGACAGCTCCCGGCCGCTGCGCAGGGAGTGCCTCGAGATGGTGCGGCGCCTCGCCTCCGGCTCGGGGCTGGCGGCCGCCGGCGGCGGCTGCGCGGCGGCTGCTGCGGCGGCGCGCCGGGGTGGCCGGGCCGGCCCGTCGGCGGAGGCTGGGGGCGGCAGCAGCGGCGGTGGGGCGGACCTCAGCAGCTGCCCGATGGGCGGCGATTCCAGGCCATGGACCCGGCTGCTCACGCGCAGGCGCACCACCGGAAACCTGCCCGGTGCGCTAGCCGCCGCTGCATCGTCGCTGCCACTGGCGCCAGCGGTTGCCGGCTCCCGGGAGCGCAGGCCCCATCGTACGCTGGGTGCGGCCTGGCCGTGGGCGGGTGCGGAATGGTGCCCGTCCCTGTCCAGCCGCCGGGTGTGCCTGTCTGAGAAAGCTGCGCCGTCTGCTTCGGGCGAGTACCTGCTGACCATCTGGCGCAGCCGCGAGGGGAACCTGCTGTGACCGCCTAGAGGAATGCCGTTGGCCTCTCTGTGGTCCAGTGTGCCAGCATGCCTGTGCAAGGAATGGCGCCTGGTGTGCCTCGAAGGAGCCGCCTCCTCCTCATCGTCCTCATCTGGCACATTAGAGCACAACGCCGTCAACATCACAAGGCTAAGAGACTCGCACAACAGCTTTCAAGGCAAGCCCTCACAATTACGCGCAACTCAGTCAATTGAGGCGACAGGACAGCAGTGCAGCATGACCCCAACTGTTCAGCTGTCATGCATGCCCTTGCACACAGTGCCCCAGCTGAGAATACGGCCAAAGTGACCAGACTGCTTGGGCACAGGAGCTGTTGCGGCGCACCATCTGATGTGGCCTCAATGGCGCCGAGTGCGTTGTTGTGCCCGCGTCTGCGCAGGCTACGCGGCCGCCTGGCAAAGTGGTGAAAGCCTGCGCTGTCCTCGTCATCTTGGCCATCTTCGCCCTCTGAAATCTCCACCTCCTCATCATCATCGTCATCATCCACCCCTGTGGCCTCATTGATGACTACCTCCTGCCCTTGCACTGCCGCAATGATGCACCCGGCCAGCTCTGCACACCACAACCATAAGATCTGCTCAGCCTCCATGCTGAGCACAGAGCCATGTGCCTCCTGCTCCTCAACGCCAAATGCAGAGCTCAACGCCAAAACTGCAGAGCTGAAGAGTCAGTGCACAACATGCCAACAGCTGCCATGCAAACATCTCAGATTACGGATATTCAAAACAGCATGCAACTATGGTTCGTATGAGCTGCCGAGTAGAAACACTTGCACCCTCATGGAAGTGCTCTCTGATTTCCCCTTCCCTGTCAACAATATGGCAATCTGGAGATAGTACAAAGGAGTGTCTACGCACCCTCTGCAAGTTGAGCGACCTCGGAGCCCTCCCCGTTGAAGAGCACGGCATTGGAAGAGATGGTGCGTGCATCGTGCTGCAGCGCCTGCGGCTGCCGGTAGTAGCCGCTCTTCACCCGCTCCAGCACGTCAGGAATGGCCAGCGGCAGGGGAACCACCGCAGTGTACCACACCGGCGTGTCTGCCCACCACAGCCCGCCATTCAGTCTTCTATGCGCACCTCCTCCTTGCAGCTTAGCAGGTCATGACAGACTGATGTATCCATAGCTGATGACTAAGTGTGAAAGTCCTGGGTGCATTGCTGGAGGACATGGATCTTAGGGATAACTGTACCATTGCTGTGGGCATGGCGGCACTTCAGGGACTCACCGCCATCGCCGGTGCTGTAGACGGCGTCGGGCGTGGGTGTCTCAGCGAACAGCTGGAAGCGTGGGGCGCGCGAGAGGCGCTCCAGGGCGGCTTGAGCGCGCTGCTGCAGGCTGGGCTCCAGCGCCGGTGCCTCCGCCAGCACCTCCTCTGGCTGCACGTCCTCGTTGAACATCTCCCAGGGGCTCTGCTGCGACGGGTCCGCTCCCTGCCACATCATGCGCCTCTTACTAGCATGTTGTCTTTCCTGGCACTTGATTTGCGCGCTGTTGTCATTGTATTTGTTTTGATCCCCCAACTTGACACAGATCAAATGCTTGGATCTAGAGTCAGCTCCTGCTTGAGGCCGTTAACTGATTATGTGCGAAACAATGATAGCCACAGAGGGCACACTGGTTGTGTGTGTGGACATATAGAAAGGCTGCTGTGATGGGTGCTGGGCTGGGTGCGCACCACAGGCTCGTCCCAGTGGATGGTGAAGCGCTCCCAGAGGCTCTCGCTGCCCCAAGGGTTCTCCAGCAGCTGGCGCGCCTCATCAGGCCCCAGGAATTCCTGCTGGTCACACACCACCTGCCCCGACCACCACTGCCCCCGCCCCGGCTCCTCATCCGGATAGTACACCTGAGCAACAGCCCGCCCTCTTCACAACGCGGTCTCAAATTCAAGCCACCCAACCCAACACACCATCCTGCATGTGCTGTGTCCTTATGACTTCACCAAGAAACATGGCTCTCTCAAATAAACATCAGCCATGTGCATTCAGTCTCAATCCCTGAATGCTATTGGAGACCAAGCCCCGGTGATATAATCACCATACCAACACTACAGAAGCCCAGGAGTATTTAATTGGACTGACATTATAACCCCCATTCCATCAGAGCTGAACAAAAACAGGGATGGAAATAAAATGGAGGCCTGGGCACCTGGCACTTGTCGAGCTCTTGCCAGTCGCGCTGCACGGAGACGTCGAAGCGCGAGCGCAGGACGATGAACTCGGCCTGCCCGTGGTGCGGCGGCGGCATCTCCAGCTCGAACTCGCGTCCGGCCAGCGGCGACCCCTCGTCCGTCAGCGCCAGCCGCAGCACTGCCATCGTATCGTGGTGCGCGTCGGCGCTGATCTCGTACCGCAACGCCACCACGCGCGCCGGCTCTGCCTGCCGCATCCGCGCCCCCCGACTGCCCGCCTGCATTTAGTAAAATGCAGATCTTGGTGACACCTGTGCCGAAGGGTATTGCCGTACATTTTAAATTAGATCCATCTAAGATATAGACTCCCCTGCCTCTGCAGCACAAGCTGAACATATCGGCATACAGCTTCTTGTGCATGGCAACAAGCACCCTGCGCATGCTCCAGAACTTCTGTCCTGTTTTGGGCGGCTCCTTGAACATCCTTGGAGTATTTGTGGGGTTACTTAGGAAAATTGCTCAAGCGCCCAGAAGAGACCATCCATCAAAATCAGACGAGAAGCAGAGCCATCTCTGTCACATGGCCAGATGACAGATTCACAAGAGAGCTTCGTGAAGGGGAGGATGGGGCCTCACGGCGGTGGAGACAACTGTGTCCCAGGGGCCGCGGCGCTTGTCGTTCATCTTCTCAAAGTACAAGCGGTGCCCATGCTGCAGGTACACCACGTCGTCGCCCAGCTGCGGCACATACACGCCTGGCGTCTGGGCCAGGACCTGCGCACCCGCCATGCACCTTCTCAATGCACCTGCAATCTCACCGAAAGCCCCGCGCCAAGGACGCATGGACGCATTGCAGATGACAGCAGAGTTGCAATTCTCTGGACCCTTAAAAAAGATCACCTGCTCACCTAAAGGTACCTTCGTAAACAAGCGAAAAAGCAGGAATACCAGGAAAAGCCTGCCAGTCTTGGGGACAACAAGACAGTGACCCTGTGAAACAAATATTTTTACTGGCAATAGCATGCTTGCAAAAAGGGGGCCAGCATATGCACCTGGAGCCAGGAGTACGCCTTGAAGGAGCGGCCCTCGGCGGCGGCGCCCTCGGCATGCACAGCCTGCGCGCGCAGCCGGCTGCGGTTGCGATTCTGCAGCCGCGCCTCCCGCTGCCGCCGGCGCGACTCCTGCCGCTCCCGCTCCCTCTCACGCTCGCGCTGCCGTTGTGATCCGCCCGGCGCCGCACCCGTCCGCCTCCGCAGCAGCCTCCGCGTCCCGGGCCCGCTGCCGCCCTGCCAGCCAGTATTCTCTCTTCAGTGCACACCGCATTGTGACAATCATCGGCAAATATCAGGCCCGAATGTCAGGGTATTGCTGACAATACCAGAAAATGGCAGTTCTTCTCTACCTTAGAATGGTAATGCTGTATGGGAACGTGCACAGAGAAGATATGCCCATTGCTGGGTGAGGCAGAGATAGTCTTCGTTGTATGTGTGAAGAGGCGCTTCAAAGGATCATCTAAGGCCCACAATGGACAGATGGGACTGCAGAAGTTTTGTAACGCCTTGTAATTAGGCGCACCTCGCTGGCGTTGTCCTCTTCCTCGCCAGAGCTGTACTCCGACCCGCTGGTGCCGGGGGCCTCATCGGCAACGTCCGCTGTGGCGCCCCGGCGCGGCCGTTTGCTGGCGCGCGACGGCCGCGCGGAGCCCTCTTCCATCATCAGCTCCACCTGCCTCCGGTCGCGCATCTCCGCGCGCCGCGCCGCCCGCCGCTCCCTGTTGTCCTCGCTCTCCTCATGCTCACCCGCCTCTCCGCCCCCCCTGCGCGCACATCAATCTCTACACTCAGAAACGCATGCTTAGCCTGAGTACTTTCTCTACCCTTTGTGTTTCCCATTTGTGTAACAATCTGTGCCCCTTGTGGGTTCCCTTGTGTTCCAAAAAATTCTACATTCTATCCTTGTGTTTTCCCCTATGTTACAATCCATGCCCGCTGTGGTTTCCCTTGTGTTTCACAAACTCCTTCATTCTGTCCTTGTGATCTCCCTTGTGTTACAAACGTTTCCCCTGGTATTTTCCCTTGTGTTACACAGCCATTGTGTAGAATTGGCTGCAATACTTGCCCCCATGTGTAACACAAGGGAGAGCACAGGAGAAACAAATCATAACACAGGACCTGCAGTTTGCCTTGTGTTCGCCTTTACATGCCACCTTCTGATCTTAGCTGGCCATTCATGCAAGCAGTTTGCATCATGCAGCCCTTTACTGGCAACAGCACCTGCACTCCATTCCCTCTTCCACGGTTTTTCCCTGCTTATACTGTGCTTCATGGTCAAGACAACAAGCAGGAACATAAAGGTCAGTTGCTAGAACGGTGGGGCCGGCAGGAAAACACCGGTTCCTGCTGCGTAGCTGGCGAGCCTGCTGGCGTGCAGAGGCTCTTGTGGGCCGCGCATCCGCATGGAGCCACCCGTCGCTGTCCTCATCGCTGGTGAAGGCAAAGTCATCCAGCGAGTCCGCATCGTCCTGCGGCGCACAAGGCGCTGCCAATTTACACGTGCACCCCTTCTGCCGCCCTCTAAGGAGCAGGACACATGCTGCTCACAAGCACCACAGCAGGCAACAAAATTGTGCCTTCCCATCAAGCATGCAAAGCAGGAAGAACAGACCTTGCACTGGAGGCACCGTAGAGACAAAATTGAATGTACAGAAAGGCTTTCTTTCTCACCTCCTGCCGGTTGAGTGCCCTGACCTGCTCGGCCTGCCGCGAGCTGGCGGCGCGGCTGCCGTCCGGCGGGGCGCGGCCGGCGCGCGCCGGCTGCTGCTGCTGCTGTGGTTCGGAGGGGCCGGCCTGCGCTGCTGGCACCTGTGACTCCGCAAGCTCGGCCTGCAGCATGCGCTCATGCGCCCGCGCCACCGCCAGCTGAATCTCCTCCTCTGAGCCTCCCGCTTCCTGCAGTGCACGAATCTCACGTTTGTGACGTCTTGCCTCCCATGAGCTTGTATAGTTGTCAGCTTCAGGCCTTCAAGAAGGGGTTCCCAAGATAGGCATTCTGCTGCAAGTGAGATGCGAGAAACACGGTGCGTCCTTTTGAGGGAATTAATTATGAGTCAGTGGCTAATCTGTGGCGTATTTCTCTGTTATTTTGGACTGGGTGAGGCCAGACCTGGCTCTGCCAGGCAGCGGCGGTGAGGGTGGGGCCGGCTTGGATGAGGGCGTTGGGCAGCATGCCCGGCTGCGCGCGCAGATCCACGGCCACCTCCGCCTCCGACATGCGCCCCAGCCGGCCCTCTCGCCGCGCCGCTTGGATGCTGGGCGGGTACAGCTCCCCCAGGAAATCCACCAACGTGTCACTGCAGCACAATAAATGACGCTTTAGATTGTGGTCCACCTCTCATGCCTACAGATACCAATTAGCCAAGAGAGAATGCAAACATCCCTAAGACAGAGCAAGCGCCAACTAAGGGGGTACGGGCTGCCTCACAGGTGCGACAGAGTGCTGCTTCTGGTGCCTTTTACATTCAGCAGCCCCACTTACAACCTTTCAATGCAGGCAGAGGAACTTGACACCCCATCATGCATGCCCTAAATTAGTCAGAAGTGAATACGAGCAGTAACGCACTTGTGCTGGCTGATGTGCGGCGGCTGCTGCGAGTTGACATCAAGCACGAACTGGTTGGCATCGCGCACGAGGGGAGCGTAGTCGCCGGAGAGGAAGTGGTCGTAGAGGGCGCGCGCGGGGAAGGAGAAGTTGCCGCAGCTGTACAGGTGCCACTGCCCCGCCACGTCCGCCACCACTACGGATGCGCCGTCCGCCGACCAGTGGCCGTCCACCAGCTGGATGGGGTCGCACCAGCGGTCCCCCACCGGCCGCGTGTCCTGCGTCGAGAACCTGCAGGTACCAGCTCGATCCAATTTATTTTCTATTACTTTTCTGTAGGTGAGCTGGACATGACTGAGGCCCTTGAGTATGGCCGCCAGAGCACTCCTTACTGATTGCAATTTCTTCTGTTGCCTGCTATGTTCGCTAATTCTGACTGGAAAAAATTAAGCAGAAGATCAGCTGCCTGATGAAGAATTGGCCGGTGGCATGCTCATTTATAGGCGATAGCCATCAGGGACCAACGGGGACATCACAACCCAGGGGAAGCCTAGGTTGCCGCAGCTGCAGGTCCAGCCCCAGAACATGTGTGGGAATCTGTGCAGGCCCCACCTGGCAAGGGCACGGCCGGCGAGTATGTCCCAGATAATGGTGAGGCCGTCGTAGCCGGCGGACATGGCCAGGCGGTGGTCCAGCGGGTGGCACTCCAGCACATGCGCGCGCCCGGCATGCCCCTCCAGCCGCTGCAGCAGCTGCCCGCCCCACGCATCCCACACGCGCACGCTGTCATCCGTCAGCGCCGCCAGGATCTGCCCACGCACAAGGTTGATCAAGACCTCACACAAACACCGTCCTTTCTTGATGGCTGGCATGCCTTTCAAAAGAAGCTACTCCCTCGAAGAAGGAAGAATGCTTAGAAGTCTTTTCGCAGATGCCTACCAGGAATCAGAGGCCACTGCTGTGCTACTCATCAATTGCCCAGGTTGCCCCTTCTGGCAGAGCATGAGGGTGGGGGATCAGGGCAACCCAGAAGGGTAGCTGATGGCACATTTTTGCATGCAGGGACTGGGATGCGAAAAAGGACACACCATGGAGTCGTCGCGGGTCCAGGCGACCTGGTTGATGGAATTGGTGGGGGGCGCTCGCCGCCGTCTGCGCGCATTCGCCGCGGCCGCGTCGTCCACTGGGCACGACAGCACCAGGGAGTTCACCCACATGTTGCTGATTGCACGGCCCTTCCGCTGCCTCCTCCATATCTGCACATGCCCAGGAAAAGTTCCTGTAATGGCTCGTGATGGCTACCTCTTGACTGCTGGCAGCTCTCAAAAGACAGAGCATTCAGAGACAGGGGACGCTGCGCACCCTGACGCTGCCATCCTTTGCGCCGGTGGCGACGCCCTTACTATTGTGGCTGAACTGCAGCAGAAGCACATCGTGCCGATGCCCTTGCAGCCGACAGAGCTCTGTGGGAGATGGCAGGCTCGCAAGTGAATTGTCTTCCTCCCTGATATTGACATGGAATTCAATTTGTCAGTTTTTGTCACGAGATTCCTCTTTTCAAGCTAAGACATGTGTGCCAAAAAGGTATTCAGAGCATGATCTTAATAAGAAAGAGGCACCCACTTCAGCAAGTCTCCAGTCTCTGGTGTGTCATCATCATCATCTGGAGGCGCATAAACCCCCCGCGTGTTTTTCTGCCGGGTTTTGTGGCCAACGTCCCAGTGCCACACATATGTACAGCAGTCGTTGGCTCCAGCCACAATGTAGCTGGCATCTTTGGAGAAACTGCAGACCAGCAGACCTGGCGTCTCCTGCAGCCGCCACAATCTGTCAGAACAGGTATCCTTGACCTCTTCAGGCAACCCAAAATGGCAAAAGTTCAAGTCATATCAACCGCAGCCACTGTCATGCAACAAAATGACCGCCCAGTCCAGGCGGGACTCACATTCTGGGGCAGCAACCCTTGCTGCGACTCGTCCCCAGACGCAGGCGCAGATCCGTTTGCGGCGGCGGCCGCAGCCGCCGCCGCGAGGCGCAGCGAGCTGGGGCCGGGCCCTGCCGGAGTTGAAGCGCCGCGCCCAGGGGAGCCGGACGGCCCGGCCGCCCCCGAAGGCGCGCCTGTGGAGGGGCCAGCGGCCGAACGGGTGTGCCGGCCAGAGTCGCTCAGGCCGCCGCCGAAGCGCGTGAGACCGCGCGTCGGCCCGAACAGCAGGGCGGCCGTTAGCACACACACGGCCGCGCCGCCGTCCCTGGCGGACCAAATGCGGCAGGTGCCGTCCAGGGAGGAGGACAGCAGCGCGTCTGGGATGCAGGCGCAGAAATCGATGAAGGTCACCGGCGCTGTGTGGCCCAGCAGCACTGACACAGGCACCCCCAGCTGGCCATCCTGCAGGCGCCAATTACATCTGCTCAGCTGCCGGATTATTAGAAAACACCAATGGCAATGCTAGAGCTGCTGCTCATAAACTGCCTGCACTTGTTGATTGATTGCAACACGTTCTCACCGTCATGTCCCAGCAACGGATGGTGGTGTCGTTGGAGGAGGAGGCAACAATGCCATTGTCTGAGCTCAGCGCCAGATCCGTGACCTCCCCCTCGTGCCCGCGGCAGGACATGAGCAGCAGTGCTGTCTCCACGCTCCAGATCTGCATGCACGCTTCATCAGCGCTATGCACCGATACCCTCGCAAGTATTGTGGGTGCCAGTTTAGAAAGTCTTCCAGTGTGCTGCGCAAGACAGTGTTGCCACTAGATAGCAGGCCACCTTGACCAGGCGGTCATCAGAGCCGGTGATGATGCGGCGGCCGCTCCGGTCAAAAGCGATGCAGTACACAGCAAAGTGGTGGCCCCGCACTGTCCGCTGGTAGCGCAGCTGCTTTATGAACTGCTCAGGCGGCAGCAGGTTCCCAGGCGCTCTCACAGAGGGGCTCCAGCCGAGCTCTCTGAGGAGAGCCTTCTGCAGGACAGATGGCACGCTGCTGTGTGGCCGCAGCCAGGGTGCCACATGGCTAGCTTCCTCCGCTGGCTCTGACTTTCCATCTTGCAGCGCAAGGATGGATGTCAGGGCACCTGCACGCGCCATCAGCTTTTGAAGGGCACCATAAGTGCACCCCCACGCCTCTAGTATGCTGGCAGCATGTCTGCCTTGTCAGGCAATTCGGCATGCACCCGAGATCACGCCAGTGGGGAGGCAGACCTGCGTCCAACAGGCTGGTGAGGCCCTGGCTGCTGCTGTTGCCGCTGCTCTGCCTGACATGGGAGAGCACAGCCAGCAGCTGCTGAAGCCATGTCTGTGGCACATGGGAGAAGCGCTCCTTCAATTCCTCGTATGTGAGCCCATGCCTAGCCCCTGCAAAGCATTCCAACACCTCGAAAATGCTGCCATGCGCCAGTAGGAGAGCTGAGACCCCGTCTGCATATGCACTGCTGGAAAGCAGCAAGGAACTTGGACAGCTTACCATATATGTCTGTGCGTGAAGGTAGCAACTGGTGCTTCAAAGCTTCTTCTTGAAAAACAGCGGCAGCCTGTCGGCAAGGTCCAAGAGAGAGGTAGTGCAGGATCAGGAAGTGGAGCTCAGACGCATCCACCTGATACAACACTCATGATACCGGATGTCAGACGTGTACAGGGTACTGCAGCTCAGCTTTTCGCGGTAATGGCTGGTTCTTGAACTATAGTTTATTTTTTCAAAAATTGCAATCACACATTTGCTCGTTAGAGTCAAGGGACCGAGCTCCCACAAGCCGAGTCTCAGTGAACAAGATGTTTCCAGGTACCTCGGACATTATATATGAAGCATAGTCATTCCAGTCACTGTGAATTTAAAGCGTCCATGTCGGTGCCCAATGATGCGAAAATGCGCATATATCGTCCTTCGAAGTGTACTGCTCTTCACCAATGAGAAGCCAAGATCTGAACCTCACACTTGAAGCGATACTATTTTCAAGGAAGCAATTGTGCAAATAAGAAAAGTAGCACACTGCAAAATTTAGCTTGGTACAATCTGCACTCTCAGTGAGCATCTCACTCAGTGAGTCTTGGTGTGACTCAGAACGTGCATGTGCAGTGCACGTGCCACTTTCTCACCAGCAACCCAAACTGTACTAAATTCTGTGGTTACCTGCATGTGTATTACCAATGGCCAATTGCAATTTGCCATATGATCATTTTACACCTCTGATCTTGAATTCACTGGCTCGAAGACCATGCATCATGCCCTGCCGGCCGCCGTGCCTGAAGCGTGGCCACCATGGATTGTATGAAATTCATACTATGAATGTAAAGGTGATGATATTTTGCATTACTGTATTCTCACATGATACGGTAGAGTCCAATGTTAAAGTAGATTCGTTCCATCATGTGTGTAGAATGGAAGCTATCCATGTCCAACTTGGTGCTCTCACATGCACTCAATGTTTGAGGTTCATTGACTGCCAGCTGCCAGTGCGCGCATGCAGTTCATTCAGCCCAATCACAGCATTCAGAAAGTGTTCAGCTGACCCGCTCCTGCCACTCCCAGCAAAGCATGCAATACAGTGCACGACCAATGACAAACTGTCCCTACAAAATGTCACGATCTGCATTCGCGCCCCTCCGGCATGAAATAGCTCAGCAGACTGTGCGCACAAAATTGTAGATGTACAGGTTGCAACACAGACATTGCCAGCTGGTGTGCTCATGCTAGGGCCAGCTTCAAAAGAGCCATGCGGATGTACAAGCCGTTCTTTGTCTGGCGGAAATATGCTGCACGTGGGTCAGAGTCCACCTCAGGCTTGATCTGCAGGTGCGCACAGAGGCGAGCGTCAGTCCCAATAGCAGCAGGAAGTGCAGTTATAGAGCAGGCAGCAAGGGGGACTCACCTCATCAACACGAGGAAGAGGGTGCATGATGACAGCATCCTTCCGCAGAATCTTCATCGTGTCCTTGTCGATGATATACTTCCCTCTCGCCTCCTCATAGTCTTGTGGTCTGTCCTGCACAGCAGGAAGGCCCGAAACTCTTGGCGCACTGTACCTTGCATACCACATCTGTGCGAACACACTTTACAGGATCCCTGCTGGACACGACTACATAGCTGGACAAGAGAGGCTTGCCTGGAAGCGCTCTTTCTGGATGCGAGTCTGGTACAGCACATCCACATCCCCTGCCACTTGGGCCAGGTCATCCACCTCCTCCCATTCCACATTCCTACCTGTCAGAAATTCCTTGATGTCCTCCTGCAAGACACGGACGATTCATGAGACCTTTCAAAGCAGTGGCATTTTGACTTGAGCATGCAGAAAGTTTTGGAGAGGCAGCTGGGCAAAGTGAGAAGGGGCATGCCTGCATCCGGACGACGTCAGGGGCCACAAAGTAGAACTTTATGCCCTTGTACATGGAGAGCAGGTAAGCCAAGGAGCGGACAGTCCGCCCGTTTGCCAGGTCGCCAACCAAGCCGATGCGCAGGTTTTCCAGACGTCCGATCTCTCGCTGGATGGTGTACACATCCAAGAGGGCCTGCGCAGAGTGGCTCCGTATTAGCAGCATGATGGATCTAAACCATCCAATCACTCTGGTCTCTGATTGATTGTGTGTGGAGATTCTGTTGACACTATCCTCAGGGTCAGGAGAGCAGCATCACAGCACTGAGCTGTAGGTTAGTCCACACCTGTGTGGGGTGCTGACCCGGACCATCGCCAGCGTTGATGATGGGAATGGATGCCACTGAGGCCGCCGTTCTGGATGAGCCCGCCTGGAAGTGCCTCAGCACTATGCAGTCTGCATACCCCTCTACTGTCCGGATGGTGTCTGCAACAGACACAAAATCCTTGCTGTGATGCTTTGATGAGTGAGAGAAGCGGCAAAGGCGAAGGGGGGCAAGAAATGCAGCAGAAGCCTCGTGAGTGGGCTGGCTGGTGCACCCTCAAGTGTTTCTCCTTTGGCTGCTGAAGAAAATTCCCCTGCGCTCTCAGTGGAGAGCACAGTGCCCCCAAGGCGGGCCATGGCACTTTCAAAGCTCAGCCGGGTGCGCGTGGATGGCTCATAGAAGAGGGTTGACATGATGCGGCCCTCCAGCTGCCTTGACTCTGGCGTGGCTGGGCGTATGTCCTCCATCTCCCTCGCTGTGCGGAAGATGACGCCCAAGGCATCCTGCAAGAAAGTAGCACCGGGTCACTGGCCCTCCTCCACCTGGCGAGCGTGATCACCCTGATGGCTTGATGAAAGCTTTTGGTTTCTTCGAAGAATGAGAGCGGTGTCACTTGACTGAACGGGAAAACACTCCTAAAATGTCCTGGAATATTCTGGTACCTTATCAAATTGCTGAGACTCGATGACATGCTTCACTGGCAAGGTGTGCCATGGTGGTCTCACAACGTCATCAACAACGTTCGAGAAGCAGATAACGTCCGCACGCCTACTGTTCGATCTTACTGCTCTGTGTGTGGTTACAGACTTTCTGATCGTCAGATTCTGGAAGAGGATCGGGCTTCCAAGAGCATGGCAACTGTGCAACATCCTGCACTCTGTCCACAACGGTGGGTCAGCTCTAAAATTTCACTGCCATCAGTTTCGACTCCCGATGTCCTGCAACTTACTCTAGTGCAAATGCTCAAATGCACATTGGGAAATATCTAAATCCAGCTGCTCTGAAACACCTTCATAATAGCTTGGTCGGCGGGCCTACTCAGCATTTTACGTCATACTTACTATTTGGTCCATGCAGCAGCATAATGCTCAAATCTGGCAATCATAAACTTCATCTGAACGCATAAGATTTCTTAAATATATCCTCAGTGTTACTGCAAAAGATCTTGCGTTGGATATCGAGAAATCGATACCGTCAATCACCAACCTGTCACAGATCTGCAACGCATATTGTCGCAGATTGCGGTAGTAGTCTGTGAAAACAATTGCCGAGTAAATCTAGAGTAATATGGGAGATACTACTCAATGGCACCTACGATCACAGCAGCCTGGAAATCCTGTGGTGTTCTTCGGTGAGGCATCAATACTTACATGTGGATGCTGTTGAGTGCCAAATAATCCAGGCATACTAATTGCCTGCAGCCTGTTGCCTGCAGACATCACGCTTGGGGGGCAGCCAGCAGGCAGAATCCAGATGGAACTCTTTGCAGACATCTGTCCAAAGACATGTGAAAATTTCAGGCAACTTTGCACTGGAGAATTCAGGTGAGCCGGGCGTCAGTATTTTCTAGTGAAAAGGATCTTCTGCACTAGTGATTTCCTCCATGTATGCATTTCGTGCCTAACAGGAAGAATGGACTGGCAACTGGATACAAGGGCTGCGCCTTTCACCGTGTTATCAAGGGGTTCATGATCCAGGTAATTCTGTAAATTGGTCCTTGTTTGCCTGTTGAGAAAGTAATAAGTTACTCTACTTTACTATTTACTCTGGTAATCAGATCAATTTGAAGGTGTAGGCATTTGATAAAAATATTTATTGTCCGCAGGGAGGTGACTTTCTGAAGGTAAGTCCTTTAGATTTTGGATGGGTGCAGTCGTGGTCATGCTACAGCTTCCCTCAGAGCATGCATCCTGTGCTGATGCATTTTGTGCTCGACAGGGTGACGGGACAGGCTGCGTATCCATCTATGGGTCAAGATTTGCCGATGAAAACTTTGTGGCAAAGCATACAGGCCCTGGCCTTTTGTCCATGGTAATCCCATGCAGTCAACCTGATCCCCTCATGTTCATGCTCGCCAATCTCCCTTCACTCGAGTGCCAGATCATCCAGCTCGGTTAATTTACAGGTGATCTGTTGCAGGCAAATAGCGGGAAGGACACCAACGGGTGCCAGTTCTTCATGACAGTCGGAAAAGCAGACTGGCTGGACAATAAGCACGTGGTGTTTGGAAGAGTTCTTGGCGAGGGCCTGTTGGCGTTGCGAAAGATAGAGAATGTGCAGACAGGGCCACAGGATAAGCCGAAGCTGCAGGTCCTTGTTGCAGAGTGTGGGGAGATGTGAAAGGCGACAAACAGAATATCACCCCCATCAGTTGTTTTGACTTACAGCACATTTCCTCACAATGAGGACATCCAAGGGCCTGGAATCTATTGAGTCATGCTATGGGTTACTCATATTATGCAAGTTATGACTTAATTTTGTTGACTGATTGACCGTAATCTGAATTGCATGCGCTTCCTAATACTTCAGAGAGAAACCTACTGCTGAGCATCATGCATGCATGAAAGATTTTCTGGACATCCTCTGAATAATTGTGGGTGATCTTGCTGAGGATGTTGAGACTCTACCTTAAGAAAAACCCGGTTGCAACATGTTCAAATTATTCTGGAATGGAACATGTACTTTGCACAATTCAATGGATGAAACTTGTCCCAAATGATGCCGCTTGGAGCGGTAGGTTGATGGCAGCATTCAGCGTTTCCCATGCGCTTCATCAATCCCCAAATGCGGCCAGCTGGCCGCGGCACGGCCATTGCCACCGTGACAGGGGACCTGCCTCGGGCTAGCGCTGGGCTAGGCTGTGGCTTTGATCCTGTTGACATCACTGGGACAGAAGCTGCCAAACCTGTTGACAGGTTATGTCATGTTGGCTAGCAAAATGGCCCAAGTAAGCGGAGCCAAAATCTTGCCCGTCCAATGCCACATGCATGGGAGATAATGGGGTGGTGCCTGCCAGCTGGTCGTCTGCAACGCCAGCCTTGTCCAAGGTCCCTGCAATCTATCTGGCGTTTCCTCATGCACAGCGTCAATCTTGACTTGCCAAAAAATGTAATCGTTGTACTACCTGTCGCGACGTTTGCCAAGGCATGCAGACGTTTAGTTTGTGTACATTCATAGATTGAAGGCTGAGCATAATGGGCCACCCTGTGGTTCCCAGCAGCTTGGAGGATGAGCTCGACATTGTTATACCCACAATTCGCAACCTGGATTTTCTGGAGATGTGGAGGCCATTTTTCCAGAAATACCACCTCATAGTCATCCAGGATGGAGACCCCAACCGCGTTGTGCAAGTGCCCGACGGGTTCGACTATGAGCTGTACACGCGGCGGGATATTGAGCGGATTCTGGGAGATAAGGCCTGGTGCATATCCTTCAAGGATTCGGCCTGCCGGTGCTTCGGCTACATGGTGCGCCTAGTACTGCTTTGCCTGTTCTTGTACAGGAACCTTGAACTGGTCTGCCTGCTTGTGTGGTTGGTACAAGTGGTTCATAATTTTTCTATGTGATGCAGGTGTCCAAGAAAAAGTATATCTACACAATTGATGATGACTGCTTTGTGGCCAAGACGCCCACTGGTGAGAGCATAAATGCTCTGGAGCAGCACGTCCGCAACCTGCTCACCCCCTCCACCCCTTTGTTCTTCAACACACTCTACGACCCCTTTGCAGAGGGTGCAGATTTCGTGCGCGGCTACCCCTTCTCCTGGCGACAAGGGACTCCCACTGCTGTCTCCCATGGTGAGCCTCCCAACCTACATATCTATGTGACCCGCAACGCCGAGCAATTCTCAGGGTGGTGCTTCTGTATTTAGTAAGGAATATTGCATGAAGGGGTCTTTTTAGCTTGTTTACCGTGGTCTCACTGGGCCTGAGGCACACCGCGGATTGTGCAGGGCTGTGGCTGAATATTCCTGACTACGATGCGCCCACCCAGATGGTAAAGCCTCATGAGCGCAACACCTGCTATGTGGACGCCGTGCTCACCATACCCAAGGTGCTCATGCAGCTCAATCGCATCTTATTCCCCGTGCTCCCATGCACCGTCGTGCTCAGGAACAACACTCTGGAAATTTATTGTGCTTGTGCATTTCGTTGGCTAGCCTTGTTAGCTTGGGCTTCTGCTGGAAGAGTCTTGTGCAATGTTCCACTGGTGGTGTGCATTGCAGGGGAGCCTGTTCCCCATGTGCGGCATGAACCTGGCCTTCAACCGGGACCTGATCGGCCCGTCCATGTACTTTGGCCTCATGGGAGATGGGCAGCCGTTGGGGCGCTATGATGACATGTGGGCTGGCTGGTGCTCTAAGGTGCCTCTTTTCTCCATCAAAGCTCTTGCAAATGAGCCCAAAAGAGAAGGCTGCAAAGCCATGCCTCGGGGGGTGATTCTTGAGAACATGTTCCAAATGCATGGCTGCTTGAAGGGGCATGAAGTGAATATGCTGGTCCACAGGTCATATGCGACCACCTGCTGCTGGGAGTGAAGACAGGCAAGCCCTACATCTGGCACTCCAAGGCATCCAACCCCTTTGTGAACCTGAAGAAGGAGTACAAGGGCATCTTCTGGCAAGAAGACATCATCCCCTTCTTCCAGGAGGTCACCCTGTCCAAGGAGGCCACCACGCCAGAGGCTTGCTACTTGGAACTCGCCGAAAAGGTGATCTTCTCGCCCTCTCAAAAGTACATTTTCTTTTTCGCAGTACAGGGTGGGCCAGTTGGGTTTACACAAGGTGTCTGTCCATTTTCCTGGGGTGCTCCTGTGCAGCCAGATCATGTGGGCACGCAGCGGCTGGCCAACTGAGAGTGTGGGAATTCAATTTTGAGCTGGTGCGCAGGTGGCGGATAAGTTGGGGCCCCTGGATCCTTACTTCACCAATTTGGCAAAGGCCATGGTGGTCTGGATTGAGGCATGGCGGGAACTCAACCCAAAGAAGGCGTCAGAGGAGCTCAGCGAAGCTGGTGTTGCCAAGGAGAATGGTGTAGCAAAGGCATCTGTCACACTGCCCAATGGGGCAGGCAAGGCATGAGTAGAGTGCCTCATATGGGTGTTAGTGGACTTCTTTGTACCACATCTTTCTGTGTGGGCCTTAAGAGAGGTCCCTTGCATTGTATTTGTTTTGTAGAATTTCAAGATTGGCCCTAGAAAACCTGCAGATCCTGAACTCTGGACTTCTTGAACTTGAGCCGGTTGAACCTGGGTGAAATTTTATAGCTAGAGTGATAAAGTTGCCATCTCTGAGAATATATGCATATGCATGTGGGCTCTGGAATTGCAGATTAAAGTCCTGATTAGCCTGCAGCAGGGTTGGGCAATAAAGCAGTGGGTTGGTTGGTTTGAGATCTTGAAATGCAGCAGAGCTTCCGGTTGAATTGCCAATGACACTTGTTGGCGCTCAATAAGCCCCATCATAACGGAAAGTACAAAGCAGTCTACCATTTGATCCGATCAGTCATGAACAGCCACATATTGAGGTGCTGTGATGGCCTTGGCCTTGATTATGCTGCTGCTTTGTAAAGACGCACTCTCATAACACGCAATCGTCCCGCTTGGGAAAAAACTGAGATCAGGCCTTGCAGCACATAGTGCTGTAAAGTGTACATACACAGTAAACGATGCCATGATCTGTGCTACCTGCAAGCAAAGATGTTCTGCATCTTCACCTCTTTCTATGAGACCTTACCTTTTTAATAAAAAACTCCAGTCAAAAGAGACTGGAAAGGGAGGAATAGAAGGAAATCATGGGCACTGAAGGGTTTCATTAGTCAGTGGCTCCTGCATTCTCTATCCATGCCGTGCTAAGTACACACAATACGGCTCCCTCAGCTGCCGGATGCGATTCGGCGGCCGAGGTAGCGCCGAACTGCTTCCTCCACCCATTTCCCATGGAACATCTCTGACCGTCGCATGGCCTGCGGCGCGCCTGCATTGCCCGGGCCGCCAGCATCCGCCGAAAGCGCATTGCGCAGGTCCCTCGCCTGCAGCACCAGCTCACCCAATGAGGATTTATCTTCTCGTCTTGCGCCCAGTTTACATCTTTAGGGGGAATGGCCAAAGACTTCTGGGCCTGGGATGCACTTCTGGTCCACCCAGAACATTGCCAACTAGATGTGCCAGGCAGAGGTCAAACCTCTGAAACGCTTAGTCATAAGACCTGTCAAATCATGCTCATACTTCTGCCTGGCAGACAGGTCAAGAGGTCTTATGTTCGCGGCGTCGACCTCTGAGTGGCACAGAACATGTCTAGTTTTGAACGAAGTTCAAGGGGGTCCGGCAGGGGGGGAGCCGCACCTGGCTGGCGATGAGGGCATTGATGAAGTCGACGGGCGACTGCGAGAAAGCCAGGAAGAAGTTGCGCCTTCGCGACGTCTCCTCTATCCTCTGCAGGAGCCCTGCTATCTTGCGGTCCAGCTGCATGCACACAAGAAACCCCGTCAGGTCTCCTCTGGATATCCACATGCATGCATAGCCAGAGCAGGCACATGCTGGACTGACGCTTGTCAAGTGCACATTCTCCAATGACAGGAAGATAAGGCCGCGTATGAGAGCGCAGCCTGAGCATATGGAGGGCCTGACCACATCGATCTCAGGATCATGCACGGGCGGCGGAGCGCGGTCCTCCCCCAGCCGCAGCGGCACCTCAATGTCAATATCAAAGCACTCCCTCCGCGCCTTTCCTTGTGTCCTGCACAATGACCTCGACCATCAATCCCCTTACCCGATCGCATGCTGCCTATCCATTCTGATGTGGAACACCATGTTGAAAATCGATGTGACGGGTTGTGCATGTGCACTGAAAATGCAGGATGATGAAAGGGACGCTATGTTTCACAAAGTGCATGCCTCACAAGTTTACTCCAAGAATGAGGTGGCATGTGTTGGACCTGATGGTGTACTCCAGCTTTGGGGTGGGAACGCGTGTCAGCATGTGCCCGATGCGCTCAGAGAGCGAAGAAAGCTTGACCATCTTGTCCCCCAACAGGGCGCCCAGCCGCTCGTCGCAGTTCACCAGATCCGCCTGATTGGGCATCTGCACCCAGTGTGGTCAGCCTCTATTCATATGCAAGGACCCCCTTCAGCTTGTGAACAAGCCTGCGCTCATACGCATTGTGCAGATGCTCATGTTCTCCAAGGTTACAGATGGCCTTCCAGGCTAGTGGAGCCCTGCACAGGTGGGGGCTAGTACCTGCAGCTTGTTGAGGCTGATGTAGTGCCAGAGGGCATGCAGGATGCGCTGGCGGCTGCCGTGCTGCATGCCTGTCAGGTCCGCCAGGGCCGGGCTCAGCGTGAACAGTTCCGGCGCATGCTCTGCATCCACCTCTATCTGCACCGCCACGTCCTGCTGCCCTCGCCGCCTGCACCAGCAGCCTCGACTCAGCGCTTGGCTGCTCTCAATTGGCCAGGGAAAAGTATCCCAGCTTGAGCACGGCATCCTTTCAGACATGCTCCCTGCAGCTGGCTGTGGAATAAGCCATCCCTGGGCTGCTGAATATGCAATCCTTGGGCTGCAGATGGTGCACAATATATTGGCTGTTACAAAGAACAACAATAATAATTATAATTGCACGCCTTTCCTGCAAGAGGCAAGGTGCGTCTGCAGACACGCTGCAGGTAAAGGCTGTTGCAAAGATTTAGGGCTTTGACAACATGCTGCACGATTGCAAAGACGTCGGCAACACAAAGCTAATGACAGATATGCCCACCTGATGCTGAAACTTCCCTTATGGGGACCCTCGTGGACAGCCTTGGTCCACGTGATCTCGCCATCGCTGGGGTACAGCTGCGGGTCCAGCCGGATGGAGAGCCTCCGCAGGTAGGACGACATGGGCGGCCCTTTGCTGGCTGGCGCTGATGCCACGGCTACGGCTGGCTGGCCCGGAGCCGAGGGTGCGGCCGGTGCGGCTGTTCCCTCCGCCTCTGCCAGATCTAGTACCCTGCCGGATATATCAAACTCCCAGGAGGGCGGCTCCACTGCATTGTCAGAACAGGACATTCAATTCGTGTTGATCCAGATTAGAATTTGGCTACTTGATTTAGTAGCTGCGATCATACAGAGGAACACGCAGCCACATTTGTACCTGTAGCTGACGGGGTGCTGCCGCGGTTGCCTTGGTGGAAGTGCCGGCTCTGCAGGTAGAGGCGCAGCTTCTTGGGCACCCTTTTTTGGTTGCCCACGAGCGCTGTGATATATGCTCTGTGGGAGGCCATGATCGCGTCCAGCTGGCGTTCCAGATCTGCTGCTGCGCTGAACAGCGCCGACTGTGGCAGCTCTGGCACCACCTGCACATGCACAATTGACACTTCAGGAGTGCAACGGCCTTTTGGTGGAAAAATAAAACCCTAAAATGAGAAATCTTGAGATCGTGTGAACACTGTGGGTGCTACGACAATGCAAATGGTGGTGCCGCACCCTGTCGGACGCCGCTTTTTCGGGCCCCTTCTTCTTCTTTTGCCGCTTCAATGCAGGCAGTAACTCAGCCGACTTCATGGCAGCTGCGGGCTGCTTTGCAGCCCCCGCAGGCTTGATGAGCACCGGCGCTTGTTGCTGTCCGGATGGCCCTGGAGTGCTGCCAGGCAGCGTCTGCCCAGCTTGCAGGACTGGCAGCTGCGGTCTGGGCTGCTGCTGCTGTATGTGCTGCATCATAGCATGCTGCTGCGCTTGTTGGTATTGCATCGGCGGGCGCTGCTGCTGAGGATACAGAGGAAGCTGCTGCTGTGCCTGCTGCTGTGGAGGGGTAGGCTGCATGTTGACCAGAGCTCTTGGCAATCCAGGTCCCTACTCCTTGCAGGGCTTCAAACTACTGGTGTCTCCTACCCTCCCTATTGTATCTCATAAGGATTGCATTGCGAGGATCCACTTTTCGTAACTCCAATAGCAGCTACCAGCAAGTGCAACAGCAATGGATCGTAATATTGACAGAGCCTTATGGGCTTGCTACGTGCAACGCACACGTGCTACTCTGGGCGATATACATCGATGATGGTGGCAACACTTGATTTGACTACGTGTGTGAAATTTCGCAGAGCACCACTGTGGAGAGCATGAAATTGGCCTTCTGTCGATGCTTTCTTTTGAGGGCAAATAGTACCACGCACGATAAATAAAGATCCTACAACACTTTTGCAATTTTTTTGCGACTTGTTGCAACTGTGCATCTTCGATGTCATGTTCCTCATCTTGAGTGCCCGATGCTGGCCCTGTGGGCAATGCTGGGCAGGAGTTGCTTGACCAGGAACAGCGGCCCATCTGATACATGCCCTGCTGACTCCTACAGTTTGAAGCATCGATCTACACACTGGACGGTTGATTGCGCCCGCAAATGGGATTTTGTCTGGAATTAAAGTCATCTGAACAAGAGCTGCAGTCCGAGATCTCCCTCAGATCACTCTTTGAGGCTTCAGTGGTAGCAACTTCTACAAGAGCACAACAGAGTATATTTGGAATATCAGACAAACCAACAAAGGATGGTCTGCGAAAATAGGGAAGGCACCTCGACAAGTAAGAGCATATTTGAAGATCCCATCATAGACCTGCAGACTTGTCAGCTTGTAAGTCAGGGAGCCGAAGCGGTATGTCACAAGATTTCATTCCCGAAAACTTGCTGCATGTCCTGCACCTCCCATGCAAGCGTTTGGTTTGTCATATCTAGTGTTGCTGTTGCTGTGTAGAAATTATGGAAGGGTGTGTTCCTCGGGCGTCCCACAATCGTCAAGCAGAGGTTCAACAAAAAATACCGCCATTCCACCCTGGACACCAAGCTCACGTTGTCACGTCTCAAGCAGGCAGGTTCCCAGCCAGCAATGCTGCTACCCTGTATAATGACACAGCGCTGCATGCCTCTCAACACACGCCACAGCTAGAGAGGTAGACCTACATGCCTTGCAGGAGGTGAGGAGCATTTTGCGGGCTCGCAAGCTTGGGGTGCCCACACCAGTGCTCTATTTTGTGGAGCATGAAGCCAGTGCCATCTACATGGAGCTGGTCCAGGGCTGCTCTGTGAAGGCTGCACTGCTGGAAGGGAAGCTCAGTGAGGAAGGTAGACCTCTGGTGCCTGGTTTCAACGTCGCAATCTCCCTGCCGCCTAAGTTTACAGGAATGCAGCGCATGTAGAGATTGTTCACCGATCCTGCATGTGTTCCGCAGAGAGGCATGCTCTACTCAGGGAGATCGGGCGAGTGGTGGCTCTCTTGCATGATGGGGGCATGGTCCATGGGGATCTGACGACCTCCAACATGCTGCTGAAGGGGAACAGCTCTCTGGTACGGCAGACTATCTCTGTGATGTCTTTTTCAAACCAGAATCTGTAATTATGCAGCACTGAGCAAGATGCTGTCCGAACCTTGCAGGTGCTCATAGATTTTGGTCTGAGCTCCAACACCACACTGCCAGAGGACAAAGCTGTGGATCTGTATGTCTTGGAAAGGGCATTCACAAGCGCTCATGCGGCCAGTGGGAATTTGGTAAGTCCCCATAGGGGAGATCGTTGATCTTTATATGTGAAGGTGTCAGAATTGATGTGTGATTGCTTATGAGCATAAGCTCAGGTTTTACTTCATTCTGTCAGTTGCGTGCTCTTGCATAAGCGCCTTAAATCTGGTTCTCAGTTGAGGGTTTTCTCTGCACACAGTTCGAAGACATCCTTGCGTCATACCGGCAACACTCTCGCATGTGGTGCCCAACACTAAATAAATTTGCAGAAGGTAAGTTGATGCAGCATCTATATTTTGTCACATGCTTTGTGCTGTATCATGCACTCTTTGGATATGCTTTCGTTTGTATTGTGTTGCATGTGAAGGGACTCGCTCAGAACAAGGCGCATTGATCGAGTCAGCCATGCGACACCACAGTCTGACATTGTTTCTGGCCTGACAGTTCGAATGCGCGGGCGCAAGCGGACCATGGTGGGCTGACAGGGCGTCAATTCCGAAATGTTGTTGACATCAGAAGAGTCTTGCTAGGCCTAGGCTTGGTGACAAGCACGTTTAGATCCATCCGGGGACTCTCTTTTGTAGGCTGTGTTGCTACATTGGTACCAATGTGCATATGTGACTCCGAGTCAGGCTGCTGCCGCGGCCAGAGCACTGACGGTCGCGGCGGCCATGTGGGATACTGATGTCAACACTAGCAGTCCCCGTGATGGGTACCCAGACCCGTCAGCCAGGATCTGTTCCGGACCGGCCGTACGCGTGACACGCGTGACACATTTAGGTCTCTGGCTTTTCCTGACTTCAGGATCATCCACGTGACTATGTGTATGAGGTCATTGAGCACCATGAAGAAGAAGTGTGGGCCCTGTAATCCAGAAATGCCGAGTCAGGAAAGCCGGCATGCATGCAAAACCATGTGAGTCATCAGTCACAAAGCTCACGTGAACCCCAACGGAATAATAGGTGCGAGATGGAGAGCATCTGTGAAAAGGCAATTTTTAACGACATCTGTGTTTGCATCGCCAATAACCCTCCACAATCGAATGACCATGCGCTTTGGGCACGATCAGCAATTGATCAGCGCGATGCCGCCCCTCCGTTCGTCATGTCGATACCTCTGTTGTTGTCCTTGTTGCAACTCCATTCGTTGTGGCGCTTATTAGATCCAATATCCGCTATTCGAAAGTTATCAAGGTAGAATCTAGTGTGTATGGGATGGGATTACACATGCATTCATGGTGACCTGAGTTAACAAAGACCTACCTGCTGAATCGTGTTGTTGACCTGATGACAGCACCATTTCAGATTTGATGCTGTTCTAACTTTGATTTTGGCTCGCAGATGCCGTTTCATGTGCTGAAACTCTTCCATATTTAGCACCTCAGTTGTGCTCCTCAACTTTGCAGGCGCTTGGCATTGCGTCCTTGGAACATCATTAAAGGGTGAAGCACAGTTGAAGGTGCAAAATCCGTCGATATGACGTCCAAGAGGGTTGCTGAGGAGAATGTGGCGCGCACCACCCCCAAGGAATCATTGTCAGATAGCTTTCAGAGCTTGCAAGTCGACAAGGCTTTGGCTCAGAATCCTACGGGTACTTTGCCGTACCGACACATGCTTCTGAATCCTTTGCACTTGGGATTGCAATCATCTGAACGCTCACATCTGAGGACATGCATGAAAGATGTGTTCACTCGCATACATCTGAGTGGTGAGGCATAATTTGCTTGGCAGAACTTGCCATGCTTGTCTGTCACAAAATTCTGCCTGAGAATCCTTGTCTGTGCAGAAAATGGCAAGGCAGGCAAGGGCCATGCGCGCATGGGCTGCATGCAGCTGATAATCAAGCTCTGCACCGAAGGTCACACAGCTTGGGACTGCCTGCTCACGGTGGCATGCGCACAGGTGATCACATAGTTATAGCGATCTGTCAACCAGCACATTAACATGACGAGGCTTGTGAGGAGAAAGTCAAGCAGTCATTGGGACCCGATCTAATCCAGTGTTCATGATATGCAGATTGGGCAGGTCATGCTGGTGATGCCACACAGGTATGTGCTGTCAATTTTGCATGTCAAGCTCGGATCCCAGATTTGTGAGAGGGTGGCCTCATCCTTCCGATCCTGCCCTGACTGCTCTTTGTCTGTTCTTTGTCTGCAGCATGGCCCTCCTTGGAATCAAGGTTGGCATTGTGGTGGCCTTGGTGGCTGCCATTGGAGGTTTATGGTGAGCCATGTGAAAAGCTGATGACTTCAATTCAGAATGGCAAAGTCACTCCCTTGTGGAGTGGTATTACCTGATACATGGCTTATCCTCAAGGAGATGATTGGCTGCTTCTTACCTGACTACTCTTGCTGTGCTTGTACAGGACCATGTTCTTACTGGCATCTTTGTTTCTTGAGATGAAGACCAGATTGATCAAATCAGGTTGGAGAAGGACCCACAGACCCCTTTCTGACGTTGTGGGTAGATAGCTTGCAATTAAAAACTCATTGTGTGCAAATGATAAACGTTTTGCGAGCAGGTGGGTGGTATGATGCAAGCGGGAAGCGGAAACAAGTCACTCAATATCACGAGGTGAGAAGGAGCCTCACGTCCAAGCTGCTTTAATAAGTCATGCACTGCTTGCCTGCACGGCAGGGATGGTGCTAAGAGCTTGCATGCGTCATGCAGGTAATGGGCTTTCATGCCGGTCCCACAATGAAGTATGTCTCCCAAGTTGTCATTGCTGTGCATCTGGTGGGCACATGCACAGCTCAAATAGTGGCGTGTGCCGGAAACAACTACAGCATCACGCTGAAGCACGACAAACGGTGAGTCATGGGTGCTCCTCTTCAGAGTTGCTGCAGGGTTGGTCTGCTGCAATGCTGCGTGCCTTATGTCTGGTGGCACTTCTTCAGAAAATAATATCATGGTTGTGCTCATCCTGTGTCAGGTTTTATACGCTGGTCTGGGGAGCTGTGCTCATGTGCTTCTCCTTTGTGCCAACTTTTCGCCACTTCCGTGCGCCCTCTTCCTATATTGCAAGATTGAGCCTGCATCTTCTCAGAGAAGTGTCCTGTCAGAAACAAAAGAATATACTAATAACAATGTTTGTCGTTGACACAGGTATTATCAACATCGTCGCTCTCATTGGTGAGACCTGTTCTTGTGCTTTTCAGTCATTTGAATCCTGATTCATGCAAACTGCTCTGTCCTGATCAGGCCTAAATTTACGCATGCGAATGCAGGGACTTGTTACACAGGCAAGGGACGCAGGACTCAGCATGCTTCAGAATTCTGGTCTTATGTCCTTATTCTTTCATATGGAATTTAGTATCACTGTGTAAGGGTGATTTAGAATGCTTGCCTGATCTAAAGGGTGGTTTGCAGAGTGGTTCCTTGTGGCAGTGTCCGCTCAGAAGGGCATCACACCTGGAGCAATTGACAGGTGACTTGAACGTGCTGCCATACTGATAGGACGTAGCAGGGGTTGCTTCATGCCAACCCTTGCCGTGCCCCAAATGTGATAGTGTGAACAAGTGGTCTGCATGCAGGTCATACAGGAATGCGCAGGACTTCTTCATTGGCGCCGCTGTTCTTGGGCAATTTGGTCACAGTATAGCTCTTGAAATGGCAGGTCCGACAATTCATTAATTGATTACCTCAAACCTGTCTTTATGCTACTCAAATCCAGTCAGATGCTGAAGCAGAGTGACTTAAATGTGCTGTCCTCTGCTTACCGTCATATTTCTGAATACTGCAAAAACCTACAAAAGTTATAATGGGTTCTCTTGTGTGCACCAGATGCCATGCGCAATGCCTTCCATTTCCAGGCTGCTTACACTGCTGGATGGTAAGCACGTGACCAATTGAAGCGTATCTATATTATTGCACAGTCATATCCAAGATCGATACAAAAATTGAGTGTGCATGCAGGCTGTGGGTACTCACTCTGATTTTGCCGCACTCCATTGCAGCAAACCTGGCCTGGCCAGATGAGGTGTATGAGCAAGGTAAGGTTTCTGCAAGAAAGGTCCCTGATTTACCACTTCAATGGTCCAATTTTTATTTGCTATCTAGCATCCGTGATGACAGGGGATGAGTAGTGTCTGCTGTGCAGATAACATCTTCAATGTCATTCCCAACTCTCCTGGGAAGTATCTCTCGGTGTGGCTCATGAACATCCACCAGGTGGTGGCCTTTGGTCTCTACAGCGGTGAGACCCTGCCAGGCCTACTTTTCTCCCGCAAATCTAGACGGGCTTCCTTTTATGCATACAATAAGTAGGCTTTTATTGACCCTGAGTGACTCTGCTGTTGCAGTGCCCCTCATGTTCATGTGGGAGAAGCTGATCCGCGTGCACAGCAAGCCCTGGTACATCCGACTGCCACTGCGGCTGCCGATCTGTGAGCATCTCTACCGATGTGTTTTTGCTCAGTCCTGGACATTTGCTGTGTGCTTGAATTGGTGACATGTGACCATCACCTGCAAGAAAGTTCCACTGCAAAGGTTTCCTGTGTCTACAGTCTATGTCTCACTCTGTTTGACTGACATTCTGGATTGAGGGTGCAGCTGGGCTTTTGTATGTCATCAGCGTTGCATTCCCGGTGAGCATTTGAAGACTATCTCCTCAAGTTTTTCCACAGTCAAACTCTTGCAACCTGCCCTTTGACGACGTGTGGGTGCCCGCAGTTCTATGGCACAATTAATTCGCTTTATTCTAGCTTGTCGGAGCCCCTCACCGCATTTGTGTTCCCATGCGCGGTGTACATATGGGTCTACCATACAAGGGCAGCTCGTGAGCAAGCAGCCATGAAACCTTTCAAGTAAGACCCCCTCAGCAGTGCCTGTCTTTCTTAATGGCTCTGAGCAAGAAGGCACAGTGGTCTTGCAGAGCTGATGACCGCACGCTGGTGCATCACATTGCCATTGATTTGTCTTGTTCACTCGCATGTGAATCTGTTGCCACTTAGAAAGAGAATTGAAAGTGTTTTGCATGGTGCTGCAGATGCTTGCGCGCGTGGAATTGGACCCCAGTCTTTGCCCTGAATGTCGGCATCATTCTTGTGTGGACAGTTGCACAATTTGGGTTTGGCACGTACTTCAGCATCCGTCGGATGATCCAGAATGTCAACAGTACGTTATACGGCCCGTTTCTTTGGCCATATTGCGCGCTGAGCTCATGTCTGGGATATGTGAAGTTGCAGGACAAAGCTGACTTGTGCTGTGTGATCTGCAGCATTTGGAGTGTTTGCATCGTGCTATCAATGCAAGGCGCCAAAGTTCGTGGCGTCACCTGCACTTGTGACAAATTCTACTTACCGACTCTACTGATCTGCACAAGTCAGCTATTTTTACAAAGACAGGCAGTATATGCTGATGGTCACATGAAATCTACCAGAACAGTTATGTGTTGTGGGGACATTGAATGTCCCAAGGGTCTCGACCTCAATGAGGTCTCAATGAAGGTGTTGCTTTTATAAAGGCTCCTATGTTTGCCGGGGCCTCTTCATTGGCTGCAGCATGTCATGTGGTGCATGTGGTGTTTAGTCTTTGTGAGCAATGTGAGAATTTAGCATTTATATTTTGAAGAAGTCATGACAACCTCAAGACAAGCTTGGGAACCTAAGTATTGTTGTGGGTGCAGCTTAAAGCTTACACTCTACAGCTGCGTTCTGCGTAAATCTGTGCACATCTTGTGATGATATCATGCGCATGTAGCATGCTTCCCACTTAAAAAGGGGTATTGTCCAAGTGAGTCACACCTGGGAATCGCGTATAGGGCGCTGAGCCGGGTTGCTCCTCAGATGAGCGTTTAGCGTATTGAGCGTATATAGGCTCATCATATATATATGATGAATTAGGAGCCAATTGGAACTAGAGCTTTATCATAAGTTATGTTGAAGGCAATCTCCATTTTTTTCTGATTTCTTGCAATTGAGCATAACACGCTTATTTGATTTAGGGATATCTACATGTACAATATGCCACGCCACAGGCCTTCAGGGTCTGCCAGGAATAATAAAAAAGCAGAGAGCACTCGAGGGTAACATTTTAAACTTGCAAGAAGCTTCTGAAAGGGTGTTTTTGAACACCATAGTATTTTTTTCTCCAGGACAATTCCATTGTAATATTGATGTGTAAGTTCCTTTGTCATGTTTCATTTGATACAAGTGCTCTTAGCATCCCTTGAAGAAGATCGCAACTGTCATGCAAATGAGCGTCATCCTGCGCATCCGTCAGCGCAAATATGCACGTCCCCCAAGCTGCCGCCCTGAAGGTAATGGGACCCTGCAGAATAACCGCAGAATTGCTGAGAAAACGTAACGGCCAACATCAAGATCACTTTATGATAACGAACCTGCAAAATCTCTTGTGAGGTGTCACACATGTGCACAGATGAGAACACACCTGGGAAGCCCCCACAGAAATTGTTGACACTCTCTGCATGTTTCTGACACCCAGTAGCCTGACAGCTGTCCCTACTTCGAAGGAGGTGAATTATTCCTACGTCTCTTCTTGCGGCTGACTGTGTCCGGCTCCTGTGGGACTTCTCTGTTAGCCTGGCGCTCTATCAGAGCCCGGCACAGCTCCATGCCTTCTTCCAGCTGCTGGCACACCTCTTGCGCCTCCGCTGCCTGTAGCGCAGTGATGGCCCGCTGGCAGAAGGTGCCTGCATTGCTGGTCTGCATGAAAGCAGCCGCCAGCGCCATTGCGGCTACAGTCTCATGAGCGCCGCTGCTGGTGAGACGGTCAATGCATGCTGGCTTGAGCGTGTGCGCGCCCCACCACCAGGCTCTGGTCTGCAGCACTGGCTGCAGTGCTGCCCAGTCACTGCTTGAGCTTGCGCACTGACTGCTGGCGTCCTCTCCTGACTGGTCCATATGTTGACCTGTCTGCTCTGAGCTGTCATCATCTCCCTGGCTTTGGGCGTTGTCAGATGCTTGCAGCGCCTGCTGTGCACTGCTTCTGAGCAAGGCTGCGAGCGCTGCCCAAGTGGCTGCGGCGCACTCAATTGCACTCTGTGTATCCGGAGCTGTTGACTGCATACCGATTTTCTGCCGATTTTGGATCCTTTCTGCGTGAGGCTGTTCGGGCAGGGTGTAGCCTCCTTGTGGGCGGTCCATAGTGCTGCAGACATCCAGGTGCAGCATGAGGGCATCCGCGAAAGGCGCTGGAGGAATTGGTCTCAGCGCTGCCAGGCGCACAAGGAGCTGCGCTGCACTGCAACGGAAGCACAAGAAAGTTCAGCCGATCGGGTGCAATCCAGAATAAAAACAGACAGCACATTGCCTGATCGTCGCTTCACCGCCGACTAAAAGAGAAGGTACACTGCCACCATAATAAAATGGTGGAGAAGAGCACCTGTGTGCGCCAGGGTCACATCTGAGCAGCTGGCAGCAGGTGTTGCCAGCGCGGCTGGCTTGCTCGTGACCGTCAATGCCCTGCGCCTGCAGCAGTAGCAGGTGCAATGCATGCGCGTCCGCATCATGCGACGCCAGTTCGCACAGCCGACTGGCAGCCTCCAGCGCTTGGGAGTGCTTCCCCAGTGCGCAGTACATCTGCCCACAGCGCAGACCTTTCAGTCTCTGTACAATTGTCCATACCGAACAAGCAAAGAACCTGGCCAGGCAAGGGAATCTGCAGTGTTGATTGTGATCATGGAAGGCCACTTGTGGGGCCGCCACAGGGCAGAAATCCACCTGTGCTAGTGTGAACGCGAGGTTCAATGCTGCCGGTTGAATTGCGAGGGCTGCTTTCAAGTGCTTCTCGGCGTCCCTCCAAAACTCCGAAGCAGACCTCCCAGCCGCGGCCACCAGTGCTGGATCGTGCGCAAACCATTCCATATCTCCACTCGCAATGGCCTCCGCTTTCCTGCGTCCTGCAAGCCCACGGAACACCTCAAACACAATCCATGGCTCGTCTTCCTAGCATGGCAATACCGTGAGCATACCAGTAACAATAGCGCACTCTAGAGACAAGCATGCCAGAGTGAACACCTGGGCTGGGCTTTGCCTTCGTCTGTGCAGTAGCAGCTTGCATTGCGTGCGCCCATTGGGCATGGCGGACGAGACCGCAGAAGGCCTGTGCTGCAAATCTGTCACCATCTTCTGCACTTCCTGTCAGCACTCCTGCCAGAGTGTCGTAGGCGTCGCTGAGATTGTCTGCCAGCAGGAATGCAAAGGCCTGGTCCAGCTGCAGCGACACCCGATGTCCTGGCATCACTTGGAGCGCCTGTGCATAAAATATCTCACACCTTTCCCCAGCCATGATTTGGCTCATAGGCTGCTCTGGAGCCCAACGTAGAATGAGAATAATAGTAAGAGTGGCCAAATTGCACACCTGCACTTGGCGCAAGAGGCGCATGAGCTGCTGGTTGTTCACCGCCTGTGGTGGGTGCAGCAAGCACTCCAGGCCGGCCTCCACAGCATGCAGCTGTCTCATCGTCCTCTGCGTCTCACTTGGGCGGTATTTCCGTTCTCCTGTCTTCGTTGCCTGTACATCGCGGTGGAAGTCTTGGGGTGTGTGTTTGAAAGGCAACGTCTGGATGGTACTTGTGCTGAGGGTACATGCAAACCCACTCACCAGATGAGGTATGAGCAAAGAAGAAGCTCCAGCCACTCGAGGTAGCTGGTTCTGCTGGATACCTTCCTCGATGATCGCTGTTAAATTGTCCACGTGTTGCAGGCTGGCCTGAGACCACACTGGACACCTTAATGGCTGACACCGTGAGATCTGGACAAATGTGTAGTATCATGGTAATAGAAAAAATTCTCATTGTGTGAGGAGAGCCTGTATGTGGAGGTTCACCAACTTTGATGGACCAAAAGCATAAACTGCTCCTGCATTTTGTCCGTTCTTGTAACGCACAGAATGAAGGTATCGCTCATGCATTTGATCTTCTGGGTTTGTGTCATCATCCTGATCATTGCCATCAGCACCTTCGCGCTTCATTTGGGCACCATAAACGATGTATGATCCTTACAGCTCCAAAATCATCTACATACTGCGCAAGAAAGGAAACACAAACGCAGTGCTTTTATGACTTCGTATTCTTGGTCTATGAAGGATACTTGAGGAGGCTTGATAACTCCCTGGCGAGCTGCGCGGAAAATCTTTGAAGTGGAAGCCTGACTTGGCAATGCCATGTGATCCCTCATGCTTGTCATGATCCACCATGGGCGGTTGCCAAGCGCTCGGTTGTCCGTGATGCAGACTGCTTAACACTGCGTTCTAGGCAGATCACATACTGACAGATAGTGCAGGACCAGGCCTGGAATTACTCTGACGGTCGTGCCTGCATCTGCGATTGTGAACGGGCTTGCCTGCAAAATAAGCTCCTGCACGGAACTCCAAAGAGACTGTTAACTTCGATCGTGGTTTACTGATCACAGCTGGCACAAAGTGTGAGATCCTCCTCTGTGACGAGGTACAATTTCCAAGGTCAATGTTAACATCCTGTTCAGTACGATGACACCACCTGCAGTGTGGGAGATTGTCGTTCAGATCGTGCTTCAGTGCATTCATGCGAATCAGTCAATTACTGTTGAATGAAACATCATCGCTCTAGCCAGATCACTTGTATATTGCCTTGACTTTCTTAGGCCTCCAGGCATACGATTCGTTTTGGAGTGGACGACGGCAAGAACGTGTCGAGGAGGCTGGGCTGCGATCTACTATAAGAGATCCCATTCTGTGCCATGGCTAAACTGAATAAGGTGGAGAAAGACTTGCTGGACCAGTTAGTGAAAAAAAAGGTAACTGCTGCCGCTCTCTTCCACAACTTGTCTCCTTCCCACCACTCCTTCACTGTCACCTTATACTAATGAAATCAACATGTGGCACCACGAAACGGTGTCAATGATCCCCAGGAACAGTCCAAGCGAGGTTTCCTTGGGGCGAAGAAGCTAAAGCTGAAGAGGAAAACACCGGGTCCAAAAAAGCGAGCCCGTGATCTTGTAGAGGAGTTCGGGTAAGCAAGTCGTTTGCATTGGAGCATGAATGGACGAAAATTGATGCATGCACGTTTGACCACTCCTGAAACTGACTGTAAACGCATGTCAAAACGCGCAGGCTGTGCCCCATCTCTTTACAGCCAATGCGCAGACCCGTGCTGCCATCATCAGGGCAGGCCTATGATGAGATCAACATAGTGCGGTTCTGCTCAAGCGGCAAGAAGCAGTGCCCAGTCTCAGGCGCCGCCCTGGAATGCTATCGGAAGGGCGCTGACAAGGGGAAAGTCATGCTCACGCCGGACTATGCTCTGCGCAATGTCATCCGCCACCAGGCTGTGCAGGCAAAGGTGGAATCAACATCCCCACGCCCTGAGTCATATCCTTTTCGCTGGCACTTGTGACATCGTGCACAATTTTTAGGCGAGCAGTGTCACACCACCCTCCATAAATCTTTACGCTACTCTTCCTCAGGTGTACATCCCACCAATTGACAAGGATGAGCTGCTCAAGGAGATGCGCATCTTCCTGACGCTGGAGACGCCAGGCGACGACTTCACCACGGTCATGCCGGCTCTCGCCAAGGTGTGAAACCAATCGCTTGCGGGATGGGCAACACCCCCTAAGCAGTGTCCCTTTTCTTCACATGAATGTCATAATATGTACAGGAACACTGGGTATGGCGGCATGTGGCCTGAGCGCTAACAAATGGCATGCAGGCGGTTGTGGATGACACGAATCTGGGCTACATCAAGCCCAAGGAGCTGCAGGAGCTGCTGGGCAGCATGCGTGAAGCTGCCGAGAGCTGCCCCGGCGGCTGTGCAGCGGAAGCGTTCCATGCGCTAGTGGCGGAGTGCTTCGCGTGCCGCGTGCCTCACATCGTGGACATGGGCGTTGACATGCTGCCGTCCGAGGCCGCCTGGGGCTGCCCCCGCGTCATGCGCGAGGCCCTCTCCGTCGGCCAGGACCCTGACTGCCGCGGCCAGGTGCCCTTGTCTGACCTGCTCACCATTCTCCTGCTGGGCTGGCCTTGTTTCTGAATATTGGCATACCCTGCGCTGTTCTGCCTGTCCAGATCATCTTCATTATGGAGAGTTGCCAAGGCACAAATTCTGCAGGCCATGCGGTTCTTTGACAAAAAAGAAGATGATACTGTTGTCGTGTTTCCCCAATATCCACACTAGTGTTTGGTGTGGGGTGATGTGTAGCAAAAGGAGGTTGCAGCTGACGGGCGCTGGGTGGGCAGGTGCTGGTGGCGATAGAGAGGAAGTTCAAGGAGCGGGCGTACGCCGCGGCGCAGGCGCGCGCGGTGCTCAGCTATGACACCGAATCCGTGCCCGTGCAGCAGTTCCAGGCGCGCTGCGCGGACCTTCTCCTCTTCGCCCCCAACCTGCAGCTCTCCAAGGCGCGTTCCCGAGCCCTACCAGTCCGACCCGCACCTTGCAGCAAGATGAATACTTGTGATGTTTGTCATGTTTACCCGCTGCACCATGGACAAACACAAAGGACAGCAAGCATGCTTGTGGCATCGTTGTCACCCAAACAGAATAGCAAGAAGGCAGTCGTGCAGGCGTGGCAGACCTGTGTCTGTGTTTAACCTTCATGGCGTGGCAAGGTAATCACTCACAAGCTGGCACTGACATTGAGTAGGGCACCCATCTCCCAAGTAATTTGATTTAATGAGGCTGGTTGTGCGAGCAGGCTGAGACGGAGGAGGTGATGAATGCGGCGCTGCGAGTGGCGGAGGAGCTGAGCGGCTGCGACAGCGATCGCGCCTGCGGCTACGCGCTGTGGGCCCCCGCGCTCATGGCTCTCAAGCAGCGCGGCCGAACGCTTGACGCCGAAAACATGGAGCGCCTGTTCTGGAGCGAGAACCGCCACGTGCGCTTCATCCTGTAACCCCTCACGCAATGCTCCTTTTCTTCCTCTCGCACTCAGAGTACCGGATGCATGACTATTCTTGTGAATGCATGGGTGGCTGGTAAGGCTTGTCTTGACACAATCTCAAGAGGGACATCGAATGTAGTTGTTTCCACGCTTATACAATGAAATCTCCCTCGTTTCACGTCATTGCTGAGCAGTGGCAAAGCATGTGCCAAGGCATGTGAGATGGTGAGCTGTATGGCCCTGGTGCAGGTGCTGACGACCATGGCGGGGTCTGACCCGGAGGTCCTGCAGTGGCACCTCAGCCGCCAACCCAGCAAGGCGCTGTCCCTCTGCATCGAGGCGCTGGCCTGCGCTGGTGCGCTCATCCCACACATATTGCTCCTGTGAACACCGATTCAACATGTGCAGGTCCTACAAATCTGCACCCCTTGTCTGGCTCTCTATGGCCCTTTCTGACCAGAGATCTGTGACGATGCAGAATTCGGCAGCAGCTTCCACCATGGGGGCGACTCCTACTCCGATGAGGAGGACTTCCTGGGCTCTGATGAGGATGAGGAGCCAGAGGCATTCACTCACGGTCTCCCCCGCATGCGCACCCTGACAGTGCACAACTACAGCTAGGCGCTGCGGCAAATCCTGCCAGCCTGTAGCTTGCCCCTCGCATCGGCTGCTGATCTGAAGTTCTGCTTCAATACTCAAGACTGGATGGCACAGTGTTCTGTCGCCTGTCCGTGTACACATATCTTGGGGTACCATGACTTGCCTGTCAGGGGACGTTCCTCGCGCGCTCCTTTCTGACGGGCCCCATTGCCGGTGTCAGAGCGATGGGACTGTGTACTCCTAGCGGTGGCTGTTCGGCACAATGCCGAGACGCGCCTTCAGAGTGTATTCTTTGTGCAAGCGCCTCTGCCCCCAAGCGCTGAAGCCCAGTCGTCGGCGTTGCCTGATTGGCGGGTGCGGCTGCTCTGGGGAGTGTGAAGGTGCACTATTGAGAATCGTGTTTTTGGGGTATGTGCGAGCCTTTCATACCGCGCTGAGTGTGCAGGGTCATGGCTTGAGTGCAAGCATAACTGCATAATTGTGTACGTGTACAAATGAGTCTGTGATTGTTTTTGCATGCTGTACTTGATGATATTATTCTCTGCGGGTGCACACGCGCCTTTTTCATTGCAGGGGTTTTGTGACAATCAGTCTGCCTGTCCTTCTGAAGCAGCTGGCAAAAGACCAAACAGGTCCTTCTGCTGCTGATGAGCTCAATGCAGACCCTCTGTCTTTACCAGATTTCCGCAAGAAATCTGTGTTTAGGTTGCAGCTTGTAAAGTGCCCTCATTCCTATTCGGCCATTGGCCCAAATCGACCCTAGTGAACCACTTCTCATGAAGTCCGTATCAGTCGTCCTGAGGCAACTCTTCACTCACGACAAGTGCGTGCGCATGCATGCATGAAAGACAGCTTTGCAGCACTTCTGCCATGTTGAAACGACATTCCTCCTGATGTATGCTACATATCAATGGCGTTTCACTTTGCACCAGCACTTTGAAAGGGGTTCTTTTAGGTGCTTGCTTGTGGTAGAATTCAGAACAGATCAAGTTGATGTGGTCTGAGACTACAGCCCTTGAAGAGGCAATATCACTGTGTCGTGTCAATTGCAATTGAGTCATTCCCTCAACAGATGTTCCTAGTGCTCCTACTTTACAACAGAAGTGGTTCTGAATGATGTGATTTCTATCAAATGGGATCTGAATAGGTATCCTGAATCGCTCAAGACTGCTTTGAAGGGAAGACAAGATGAGTTTGTCAGCAGAATGGGAAGATATGCCCGTTCTTTGCACTGCTAGATCTGGCAGTGCAAAGAAGCCTTCCTTCTGGAAGGAACGCTTCTGATGCCTCCTGGAGCTCGTAGCTCCGTGACATGCCACGACTTCACAGCAGTGCAAACCCTCTTATCTGCCCCAGCTCAAGCTGCCTCAATGCCTGCTCGCAAAATCCTGCAGCCAACGCATAGCTAAATTAGTCAACACATGCGAGGGGCCATTTCCCAGCCAGCACATCAGCTTCCAGTACCAATCACAAGAGACAGGTGATCATGCAGCGCACCTGCATGAAGGCAGCGAGGGCCTTTGCACCCTCCAGCGGCATGGAATTGTAGACGGACGCGCGCATGCCGCCCACCGAACGGTGCCCCTTCAGCTGAACCTGCAGCAGCATCAAAACGCCTGTCTCAACATGCTTGAATGAACCGCATCCGGCACTATCAGATGATACCCTGGGCCAGCCTGCTGCACCCTGATCCAAGTAAGCTGGACTTCTTTGGGACTTGATGGCTATGTCCTATTGCTGCAGCCGGGTCAAATGTGGACGCAAGAAATATGATTTTGAGGATGGCGCAGGGGCGCACCATGTTCTGCTCGGAAGCCTCGCTGACGAAGGCCTTCTCCAAGTCAGGGCTGGAGGGGATGGTGAAGGGGATGTTCATGTTGGAGCGCACGCTCGGCTCCACCGGGCTGGCGTAGAAGCCGTTGGACCCCTCAATAGCGTCGTACACCAGCTTGGCCTTGGTGTCATTGTTGGCCTTGACTCCCGGGAGGCCCCCCGCGGCCAGTAGGTGCTTGAAGACCAGCCCGCACACGTAGATGCTCCAGCAGGGTGGCGTATTGTACATCGACCCCTCCATCTCCTTGAAGTCCAGCGTCACGGGAGTCTCCGGCCTGCGCGCAGACAGGCCCTGAGCTCCACACAGCACATCTCTGCCTCCTTGGAAGTTCCACAACTCCCGTCTGTCCTGCTGGAACTATGACCTGTCCCTCTTGGAGTGTCCATGAATCGCTCCAAAATGGCGCACTTTCCTGCTGTCATCATGATCTGTCCCACTGTGTCTGCCATTGACATTGCACAGGCAGCGGGTGCACCACTCACACCCACAGACACATGGCATGGCTGCTGATCGGCAGGGAAGTCCCAAGCAAGGCAGGGATATCAGATGTTTGCCATGCAGACAGCAATACACAAGCCAGCATCAGGGTGCAATCATGACTTTGCGCACCTGGCGTTGCCGACAAGGTCCTCGCGCACGATGACCACGACGACTCCGGCCGGGCCGATGTTCTTCTGCGCGCCGGCATAGATAAGCCCGTACTTGGACACGTCCACGGGCTTGGAGCAGAAGTTGGAGGACATGTCGGCCACCAGGATGGCATCCCCCACGTCCGGCGCACCCTTGAACTCCACGCCCTGGATGGTCTCGTTGTCGCAGTAGTGCACGTATCGCGCCCCCGGGGTCAGCTTCCAGGTGTCACGCGCCGGGACCGACTTGTTGTCGCCCTTGGCCACGATGTTCACGTTGGCGTACTTGCCGGCCTCCTCCGCCGCTTTCTTGCTCCACGACCCCGTCACCAACTGCTCCCAGGCAAAAGTCCCCCTCAGTGCACTGCAACTGATGGTGACTTGGGCATAGCAGCGTGAGAAAATTCCTTCAGCTGCTTGCATAGGCTGCTGGCAATAGCACAAATATGGGCCCATGCGCGTGATAATGCTCAACCAGCTGCCGCCAAATGGAGCTAGGAAAGAGATGAAGAGTGTGTTGTATGGCAGGGTGAAGGGTCACAGGGAGCGCACATAGTCGACGGTGTCGCCGGGCTGCGACAGGTTCAGGGGGAGGGCGGCGAACTGCTGGGTGGCGCCGCCCTGCAGGAAGAGGACCTTGTAGTTGTCTGGGATGCTGAGCAGGGCGCGCAGGTCGGCCTCGGCCTCCTCAATGATGCGCATGAACTCTGGCCCCCTGTGTGACATCTCCATCACGCTGATGCCGCTGCCCTTCCAGCTCAGCAGATCCGCCTGCGCCTCCTCCAGCACCGGCAGAGGAAGCACAGCTGGGCCAGCTGAGAAGTTGAACACTCTGCCATACGGCTCCTGCGATACCAATCAGAGGCAGTCTCAGCGGGGGAAGAGTAGCTTTCAAGTACTTATCAAAATTTCTAAGAAGGGCATCACGCCGCAATTCTGCAAGAATCTCAAGCAATTTCGCAGCGGAAGTCGATGGAAACTGACCTGCGTCTTGCTGGCGCTCTGAGCAGGAGCTTCCATGATTGCAGCCCTGGTTACAAGTCTTTGAGAAGGTCTCAATAATGAAGCTCTAGGTGTCTGCAGCAGCTGATTTGTGCGGTAGTGTGGGCTGCTAATTTGCTGAGGGCCGACAACAGTCTTGAACAGCATCTTCAAATCCAGTGCTCTTCCCGATACTCAAAATTGCAGCGATAACAGTCCGACTGGATGACGATATTTAAATCCCGGTTTTGCGATGCGTTACGAAGGTGTGCCACCATTGAAAGTCAAAGAAAGTATCTCAGAAAGTCAACACGACGGCCATTAGTAAAGTTGCTATAAAGAGATAGTAAGGGTGACTGATTGCTGGCTCCATGGCCGCTGCCACACCGAAACCAAGAATACCAAGAAGGAATAGTCAATAACATATCAAACTTTTGTGTGGTATGAGGATCTGAGCCTGCACTGTTCTTTCCTGCATCGTTAAGAATACTTATTAGACGATGGCAAACCCAGAAAAACGCAAGAAGAGGCCAAATGGGCAGGTCGTGACAGATCCTCGGTTTGCAAAACTTCATACAGATGCTCGTTTCCAAATTTTCCCGAACAAGCATCGCAAGGTGGAGATCGATGATCGCTTCAAAGGTAGGCGCTGCGCCCAGTACTAGCTAGCTTCAACAGCTCTATCGAATTCATATAACTCGATCGATAGCTTGAGACGATGATTACTTTGATGGCGCAGGAATGCTCACGGAAGAGCGCTTCCAGAATAAAGCACCTGTTGACAAGCGGGGAAGGAAGGTGAGGCTGGCTAGCACCCCGAACAAAATATATTCTGCCGAAACTCCTGTCATTGAGCCACACTGATATGCCATTGACTGTGGCCTGACAGGTGAAGAGGGAGAGGAAGAATGAAGACCTGAACAGATACTACCGGCTTCAAGACCAGGTCTGTCCTCGCTTCTCTGTCAGATCTAAAAATAAACCTGCCGTTATCATGTAGGTTCAGTGCATCTGGCCTTCTCGTTGACCTATGTCCTGCTGATTCCAGGATGGGGCCGAAGAAGTGTCCCCAGACACCGGAACAGAGAAGAGCGCCCTCCCACCAGACACAAAGAAGAAGAAGGCCAAGTTGCCGGATCAAGATGAGCATGCATCTGCCAGTGAAGCAGAGGAGCCCAGCGAGGGAGAGGATGCAGAGGCTCCTGAGGAAGAGAGCAGCGAAGAGGAGGAGTCTGACAGGGACGCAGAGGCAAAAGCACGGTGGGCGCGCATGCGGGGGCTGGCCGGCCCGGACAGCAGCAGCGATGATGATGCTGGCAGCGAGGATGAGGATGCATCAGTCTCCGATATGGCCTCTCTTCAAGACGAGGATGAGGTGCGCCTGCAATCCCAGTCCCGGCACCGTGTAGTTTAATATCTGACAGCCGAATACAGGTGGTCAGTGTTGAGGCTTTTTTCGACACACCTTGAGCTGTGACTCCGATGTCTTGTTAACTTGATCATCTGGAATTTAAATTGTGGACTGGCAGCCAGTCAAGGGAATCTGATGCAGGAGGCATGATGTACCGAGTGGATCTGGCGCAGGTGGGCGATCTGTCAGAGTGGGGAGTGGGAGCGATGGCGGCCAACCCGGACGAGGCCATTCCCGAGGCGGAGGAGACCTCCAGGCTGGCAGTTCTGGACTTGGATTGGGAGCGCATCCGCGCCACCGATATCCTGGTTGTCCTGCGCTCCTTCCTCGACAAGGTGGGGCCTTTCAAGAGGCCCTTTATCCGGGCTTTTTTGAAGCCTTTTCAAGCCCAATATTTGACAAATGTTTTGCTGTGTAATGAGAATTGAGAATGGGGCCGATCAAGGGCAAAGTAGAGATCAAGTGGCCAGAGATCAGCAAAGACATTGTTGTTGGCGTGCTGCTGTCGGCGTATCTTGACCTCAGTGAGGGGCGCTGGCATGAGGGCGCATTCTGGGGTCTGTGCAGGGGCAACGCATCGAGCGGGTGACAGTGTATCCGTCGGACTTTGGCCTGGCCCAGATGGCTGAGGAGGCGGTCATGGGGCCGCGTCCCATCTTTGGCTCGAAGGCACTGCGGGAGAGCTCCGCCAAAGAAGCACATGGCAGCGAGTCAGATGACGACGATGATGACAGCGACGCTGCAAAGAGGCCCGGTGCAGAAGAGGAGTCTGAGGAGTCAGATGCGGAGGTCGACCAGCGCCGCCTGCGCATGTACGAGCGGTCCAAGCTGCGCTACTACTATGCAGTTGTGGAGTGTGACAGCGTCGCCACCGGCGCCCACCTGTACAGCCAGTGCGACGGCCTCGAGTTCGAGCTGACTGCCAATCGGTGAGCACATTGACTGCTTTCTTCTGTTCGCCATGATGATCGCCTGTCACCTGCAACCTGTGGTTGTATATTTTGCTTCTGGCGTGCTGGCAGCGTGCTCCATATCAGAGCTGGCACAGCTTAAATCCACCTGCTGTTTCTGGTGTGCCTTTTGTGTGGTGCATGGCCTGTTGGGTTGGTCTTGATTGTCAACATCAATCTGAACTGTGTGGTGGCGACACAGGCTGGACCTGCGCTTTGTGCCGGAGGAGCAGAGCTTTGAGGGGCGGAAGGTGCGAGACAGCGCGACGGGCGCGCCGGCCGAGTACCAGCCGCCGCCCTTCTTCGCGACGGCCGCGCTGCAGCACACCAACGTGAAGCTGACCTGGGACGGCGACGATGAGCAGCGCAAGCGCACCATGTCCAAGCGCGTCACCGCTGACGAGCTGCGCGAAGACGACTTCAAGGCGCGCCCCCTGTAGCCTACTTTACACCTTTCTCTGCAGCTGACCAAAATTCCTCGATTCTTTCATTTGCAGATATGGACAAACAGCGCTGGGGCTGGTGTCATAGTGTGCACATGCACGGCGTAAAGCACAAGATCCTGCTCGAGGATGACTGTATCACTTCTTTGACTGGAAGAAGCGGCGGCAGCCTTTCTCGCCAGACGCCGCAGGCACCTGTCAGTGCACTTATGCATATGGACAGTGGATGCTTTGGGTGTGCGCTGGGTGAAAACGATAGCAGCGGCTGACGGTTGTTGGTGCTGTACATGAAGGCGTACCTGGCGACCGGAAGTGATGAGGATGAGGAAGAAGCCGAGGTGCCAGATGCGGACCGCTACCGGAAGCTGCTGTTGGCGGGCGCCGATGCGCAGCAGCCGCTGCACCGCAAGGGGGGCAAGGACTGGGGCGCTGCAACAAATGGGACCGCCGACGAGGAAGACCAGGCATGCTGTGTCTCCTTCAACTACCAATGTCATGGCTGCTTCCTGTGTCTTGGCTTGCCATGTGTTGTTGGCAGTGTGCGCCTGCTGCTTATCCCACGGCCGAGGCTTCTAGGCGGCCAGGCAATGAAATGTGAAGAATTACAGCAACTTCTGAGTACATTGCAAAATTTCACCTGGCCGCATGTAGTGCTTTGCCTGCTTGCAACAGTGGATTCCAGCTAAATGCTAAGGATGAGCGCATGTTGCAGGGCGAAGAGGAGGAGGAGGCAGCGAAGAGGAAGACCAAGAAACGGGGGGATGTGGACATGGAGGTCACCTTTGGTCCTGCGCTGGAGGGCCTCTCGCAGCGCCTGGCTGACAAGGCAAAGTCCAAGGAGGCCAAGACCCTTTGGGAGCAGATTGAATTGCGGCGCAGGTGTGATCCTGACTGCTACCTTCCCTCCCTATATTCTTCAAACTTGTTCAATATGTTTGATTGTGTGTGTGTGTGGAGGGCATTCTAGTGGTGCTTCATGAGTCTCATGGCTCATGTCTTGGGGCAGTTGTGCACCTGTTGAACCAGAAGGTATGGCATGACAGGGAGAAGAAGATGGCAGCAAAGAAGAAGGGGAGGCACTACGCCAGCTCAGACGATGATGGAGATGGCGCCATCAGCGATGACGCGCAGCCAGCACACGCGCAGGAGGATGCCTTTTTCCAGCATGATGACAACACCTTCGATGACCCTTTCTTCCAGGTGCGGGACTTGAAGGATGTATAACATTATTGTATGATCTTTGCTGTCAATCAATCAAGCAGCGCAGACTGCGTTGATTCTGTCTGTACCTCTTCGGACATGTCATTATATCTGTTCTGCTGAAAGGTGTAGGTAAGAACATGCATGGGTTCTGATCCGGCCATCATGCTTTGTGCACCAGGGCGGGGATGAGGAGCCGTCCAAGCCTCAGAAGGAGGAGGAGAGGGCGGCCAAGAGGGAGAAGATGCGCAAGAAGAAGGCAGAGCGGGTGGCGGCCGAGCAAGCAAAGGAGCAGGAGGAGCGGAGGAGGCAGGCTGAGCTGGAGCTGCTGCTCATGGATGAGCATGCCCTGCATGATCAGGCCGTGCTGGGTGAGCCTTTGCAGCTGCTCGATGTCTTTTTCAAGAATGGATTCAAGGTTGATGTGTGTGAAATCGACAGGCATGTTATACTCATCAGTGATCTGCTCTATGCAGGTGCCAAGGCAGACAAGGCGGCAGAAGCTAAGGCAAGACAGCTGTCACGCAAGGAGCGCATCAAGCTGAAGAAGGCTCAAAAGCGCATGGAGAGGGCCACGGGCAGCGATGATGAGGACTTGGGCACAGCAGGACAGAAGCTGAAGGTACCTTTCCGCTCCTCCACCTTGGTGGACCTGCCTCAAATTTCTGGATGGCAGAGAAGAGCACAAGGATTAAAAAGGCACAGTTATTTGGATTGAACGTATGGGGGGGACATCTGCACAAGTCATAAAGCTTCAGCTTGAACAACAGTGTCAGAGCTTGGCTGCAGTGTCGCTGTGAGTGGCAGACCACAGACCCCCCAATCAAATATGTGGCTGTGCAGGAGGCCGACCTGGAGGATCCTAGGTTCTCAGCAATCTTCACCAACCCCGATTATGCCCTGGATCCGACCAACCCTCGCTTCACGCACACGGCTGGCTCCGCCAAGCTGGCAGCAGCCGTGGCAAAGCGCAAGGGGCGCAAGGTGCCAGCTGGAATCGATGCTGCTCCGGAGGCTGCCGTGGCACCCTCAGGTACCGGTGCCGCTCGTCTTCTTCTCTGTCCTGTTCTTCTGCTTTCTTTGTTCTGCCGCTGTCTGCATCATGTTGGATGATGATCTGAACGTTCTTTCCTGCCCGCTGTCTGCATCATGTCTGATGTAAAGATTGAAAAGGACATCATGCTTGAATCCAAGTGGGCATCCTTTTGTGATTTGTGTTCAGCTAGTTCTTCTGCTGCAGATGCAGGGAAGCCCTCATCTGATGCCCAGCTGAAGGCCATGGTGATGTCGCTGAAGAAGAAGAAGGCTAGTGCAAAGAAGGCCGAGCAGCTGAAGAGCAAGTGACTGAGATTGCATCTGCAGAAGTTGTATTGATCATGAGCTCCTGTTTCACGTTGAGGGTCCCGCATAGTTATGGTTCTCCGAATTACCTAGCTAGGCCTAGGCATCCGCCAGTAGATGAAATATATAGATGATTGCGTACGGTTGTGAGAACTGGTGCAGCGACATTGACTGTCAATTTGGAGAAATCAACAGATGAAAGTGTGTTGTACCTTTCTTTGCTCAGCAGGCTTCGTGTTGTATAATCACCGCGGCCAAACCTTAGCCTGGCTGGCTGGTCATGCATGTCCTCATGCATATCCTGGAATTTGTCATGTTGGGGTCCTAAGCGTTTGCATGCCACGGAAACAGTAGCGAGGCAGGTGGGACAAATTGTCTCTCCCTACTCCAACTGCAGTGGCATGCAAGTTGGATTGCAGTTCCGTTCCACCTGCACGTGATCGCACTGCACGAATAGTTGCTGCAGAATCGTGTGCAAGCAGGTACCATTGGAATCAGTGGAAAGGATATCATCACGACAAGAAGAGTTGTTTGCTGTGAGATAGGATCTTGCATTCAGACCCGCATGTGTTCGTAGCACTGCAGCATGGCAAAGGGAGCACTTGACACTCTTGGAGAGGAAGTCACAGGCACGGCTGCTCATTAATCGTGACTCGTTTTGTAAAGCATGATTGACGACTCATTACTGAGATGTTTTGTCAATTGCAGGTATTGTAGCTCCGGTCTCAATATGCATGGCACTAACAGTTTTTCTCGTTCGGGTCTTGAACCCCAATGGCGATTCTGACACATCTGCCCTTTTGATAGCTTCAGCATACTATGCAGAAAAGGTAAGTCAGATACAGGTGGTTCAAGGCTAAAGATTGATAGCAAACATCGTTGATGGTATCACCTATCAAACGGAGCTTCTTTAGACATGATCGCAGCATAGCTACCGTCAAATTGATTAAAAATAGTTTCCTGAGATTGCAGACAGATGATTCCACCGGAACAAAGCTGGCGGGTTCCGTCATCAACGCTCTCATCTTTGTGGTCATAGTTGGACTCATGACCTTTGTTCTCGTTCTCCTCTTCAAGTATGGGGTAAAATACACTGGCATAATTATCATTAGTACAAGTCTTGACCAGTGTGATCAAAATTCGATTTCACTGCACCTGCGTTAAGTGGTAAGCGCTGATCCTGTGTTATCCCTTCCAAATGCAGTGTGTGCGCTTCATATACGGCTACATGGCATTTGCCGGCTTCAGCATCTTCTTCTTCCTCACTGGAGTCATTGCGCTGCAACTCATTGAGAAGGCGTCCCTGCGGCTGGATGCCTTCTCTTTCCTGTATATACTCTTCAACTTTGCGGTGAGACACTCCTCACTAAGATTTAAGCTCCTTCACCTCGCACTGCGTCTCATTTGGAAGTCATGCTTCACACTCTGTAGTCATTTGTGGTGGAGCGCAGGTGGTGGGAGTGGGCAGCGTATTCTTTTGGCCAGCGCCAGTGCTGCTCAAGCAGGGATACCTGGTCGTGACCGGGGTGGTGACGGCCTACATGTTCACGTTCATTCCAGAATGGACAACCTGGACCCTGCTGATTGCCATGGCGCTCTATGACTTGTATGCAGTCCTCACTCCTGGAGGACCCCTGAAGGTGGCCCTCCTGCATCATGCCCCTGCCAGCCAGACATGTGCAGACATCAGGCAGCATCAGCTAGCTCCTATTTGCACTCCAAGTCTTGCAACGGACTCAAAATCTCTCTATGACTTTGTGCAGGTCTTGGTGGAGCTGGCCATTGAGCGGGATCAGGACATTCCGGCACTCATCTATGAGGGCCGCTCAACGGTGCGTTCACTGTCTGAGCATGCCAAAGTCAGCAAAGGGCATACCGCAGTTTTGTCTTGATCCACCGTAAGAACCCTGCTCGCTGGAAATAATCTAGTCCCATGTTGCAGGCTCCCAGACGGCGACCGGTGGCGGTTTCCGGCAGTGCAGGGCAGAGTCAGCGGGAGCAAGATGGAGCGGTGTCTGCAGCCAGACCAGGAAGTGGTGACGAGCTGGCAGTGCTGCCACTGGGGACACAGCCAGACATCACCTCTGAAGATGAGGGCAGCACGGCGCACAGGGATGGAGAGAGGGTGGGTGACCAGCTCTGTTGCATGCTGGCAAAGGCCTATTCATCTGTGCATGTGTGAGGGTGCGGCAGTTGAGCTAGCCCGAGCTGCTTCTTAGTGAGAATGGGAAGGCTCGGTACAATTCAAGCTCTGCATGCAGGGTGTCAGGCAGCCCAAGAATGAAGCGGATGGCACCCAGATCTTGGGAGATGAGATATTTGCAGATGCTTCAGAGAACGGGGTTGGAGTTGGGAGCTCTGGTAGAGCGGCAGCAGGTACGTTCAGTTCACCTGCCCATACAAAACTTGTCTGTGCTGGTGTGAAAACATGCAAACAGTAAGTCTACGGGAGTCAGGACTGTACATTTGATGCATTGGCTTCAGGGACAGATGACCCTACAGCAGCTGCGGAGAGCGAACCCAGTACTGCTCCAGATGAAGAGGCAGAGGACGGTGACGGGTCCCTGCAGCCATTGCTGAGCCGATCTGGCGAAGCAGCGCCCAGCTCTGCTGCAGCAGATGCCACGCAAGGTGCGAAGCGTTCCCTACATATGCTTCAGCCACCAAAGGGCCTTTCCCGCTGAGCAACGAAGTCCACACCCACCCCCTTCCCACCCATCCGTAATGTTCACTGCTCTAGAGATGGCAGCTGACCTCACTGGCAGGACACGATGGAGTCTCTCACAGAGGCAAGATGATGGGGGCAGGTGGTTCTGTGCCACTGCCACTGCCGACGGCGCCCCTGAACCCTCAGAGGCACGTTGGCCACAGTCACGGAAGCGAGGACGATGAGATGTGGGGCCTGCCGGACTCCATAAAGCTGGGCCTTGGCGACTTCATCTTCTACAGTGTGCTGGTCGGCCGCGCCGCCATGTATGACATGCTCACCGTCTTCGCCGCCTACCTCGCCATCATTGCCGGCCTGGGTGCGTGCAATTTGTATGTCAATTGCATTCTGCCTTGCTAAAAGTTCTGTCAGAGCATCGGTGCATTCCACACGATGTGGATGTATGGCGGGGGACGATTACGGGAGTCGCCTAAGTGCACAATTTACTAGAAGGGGCAATGATTCTTCATTTTCATGCCTTGATACAAGCTGGTCTCTCACATGCCTTGTGCTGCTGAGTCTGGCTGGGTGCATTGGTGCCACAAAGTGGACATTGGCATGCAAATGCAACAAGGTGGTAAGGGACAAGCTGAGAGTGTGTTGGGTTTCTTACAGGCATGACGCTGCTGCTGCTGGCGGTTGCCCAGAAGGCGCTGCCTGCGCTGCCCATCTCCATAGCCCTGGGCGTCAGCTTCTACTTCACCACGCGCCTGCTGCTGGAGCCCTTCATTCTGCCTCTCAGCACCAACCTGCTCATGTTCTGATGCTGGAATGGGCGGCAAGGATTAAAACAGCTCACCAAGGCTTAAAACTGTGCTTTGCAATCACGGTCATAATACTGCACTTACAGTATATATAGGACTCCATAACTGGCATTCCTGTGCTTGCGATTTTTTTGCTGGCAATGTAGGAACTGGCTCGCTATCGACATTGAGAAGACTGCCAAAGCAATGCAAGTTCATCTAGATTCCAAATATGTCAAGTATTGCTGCGCTGCCTCTTGGACTGTAAAAATGCCTGTCAGCTTGCGCTAGTCTTTGGTTACTGTTAGCCAGAGCCGTCATATCATGATATTGCCTTCCTTAGCCCTCCACTGGATTGATTGCACAAACAGCATCCCAGATCACGGGAGGATAAAATGTCTCCAGTGTGATTGGGGGTCTTCAGCAGTAAGTGCAGACAATCAGTCAAACTCCAAGAAGTCCATCCGGGCCTTCATGGTCTTCTTGATCTTTTCTTGCTCCTTCTCATCCCGCTGTATCTGCCTAATCTCTGCCAAGCTCACCTGCACAGCAGATCCGCAACATATGAAAACTCAATGGCCAACTCCATGCACAGGTTAAGCACTTGACCAGATGCCTGCAAGCGATTGAATACCTTTTGAAGGATTGCTGGGGGATCATGTGATGCATCAATGTCCCCAAGCAGGACCACATTCTCGCCTCTGACAACATAGAGGCCCAGGGGGTCCTCAGCATAGAGTGTCCCCACGATAATACGCTCCACAGCTCCTTCCAATACTAGATTGGCAAATTGATCGAAAGATCTGCGCACATACATGAGAAGTTTGCAAACGGTCCAAGGCATCTGGCAAATACAGTGTAGCAATTTGAGCCCAGACCGCTCGTCTATGTCTGCGCTGTATTGTACTACAGAATTAGAGAGTGTAAATGATGTGATTACCTGAGAATGCCAACTATCTTACGCCCGTCCCTGAGCTGTACCAGTAAGCGTTTGTCGAGTTCCTCAACAAGCGCTGCTCCTGGCGGTGGTACTTCATCCAAACTCATGCTTCAAATCTTCTTGATCTTAATTCTATGGTCAACATGCTCCAATGAGGCAAGGATCCAAGACACTGTGGAGAACAGTCGCTCCACACAGCAGAAAGGCAGATGTGATTATTCGCTGAAAGTACTGTGTTGATTGCTCTGTGACTTGTTGCCTTTCTCATGGAGAAATATCCAAGAACAGTTATATCTCTGATCATGCCATGAAACTTCTATATTAAACCCTTCACAAGAGGGTCCATCCCCCTGGCAATGAGAAATAATGTTATAAACTGCACCACCGTGGCAGCTCCGAATTTGAAAAGAAACGACAGGTCGTGGCTGCCTCCAGCGACCTTCTCCGCTGCTTCGCTTCCTTTTCAGCACTTTCAGATTGGCACAGTACAATCACACATCCGAAAAGATAGTCGCAAGAAAGTGCCCAAGATCATTGGGAATAACGGGGCGGCTTTCTTTTACTTCAACCTTTCACGAGGTCCGACGATGTTCAGTCCGGTTGGACAAGTAGCCGGTATCCAAACTAGCCCTGCCCCAGTGCAGCGAGCCTTTGAAGCTTTCCTGAAGGTAAAGCCTCCGCCTTTCAGGTGGTGTGCTATAAGATCACTCCTGCTTCACTGAAATTTGTCGACGTCGACACTGTGATAGCGAGGAGGAAGACGCCTACCGAACACCAGGGCATTTCCATGCCTGCGAGCGGCCAATGATAAAACATGGTCGCTATTGAATCAGTTATTGTGCCACTCATGCAGGCTGTGGGGAAGAAACCACACCTCCTTCGGAACTATAGTAAGGAACAACATCTCATAGAGTGGGTCAGGAGGCAAGGGGGGCAGGTGTGTCATACCCACTGATCCTGTCCACATCTGAAAAATTTCTTGTTTCAGAATTTACAGTGATCTGGCCTTGCTAGGGTCTTAGCCATCCTCATGACAAGCATTGTTGCGCAGGCTGATGTCATGATAGACAGCCCAGCGGCTGGGGGTCCAAGAGGGGTCCTGGCAAAACGCTCCTTTTCTCCTGATGAAGTCATCTTGTCCATCCCTGGGAGCATGGCCATCCCCTTCGAGGGGTCCCCAGAAGAGGCCACGGTGCTGCTGCTACACATAAAGCATGACAGGAGGAGACGGGCGCAGTACCAGCCATGGCTGAATGCGCTGCCAGGGCCACAGGATTTTATAGCATGGGACTCGGTGGATGACCAGTCCCTGAGCATGCTGCAGTGCTCTGAAATGGTGAGCCGGCCTCTTTTGATTGTCCACGTGCAGACTATCCTGAACGAATTGATTGATTCCTATGTGGCACACTCGAAGTATGATTTTTGGTGTGATGGCTTCGTGTGAACAGGAAGGGGCAGTGAGGGAGAGGAGGGAGCGTCTGGAGACAGTTTGGCAAACAGAGCAGGACCAGGATCTTGTTTATTCAAAGCAGAACCTTCTGCCCTCTCGGGACATCCATTGGGACGAGGTGCAGTGGGCAGCAAACGTCGTGCGGAGCAGGTTTGCTTTAGATTCTAGGGATGGGCCATCCCTAAAGTTCAGAATGCCCACATTGTGCTGTTATGTACAGTACTACCCTTGAATACCGCACACGAATCCTAAATGCTGCCCTAGAAATTGCCTGCTATTTGTCTGCACACTGATTTCACATGGCTGCATTCAGGAATTGGACCTTGGGACAGTCAGGTACCGGTGAGCATGTATGTGTCATGATGCCGTTGTTCGACATGGTCAACCATGACCGGGCATCAGACAACAGGATCCGTTTTCGTGGAGGAGCCTTTGAGCTAGTCCATGAAGGAGACGGCATCAAGGCTGGTGAGGAGGTGAGCACTGCATGGGCTTATTCCATTCTGTGAGGCCAAATGCCGCAAGCTTACCGTTACTTACTTGCTCTGTAGATGTATGCAGCAATCTTGCTACTATGGAATCTAGCATTAGTGCGTGTGAAGCGCAGATCACCTACAGTTACGAAGGCGAGGGGCATGAGCTACGAAATGATCAGGCTGCCCTGGACTACTGCTTCATGCTGCCCCACTCGGATGACAGCCGGCTGTTCCATGTCGATGCCTTGGCTTCCATGACATCATCCAGCGAGGTGTCATTCCTTTTGAACTACATCAAATAGTACTGCGCTGATGCTTTGGTATTCAGAGGGTTTCAAAGTTGCTTTCTAATGGTACTGGAAGTGCACAAAAGGCTTCAGCGGTGATTTCACTGAGTCTCTCCTGGCTTGCATTGCAGAGCGCTTTGGGAGAATTGACCACCAAGCAGCTTGAATCAGAGCTTGCACAGATGCAGGCTCGGTTGGATCAGTTCCCCACAACCCTCAAGCAGGACCGAGAGATCTTGAATCGCTTGCACAGAGCAGGTATGCACTGCCTGGCACATTTGCTAGTTGCACTTGGAGGTATGGCAGTTTTTAACTTGAAGCGATGAGCTGCCACAGGGTACTGCATCATGCACTGCCAGACGATGAGTCTTATTTCTGTGTAGAGCTATTGGCCCATCCTTTGTGTTTCCCTGCAGATGCGCCCGTCGCAGCAGAAAGGTCATTCTTGGTCGAGGTCAGAGCCGCCCGGAAAGCAGCACTTGGAGCTCATATAGAGTCTCTGGAAAAGTGCTTGCAAACGCTGTCATAGCATAGCAGAAAGGAAGTATGATGTATGAGCCTGCAATTTGCGTGAAATATACATGTTGTGAGAAGACAATTTGTTTTGAAGCGAAAATTACAAGAACTGATACGTAGTATGGATGAAATTGTTGAGCTTCACAGATGAGCTATACATTTTTAGCTGTACACACTGTGCTGTAAATTGTGCAGTGTCTCCTCAATGACAAATCTGTCCTTCTATGCGACTTGTAGACCCACAAGTCCCCCCATGCAAACGCAGGCACTCGCTGTATAGATAATTTCAGTCCTCCAGTACCTTCTCCTGCTCTTTCTGCATAAGCAGCTTCTGCTGCTCTTCCTCAGACATAGCCAGAAACCTGCAAGCAAGAGCACATTTCATGTACCATCTTTGGTTCTGAAAGCAATGAGCCATGACTGGTGTGGCACTACCAAGACTGACTCACGTGAAGACGCTCTTGTCTCCTATGTCATCTTTGATGGGCTGTGTCCATTTTCTCCCTGCAAAAATCAGCGACGTTCCAAGGAATGCCAACAGCAGCACACGCTCCGCTGACTCTGGTACAGCGCCACTGAGGTGCCCTGCAAGGCAACCCCTCACGAGTGAGACTATATAAGGGCAACTTCCCTCACCAGGCTTTGCACAGAAGGACCAGCAGTCACAGCAAATGAGGGCACTCACCCAAGAGGAGTGCAGGTGTGAGGAAGAAGAGAACAGCGCATTCCGGTTTCCCATAGCACACCCCTTCCTTGAAGGCCACTCCAGTGACGGCAGCAAAGAAGGGGCCGACAGCCCAAACGGCGCCCGGGTTGCTTGCCACAAAATCCGTGACTGGTTGCGGCTGCAACACCATCGCAACAGTAAGTATGGCTGCACCAAAGCTTACACACAGGCTGGGTTACCTTTCAAGAACTTCATTGATTGAGGTCTGAGTTTTGAAATCAAAGAGGGTCCCCTGGGGAACATTGTACCTGCGATGCCATGATACTGAGGCTGCCTATGACACCAGAAGCCCATAGGAGCTGGATGAAGCGTTTCAAGGGGGCCACATATATGTGGATCAGGACAAGGGATACCCCCAGGCCGCCTGCCCCAATGAGGCAGATGGCATTCTGCCATTCCCTGCACAGCAAATAACACAATGAACACCAGGGCATCAAAAGCAGGTGACACCATAAGGTCGGACAAACAAAGGATAAGTCTCCGCTGAGCACGGCATGCATACCTCAGGAATTGTAATGGTGATCCATCTTGAATTCCGAGGGCAATGACGGAGTCCAATAGTAGGGCTGCAAGGCAAACAATAAAAATGATTGATATTAAGGCTTATGGGAGCATAACCATGATGCTTTGAGAGTGCTTGCCCATACATGATCACCTGCTGCAGCCACTGAGATGCCAGCACGGTATCCCAGCACTTCCCTAACGTCGCTCTCTTCAACTTGCCAGTCCCCATACACTCCCCTGAACACCTCTTGACCTACACTGTCCAGAGAGATCTGAGAAATGCTTCGCATCGGGCAATAAAACTCTTCCACTCAAATAAGAACTTTTGTATTAATGATACCTTGCGACGCAGTGGCCTCGCACATGAGAAAGCTCCTCCTAGTACTGTGGCCAGGTCTTCCTATCATGCGGCATTGAAGAGCATTTGTTGCACTGCAATGAAGTCTGTTTGGTAGAATTATGGGACTGGCAGGCCATGACCGGCCTGATGTGCACGTAACACGAGAGCTTCTGGCATTCATTAGCATGTTTGGACAGATCTGCGATGCCAACGGACGACGCGCTAGGTGCCGCCTTTCAATCCGTTTGTTCAATCTGAAAAGGTTACTTCGTTTGCTGCATGCGATGTTAAGTCCATTCTGCCTGATGGGTGGCACAGGACCCAATTTGTAGAGCATTGCAGCACGTGACAATAACATGTAATCACGTGCTGCTCCTTTTCAAATTTGCCAGACCAGGCCAGACCAGATTTGTTTGAAGCACAAGGAACAAAGATCATTGACTTTAGAACTACTCTGATTTTGTGATGTTGCATTTGTCACCTTGAAACGTTGCCATCTGTGGAGTTTGCAATATTCTTTAGAGCAACAACTTGAAGGAGTTGCAGGAGTCACAGACAAGGATGGCAGCAGCAGCGGAACAGCTCACATTTCAGATTGTCGTGGCTGCGACAAGGAAGCTTGGGATCGGAAAGGGAGGGACGATGCCTTGGAAATTGCCAGGTGACATGGCATACTTCAAGGAGCTCACAAGCAGAACAGCGGACCCCAACAAGCAGAATGCAGTCGTGATGGGACGAAAAACATGGGAGTCCATCCCTCCAAAGTTCAGACCACTGCCAGGAAGGGTGAATGTAGTGCTGAGCCGAGGCTCGGTTGGTGATGAGAACCAGGCAGCACAGGGCAACACGCAGGGAGGCAGTCGTCCAAATGCCACTTCATATAAGGTAAAAATTTGCAATGAGTTTCAAAGCTTTATAATGACAAGGGTGACTTGATGGGTATAGTTCAACACGAACAAAATAGCTCCATCAACTAAGAGACAAACGGTTGTGGCAGGTTTCTGAGCTTGAAATTTTCATTCAGGGTGCTCACCTGACCAGCAGCCTGGAGGCTGCCATGGCGTTGCTGGGTGAGACCTCGTTCAAGGAGCGCATAGAGACGGTCTTTGTCATTGGCGGTGGCAAAGTGTACGAGGAGGCATTGCCCTCCCCACTCTGCTCAGCCGTGCACTTCACTGCGGTGAGCCTCACCCACCCACCCACCAGTACCTTGCATTCAAAAGAGAAGTGCACAACACTATGCATTTCCTGTTATTTTCACAAGGCCTAAATGGGCTGTTCCCTGCCCGTGTTGAAAAATTGAGGGGGGCACAGATTGAGGCGGACATAGAGTGCGATACCTTCTTCCCGGAGATGAGCTTGGACAAGTGGCGGCTGTGGTCTGAGTCAGCGCCGCGCCGCGACGGGGACATGCGCTACTCCTTCCAGTGCTACGTGCCCGCCTCTGCCTCCAGCAGCAGCAGCCCCCCAGCCCTGCCCCCTGCAGTGGCAGCCCAGCATGAAGAGCTGCAGGCACGTCAGCCACTCTCTTTTTGTTAATTTGTATGCCTCACACATGGCAATTTGCATGTCATGGGTACTTTAAGAGGCGTGTTGGGGGACTGAGCTGGTGCCCTGTGCTGTGTGCTCAGTATCTGAACATGGTGGATGACATCATCCGCAACGGGGTGTTCCGCGGAGACAGGACGGGCACGGGCACCTTCACCAAATTTGGCTGCCAGATGCGCTTCAACCTGCGGCACACCTTCCCGCTGCTCACCACCAAACGCACCTTCTGGAGAGGTGCCCTCTTGCCTCCCTCGTCCACGCCTGTCAATCATACCATTGTGAACGCCATAAAGAGTATCGCTGCGGCCAAAGATATTTTGTCTGGTTGTATTCATTTAGAGTACCATCAATATGGCCTGGTAGAGGGTAAAAACTTAGTAAGATCCAGGCATAATCTGTGGTGTTGGTGGCAGGCGTGGTGGAGGAGCTGCTCTGGTTCATCAGCGGCAGCACGAATGCCAACGTGCTCAAGGCAAAAGGCGTGGGCATCTGGGATGGCAATGGCTCCAGGGAGTACCTGGACAGCATCGGCCTCAACCACAGGTGCCGCTTCTTGCCCTTTTCGGGCAGAGGTCTTGCAAGACTGCAGCCACTCTGAAGACCCAGCGTTGTGACAGCATGCCAGTGATGCTCCTGATTCTGATCTCTTTTCATTTGCTCATCCTCCCGGTCTGTCTATGCATCCCTGCTTGAGAACCCAGTTTTACAGCGTCATGTGAGGCTGGAGGGCGGTGGGGGGATTGTGATGTATCTCTTGAGTCGCACGCGAAGGCTGGCAGACGGACCCCCCGGTGTGGCGTGCTGGCGTGCAGAGAGGAGGGGGATCTGGGTCCGGTGTACGGCTTCCAATGGCGTCACTTTGGCGCAGAGTACACCGACATGCACGCGGACTACACCGGCAAGGGCGTGGACCAGCTGGTAGCACTGATTGCAGGGATCAAGGCCAAGCCATACGACCGGCGCCACGTGCTGACCGCCTGGAACCCGGCCGCGCTCCCAGACATGGCCCTGCCCCCCTGCCACCTCTTCTGCCAGGCACAGCAGACCACCCCCGACACATGCGTATTAACTCATGTGGATTTTTCAATTCAACCTTGAAAAATTGTTTTGGAACACATGTATTTTCTCACACCCCTCATCTTGCCCCTCATGTTGCCCTACGTGTCTTGGGCGATTGCTGAGCTGAAGGTGTAAGCTTGGCAATGCTGAGAGTTGGGTGGCAGGTGTCAGGATGCGCTGATTCAGTGGCTGATGTGGGTTGGCAATGTGATGCCGTGCAGTTCTTTGTGGCGGAGGGCGAGCTGAGCTGCCAGATGTACCAGCGCTCCTGCGACCTGGGCCTCGGCGTCCCCTTCAACATCGCCTCCTACGCCCTCCTCACCCGCATCATTGCCCAGGCACGCTGCTGCACCCTCTCCTTGAACAGGCCCAACTGTGCTGGCGTGCTACAAATGGAAAGTTTTCCGCTGACATTCAATGCTGCATCCGCTACGAAGGCCAATGCCAAATGCACAGTTCAGGGGGGTCTGTGCGCTGCAGTTCAGTTGGGTTTGGCGGGTGTAGCCAAGCTTGAACTGCCTTGCGCCAACCTGGGATATCAGGTGGATGATGCAGAGTGCAAAGATGTCTTTTATAACGGGCAAATGTGGAGTGCAGGTGTGCGGGCTGCAGCCTGGGGAGCTGGTGCATGTGCTGGGTGATGCGCACGTGTATGCCAACCATGTGGACCCGCTCAAGGAGCAGCTCAAAAATGCTCCCAGGGCCTTTCCGGTGGGTTCCTGATATTGGCGCAGATGGGTCAATTTTTAATGTCTGACATGATTGCAATTTTCTTGACGATCAGATGCGTGCCATCAGTGACCCATTGATTGTGCTGTGCAGGTGCTCAAAGTCAACCCTGCCAAATCAGACATTGACAATTTCGTTTATGAAGACTTTGAGCTACTGCACTACGAGCCCCACAAGAAGATCGCCATGAAGATGGCTGTCTGATGTATAAAGGCAGCCCTCTTTCAAATTTTATGTGCTAATACTGGGTGCATTGAAAGGACTGCGCTTTGTTGCTGACCCTGCAAATGCGTCAAGCAGGGTCCAGCATGAACTTAAACGGTGTAATAGGATCTGAGCAAGAAAATTTGAGTATGCACTTTTTGATGATCAGTAGATGAGCACACTTGTTTTCATTATTAATTTTAATAATAAACGCTTTTCCTGCCAAGAGGCAAGGTGCGTCCTGCAGACAAGCTGCAAATGAAGGCTGCCATAATCCTACCCCTTGTTGGACTTGCCAGATCCAAGCAAGACCCAATCAACCATGGGCACGGTGCTCAGTATTTATATCGCACCCCGCCAGCGGGGGCACTTGTTTTTAAGACTGACTAGAACGTAAAGAGAGATATTACAGTATCGGCTAGCTTGGCAGTATTGGCCAAGCTTGGTACGCCCTCACTGTAGAGCTACATTCCTGCGCGGCAAATGAGGACTGCAGGGAAACCAGTACAATGACCCAGAAGTACTGATCAATACACAAGGCACCTCTCTGCTGTAGGTCCCATGGACACTCCCTCATGATCACATCTTACTATTGGACTTGTGTTGTGTGACAGTTCAGAGCACCTCCTATCTCAGCACCTGCATGTGTCAGGCGCCCTCATCCTGCATTGTAGTCAATGAGACTGTCCTGACCAGTGATGCCTCCAGCCACCTCCAAATCCTCCTTGTCAATATCATCCTCCCCCACCCACTCCTCACTGTCATCCTCAGCTGTGAATCCCGCCACCCCAGCAATCCCCTGTCCCTCCTCTGACTGCTGCGGGTGCACACTCACATCACGTGTCAACTCAACACTCGGTACTCCAACACATGCGTTTGCACTGCCACAATGTCATGCCAACGAGACCGCGCCACATGACTTACGCATCGCATCCTGAGTGCGCATGTCCAGGCAGGTCTGACAGAGCAAGGCAGGCGGTGGCACAGTTCAGCTTCAGTTCAACAGAACGAGGCATTACAGATATACGAGTACTAAAAAAAGGGATAAAAACCTGCTCAATTTCAACAGCATGTTCGCAAGTGTTTCACCGATGAATTGCACAAACAAGTGCTGCCCCTAGTACACCAGCAACACCAATCTTCAGATGGTGTCTACTGATCAAAGCTCACCTGCTCCATCTGCTGGCCGCCGCCGTGGAGTTTGTCAAAGGCTTCGTTGGCGCCAGCAAGGACCATGTCCTGGACAGTCGCTGGCTGCTGCAGGTCCAGCGGATTGCCTGCCACGCCCGGCACCGCGCGGTGGATGCCGGCCGTCAGGCCGAACCACGCCGAGTCCGCCGCGTCTGCGTCCCCTGGCACCGCCGCAGCGAGGGGCCCCGCCGCCGGGCCGCTCGCTGACGGGGCCAACGTTCCAAACCAGGCCGCCAGAGCTTCAGGGGCCATGGCCGGCACCTGCCGCACACAACTCGCACATGAGTCGCCATAGTTGCCTGCCGCAAGTTGGCGACCTTCTCAAGCAATCAGAGGCTAAGTGAAGGTTGGTGATGAGCGAGCTGGCAAAGACAATTTCAGACTTTGGCAGACTTCAGACACAGCTCATGATTTGATGTGGTATGCTGTGGTCAGGTGAGTGGCGGTGGAATTTATAGCTCTTGACGGTGCAATTGCACGTGCAAAATTTTAGACGCTGAATACTCCTGAACCAATGAACAAGCAGGTTGAGCCTAGGTGCGCACATTGCTTGGCGGCAGCGCTGCGCCGGTCGTGGGGGAAGCGGCCAGCAAGGGAGCTGGCGCGAGCTCGTGCGGAGCCAGCGCATGCGCAGGGTGCTGCCCCGGGTGCGCGTGGTTCTTTGGGTGCTGCTTGTGCATGTGCTTGTGGTGCCCCACCTCTGCAGCGCCGACCTCCCCAGCAGCCCCAGGCGCAGACAGCAGCGAATCTGCAGAAGCACGTCACTCCTCAAGCCCACAGTGACATCGTATCGGCCACACATGCAAGTGCAGGCCGGCAGACACTGCTAGGAGCATGTCACATGACACTCAAGACTGGTGCACGCGACCTCGACACAGGGAGGATTGCCCAGACCTGGCTCCGGTGAATTCAAGAGGCTGTGATCCGCTGCTGCCGCCACCTTCTCTTCCACGATGGGATGCTGCATCGATTTTGTTTTCTGTTTCTCATTTGCTGCTTCCCCCAAATCGCTCCCGACCGGTGAGCCTGCCACCAAGGGCTCTGTCGCTGCCCCATTCCCTGCATTACCAGCTGTCATGCGGTCAGTCATTGCACAAACAAAGGGCCTGCAGGACTTCACGGACATAATTTGTAAAAACTTGCAGGATCAGTGCAGAAGGTTGAAGATTTACCTTGCGGAAATCCTGCAGCGCCGGTGTGATGTATTTTGCTGCTCGGATGTGAGAATGCCACAAAGAGGGCGATGACGATGGCTACAACTATGAAGACCGCCACACCAATGCGCCACTTTGTCCACTGAAATCCCTGTCCATCCGTGACCCAGCTGTGCCCGCTTGGTACTGGCACTGATGTACCCGCAATGGAAGGTGGTGAGGGCTGCTCCTTGGACAATTTTACGATGCCAGGGCTGCCCTTACTGTTCTTCTTCCCAGGTGATGTCTGCGTGAACAAGTAGCACGTTCAGGGGACCCCCTCGAATAGGAGGCGTACCAGTAAAGTCTTCACAGTTGGCTTGATGATGACCACAGAACACTTAAACAGTCTAACATAGTATTGCCCCTCGGACAGCCCCTCGGACATAGTAAGGTGGAGATGCATGTTGCACTCATGCTGCATAGTAATTGTCCCCAATCACTGGCAGTAAAATGCTTCTGGGTCGCTGTGATGGCGATGTTCTCCACCATCAACCACAAGCAACCTAGGGACCCAGATGACATATAGCCACAGACACCATCAAGGAAGTATGTTATTACGAAATGTGTCACACAAAAGATAATCATGAAGGCACCTTAATGCGAAGAGAAGAGGACAGAAGGCGCTGCTTCTCCGTTGGAGAAGGGAGTTGGTTCTCTTCGTCAACCTTTTGAAGTTGATCTTCGATGAGCTTGGAAAGCTCGCTTGCCATCTGCGCGAGGTTTTATATAGGCACCAATGCTTGATTCTAAAAACTTAGATACAAGGTCTTCCTTCGGAATCGCTAAGTGAAGGAGCCCGTCCCTGATTGCACTTACGATGCCAAAACTGTCGGCAGATCTTGTCTTTGCCTCTCCAACGATTTGCTGGCGGGTCCCAACAGGCGCAACCAACACAGATCAATGTTTCTTGCGCCGAGAAAGCGCGCATCTCTGATCTGGGCCAGGGTTAGTCATGCTAGGGTTGTCTAAACCCCTCTTGCCACAAGCCCTGCATTCATTTTTTTTCCAGAAAAATTTCAACCATAGACAAGCATGCTGTAACAGGTACTTTACTCGTGACGACTGCCAGATCAGAGACGGCACCACGGTCAGCGCGCCTAGCCGGCCGGCCGCGGCACCAACCTGAGGTACGTACCAACCGGCTGCAGCGCAGTCAATAGTTTAAGCGCTTAAAACTTTCTTAGTCTTGAAGACCTCACGTCGAACTCGGAATTCCTGAAACTTTGCTAGGACCGGCCGACCGAAATTTCGACTGGGCGCTAGCGCTGCGCCAATGCCCCCAGTGCCGGGCATGCATGCGCATGAATCAATGGCTCGCATGCACACGGCATGCCGCGGCCTACTAATAGTATTAATCGTTATTATGATAATATGGCCCCGGCTGGCGGGGGGCGGTACAAATACTGAGCACTGTGCCCACGGTTGATTGGGTCTTGCTTGGATGTGGCGAGTCCAACACGGGGTAGGATTGTGGCAGCCTTTAATTGCAGCTTGTCTGCAGGACGCACCTTGCCTCTTGGCAGGACAAGCGTGTAATAATAATAATAATAATGATAATATTATGATGACCTGTAACCCTAAACCCATAAAAATTAGATTTTCACTCTATTGTATACGTATACAAGCGCTTGCCACCAGTTCGAACTGAATTCACTGGATTGGCACATAGCACATGTGGCACCGTGTGACACATCATGTACATATGCATGATCATGAGTGTAGGAAGACTCCTGGAGGTCCTTACTTGCGGTAGTTGAAATGTCAGCTATAGATTTACAATGCAGGAATACAATTGCAAAGTGAAAGCTACTAGCTCACTGCTGTACATCTTGCCTTCTTAATGCATTTAATGTATGATAGCATGGTTACAATGCACAATCGATTATATCATGATGGCCAAGAAACCTTGAACCAGACTCTAGTTCTGGAGGCCGCCTATTAGGCCACTACTGCTCGTAGCGGCTGCCGAGACAGAAGTGCCTAGCACACATCCAATATAAAAAAGCTACTTGATGATGGTACATATAATGTCACCACTAGCTAATTCAAAAATAGCGGCTCCCTCGCGGAGAAAGTCACTGGTTCACACATGTGATCAGCTCATATGACCGCAGCCGCTCCGTATCAAAGAGATGAGGCAGCAAGTATCTCTGCCCAGGAACCTTCAAATGGCACTGAAGGATGCGTACAAAGGGACACAATGCTGCACGCAAAAAGTATAAAGCAGAAAGCAGGGATGTGTAGGCACAGTCATTGGCCTGACCAATTAGCATCAATGTGAGAGGTTTGATGCAAAGGTCACAAGCCTGTCCAGAGCCTCTGAGAATGCCATCCAATCTATGGGGGTGGCTGACTATCCGCTGCTGCAGACCTGTACATAGTAATGGCTACTGGGGGCAAGAGGCCATTAACAATACCTGCGCATCCAGCAACATTGTTAATACTGTGTCTCAAGGTATGTGTCCGTGCAGTATCTCAGCAAATTGATCGAAGCTCTGTACTACACGACAGAAGTGCGCACCATTCACAGTGGTAAACAGCGGATACTCTGGTTCCCATCCCCTTATCTGCAGGATGGATTGGACTTCATCTGATGTCAGCACACCCTGGAGCTTCTGGCCTGCCAGAAGCTCTGCCTGCACAACAGCCGCAGCGGTCATCAGGGATAAATTCAGTCAGTCTGATATATTAAACACCAAATAGCAGATCTTGTACCAGCCAGCCTGACATGACATCCATGAGACGCAGCTGTAAAAGGCAGAAACTCACCTCCAGGGTGTCAAAGGACTTGGGAGAGCCGCTCTGGTATGCACGCACATACGCCTCAGCGACCAGCCTGTTCCTGCCCCCTGCAGTTGAGCAATTTCAGTAGTTTATTACCCCACTCCGCGCTTCTGCAGCCTCATCAAAAACAGAGCTATCACTGCAGAGAGTAGCCAACTTCCTGTGAAGGCAGTGCAGAGCCTGAGCCCACCATAGCACGTGGCGATGAGATCGGCAACGCCGCAGCTCTCAAAGAATGTGTCATCGCGCACTGTGGGATAGATCCTCTCAGCTAGTGACCGCATCTCATTCAGCCCAGCCCGCATGATTGCCGCCTGTGACGCACAACCCACAGAATCTTTGTGTGGGACATTTCTGTCTGATACAACACGTCCTTGGAGGCTGGCGCATGCAGTATTCAACACAGGAAAAGAGGCAACACACTTGCAGCACAAGTGAGCACTATAGGTCACACCTTGGTGTTTGGGCCTTTACCGAGGCCGTCCACAAAACCAGCAGCAAGAGCCACAATGTTCTTCAAGGTTCCAGCCATCTCAGCGCCAGCAATGTCCGGCACCAGCTGCACGTAGAAGTAGGGCGCCTCAAACAGGCGCTTGAAGAGCTCGCCGTTGGAGGGCACTGCGCACCCAATCGTGGCCTCTGAAAGCTCCTCATTGCCAATGTCCTGCGCACACACACCTGCCTCATTCGTAGCCCCAAAATGACATCAAGCACATCTTCTGTTATTGTTATTGTTATTGTTATTGTTATTGTTATTGTTATTGTTATTGTTATT
>JADEYI010000204.1_pt1 | contig 107083 bp, 93 predicted proteins | sample 8542331 | NCBI WGS metagenome assembly JADEYI01 (sample SAMN16510988, study PRJNA670497) | mine drainage metagenome | isolation source: biofilm near Copperflume 1 | place: Germany: Marsberg coppermine Kilianstollen | collected 2018-02
CATGCAGCCCGTCCAGCCAACTGCTTTCCTGCGGCGCCGCCAGCGCCGTCGCCGCACTCGCGCCCGATACATCCAGGCCGTTAGTGGGCTGTGCCGAGAGGTCCGCGCCGAATGCGCGCGAGCCCAACGTTAATGTGAATGATAGAGCGAGCAGTGTCAGCGGTACGGCTCTCCCCATGCGCCGTAACACCCCAGCAACCGACGAGCTTGTCCCCATAAGTCTCCTCCTTAGAGCAACATCAACCCGCGCCATCCCCCGACGACGCGGCGACTAAACTCAAGCGAATAAGGCCTCGCCCTGGTATCGAACCCCCGGGTTACCAGTCGAGCCCCGCGTCAAATCACCCAGATCTGACGCCCTCCCCGCCTCATGTTTCGAGGCGAGGGGTACTACGCGGACAGGAAACTACGGTTTGGGTTCTATAAAAACCGGCGAATGATTTCAATAGCCTGAAGCAGATAAATGAAAATAAATTTCACACAGCTAAGAAGTCCCTGCGCAAGCCAGGGCGACAGCCTGAACGGAGCCGATGAAGTGAAGCATCACGAGATCCTTCGCTGCGCCCAGCATCAAGCAGTGGACATTGCTCACCGGTTCCCTGATGCGCGCGGGCCTCACAACCATGGATGAGTTGAACTTGAATGGCGGCTGAAGGGAAAAACTGGCCGCGCGGCACGCCCCGCCACCCGCCCGCGTCCGGAACCTACATTTTGTAGACGACTTAAAGTATGAAACTGATACAAAACGGATTTGCGTGGAAGCGCATCGCGGCGCCGATCGATGCGCCCCCACGCGGACGGGCGGTTCAGAACATCATTCGCCTTTCCAGTTGGGCTTGCGCTTTTCGGCAAAGGCGCGCGGTCCTTCGATCAGGTCCTTGGATTGAAAGAGCCGCTTGGTCGCGGAGAAGTTGGTTTTGATCGCGTCCTGCAACGGCATATGCAGGCCCGCGTAGGCCGCCTCCTTGCTCGCCTGCACCGAGAGCGGCGAGCATTCCATGATCTCCGCGGCCCATTTTTCGGCGGTGGCGATGAGGTCCTGGAGCGGCACGACTTCGTTGACCAGGCCCCATCGATGGGCCTCGGCGGCGTATATATGCCGCCCGGTCAGCATCATGCCCATCGCGATCTTGAGCGGAATATGGCGCGGCATCCGATGTACTCCGCCGGCCCCCGCCATCAGGCCGACGCGCGGCTCGGGCAGACCGAAGCGGGCGTGGTCGGCCGCAATAATGATGTCGCAGGCGAGCGCGATTTCGCATCCGCCGCCCAGCGCGAAGCCGTTGACCGCCGCGATGATCGGCTTGTTGATATCGAAGCGCGCGGTGATTCCGGCAAAGCCGCCGCGGCTGCGCGGAAAGGGCTCGCCGGCGTGTGCGGCGGTCCATTTGAGGTCGTTGCCGGCCGAAAAGGCCTTGTCCCCGGCCCCGGTGACAATCGCGACCCACAGAGCCTTGTCGGCGACGAAATCATCCCACACGTCGTCCATTTCGGTATGGCAGGGGGGATGCATCGCGTTCATCACCTCGGGACGGTTGAAGGTAACGTAGGCAAGGTGATCCTTTTTCTCGTACTTGATGTACTTCAGATCCATCGAATGCCGCTCCTCTGATCGCCGCTCTCGTGGCCGGCGCCGCAAAACGTTGTAGGCTACCCCGCGAGGCCCGCTCCGCTTCCATCCGCCGGGCGAAGGGCATGGAAAAGCGACCCGAATCGAGGCCATATTACCGTCGAAGGCTTCGCACAATCGGGCGGTTTTCTCAACTGTCGAGCGCGCACGGGAGTTAGTGAACCTCTGCACAAGGCTCCGCTGTCACCCTGAGCGAAGCGCATGGGTCCTCGGATCCGGGATTCTTCGCTGCGCTCAGAATGACAACCTAATTTGTGCAGAGGTTCCTTAGCGGGCCGGCTCCTCGTCGAGCAGCTCGAAGAAGGCGTCGATACTCTGCATCAACTGGCGGCGAATCTGGGCCCGCGTGCCTTCGATCAGATGCATCGCGACGCGCCCGGCGGAACCGTCGGCGAGCCGCACCTGGGCGTCGTCGATCGCGGCAACCTCGAGCGGCCCGAACAGTCGCATCCCGTAGATGAGCGCGCTGCGCTGTGCGGCGCCCTTGACCAGTTTGAGTTTACGCGCCATCCGCGAGGCCTCCTCAACTCCGGCCGTGGCCGAAGCCGGCGTTATAGCACAGAGCTTAACTGGTACCGACCGCCGCCAGGCGGGCGGAGTGGCGCGCGAGCGTGGGCCGGCGGGCGTGCGCTAACGTCGCACCGATTGACAGCTTGGCACGCGCCACAGACAATCCGTCGGATGCGGGAACGGTTCGGCAGGCAAGGATTTGCGGCGATGCGCGCAATTATCGGGTTCGCGGGCGCGATGTGGTTCGTGGGTGCGATCGGATTGGCCGGTGCGACCACGCTGGGCGGATGCGGACTCGTCTACCAGGCGGGCTCGCGGGTCAAAACCGATCGGATGATAGATAATCTCAAGGCGGGTGAGACGACCAACCAGGTCCACGATAAATGGGGCGAGCCGGATCTGCGCAAAAACCTAGGCAGCAACTCGGAAATGTGGAGCTATGCGCGGCGCGCCAACAGCAACGATATTACTGCTACGTTGCTCTATACCTCGACTAAAGCCGGTGACAAGGGCAAATTCCTCGACCTGACTTTTCTCGGTGGAAAGCTGGTAGGATGGACCGAGGCGACCCATACGATGCCGGCTAAACAGGGTTCGGGCTTCAGCTACGGATTCGGTCCGGGCGGCGCCGTGGCACCGATTAGTCACTATTAGGCGGTGACCGGAGCGATACGGGCCCAACGACTTCTTGCAACTGCTGCGTCTCATCGTATCTAATTATAATTACCATTGCGGAGATGCGTGCGGATGCGGCGGGTGCGGCTAATAAATCTCATGACAGCGGATCAAAGCGGCGCGCATACGGCCTCGTGACGGTATTTTAATGGCAACCGCGCGCAAGAGTTTTGAGGCGATCCTGCTCGACCGCTCATGGGTCTCGGCGCAGGATCTCGAAAAGGCGCGCCAGCGCAAGAAACCGGGCCAGGAGATTGCCGACGTGCTGGTCGATATGGGCGCGCTCGAGCCCCAGCGCCTGGCGCGCGCACTGGCGCAGGAATATGGTTTCGCCTTTCAAGCGCATATCGATCTGGCGACGCTCGAGAACGAGCTGGTGGCCAAAGTCCCCATAAATTACGCCAAGAAGAATCGGCTGCTGCCGCTCGCTTCCGACGGGGCGACGGTCGTCGTGGCGATCGCCGATCCGGCCAACTACGAGCCGCTTGACGACCTGCACGTGCTGTTCGGCCGCGCGATTCAGCCGGTGGTGGCGCCGGCCGAGGTGATCAACGAGGCGATCAACCGCGCATACGATCAGGCGGTGACGACCACCGCCCATGACCTGATGATCGACCTCGAGGAGGAGCAGCTCGACCTGGTGGCCAACGAACTGGCGTCAGAGCCGCGTGACCTGCTCGAGGCCGACGACGCCGCGCCGATTATCAAGCTGGTCAACGGGCTGCTCTCGCAAGCGGTCAAGGACCGCGCGAGCGATATCCATATCGAAGTCTTCGATCGCGACCTGGTGGTGCGCTTCCGGGTCGACGGGATGCTCTACGATCTGCTGACGCCGCCCAAGCGCTTTCACGCCGCGATCGCCTCGCGCATCAAGGTCATGTCGGGCCTCAATATCGCCGAGAAGCGCCTGCCGCAGGACGGACGCATCCGGGTGCGGATCGCCGGCCGCGACATCGATATCCGCGTCTCGACCATCCCGACCGCGTTCGGCGAACGGATCGTGCTGCGGCTGCTCGATCGCGCGCAGGCGCTGGTCGATGTCAACCTCGATCGGCTGGGCTTTTCCGGCGACAACCTGGAGAAGATCGATCGGCTGATTCGCCAGAGCCATGGGATCATCCTGGCCACCGGACCGACCGGATCGGGCAAGACCACTACGCTCTACGCGGCGCTCAGCCGGATCAATTCGCCCGAGAAGAACATCATCACGATTGAGGATCCGATCGAGTATCAGCTCCACGGCGTCGGCCAGATGCAGGTCAGCCCGAAGATCGAGCTGACTTTCGCCAACGGGCTGCGATCGATCCTGCGCCAGGATCCCGACGTCATCATGGTCGGCGAGATCCGCGACAGCGAGACCGCCGAAATCGCGATCCAGGCGGCGCTCACCGGCCATCTGGTGTTCTCGACGCTGCATACCAACGACTCGTTCGGCGCGCTGACCCGGCTCATCGACATGGGGATCGAGCCCTTCCTGGTCTCGTCGTCGGTGCTCGCGGTGCTGGCCCAGCGCCTGGTGCGCGTGGTCTGCCCCGATTGCCGCCAGTCCTATCAGCCGACCGAGCCGGAGCTGGTGCGAATCGGGCTGGGCGGGATGCGCCTGGCGAGTCCGATCTACCGGCCCACCGGATGCAAGTCGTGCCGCAACACCGGCTATCGCGGACGGACCGCGATCACGGAATTGATGGTGATGGATGACGAAATCCGCGGGCTCGTGATGCAGAAGGCCGACGGCTCGATGATTCGCCGCGCATGCGCCGCCAAGGGCATGAAGATCCTGCGCCAGGACGGCGCCGAACGAGTGCTCGCGGGCCAGACCACGATCGAAGAGCTGCTGCGCGTCACCCAGGAAGACTTCGCCTAGCGTCGGGGACTCCGGCGCCCGCCCTCGGTCATCGCAATGCCGGTATTTGCCTATCGTGGATTAGCCGCCAACGGCCGCTCGGTGGCCGGGTCGATCGACGCCGACAACGCGCGCAACGCGCGCGGCAAACTGCGCGAACTGGGCATCTTTCCGACCGATCTCGGCGAGGAGGCGGCGGAAATCCGCAAGCGTTCGCTCAACGACCTGATGCCGACGCTCGGGCGCCGGATTCCGGCCACCGAACTCGCCCTGCTGACCCGCCAATTGGGCACCCTGCTCGGCGCGGGCGTGCAACTGACCGAGGCCCTGGCCGTGCTCGGCGACCAGGCGGCGCGGCCGGCGGTCAAGAAAATCTTCTCGCAGGTGCGCGAGGCGGTGCGCGAGGGATCGTCACTGGCCGACGCGCTCGCCGGCCATCCGGAGATCTTCTCCGACCTCTACGTCGGCATGGTGCGCGCGGGCGAGACCGCCGGGGCGCTCGAGGCGGTGCTCGATCGGCTGGCCGAATTCAGCGAGCGCCAGGCCGAGTTCGTCGCCAAGGTGCGCGGCGCGCTGACCTATCCATTGATCATGATGTGCCTGGCTGCCGGGATCATGGGCTTCCTGGTGGTCTATGTGGTGCCGCAGATCTCGACGATTTTCGAGCAGCAGCACGCGGCGCTGCCGACCATGACGCGGCTGCTGATCGCGGTCTCGAATTTCCTCATCAACTACTGGATCGAGCTGGTGCTCCTGGTGGTCGCGATAATCGCGGGAATCGTCGCCGGGCTCTCGAGCGCGCGCGGCCGGCGCCTGTACGACAAATGGCTGCTGCGGGTGCCCTATATCGGTCCGACCGTCGTGCGGATTATCTGCGCGCGCTTCGCCCGCACGCTCGCGACCTTGCTGATCAGCGGCGTGCAATTGCTGCCCGCGCTGACCGCGGTGCGCCGCGTCGTCACCAACGGCCTGCTGGCCGACGCGGTCGACGAGAGCCGCGAGAGTATCCGCGAGGGCCACGGCATGGGCCAGACGCTGGCCCGCGCCGGGGTCTTTCCGCCGCTGCTGATCGAAATGATCAAGGTGGGCGAACGTTCCGGGGAACTCGAGCGGATGCTCGAGCGGGTCGCCGACAACTACGAGGGCGAGGTCGAAACCTCGCTGCGCCAGATGACCACGATCATCGAGCCCGTGATGACGATCATGATGGGCGCTGTTATTCTGTTCATGATGCTGGCGGTGCTGCTGCCGATCATGCAGCTCAACCAGCTTGTCCAGTGAATCGATTGGCGCCACGTGAATGGACTGGCGCCACGGCCGTCAAATCATACGTCGGACGGGCGGCCGCGGGACGAACAGCGGGACGAACACCAATAAACGAACGTCACCAAGAGAAAAGCATCGGATGAGAAAGCGAGAGGGATGTGCGCGATGACGAAAACGATGCGCGAGCGGCTCGGCGAGAGCGAGCGGGGTTTTACCCTCATCGAACTGATGGTGGTCATCCTGATCATCGGTCTGCTCGCGACGATCGTGGTGCAGAATCTGCGCGGCGCGACCGACAAGGCCAAGCGCATCAAGGCCGAGGCCGATATCTCGGCGCTCAAGACCGCGCTCGATCGCTACTATCTCGACAACGGCTCGTATCCGACCAGCGACCAGGGGCTGCCGGCGCTGGTCAGCGCGCCCACCAACGGCAAAGTTCCTGCCGACTATCCCGACGGCGGCTATATCGAGAAGGTGCCCAACGACCCGTGGAACACGCCCTACTTCTATCAGAGCGACGGCAATAGCTACGTGCTCAAGTCGTACGGCGCCGACGGCGTGGAGGGCGGTACCGGCAAAAACGCCGATATCGACGGCAGCAGCAGTTCGTGAGGCCGCGGCGGGCGCGGGCGCCTCGCGGCGGGCACGCAATCGAGTGAATTAACCGTGTCAGCGCCCGTCGAATCTCTTATGCGCGCGGCCGATTATCGCAATTCGGGCGCTCGGCGGCGCCCGGCGCCGGGTATCCGTGCGGCCTTCACGCTGCTTGAACTGGCCGTCGTCATCTTCATCATGGGGCTGGTGATGACGCTGGTCATGCCCTACTTCGGCAGCGTACAGACCTCGCAGATGCGCAGCGAGGCGCGCCGCCTGGCGAGCCGTGCGAACTATCTCTACGAAGAGGCCGGCGCGCAGAAGGTGATGCTGCGGCTGAGCTTCGATCTCACCAGGAACGTCTATTACGTCATGCGGCTCGACCCGTTTGCGGTGCAGCCCTCCTTTCAGCCCGAGAGCGGGCCGGCCGGCGTCCGGGTCTACCTGAGCGATGGTGTGCGGCTGCGCGACGTATGGGTCGAAGGGGTGGGCGTGGTGCGGCGCGGAGTCGTGAGCACGCAGTTTTATCCGAGCGGATCGGTCGATGCCACGGTGATCCATCTGGTCGATACCCAGGGCGAAGTCTTTACGCTCGCGATCGATCCGTTCAGCGGCCACGTCTCGATCCTCAACGGCGACCAGCAGCCGGGCAATCGGCGCATGGCGCTCAATTGAAAGCCGCACGGCCGCTGCGCGCCGCGTTCACGCTGCTCGAAGTGATGATCGCGCTCGCTTTTATCGGTATCGCGATGGTCGCCCTGCTCGGCCTTCATCAGAACAACCTGCAGGCCGTGATTCGCGCGCAGGACCTGACCAAAGCCTCGCTGCTCGCGCAGACCATCATGAGCCAGGCCGAAATTGAGCGCTTCCCCCTCGTTGGGACCAGCCACGGTGATTTTTCCGGGCTTTTTCCGAATGAGTTTCCCAATTTTCGCTGGCAGCGCGTGGTCGAGGATACGCCCGCCTTTCCCGACGTGCGCCAGGTGCAGGTGCGCGTGTTTTACGGCCCCAATGGCGATCAGGTCTTCGACTTGGTCGAGTTTCTGCATAATCCCAATCCGCCGCCGCTGCCCGGCGATGCCGGCGGCGGCGATGCGGGCACCACCGACGAGCCGCCGCCATGATCTCGCCGCGTGCGATATATACGCCGCGTACGAGGAATGACGCGCGGGCCATGACGGCGCGGCGCGCACGATGCCACGGCGCGCGCGGCTGCGCGTCGGTCAAGCGCGGCTTCACGCTGATCGATCGCGGCTTCACGCTGATCGAAATGATGATCGCGATCGTCGTGCTGGGCTTTATCCTGGTGATGCTCGCCGAGTCATTCCATGCGGTCGCCGGCAGCAAAGTCCACGCCGAGAACCGTCTCGCGGTCGATCAGGCCGGCCGCACAATCCTGATGCAGATGAGCGACGAATTGCGCGGCGCCGTGCAGACGCCGTTCATCGCCAGCCGCGTCATCCTGATTGGCGAGGCGCGTATGGCGGGCGGCCACGCGATGGACTCGGTCACGGTCTCGACGCTCGACCCAGGCCATCGCCGCACCCTCGAAGGTTTCGGTCCCGAAGACACGATTGCCTATTTCACCGCGCCCAACCGCGACCATCCGGGATGGAACCTGCTCGAACGCACACAGATGAGCAGCCTGCTGACCAACCCGCCAAGCGTCAACAACAGCAATACGGTGATCCTCGCCAACGATCTGCTCGCGCTCCATATCCGTTATTCCGACGGCCAGACATTCAGCGAGAGCTGGGATTCGTCGAGCCTGCCGCCCGGTCAGGCGCTGCCGATGCAGGTGACGATCGAACTCGAGCTGGCGGCGGCCGGCGGCGCGCCGCTCAGCCTGGCGACGGCGGTGTCGCTGCCGATGGCGTTTGCCCAATGGTAGCCCGCCGGCGCGCGATCGCCGGGCGTATCGCAGGCTACGCGCGGACGCGAATAGGCCGCTCCGAGCGCGGGGTCGCGATGCTCGCGGCGCTGCTCACGATTTCGCTGATGACCATCCTGGTGGTCGACTTCACGACCTCGTCGGCACTCGGCTATCGATCCGCGGCCAACCAGGCCGACGAGCTCCGCGCACTCTACTTGGCGCGGTCGGGCATCGCGGCCGGCATGGCGCTGCTCGAGCGCGACGCGATCGCCGACGCGCTCAACAACGCGCCCGGCCATCAGCCGTACGACGCGCTCACCGATGTCTGGGCCGTGCCGCTTCCACCAGTGCCGGTCGGCGGCGGCATGGTCTCGCTCGTGATCGTGGACGAAAGCCGCAAGCTCAGTATCAACCGCATCTACAACCTGCGCACCGGGCAGGTCGACACCAACTATGTGCAGGTTATCGCGCGGCTGCTCGAAAGTATCGGCGTCACGACCGACCTGATTCCGGTGCTGGTCGACTGGCTCGACCCCGACAGCATCGAGTCGCCGGGCGGCGCCGAAGCCGATTACTATCTGCAATTGATGCCGCCCTACGAGCCGCGCAACGCGCCGATGCCGACGATCGGCGACCTGCGCGCGTGCAAGGGGGTCGACGACGCGACCTTCGCCGTGCTGAGCCGCTACCTGTCGACGTCGCCCGAGACCCTCGTCAATCCCAATACGGCGCCGCCCGAGGTGCTGGCGGCGCTCTCGCCCGAGCTTTCCAACAGTCCCGGGGTGGTCAAGGAGATTATCGCCGCGCGCATGAGTCAGCCGTTCATGACGGTCAACGATTTCGCCAATGTGCCGGGCGTGGGACAATTTGCGCAAAAGATCATGCCCCTGTTAACCACGCGCAGTTCTTACTTTACGATAATCGGCGAGGGTGACTTCGCTGGCGCGCGTCGGCGTGTTTACGCCAGCGTTCGCCGCAATACGAATGGCTCGGTAATGCTGCTAAGCTGGCACGAGGATTAGGCTCGCGGGCAGCGGCCCGGGGGGACTGGCGGGGAGGAATCGGGTCCAAGCATGGGTCAGAGAATTCTGGCGCTCGAACTGGCGGGCGATCAGGTGCGCGGCGCGATGGCCGAAAGCACCTGGAACACGCTCGAACTGGTCGGCGCGTGGCAGCAGCAGCGTGGCGCCGACGAGCCGGACCTCGCGGCCGCGATCGCGCGGCTGGTCGTCGTCGCGGGGCAGCCCGATTTGGTGGTCTCGGCGCTGCCCGGCGAATACGTCGCCAAGCGCCTGCTCGCCCTGCCCTTTCGCGATCGCCGCCGCCTGCAGCAGGTGGTGCCGTTCGCCCTCGAAGAGCATCTGCCCTTTCCGGTCGACGACGCGGCCGTGGCCTTTGCGCGGGTCGGACGCGACGACGACAAAACCCTGGTGATCGCCGCCTTTGCGCGCAAGCGCGACCTCGTCAGCCATCTCGAAATGCTCGGGCGGGCCGGCCTCGATCCGCACACCGTCACGCTCGGCGCGCTGGCCCTGGCGGGTCTGCTGGCGCGCGCCCGCAACGGACACGCCACCGCCCATCTGGTGCTCGATATCGATCACGCGAGCACCTCGATGGTGCTGATCGACGCGAGCGGCACGCCGCGCGCGATGCGCACGGTCGGCCAGGGCATCAGTGGACATAACGGCAAGCCGCTGGCCCCGCTGGCGGCGGCGGCGATCGTCGGCGCAGTGCGCCAGACGCTGCTCGCCCACGGCTCCGAGGGCGAAGCGCCGGAACTGGTCCTGACCGGTCCGGCGGCCGCCACGCCGGCGCTGCGCGAGCAGATTGGCAATGCGCTCGCGGTGCCGATTCACGACGTCGACGAGTTCGATTGCAGCTCGTTTTTCACCGGCGATCGGTCGGTCTCGCTGCGCTTTGCGGCGTGCCTGGCGATGCTGTTGGGCGAGGCGCCTAACAAACCGCTCGAGCTGCTCAATTTCCGCGCCGGCGAATTTGCCTATCACGGCCGCACCGGCGTGACCGCGCCGCTGCGCCTGTCGGCCGCCCTGGCGGCCACCGCGGTCGGCATGGCGCTGCTCCATTTTATCCTCAGCCTGTCGATTGGCGCCCGGCAATTGCATCTGCTCGACGACCATATCGCGGCGATCGCGGCGCCCGCCCTGGGCAACGCCGATCCGTCGACGGCTAAGGCCGCGTTGAATGAAAAAATCCTCGTGATGCGCAAGCGGCTCAACCTGATGGGCGGTAATCTCGGCCACGGCTCGCCGCTCGACGTGCTGCTCGATCTATCGCGCGCAGTCCCCGCCGGCCTGCCGATGCAGGTCAACGACCTCACGATCGACGACGGCGGCCTCAAGATCGAGGGCACGGCGGATTCGTTCGCGACCGTGGACCAGGTCAAAAAGGCGCTCGAACGCGCGGCCGATCTGGGCGTCATCCAGGTCGATCACGCGGCGGCCGGCGCCGACCCAAGCAAGATCGAATTTCGCTTGAGCGCCTCGCTCAAGGGGGGCGGCTCGGACGCCGACTAGCCGATGGCAGCAAGCTTCAGCGAGATGCGTGCGCGGCTGCGCACGGCGGCCGGCGAGCGTCTGCGCGCGATCGCCGCCACCGCTCCGATACGCAATTTGACTGCGCGCCTGCGCGCGCTCGGCGCCAGCGTCACCGGGCGGATCGGGCCGCGCGTCGGCCCCGCGTATGGCAGGTTCCGCGCCTGGTATGCCAAGCGCGAGCCGCGTGAGCGCCTGCTGCTGCGCGTACTGGCCGGCTTTCTCGCCGCCTTAATCCTCTACAACCTGGTCTACGTGCCGTTCTCCGGCCTGGGCGGCGATATCGCCGACCGCGTCGCCGCCCGCCAGCAGGAGTTGATCGACGTGCGCGCCCAGATGCGCACCTATGAGCGGCTCAAACTCGAACTCGCGGCGACCGAAAGGCGTACCGTGCCGGGCAAGGACTTCTCGCTCTTTTCGATCATCGAGCAGGCGCTGACGCGGACCATCGGCCGCGACCGCATCGGTTCGATCACGCCCTCCGATCGGCCCGTGCCGGGCGGCTTCCAGCAATACACCGTTGATCTCAAACTCACCGCGCTGAGCCTCACGCAGATCGTCGACACACTCTACGGCGTGCAGACGCTGCCGATGCCGGTGACGGTCTCGAATCTGCACATCCGGCAGACCGCGCCGGGCTCGCGCGCCTACGACGTCGACCTGACCTGCATGGCGCTCGCGCGCAATGAATGAGGCGGCGGATTCGACTCCGCAGGCGCGCTGGCTGCGCGGACGCCGCGCGCTAATCGGTTACGCGGTGCTCGGCGCGGTGGTCTTCGTCACCTTTTTGGTGGCCAATTTCCCCTACAGCGACACCGTCACGACCATGCTCGCGCCCTACCAGCTCAAGCTGGTCTGCGACGATCAACGTCTGAGTCCGCCGATCGGCGCGGAGCTGCGCGGCGTGCGCCTTATCTCGACCGCCGGCGGCGACGACGAAGCCGTGCTCGACAGCCCCGCCGTGACCCTCGCGCCGACCCTCGCCTCGCTCTTTCTCGGGCGGCCCGGACTGCACGTGCGCGCCGATCTTTACGGCGGCATGGTCAAGGCGACGATCGGCCAGCGCGCCGGCGTAACCAATTTGAGCTTCACCCTCGACGCGCTCGATCTGGCCGACGGCCGCCCGCTCAGGCGGTTCGGCGCGGTGATCGACGGCCGCCTGTCGGGCATCGGCAGTGCGATCATCGCCGGGCCCAATATCCCCGATAACAGCGGCCGCCTCACGCTCGACGGCCGCGACCTCTCGCTCGCAATTGCCGACGGCTTTCCCGCCGTCCATCTGGGCACCCTCACCGGGCTGGTCCAGCTCGCCGCGGGCGCGCTCAGGCTCGACGGCCTCGAGACCCACGGCGCGGATCTCGATTTGAAGGTCAATGGCACGATTCAGCTCGGCGCTACGCTCGACGACAGCACGATCGATCTGACTTTCTCTTTGGCGCCGACCCAGAGCGGACGCGACCATTTTGGATTTTTTCTCCGCATGCTGCCGCATCCGCCCGGTCCCAATGCTCCGTACACATTGCAAGGCGATCTGCTCGCGCCGTCGCTGAGCTGACGAGCATCGCGCGCGGTAAGCGCACACTTCAGGCCGGCGCGCGCGCGAAGTACTCGGCGATCGCCTCACGGAAGCGGCGGTCGGCCGGCGCGCTCAGATGGTCGGCGCCGTCGAGGCGCAGCACCTGCGCGTCGCTGAAGAACGGCGTCATGCCGTGCGGATCGCCGACCATCCGATCGCGCGTGCCGGCCAGCAGCAGCACCGGCACGGCGACCGGCGCGCGCCCGCTCAAGTCGGGCATCGTCTCCTCGGCGCCCATGCATGCGGCCAGCGCCTTCAAGTCATTGCCGGGGCGCTCGACCCCGCGGCGAAAGCGGCGCGGCAAATCGTTGGTATGATCGGCCGCGTGAGGCGCGTCGGGATCGTCCGCCGCGAGCATCGCGGCAATCCGCTGGCGCTGCCCCGGCACCGACATCGCACCATTGCCGCCGAAGCCGCCGAGCACCGCCGCACGGATCCGCTCCGGATAGCCCAGGATCAACTCGAGGCTGATCCGGCTGCCCATCGAATAGCCGGCCAGCAGCGTCCGGCGAATCCCGAGATGGTCGAGCAGGCCCGCAAGGTCACCGGACATGTTGCCCATCCCGTAGCGCTCGCGTTCGTGCGGCTTGTCGCTGCGCCCGTGGCCGCGATGGTCGGGGGCGATCACGCGGTAGCGCGTGGCCAGGAACTCGATCAGGCCGGTGTCGCCCCAATCGCGGCGCGCGCTGGTGCCGAAGCCATGCACCAGCATCACCGGCGCGCCGGCGCCGTGGTCCTCGTAGTGGATGCGCACGCCGCGCGAATCGAAAATCGGCATCGCGATTACACCTCGCGTGTAACATTACGATCCGCCGCGGCGGCTGGCGACCGCGCCCGGCGCCTTGCGGAGCATTTTTAATCGGGGCACAATCGCGCTGCGTTCGAGACGCGTAATTTTTTTTGCAGCGACGGAGCGATCATGACGCAAGCGGCAGGAAAACTCGGACTGGAGATGTCGATCGCGGCGGGGGCCTTTGCCGTCACGCCGCGGCTTGCGCGCGAGGCCGAAGATCTCGGCTACGCGTCGATCTGGGTCCCCGAGGTTAGCGGACCCGACGCCTTCGTCACACTCGGCGCGATCGCGCAGGCCACCACCCGCGCCGATCTCGCCACCGGCATCGTGCCGATCCAGATCCGTACGCCAGGCGCGATGGCAATGGGCTTTCTGACGCTGGGCGAGCTTTCCGGCGGACGCGCGATCGCCGGACTCGGCGTCTCGAGCCCGATCATCGTCGAGCGCTGGCACGGCGCGGCCTATCGCAAGCCGGTCACCGCGATGCGCGAATGCGTGACGATTCTGCGCCAGCTCTTCACCGAAGGGCGCAGCAAATTCGAGGGCCACGTCTATCGCTGCGACTTCAAACTCGGCATGCAACGCTCGCAGCCGCCGCCGCGCATCTACCTGGCCGCGCTGAATCCGCCGATGCTGCGGCTGGCCGGCGAAGTCGCCGACGGCGTGCTGCTGAACTACTCGCCGCCGGCCGGCGTGGTCGCGAAAATTGCCGAGGTGCGCGCGGGCGCCGAGGCCGCCGGGCGCCAACTCACCGACGTCGATATCGCGATTTACCTGCGCATGTGTATCACCGAGGACGTGCCCGGCGCCGTCGCCGCCTTCAAGCGCGAACTGGCCGGCTACGCGTTCGTCGATCAGTACAATGCGATGTTCGCGCGCTTCGGCCTGGCCGATGAATTCGCCGAAGTGCGCCGCCTGTGGCGCGAGGGCCGCCGCGACGAGGCGCCCAACGCGCTGAGCGACGCGTCGGCTTTCAAGCTCGGGGCCTTCGGCGCAGCGGCCACCGGACGGCAATTCGTCGCCGACTTTCGCGCCGTCGGCGTCAACCATCCGGTGGTCTTTCCGACCGGTTCGGGGCGCAATCCGTTGGCAGATTTCACCACCACTATGGCCGCCCTGGCGGGCGCCTGAACGAATCTCCAAGGCGGCCTGACGAGCGACCGGCATGGTCCGGCGGGCAGCCACTTTGCGCGGCGCAGGGAGCATCGCTATGATTCTTTTGGGGCGGGAAAATCGATCGCACCGGTGTCACCTATGAAGCGACTATCGATGGCCGTCTCCGTCGGCGTTTTCGCCCTGGTCCTGGGTGGCCGTGCCGCATTTGCCCAGCCCGCGATAATTCCGCATCTCGGGCGCGCACCGCATGACGCGAGCGCGACTTTCCGTACGCTCAAGAGCTACTTCGCGGACACCCCGCTGAGCCAGTTCCGGCTGGTCAGCGCCGACCCGGCGACGCGCACGATCGTCGCCAAGCGCAGCGCAATCGATTCGGCGACCTGGACCAAATGGGCTTACTGCAAGATGAGCGCGACCCATCTGATCGACTCGCTCAATGACGCGTCGGCCACCGTCAATGTCAAGATTGATCGCGCCGGGCACCATGCGAGCGAGGTGCGGGTCGGCGTGGATTTCGAAGGCACCTACGGGCTGGGATCGAATGTGGCCACCCAGCAATGCATCTCCAACGGCGTGCTCGAACAGAGCATCCTGGTGACCGCCGGCGTGCCCGCGGCGGCGAATTAACGGCGGCCGCGCGGATGGCTCCGCCAACTGCGCCCGGCGCGCGCATCGCATTGGTCGATCTGAACCGGCTAATCCGCGACAACCGCATCGCCGAGTACCCCTCGCCGAATCTCGCGCTGGGCATGCGCCCGCTGGAATTCGGCCCGGGGACCTCGCGCTGGACATGGACCGATCAGCCGCCGGCGGCGTTGAATCCGTTCGGCCTGCTGCAGGGCGGCTACCTGGCGATGTTCGTCGACGAACTATGCTCGACCGCGATCGCCTCGGTGCTCGAGGAGCGCGAATGGTCGGTCACGGCGGAATGCAAAATATCCTACCTGCGCGCGCTCAAGCCGGGCACAATCGCGGGGACCGCCGAAGTGATCCGGCGCAGCCGATCGCTCGCCTTTCTCGAAGCCGAGTTGCGCGGCGCGGACGGCCGGATCGCGGTTCGAGCCAGTGCGACGTGGGCGATTTCCCAATCGCAATCGGGCTAGTATCCGTCCGGCAAACAACTTCGCGGCGCGGCGCGCGAACCGGATCGCCGGCCGCCGCTAACCGTCGCACGAAAGCGTATTCGTTGAGCAGGCGTGATGATCAGATTTGAAGACCTTGACCTTGAGCGGATGGTGGCCGACGTACTGGCCGGGCGCGAGCTGGATCGACCGGTCGCACGAGCCGTCCTGAATTGCCCCGACGAGCGGCTCGGCGAGTTGCTGGCCGCCACCCTCAAAGTGCGCGAGGTGGCCTTTGGCCGGCGCGTCAAGCTCTGTATCCTGCGCAACGCGCAGAGCGGAATATGCGCCGAGGATTGTCATTACTGTTCGCAGTCGCGCATCTCGGCCGCGGAGATTCCGGTGTACCGCTTGCAGAGCGTCGACGCACTGGTCGAGGGTGCGCGGCAGGCGGTGGCCAGCGGCGCGCGGCGCTACTGCATGGTGTGCAGCATGCGCGGTCCGGCGGCGCGCGACATCGAGCATCTGAGCGCCGCGTGCACGCGAATCAAGGCGGAGTATCCGGACCTCGAGCTATGTCTGTCGCTGGGCCTGATGAGCCGCGAGCAGGCCGACACGCTGAAGGCGGCCGGCGCCGGCTGGATCAATCACAACCTCAACACCAGCCGCCGCTTCTACCCGAAAATCTGCACGACTCATTCGTGGGATGACCGCGTCGCGACGATCGAAAACGTGCGCGCGGCGGGACTCGCCACATGCAGCGGCGGAATCGTCGGGATGGGCGAGGATGACGACGATATCCTGGACCTGGCGTACGCGACGCGCCGCCTCGGTATCGACTCGGTGCCGATTAATTTCCTCAATCCGATTGCCGGCACGCCGCTGGCCGGGACGCACGAGCTGACGCCGGCCAAATGCCTCAAGGTGGCCTGCCTGTTTCGCCTGCTCAACCCGCGCAGCGAGGTGCGCGCGGCGGGCGGCCGCGAGCTTAATCTCGGCGATCGCCAGGCCGAACTTTTCAACGCGGTGAATTCGGTCTTTGTCAACGGCTACCTGACCACGCCCGGACTCGACCATCGGCGCACGCGCGAGCTGATCGAGCGCGGCGGCTTCGAGGTCGAGGAGTGGCCGGCCGGCTAGATCTCCTTGATCGGCTAAACTGCCTTGATCGAGCGGCCGGCGATCACTTCGTCGATCAGGCCGTACTCGGCGGCTTCGCGCGCGCTCAGAAAATTGTCGCGGTCGGTATCTTTTTCGATCCGTTTGATCGGCTGGCCGGTATGGATGGCGAGCACCTGGTTGAGCAGATCGCGCAGCCGCAGCGCCTCGCGCGCCTGGATATCGATATCCGCCGCCTGGCCCTCGAAGCCGCCCGACAACTGATGGATCATGATGCGCGAATGGGGCAGCGAGTAGCGCTTGCCCTTTTCGCCCGCCGCCAGCAGCACCGCGCCCATGCTCGCCGCCTGGCCGACGCACAGGGTCGAGACCGGCGGCTTGACGAACTGCATCGTGTCGTAAATCGCTAAGCCGGCCGTCACTGAACCACCAGGCGAGTTTATATACATATTGATTTCACGGTCGGGATCTTCGGATTCCAGGAACAGCAACTGCGCCGTGACGACGTTGGCCAGGTCGTCCGTGACCTGCCCGCCGACGAACACGATGCGATCCTTCAGCAGGCGCGAATAGATATCGTACGAGCGCTCGCCGCGCCCCGTCTGTTCGACCACGAACGGAACTAAAATGCCCATGGAGATGATTTTACTCCCTCGCGCCGGCCGCGGTCGAGCACGGCCGCAAACCCTCCGCCGATACTCAGGCGCGCGCCACGATCGCCGGCGTCGGCGCGCGCGGTGTGTCTAGCGCAGCCTGAAGCGCTCGCCGAGGAAGACCTGGCGCACGCGCTCGTCCTCGACAATCTGGCTCGGCGTGCCCTCGAACAGGATCTTGCCGGCGTGGATTACGTAGGCGCGGTCGATGATCGAGAGCGTCTCCTGCACGTTATGATCGGAGATCAGCACGCCGATGCCGCGCTCTTTCAGGTACGTGATGATGCGCTGAATTTCGATCACGGTGATCGGGTCGATTCCGGCGAAGGGCTCGTCGAGGCACAGAAACAACGGATTGAGCACCAGCGCGCGGGTGATTTCGACCTTGCGCCGCTCGCCGCCAGAAAGCACGCCGGCCTTGGACTTGGCGATCCGCGCGATGTCGAGTTCGTCGAGCAGCGTCTGCAGGCGCGCTTGCCGCTCCTCGTCCGTCAGCGGCAGGGTCTCGAGCACCGCGAGCAGGTTCTGCTCGACCGTCAGCTTGCGAAAGACCGACGGCTCCTGCGGCAGATAGCTGATACCGCGCCGCGCCCGCTGGTACAGCGGCAGCATCGTGATGTCGTCGCGGCCGAGCGTAATCGTGCCCGTGTCGGGCCTGAGCAGACCCACCAGCATGTAAAACGTGGTCGTCTTGCCGGCGCCGTTGGGGCCCAGCATGCCCACCACTTCGCCATTGGCGACGCGCACCGCAACATCATTGACCACCGCTCGCCCACCGTAGCGCTTGGTCAGGCCATGGCCTTCGAGCGCGGCGTCGGTCCGCAATCCCGCCATCACGGCGATATTCGGCGCATCCGCATCGACGGCGGCGGCAGGCGGCGCAGCGACCACGGCGGCGCCCGACGGCGAAGCGAGTTTGACCTGCTCTAATCTGGCCATGGTTCAACGCGCCGGTACAGGCGCCATGACGGTTTTAGCTGCTTTTGCGGCCCTATGGAATCTCGTCAGATGCAACTGCCCCTTCCTTGTGTACAAGCGAACGTCCGCGTTTGCTAAATCACATGACGAATCGGGCGCCCTGCGGTTACATCGCATGGCAGGCCGCCATCGTTCGGCCGGATTTGCTGGACAATGGCGCGGGCGCGGACGCGCTACGGATTCATCCAGGTACGGCCGTCGGCGCGTATCAACTGTTCGGCCGCCGCGGGACCGTAGGTGCCCGCCGCATACTCGTGCATCGGCACCGCGCGATTGTCGCGCCATTGATCAAGCACCGATTCCACGAATTCCCACGACTTCTCGACGAACTGCGCGCTGACGAACAGCGTATGGTCGCCCGACATCACGTCGAGCAGCAGGCGTTCGTAGGCGTCGGGCGACGGTCCGCTAAATTCGCTGTCGTAGCGCAGATTCATTCTGACCGGCCGCAGCGCGATATCCAAGCCGGGCCGCTTGGCCAGCACTTCGAACGAAAACCCTTCGTCGGGCTGGATCCGGATCGTCAGGGCGTTGGGCGGCAGCGACTGTTCGCGATTGAAGAGGATCTTTGGGACATCCTTGAACTGGACATAGATGATGCTCGCCCGCGCGGGCATCCGCTTGCCGGTGCGCAGGTAAAACGGCACGCCCGACCAGCGCCAGTTGTCGATGTAGGTCTTGAGCGCGACGAAGGTCTCGGTCTGCGAGGTCGCCGGGATGGACTGCTCCTGCAGGTAGCCGCGCAGCTTTTCGCCATCGAGGGTGCCGGCGCCGTAGCGCGCGCGCACCGCCAGGTTGCGCGCTTGGCTCGGTGGGATCGGCCGCAGCGCGCGCAGGACGTTGAGCTTCGACTCGCGAATCGCCGCCGCGTCGAGCGCCACCGGCGCCTCCATCGCGATCAGCGCGAGCAGTTGCAGCATGTGGTTCTGCACCATGTCGCGCAGCGCGCCGGCCGGGTCGTAATACATTGCGCGCGAACCCACCCCTTCGCTCTCGGCCACGGTGATCTGCACGTGGTCGACGTTGCGCGCGCCCCACATCCGCTCGAAGATCGTGTTGGCGAAGCGCAGGACCATCAGGTCCTGCACGGTCTCCTTGCCCAGGTAATGGTCGATGCGGAAGATTTGCGACTCGTCAAAATAGCGCTGCAGGATCGCCTGCACCTTGCGCGCGCTGGCGAGATCGGTGCCGATCGGCTTTTCGACCACCACCCGGGTGAAGTTGGCCGCGCCCGGCTTGGCGATCAGCCCCGCACTATCGAGCCGCTCGACGCATTCAGGCACCGCTTCGGGCGGCACCGAAAGATAATAGATCCGATTGGCCGGCAGGCCCTGCGCCGCCTCGGTCTCCTCGATCCGCGCCTTGAGCCGGCGAAAACCCTCGGGCTGATCGAGGCCCGGCAGGTAATCGAGTCCGGTGGCAAATTCCTGCCAGCAATTCTCCTCGAGTTCGAGGCGCGAAAACTTGGCCGCGGCGGTGCGCGCGGTTGCGCGGAATTCCTCCACCGCCATCGGCCGGCGGGCGAAGCCAAGCACGGCGAATTTTGGCGGAGCGACATCCTGGCCGCACGCGCGCAAGTTATAGAGGGCGGGAATCAGCTTGCGCCGGGCGAGATCGCCCGAGGCGCCAAAGATCACCACGGTGCATTGAGAGGGAGTCTGCGCCTGGGCTATGGATATCGACGAATTCACTAAAAATCATCCTTATACGCGGTGGGCTGCGCGGGCCTTGATCGATCGGCGCGCACCGGCCAAAATCAATGACGTGGGCTCAATCCATTTGATCGTTCCGCGCCGGCGCGCCGCCGGCGGCTCCGGGTCCATCGTCCTTCGAGTTAATCCCTGACATGCCAACGGAGCAAGTGCGCGAGCCAACCAAACCCCCGGACGACGCTTCGGCCCAGCACCACGCCGCGCGGGCATCCCGCCTCCAGGTCTGGATTCCGGCCGCCGCCTGGGCCGTCGCGCTGTTTGTGCTCTCGACGACAATTTTTTCCGCCGCCAATACCTCGCTCATCATCGTCCCGGTGCTGCGCTTCGTGCTGCCCAACGCCTCGCTCGCGACGATCTCGATGATGCACGGCTTGATCCGCAAGTCGGCGCATTTCACCAATTACGGCATCCTGTTCTGGCTCCTGATTCGCGGGCCGATGGTCGGCCGGCCGTACACCGCGCTGGCGCTGTGCGTCGCGTATGCATTCCTGGACGAGGGCCATCAGCTCTTCGTCCCCGGACGCACGCCGTCCCTGTATGACGTTACGCTCGACTCGAGCGGCGCCCTGTTCAGCCGCTTTCTCAACGCCGCGGTCGACGACGTAAGCGCGCGCGCGGCCGCCTAAGTCTCGGGCTCGAGGGTCGCGCGAATCCGATCAACCCGCCCGTACCAGGCGCTCAGGTTTTCCATTTCCGCCGGAATCTTCAGTTCGCCGCCGATCGCCAGGTATCCGAGCTGTCCATAGAGCGCGAAGTCCGCGTAACCGATTCGTCCGAGCAGGAATGCGCGATCGGCGAGGGTAGCGTCGAGCGGCGCGAGCAGCTCGTGCGCGCGCGCCATCGCGGCGTCGTGCGCGCGGACGGTCGCGTCGCAGAAGCCGGCACCGTATTTGCGCTCGCGGATCAATCGATAGAAGGCCTCGTGGCCGCGGCCCAGCCGCGCATAGTGGGCGATTTCGCCGGGCAGCGCCGCGCGAAACAGCGCGTCCTCGAGTTCGCCGTCGAAGTAGCGCGCGAGCGCGAGATGAATGCCGCGCCATTGGGGCGGAAAGATCGTCGGCTCGGGATATAGCTCATCGAGCCGCGCCGCAATCCGATCCGAATCCGCGATCGTCTCGCCACTCTCCAGAGTAAGCGCCGGAACCATCAATTGGCCGGATGCGGCGAGCAGATCCTTGCGCTCAAGATAGTCGACTTCAACTACGCGATAATCGAGTCCCTTAAAGTCGAGAATCTTGCGCACTTTGGCGCAGAAGGGACTGGTGCTGAACTGGTAGAGAGTCAGAATAGTCATCGCGCACCGCAAAACGATCGCCGCACGCGCGTGGGGCGATCGTCCTGCACGGTCTACGATAGCAGCCGGCCTGCGGCGTGATAATCCGCCGCGCGATCATGCGCGCGCTAAAACATCCGCGGCGCTTTCAACCCGGTGCCCAGGGTCTGCTTGAAGACCTTGAATAGATGGTCGATGTCCCACGGGCCGTTGTTGAAAATAACCCGGTCGGGCTCCAGATGCGTGTAGCGCGTGATCCGATAGCCCGACGCGCCGAAGCATTGGCCGGTCACGTCCTTGGCCTCGTCGCTCGACAGATAGACGATAATCGGCGGGACGTTGGCCGGATCCATCGGCGTGCCGGCGGCGGCGTCGCTCTCGGCCGGAGCGCCGGCCAGCCGGCCGGCCGGAATCGTATCGGTCATGCGGGTCGCCGCACCGGGCATGATCGCATTCACGGTGACGCCGTATTTATGCATCGCGAGCGCTGAGCTCCAGGTCAGCCCCAGGATCCCGGCCTTGGCCGCGGCGTAATTGGGCTGGCCCGGCGCCCCCTGCGCGGAGTTCGACGAGAAATTGATGATGCGGCCGAATTTGCGCTCGCGCATATGCGCCGTCGCCGGACGCATCGTGCAGAAATGGCCGCGCAGATGGACCCGCACTACGGCGTCCCACTCCTCGATCGTCATGTTGAAGATCATGCGGTCGCGCAGGATTCCGGCGACGTTGACCAGGATATCGAGCTGGCCGAAGTCCTTGATCGCCTGATTGACCAGGCTCTCGCCGCCCTCGGGCGTGGAAATATCCTGATGATTCGAGGACGCGGAGCCGCCCGCCGCCTTGAGCGCCTTGACCACCTCGTCGGCCGGCGAGACCGTCTCCTGCTGCCCGGCCACCGACACGCCGAGGTCGTTGACCACCACCGCCGCACCCTGCGCCGAGAGCGCCTTGCAGACTTCGCGGCCGATCCCACGTCCGCCGCCCGTAACGGCGGCGACCTTGCCTTCCAGATGACGACTCATCGTGCGCTCTCTCCTTGCGGCCCGTGCGGTGCCGATCTTGAACCTGCGTGAATGTGTCCGCTTATAGCGCAAAACGCGGCTGGGGCAACAGCGGCGGCGTCCGCCGCCCGGCGGCGCGCTCGCGATCAGTGCGGCGCAATCAGCAGTTCATGCTTGCGCGCGCCAGTCGCGTCCGCGGCGTCATTCGCCGGACTGGCGGAAAACTGCGTGAGCCGGCCGGCGAGCGTCAACCGGCCGATTCGGCCGTCGGGTTCGGTGAACCAGAGATTGTTGTCGGGGCCGCTCGAGATAAAGCTCGGATAGACATTGTCAGGCAGGAAAAAGGCGCTGGCCGCACCGTCGGGATCGATCTTGCAGACCGCGTGAGCCGCGGCGACGGTCACCCAGATATTGCCGTCCGGGCCGACCGCGAGACTCATCGGCAGCCCCGCCGCCGGCAGCTTGAACTCGGTCAGGTCGCCGTCGGGCGACATCCGTCCGACGCGCTGCGGTCCGAGTTCGGTGAACCACAGATTGCCGTCGGCGCCGGCGACAATATCGTTGGGCCGGGTGTCCGGATGAGGCAACTCGTACTCCTCGATACGTCCGGCGGGCGACATGCGGTCGATCCGGTTGCCGGAATTTTCCGCGATGTAGAGATTACCGTCCGCACCGGCGGCTATACCGGCCGGCCCTCCCGCCTTGGGCAGCGCGAACTCCGTCACCGTACCGAGCGGCGTGACCCGGCCGATCCGGTTTGAGGCATGCTCGGTGAACCACAGGTCGCCGCCCGGACCGGAAATGATCGTGGCGGGACCGCTGTCGCCGTTGCGCAGCGGAATGAACGCCTGGGCGCCGCCCGGATCGAGCCGCCCGATCCGATTGCGCGCCGGGTCGGTGAACCAGATCGCCTCGTCGGGGCCGGCCGCCAGCCGCTCGGGCAATCCGCCGCTGGTGATCTCGAAGGTCGCAACTTCGCCCGCGGTCGAGATCCGCCCGATCCGGTTGGCGTGAAATTCCGTAAACCAAAGGCTCGCGTCGAAGCCGCGGGTAATCGCAAACGGCGCCGGCATCGCCGCGGCGTTCGGCGCCTCAGCGCGCGGTGCGGGCGCAACCGGAATGGCCGGCGGGGCCATCGGCGGCAGCGCCAGCGGCTTCTGCCGCGCGCCGCATCCGGCGAGCACCACCGCGATCGCGATCGCAACGTGCGACCCGCGCCACCGTGATCGCAAGCGCACTCGCCGGCCGCCGAATCGACCACCCTGGTCCATGCTCATTCCGATCACGCTGGCGAATTTCTCCTGCACATCTGCATCACGCGGGTGCTCTAAGCGATCCGGTCGAAGCCCTGCCCGATTGCGGATTTGCTTCCACCAGCGGCACGCCGGGCTGGACGGCACCGACCGTTCCCGCAGTCTTGCGATAGGTCGAAACAGCATTCTCGGGATCATCGATAGCAAACCAGTACGCGGCGGCAAATGCCAGCACGATCGCGACGAACCCACTTTCTGATGCGCCGGAGTAAAACAGGCAGTAATCCCAGCCGGCGGTGCGCACCTTCAAAACCTCGATCATCACCCGAAATTCAATCAGCACCAGGCTCCATAGAACGAAGCTGATAACCTTCGGCGCAGCGAGCGCATGGCGCGAGGCGCGGCGGATTCAGGCGCGAGTTGTGCCAATCCCGGTCCCTTCCACGTCAGCCAGCATCGGCGGCACCGAACGGCGGTGCCGGCAGCCCATCGCCGTCGCGCAGATAGAGATAGGCGGCGATATAGCTGAGGATCATCGTGGCGAAGCCGCCCTCGGCGACCACGTAGATTAGCGGCGGGCCGACTCGATTGATCATCATTTTGAACAGCGTCATCGAAAGCAGAATCGCCGTATAGGCCGCAACCATCGTCCAGACCGTCCGCGGACGCGCGCGCCCGAGACTCGCGGCGTGGGCGATCAGGAAAAACGGGATGAGCGTCAGGACCAGGTAATGGAGCCAGGCGACCGGCGAAACCGCAACCATTGTGACGGTCCACAATGCGAAGCGGCGCCATTCGCGATCGTCGTCGCCGCGTCGACGGTTCGTGGCGAAAACGGTCAGCGCCAACACCCCTATCTGCGCCGTGCCGGCGACCGCGCGCCGCGCCAGATTCATCGCGGGGCTCAGATGCACGCCGAAGATCGCCCAAAAGACGCGCGAGACGCCCGGGCCTATCGCGACGTTGGCCGCGCCGCGCTGAAACACCAGCGGCAACGCGAACATCGTATGGCCGCCGACGATGGTCGCGACGAAGCTCAGCACGCGCGGCCATCCGACGAAGCCCAGCGTGATCGCTCCGCCGGCCGCGCCGGCCAGGATCGCGTAGCCGAGCGTGCGCCAGCGGCGCTCGATCACCAGGTAGCCGGCCATCACGATCGGATAGACGCGCAGCAGCGCCGCCAGCGCGAGCATCAGCCCGGCCGCGCCGTCGCGCCCGCGCTCCATCCAGCGCTTCATCAGGATCATCATCAGGACGATCAGCATCTGGCATTGCGTCAGGCGCAGCAGGTCGTCCATCGGACGATAGAGAATCGCCAGCGCGACCAATGCGATCAGCGACGAGCGATCGAGTCCGGTCGGACGGCCGGCCAGCAACCATAGCGACGCGACGATCGCGATCAGGTTCAGCGTGAACCACACGGCATACGCCGCCCCCGGCGTCAGCCAGGTCAGGGGCTCGAAACAGAGCAGGTAGGTCGGCGTGTCGGCGGCGCGCGTGAGATCGGCGGTCTTGAGCCCGAGTCGGTCGCCAATCGGCACAAGGCTTTCGGTATATGGATTGTGCCCTTCGCGCATCGAGAGCGCCGAGGTGTAGTAGATGCTGAAATCCCAGGAGTGAGATCGATCGCGCAACTCAAGCACGGTATGCAGTGCGTAAATCAGCGTGGCGAAACAGAGCATCGCGACGACGATGCGCCGGCGTGGTGCGGCGGGCGCGGGCGCAGCGATGCTGGAATTGCCGTCCGGACGACGCGCGGAGTCAATCCCGTCAGCCATCTGCCTCCCCCAACCGCCGCCGTCGCCGCCGCGGTCAACGCGCCGGCGCGTTTGCCGCCGAGAGTACCATCGCGCCGTGCGACAGATAATCCCCCGCTCATCCGGGCGCGGCGGATGCGCCGCCATGAGAGCCGCGCTTGCTGCGCTACCTCGCCGCGAGTCGATCGATGGCGCGGCTGGGAGGCGTGCGAATCAGAAGCGCCGATGGCGTATCGCGAGCGCGCGGATCGCCGCGATCCGCGCGGCACGGCCCGCATCGTCGGCCGGGCATTCAAGCGAGAACGGCAGCCGCCATTTCCAGTTGGTGTCGTTAACCGTGCCGGGCGTGTTGATCCGCGCGTCCCAGCCGAAGATATCCTGGACCGGCACGATCGTCAGGCGCGAGCCCGCGCCGTAAAGCGAATCGAGCGCGGCGTCGCGCGCGCCGTGGTCGAGCACCGCGGCGAGCGGATCGATCTTGCCCTCCAGGCGCAGTGATCTGACGAACTCGAGCCGCTCGTCGCGATGCGCTTCACGCCACCATTCGCAGAGCGTCTCGGTGTCATGCGTGCCGGTGGTCGCGACCGAAAATTCGGCATAATTAACCGGATCGATAAACGGCTGGCGTGGCTCGTCCCATTTGCGCTCCCAGCGCATCACCTTGTAGCCGGGCAGGCCCAGCGTCTTGAGCGACCGGCGGACAAAAGGTGGAATCACGCCCAGGTCTTCGGCGATTAGTTCCATCGCGGCCGCTTCGCCCTGCGCGATACGCAAAATCTCCTCACCTTGTGCGAGTTGATCGCGCTCCGCCGCGGGGTCGAACGCGCCGGGCGCGTCGCGGTCCGCGCCAAAGCCGTAGGTGCGAAACAGTCCCACCAGATGGTCGATGCGCAGCAGGTCGTAAAGCGCGCGCGCATGCCGGATGCGCATGCGGATCAAGGCGAAGCCGCTCGCGCGCATCCGCTCCCAGTTCGGCATCGGCAGACCCCAGCGCTGGCCGGTGGCCGAAAACGCGTCGGGCGGTGCACCCACCGATCGGCCCAGATCGAACATCGCCTGATGCGACCAGACCTCGGCACTCTCGCAGCCGGGCGAAAACGCCAGATCGCCGCCCAGCAGCACGCCGCGATCGGCAAGCTGGGCGCGCACCTCGCGCCATTGGCGATGCGCGATGAACTGCACGTACGACCAGGTCGCAACCTCGTCGGCCAGGCCGCGCGCCGCCGCGGCGAGCGCGGCCGGCTCGTGAGAATCGAGGCCGTCGGGCCACGATCCCCACGGCGTCCATTGGAATTTGTCCTTGAGCGCGCGAAACAGCGCGTAGTCCGCGAGCCATTCGTGATTGTCGCGCACGAAGACCGCCAGGGCGTCGCGCTCGGCCGCGGGCCCGCGCGTGCGAAAGTAGCGATACGACGTATGGAGCAATTCGCGCATCGCGGCATGCAGGCGGATCGGATCGGGCGGATCGCCCGGGCCGGCTTGCGCGCGCGCCCGCTCGATCGCGGCCGGCCCTACCCCGGCCAGGCCGCGCGCCGAAACGTACAGCGGATCGATCGCCATCACGCTCATCGCGCTGTAGGGACTGGTCTCGCCCGGCGCGGTTTCATCGACCGGCAGAAGCTGGATCACCCGATGGCCCATTGCGATCGCGAAGTCCGCCATCGGTACGAGGGCGCGAATTTCGCCGCGCCCGAAGTCGTCGCGCGTGCGCAGCGAAAAGAGCGGAATCAGCACTCCGGCGGTGCGTCTAAGCATTGCGGATGCGGCGGCGGTCGGCGCGTGCGCCGCCCGCCTCACGCGGACGCGCACACCCGCCACGGCCATCTCCCTGGGGCCAGTGTGATAGCCCGGATCGTAGCGAACCGCTCGCGGCGAGACCATCGCCATGCGCCGCGGCGTCAGATTGCGCGACGCGGGCGCCAGCATGCGAGATGGCAGGCGGCGCGGCGCAAGCGCTGCGCGATCGCGTCAGGCAGTAGTCCAGCCGCCGTTGGGACTGATCACCTGCCCAACCATGAAGTTGGCATCATCGGAAGCCAGATAGAGCGCCGCCGCCGCGATATCGTGCGGTTGGCCAAAACGCCCGAGCGGCGTGTTGCCGATTACCCATTGACGCGCCTCGGCTTCGAGCGGGGCGGTCATCGGCGTCTCGATAAAGCCCGGCGCGATCGCGTTGACCAGCACGCCGTGCTTGGCAACTTCGAGCGCGACCGACTTGGTAAAGCCGATAATGCCGGCCTTGGCCGCACAGTAGTTGGATACGAACGGCAGGCCCGCGGTGCCCGCGATCGATCCCTGGTTGATGATGCGGCCGGCCTTCTTCGGGATCATCACGCGCAACGCTTCGCGCGTGCAGTAGAAGGTGGCATCGAGATGCGTCGCGATCATCTTGTGCCAGTCGTCGTCGGTCAGTTCGATCGTCGTGAACAGGTCGGTGGTGTCGCGGGTGCGGCCGATACCGGCGTTGTTGACCAGCACGTCGATCGTGCCGAAGGCGGCGAGAACCTCGGCAAACATCTTGCGCACCGCCGCACTGCTCGACACGTCGGCCACAAACGGCCGGGCGACGCCGCCGGCGCGTTCGATTTCGGTGGCGACGTTTTGCGCCGCCTCGGGCCGCACGTCGTTGACGCCGACCTTGGCGCCCTCGCGCGCAAACAGCAGGCCCATCTCGCGGCCGAGTCCCGAACCGCCGCCGGTAACCAGAACGATCTTGTCTTTGAGTCTCATCGATTTTCTTCCTTTGCCTGTCGCGCCTGCCGTGCTCCGCGCCGCGGACCGGGCGCTCGATCCGATGCTCCGCTGCGCAGCCCGCCGCCGCGCGGCCGCCGGCTGCGGATTATTCGCCGGGTTTTTTGTCTTTGGCCTCTTTGAGCTGACGCTTCCAGTCGAGCCGCCGGGCTTCGGCGCCGGCCGCTTCGGCCTCCGCGATCATGCCCTTTTTCTGGTAGAACATGCTGAGGTTGGTGAACGCCAGGACGTCGTCGGGTTCGACCTCGACGTAGCGCCGGGTGACGGCAATCGCGGCGTCGAGGTCGTCGCGCTGCTGATGGCACATCGCGAGACCGGTGTAGGCATCGCCGTACTTCGGGTTAAGCTCAAGCGCCTTTTGGTAGAGCTCGATCGCCGCTTCGTAATTGCCGTCGGCATAGGCGTCGACCGCCTGGTCGCAGAGCTCTTCGGCCAGCCGTTCGGGTTCCTGGTTGTCGGGCACGCGGCCACCTCCCCGCGGATGCGCATTCACGGGCGGCGCGAAGATCCGCGCCGCGGTTCACGCCTCCGCCACCTTTCTATATACTAGAGCCGCGCGACAGGGAGAAATTCGCCGGCCGCCGCCCGCCGCGGCCGCATGCGATCGCGCCTCGTGATGATCACCGAAGAAGAAGTCTATGAAGTTCTGCGCGAATGCTATGACCCGGAAATTCCGGTCAACTTGGTCGACCTCGGCCTGATCTATGGCGTGGTGCTCGACGGCGCGGCGGTCACCGTGCGGATGACGCTGACCGCGCCGGGCTGCTCGATGGGTGTGATGATCGCGACCGAGATCGAGGACAAGCTGCTCGGCTTGCCCGATTGCGAGCGCGCCAACGTCGAGATCGTCTGGGAGCCGCCCTGGACGCCCCATCGGATGAGCGACAGCGCGCGCAAACAGCTCGGTCTCGACGACTAGGCCGGCCGCGTCCGCCCCGCTCACGGATCGAACAACACGCCCGGATTGAGGATCGCCCGCGGATCGAGTGCGCGCTTGGCCGCCTTGAGCGCCGCGGCGAAACCGTCGGGACGCTGGCGATCGTACCAGGGGCGATGGTCGCGGCCGACCGAATGATGATGCGTGATGGTGCCGCCGAGGTTGATCAGCTCATCCGAAACCACCTGCTTGATCTCGTCCCATTGCTCGAGCTCGGAGCCGCGTTTGCCGGGCGCGAGAATCGTGTAGTACGGCGCCGGTCCGTCGGGATAGGCGTGCGTGAAGCGCACCGTCACGGTGCCCTGCCCGCACACGCGCATCACCGCATCGCGTGCGACGGCCATCAGGCGCGCGTTGAACTCGTCGAAGCGATCCCAGGTGGTGGCGGTCTCAAAGGTCTCGCTCACCATGCCCATCGCGACCACCGCGTCGCGCAGGTAGGGCGCATTGAGAAACGCGTTGCGCCAGGCGCCGGCGGCGCCTTCGTGGGTCGCCGCCGCGTCGGTGCGGGTGGCGGCGGCGTCGGGCGGAATCACGCCGCCGAAGTCGGCGCAACATTCGAGCGCACGTTTCATCCAGGGCTCCAGCGGATGGTCGGCCGACTCGAAGGCCAGCACCAGGACCGCCGCCTCGCCCTGATTGGCGCCGGCGTTGGCGGCCTCGCCCGCGTCGAGCAGGCGGCAGTTGGCGGGATAGAGGCCGGCCTGCGCGATCGCGCGGACGGCGCGTGCGCCGGCGGCGAAGTCGGCGAAGGCGACCGAAGCGCCGGCGCGAAAGGTCGGCCGATCCTGCAGGCGCATCCAGGCTTCCGTGATAATTCCGAGCGTCCCTTCCGAACCGATAAACAGGCGGTCAGGACTCGGCCCGGCGCCCGAGCCGGGCAGCCGGCGCGACTCGATGAGGCCGCTCGGCGTGACCACGCGGAGCGCTTCGACGAAGTCGTCGATATGGGTATAGAGCGTCGCGAAATGGCCGCCCGACCGCGTCGCGATCCATCCGCCGAGCGACGAAAATTCAAACGACTGCGGATAGTGGCGCAAGGTGTAGCCGTGCGGGCGCAACTGATCCTCGAGCGCCGGGCCGAGCACGCCGCCCTGGATGCGCGCCGCGCGCGAGACCTGGTCGACTTCAAGCACGCGATCGAGCCGGCCGAGATCGATCGACACCGCGCCGCGATAGTCGCCGCCGTAAGGCGGTTCGACGCCACCCGTCACGCTCGAGCCGCCGCCGTAAGGCGACGCCGCGATCCGCTCGGCGTCGCACCATTCGAGCACGCGGATCAGCTCGGGCTCGTCGCGCGGAAAGGCGACCAGATCGAACGGATTGGGAAAGTCGCGGCGAAACGCGCGCACGATATCGCGATAGCTTTTGCCGTAGCTGTGATTGGCGCGATCGAAGACCGTCGACGAGCAGATCGGCGCGAGCGCGGCGGGCGGCTTGATACGCGGCGTGCGCAGGTTAAGTTCGGCTTCGGTGGGCGCCGGCGTGAGCGTCAAATCGGCGCGGCCAAAGCGCTTGGCCATGCGCTCGGCCATACGCTGTTTCTGCTCCGCATTGGGCCCCTGATCCTCGTAACCCCAGCCCCAGAATTTGCGTCTCCGCTCAGCCATCGCCATCGCTCCTTCGCTGCCCGTCGCGGCGGCCGGCGCGTTCGCCGCGATCCGGCCATCGACGCAATTCTGCTCCCGTCGCGCCGCCCGCGGCAAGACGGACGCACCGGCCGCGCGCGGTTCTTGCCCGCACGCGCGCGACGCCGTATCTCTGATGGGTCAGCGTCCCCAGGAGATGTAAGCATGAGCGAAGCGAATATTTCCGCCGCCGATCCGCATCCGCGCAAACGAATCAGCATAGGCGGCGTCGCGATGTCCTACGCCGACACCGGCAGCGGCGATCCGATCGTCTTCCTCCACGGCAATCCGACTTCGTCGTATCTGTGGCGCAACGTCATTGCGCATCTGGCGGGGATCGGCCGATGCCTGGCGCCCGACCTGGTCGGGATGGGCGCGTCGGGGCGCACGCCCGACGGTTCGTATCGCTTCGTCGATCACGCGCGCTATCTCGACGGCTGGTTCGACGCGCTCGGCCTCAGCGGCAAGGTCACGCTGATCGTCCACGACTGGGGCTCGGCGCTCGGCTTTCACTGGGCCAATCGCCATCGCGCGAGCGTCAAGGGTATCGCGTACATGGAGGCGATCGTGCGGCCGGTGACGCTCGCCGAATGGCCCGATGCCGCGCGCAACATCTTCCTCGCGATGCGCGGTCCGGCGGGCGACGAGATGGTCCTGCGCAAGAACGTCTTCATCGAGCGGATCCTGCCCGGCAGCGTGATGCGCAAGCTGACCGAAGCCGAGATGGCGGTCTATCGCCAGCCCTATCTCGAGCCGGGCGAAGCGCGCCGCCCGACGCTCACCTGGCCGCGCCAGATTCCGATCGACGGCACGCCCGCCGACGTGACCGCGATCGTCAACGATTACGCCGCGTGGCTCGCCGCCAGTCCGATGCCGAAACTGTTCGTCAACGCCGATCCGGGCGCGATCCTGATCGGCCCGCAGCGCGAGTTCTGCCGCGGATGGCCCAATCAGCGCGAAGTGACCGTGGCCGGCGCGCATTTTATCCAGGAAGATTCGCCGCACGCGATTGGCGCGGCGATCGCCGATTGGTATCGATTGCTTTAGGCGCGCGGCACGGCTGTAAATCGAAAGTATAACATTAGATTTTCGAGCAGATCGAGTATAACTTGTGGAGCAGATCGATCATGGCAAATTACGCTAATCTGATTTTTGAAGTGCGCGATCACATTGCGCACATCACGCTCAATCGTCCCGCCGCGGCCAACGCGCTCAATCTGGAACTCGCCCAGGAACTCGAAGAGGTCGCGCTGCTCTGCGACGAGGATCCCGCGGTGCGCGCGGTGCTGCTTGGCGGCAACGGCCGGATCTTCTGCGCCGGCGGCGATCTGAAATCGTTTGCCGCGCAGGAGCCGGCGCATCTGGCCGCGCATCTCAAGCGCGTCACGCTCTACCTCCATCAGGCGATTCATCGCTTTGCGCGGATGCGTGCGCCGGTCGTCGCCGCCGTCAACGGCAACGCCGGAGGCGCCGGGATGAGCCTGACCTGCGCGGCCGACCTGGTGCTGGCGGCCGAGTCGGCGCGCTTCACGCTGGCCTACACCCGCGTCGGCCTCACGCCCGACGGCTCGTCGACCTACTACCTGCCACGGATCATCGGGGTGCGCCGCACGATGGATCTGGCGCTGACCAATCGGCTGATCACCGCGCGCGAGGCCGAGACCATGGGCATCGTAACGCGCGTCGTCGCCGACGCCGACCTCGCCGCCGAAGCGCTGAAACTCGCGACCGAACTGGCGCACGGCGCGACCAACGCCTTCGGCGGGGTCAAGCGGATGCTCTACGCGTCGATGAACAATTCGCTGGCCGAACAGATGGAACTCGAGACCGAAGTGATCGCCGAGGTGTCGCGGACGGCCGATGCGCGCGAGGGTATCGCGTCGTTCCTGGCCAAGCGTCCGCCGGTCTTCACCGGCAAATAGGCGGACATCTGCCGGCCGGTCCTAAGAACCTCGGCACAAGTTAGGTTGTCATTCTGAGCGCAGCGAAGAATCCCGGATCCGGGACCCATGCGCTGCGCTCAGGGTGACAGCAGAGCCTGGTGCAGAGGTTCCCTAATAGCCGAGCGCGCGGTCGACCAGGTTGAGCAGCGGACGCCGCGCGCGCCAGCGCCGCAGATTCTCGGCGAACAGCTCGCACGCCGCGCCGTTGTAGTTCTTGTACGCGCCCGACATGTGCGGCGTCAGGATGACATTCTCCATCGCCCACAGCGGACTTTCCGGCTCGAGCGGCTCGCGCTCGAAGACGTCGAGGCCGGCGCCCGCGATACGTTTTTCGGCGAGCGCCGCGGCCAGCGCGTTCTGATCGATCACCGAGCCGCGGCCGATATTGACGAGGTACGCGTGCGGACGCATCGCGGCCAACTCCCGCGCGCCGATAAAGCCCTGCGTATGCGCCGTGCCGGGGAGCGTCACCGTGACGTAATCGCTCGCCGCGAGCAGCGCGGCGCGCTCGTCCGGCCCGAACCATTGCGCCGGAATTCGCCCCTCGGGATCGCCGACGCCCGGCGCGTTCCAGCCGTGGTCGGCGTGCTCAGCCGGGTTGCGCTTGAGCGCGAGCACCGTCATCCCGAACGCGGCGCCCAGGCGCGCGGTCTCGCGGCCGATCGATCCGTAGCCGATCACGCCGAGCGTCGTGCCGCGCAGCGAGTCGACGGTGTTCATGAAGTTCGTGTTGCGCTGCCATTCGCCGCGGATTTGCGCGCGGATCGTCTGATGGAAGCCGTGCGCATAGGCGAGCATCGATCCGATCGTGTACTCGGCGATCGCGGTGCCGTGAATGCCGCTGGCGGTGGTCACGGCGACGCCGGGCGCGGCGGCGAGCGCGCCCTTGAGAATATGGTCGGCGCCCGCGCTGAGCAGTTGCACCCACTTGAGATTGGGCGCGCGGCGCATCAGTTCGTCGGGCACGCGGAAGCTGAACAGCACGTCGCATCCGCCGTCCGCCGCGGCGATCATCTCGGCCTGCGATCGGCATGGGCGATCGATAAATTCTTCGCCCTCTAGCGCCGTCTCGAGGATCCGGCGATGGGCGGGCGAGAGTCCGACGGTCGAGAGAATTTTCATCATGTGGCCGCGCCTTGCGAGATGGGCTCAATCTCGCACGGCGGCGCGCCGGCCATCAAGCGCAATCGGCCGCGCCCGCGCGGCCGGCGGACGGCAAATCCATTTCCCGCGCGCCGCCAGGCCGCTAGACTCGGCCGCAGGATGCGCTCACGCCAATTCATCGCTCTGGCCGCAATCTTCGTCGCGGCGCTCTCCGCCGGCGACGCCGCACTTGCGCATGCGCAAAGCGGCGTGGGTGGGGCCGGCCCAGCCCGCGTGGGCACCAACCTCAGCGGCGATGCTCCGGTGCCCCCGCTGCCGCCCGGCGCGGCCGATTCCACCAATGACGGCAGCGACCAGACGCTCGAGATCGCGCCGCGCATTCCCGCGCCGCCGCCGCCCGCGAGCGCATCGACGCCGGCCGTCGGCAATAGCGGCGCGGCGGGCGATGCGTCCGCGCCCGACGACGCCAGCGGCGCACCCGATACGTCCACGGCCGATCTCAGCGGCGGAGCGCCGGCCGACGGTACCGCGGCCGAGCCTCAGCATCCGTACCTCGGCGTCGCCGTTCAGACGATCTTTTCCGACGATCAGCCGGGACGCGTGATCACGGGGCTGGAAGTGGTCAGCGTCGACCCGGGCAGTCCGGCCCAGCAGGCGGGTCTGCTCGGGCGCACCCAAATGACTTCGGTCGGCGCCTCCGGCGCAACCGCCGGCGCGCTGATCCCGCCGCTCGATCTGCTGATGATGCCGCTGCTCAAGAAGGCCGGATCGCTCGGCAAGGGTGGCGACCTGATCGTCGCCGTCGACGATCGCCGCGTCACCAACGATCTCGATCTGCAAGACGAACTCGCCGCACTCAAGCCCGGCGATGTAATCTACCTGACGATCGAGCGCGCGGCGGCCGACGGCACCAAGCGCACGCTCAAGCTGCCGGTCAAACTCACCGATGGCCCGACTGCCACGCCAGCAACTTCGCTTGCCGCCCGCACGCCATCATCGAACGCGGCCGCGAAGAACTCACAAAGTGCGGCCGTGCCGGCGCCGCCGCGGCGCTAGATCGGTTGGCGATTTTTTTCGCCGCGTTCGGTTGGCCGACGCTGCGGCCGGTCGCTGAAATCTGCTAATATGGTCATGTTTCCGGTGCACCGCGGCTCGCGGTGTTGCGCTGGTGCGTGCACTTTGTCCCAGCAATCAATTTGACCCTCAATCAAGGCGTTGAAATAAGTGGAGCGAAGCCTCAAAGAAGCGGCCAGCGAACTCAAGGCCCGGATCGACGCGGCGACCGAGCGCCGGTTTCCCCTGATGGGTCTCAAGGGGGCGGCCAACGCGCTGATGCTGCGTGAGGCGGCGCTCAGCTTCGACCGTCCGATCCTGGCGATCACGTCGCTGGCCAACGAGGCCGAGACGCTGGCCGGCGAGCTGGCGTTTTTTCTCGATCAGCCGGCCGATTGCGATCCGGCCGCCGCCCGCGTGCATCTGCTGCCCGCCTGGGAGTTGCGGCCGCTGGCCCAGCTTTCGCCCCCGCCCGACGTGCAGGCGGCGCAACTGGCCGCGCTCTTCGCGCTTGTGCGGACGCGCGCACCGGTGGTCGTCACGTCGGTCGAGGCGCTGGCGATGCGCACGATTCCGCGCGCGGTCTTTGAGCAATCGGTGATTCGCATCGCGCTGGCGGAAGCGATCGACCTCGAGGCGCTGATCGAGGCGCTCGCGGCGATGGGCTATCAGCGCGTGCCGCAGACCGAGGAGCCCGGCGATTTCAGCGTGCGCGGCGGCATCGTCGATATCTTCTCGCCGCTCCATCACAACCCCGTGCGCGTCGAGCTGGAAGAGGACATCGTCACCTCGCTGCGCCATTTCGATCCGTCAAGCCAGCGCTCGCTCGGCGAGATCGACGAGACCACGGTGATTCGCACGCGGCAGGTGCCGCCCGCGGTGCTGCGCGACAAGCGCCTGGTCGATCGGGTGGCGCTGCGCTGCGCCGAAATCGGCATGATCCGCAAGGAGACCGCCGAGCTGACCGAGACGATCGAGAACGGCCTGCTGTTTCCCGGCGTTGAATTGATCACGCCGCTGCTCTACGAGAGCGGGCTGGATTCGATCTTCGCCTACGTGCCGGCCAACACCGTCGCCTGGATGATCGATCCGGGGCGGATGCTCGGCGAGGCCGAGCGGCTGGCCGAGCGAATCGCCACGGAGGCGGAGGCGGCGCAGGCCAAGCCGATATTCTACCCGGCGCCCGAATCGCTCTATCTCGCGACCGCCGATTTCGAGCGCGCGCTGGCCGGGCTGACCGCCGTCGAGGTCGGGTCGCTGATTACGGTGGCGGCGCCGCGCGAAGGCTGGGCGATGCCGGTCGAGGTCAAGTCGCAGCCGAGTCTGCGCCTGGGTGCCGCCGAACTGACGGGGACCAACGCCGCGCCATCGTTTGCACCGCTGGCGACCGAACTGAACGAAGTGCGCCGCGGCCAGGGTCGCGCCTTGATGGTGGTCGAGGGCCCCCACCAGTCGGCGCGCCTGCGCCGCCATCTCGAGGCCTACGACATCGAGGTCAATCTCGAATGCCGCAGCTTTGCCGAGCTGCTCGAATATCCGGACTACCGGCCGGTAATCATGGAGGGCGAAATCTCGGCCGGCGGCGTACTGGAGCGCGACGGGCTGTACGTCTATAGCGAAGAAGATCTGTTCGGCGAACCGCGCACCCGCCGCCGCACGCGACGCGTCGGCAAGGGCGCCCTGCTCAATCTCGAAGAGCTCAAGCCCGACGACCTGGTGGTGCATATCGACCACGGCATCGGGCGCTACCGCGGCCTGCGCCATCTCAAGGTGGCCGACACCGAAGGCGATTTTCTCAACCTCGAGTATTCGGGCAACGACACCATGTACGTGCCGGTCGAACGGATCAACCTGGTCCAGCGCTACGTCGGCGGCGGTGGCGACGGCGTTGAACCGAAGCTCGATCGGCTGGGCGGCGGCTCGTGGGATCGGGTCAAGAGCCGCACCAAACAGGCGCTGCTCGCGATGGCCTCCGAGCTGCTCGACATCTACGCCGCGCGCGAAGTGGTCGAGGGCCACGCCTTTCCCCATCCGGGGCGCGACTACGAGGAGTTCGCGGCGCGCTTCGAGTTCGAGGAAACGCCCGACCAGCAGGCGGCGATTGATGAAGTGATCCGCGACATGGCGCGGCCCAAGCCGATGGATCGGCTGATCTGCGGCGACGCCGGCTTCGGCAAGACCGAGGTCGCGCTGCGCGCCGCCTTTATCTGCGTGATGGACGGGCGGCAGGTCGCGATGCTGGTGCCGACGACGATCCTGGCCGAACAGCATTGGGATAACTTCCGCAAACGCTTCAAGGACTATCCGGTGCGGGTCGAGATGGTCTCGCGCTTTCGCACGCCGCGCCAGAACAAGCAGGTGATCGAAGACGTGCGCCGCGGCGCCGTCGATATCGTCATCGGTACCCATCGCCTGCTGCAAAACGACGTCGAGTTCCCCAAGCTCGGGCTGCTCATCGTCGATGAGGAGCATCGCTTCGGCGTGCTCGACAAAGAGCGCATCAAGCGCATCCGCAAGCTGGTCGAGGTGCTGACGCTGACCGCCACGCCGATTCCGCGCACGCTGCACATGGCGATGCTCGGGATTCGCGATCTCTCGGTGATCCAGACGGCGCCGCCGGCGCGCCAGTCGATCCGGACCTTCGTCGCGCATTTCGAGGACGGCCTGATTCGCGACGTGATCATCCGCGAGCTCAATCGCGGCGGCCAGGTCTTCTTCGTCCACAACCGCGTCGAGAATATCCAGTATATGTCGCGCCACCTGCAGGCGCTGGTGCCCGAGGCGCGCATCGCCACCGCCCACGGCCAGATGAAAGAGCACGAACTCGAGGTCGTGATGCGCGACTTTATCGAGAACCGCATCAACGTGCTGATCTGCTCGGCGATCATCGAATCCGGCCTCGACATCCCTAACGCCAACTCGATGATCATCAACCGCGCCGACCACTTCGGCCTGGCCCAGCTCTACCAGTTGCGCGGACGCGTCGGCCGCTCCAAGCGCAAGGCCTACGCCTACCTGCTGATTCCCGGCGAGCACATCATCACCCGCGAGGCCAAGCGCCGTATCGAGGCGCTGCGCGAACTGGTCGAGGCCGAGAGCGGCAGCGGCTTCAAGCTCGCGATGCGCGACCTCGAGCATCGCGGCGCCGGCAATCTGCTGGGCCGCGAGCAATCGGGCGAAATCGCGGCGGTCGGTTTCGAGCTGTACGCCGAGATGATGGAGCAGGCGATCCGCGAATTGCGCGGCGAGCCGCAGCGGCCCGACTTCGAGCCCGAACTGCGCATCGCGATCCCGGCCTACATCCCGGACAGCTTCGTGCCCGACGAAAACGAGCGGCTGGTGCTATACCGCCGGATGGCGCGGGCGGCGTCGCCCGCCGACCTCGACGAATTGCGCGACGAGCTGCGCGACCGCTGCGGGCCGGTCCCCACACTGATCGAGAACCTGATCGCCGCGATGAACCTGCGGCGCATGATGCGCGATATGATGATCCTGAGCGCCGTGCTCAAGGGCGATCAACTCGAAATAAAATTTCACTCCGACGCGCCGATCGATTCCGAGAAGTTGGCCGCGCTGGCCCACGCCAACCGCAATACGATGCGGCTGACGCCGTCGTTCCACGTCATCGTGCGGATTGCGCCGGGCGAATACGAACAGACCTTCAGCCAGATCGACGGTGTCTTGCAGGCCCTGGCGGCCTGTGAAAAATTGGAAAATCAGCCGGCGCGCTCAGTGGGGCCGCTGCTGAATTAGCCCAGGGCGCGCCACGCGGCGCGAACGCCCGAGTCAGTGCCAATGCAAATGCCCATCAGCATCAAGACCGTTACCGTCCGGACCGCTGCCGGATTACGCCTCGCCGCGGCGCTGGCCGCGACCCTCGCGCTGATCACCGTGGGTGCGGCGCGCGTCGGCCAGGCCGACGAGATCGACAGCGTCGTCGCCAGCGTGGACGGCGAACCGATCACCAGCCAGGACGTGACGCAATTTGGCGCGCAGAACCCCTCGGGCGGGGCGGGCGCCAGCTCGATGCCCTCTTCGCTGACCCCGTCGCCCAGCGATTCCGACGCCGTGCTCAAGGCGATCATCACGCAGAAGATGCTCGAGAGCGAATCGAAGAACTACGCCGATCGGGTCGACGAGGATGAGGTTGACCGCTATATCGCCAACCTTGAACAACAGGGCAAGGTAACCGACGCGCAATTGCGCGCCCAATTACAGCAACAGGGGATCAGCTACGACGACTTCCGCGCCAAAGTCCGCAAACAGGTCGAGGCGATGGCCATGATCGACAAGGAAGTGCGCCAGAAGATCGTCATCCCCGAAGCCCAGATCAATCAGTACTACAAGGATAATCCTGAAGATTTCATCGCCACGACTGAAAAATACGACCTCGCCCAGATTTTGATCGCGGTGCCCGCCGGATCCACGCCGCAGCAGATCGCGGCCGCCCGCGAGAAGGCCGAAGGGATCCGCAAAAAGATTGCCAAGGGCGGCGACTTCGCGGCGTTGGCGATGCAATATTCCGACGACGACTCGAAATCCAAGGGCGGCGAATTGGGTGAATTCGCGCCCGACGACCTCAATAACGCGATCCTGGCGGCGGTCACCAACCTCAAGGCGGGCGACATCACGCCGGTGGTCAAAACCCGCTACGGCTTCCATATCGTGGAAGTCGAGAGCCATCAAAGGCCCGGCCTCCAGCCGCTCGACCAGGTCCGCGGCCAGATTCGCGAAAAGCTGATGACCTATCAAGCCAAAGAAGCGTTCCAGAAATGGGTGGATAACGAACTGATCAAGCAGCATTACATCGAGACCCTGCAACAGTAGTGGCGGCGGCGCGCAAAACGCCGCTCATCGCGGTCAGCATGGGTGACCCGGCCGGTATCGGCGCCGAAGTCATCCTGAAGGCGGCAACCGCCCTGGCCCGGCGCCGCGAGCGGCCGACGATCATCGTGGTCGGCGATCTGGGCGCGCTGTGCGCGGCGGCGGATCGGCTCGGCAAGTCGTGCGTGAGGCCGTGTGAATGGCGTCTGGACGCGGGCACGCCGCCCGGGCGCGGCAGCCTCCCGGTGATCAACCTCGGACGGCTGCCCGCCAAGGCGATCGCGCCCGCCCGGCCGAGCATCGCCGGCGCCGACGCCGCCTATCGCTATATCGTCGAAGGCGCGCGGATGGCGATGGCGGGTGAGGCCGACGCGCTGGTCACCGCGCCGATCAACAAGGAATGGCTCAACCGCGCGGGGCATCGTTTTCCCGGCCATTCGGAGTTGCTCGCAAGGCTGGGGCGGGTGCGCACCTGGCGCATGATGTTCGCCGGCGGCGACTTGCGCCTGGCGCTGGTGACTGTGCATATGGGCCTGGCCCGGGTGTCGCGCGCGCTCACCCGCGATGGCGTCTATCAAACGATCGGGCTGCTCGCGGAGCATCTGCGCGGCCCGGCGGGAATCGCCCACCCGCGCATCGCGGTGCTCGGCTTCAATCCGCACGCGGGAGAAAACGGGCTGTTCGGCGACGAGGAGAGCAAGACGATCGTCCCGGCGATTGCGCGCGCGCGGCGTGCCGGCATCGACGCGACCGGGCCGGCCGCGCCCGACACCGCCTTTATCCGGCGCAACGGAGCGTTCGCATTCGACGCGGCGGTCGCGATGTATCATGATCAGGGGCTGATCGCGCTCAAAACACTGGAGTTCGATCGCGCGGTCAATGTCACCTTGGGCCTGCCGTTCATCCGCACCTCGCCCGACCACGGCACCGCCTACGATATTGCGGGCCACGGCACCGCCAGTGCGGCGAGCATGATCGCGGCGATCGAATATGCGGCCCGCGCCGCGCGCGCACGCATCGCGCCGGCCCGCCGCGCCGCGTGAAGCGCTGGCGCAGGCGGGCGCGGCGATCCTCGATGAGGCAGGTGGGACCCGGATGGACCGCATAATTATCAAGGGTGCGCGCGAGCACAACCTCAAGAATATCGACATCGAGATCCCGCGCGGGCAGCTTGTCGTCATCACCGGGCTTTCGGGTTCGGGCAAATCCTCGCTCGCCTTCGACACGATTTACGCCGAGGGCCAGCGCCGCTATGTCGAATCGCTGTCGGCCTACGCGCGCCAGTTCCTCGAGCAGATGGAGAAGCCCGACGTCGATTCGATCGAGGGGCTATCGCCGGCCATCTCGATCGAGCAGAAGACCACCTCGCGCAATCCGCGCTCAACGGTCGCCACCATCACCGAAATCTACGACTACCTGCGGCTGCTCTTCGCGCGCGTCGGCCACGCCTTTTGCTATAACTGCGGACGCGAAATCACCCAGCAGAGCGTGCAGCAGATCGTCGACCGGATGATGGCGTGGCCCGAGGGCGCGCGGATTCACGTGCTCGCGCCGATCGTGCGCGATCGCAAGGGCGAGTACAAAAAAGAGCTCTCCGATTTGCGCCGCGCAGGCTTCGTGCGCGCCAAGATCGACGGCAAGCTGGTCGAGCTGGGCGAGGAGTTCAACCTCAACAAGAACCAGCGCCACACCATCGACGTGATGGTCGATCGGCTGGCGATCCGCGGCGGCATCGAAAAGCGCCTGGCCGATTCGCTCGAAGTCGCCTTCAAGTACGGCCAGGACCTGCTCAAGGTCGAGCGGCTCGACGCCACGGCCAAAAACGGCGGCGGCGAAATCTACTTCAGCCAGCGCTTCGCCTGCGTCGAATGCGGCATCTCGTACCCCGAGATCACGCCGCGGATGTTCTCCTTCAATAGTCCGCACGGCGCGTGCACCGAATGCTCGGGGATCGGATCGATCATGTACTTCGATCCCGAGCTGGTGGTGCAGAACGAGGACCTCAGCATCGCCGACGGTGCGATCGCGCCGTGGGCGACGATGAACTACATGCAGCCAGTGCTCGAGGCCCTCGCGACGCATTACAAGTTCAGCCTCGACCAGGCGTGGAAGTCGATTCCGGCCAAGGTGCGCAAGGTGATCCTCAACGGATCGGGCGACGAGGAAATCGCCTTCACCTATCAGCGCGGCGAGCATCGCCACGGCTACGAGCGCAGTTTCGAGGGCGTGCTCACGTGGCTCGACAAGCGCTACAAGGAGACCGAATCCGAGAGCATCCGCGAGGTCCTCGAGGCCTACATGAACATGCGCGAATGCCCGGTCTGCAAGGGCGCGCGGCTTAAGCGCGAGAGCCTGTTCGTGCGCTTCAACGAAAAATCGATCAGCGAAGTCACCGCGATGTCGATCAAGCAGGCGGTCGCGTTTTTCGCCGCGCCTAAGCTGAGCGCGCAGGAGACCGAAATCGCCCGGCTGATCCTCAAGGAGATTCGCGAGCGGATGGGTTTCCTCGCCGACGTCGGCCTCGACTACCTGACGCTCGACCGCACCTCGGGCAGCCTCTCGGGCGGCGAGGGCCAGCGTATCCGGCTCGCCACGCAGATCGGCTCGAGCCTGGTCGGCGTGCTCTATATCCTCGACGAGCCGTCGATCGGACTTCATCAGCGCGACAACCAGCGCCTGCTGTCGACGCTCAAGCGGCTGCGCGAACTGGGCAACTCGGTGCTGGTGGTCGAGCACGATCGCGACACCATGATCGAGGCCGATCATTTGGTCGACATGGGTCCCGGCGCCGGAATCCACGGCGGCTATGTGGTCGCGCAGGGCACGCCCGAAGAAGTGATGAAGAATCCGGCGTCGCTGACCGGCAAATATCTTTCGGGCGAGGTCGAGATTCCGGTGCCGCCGCGCCGCCGCACGATCGGTCCGCGATGGCTCACCGTGCGCGGCGCGCACGCCAACAATCTGCGCGACCTGACCGTCGCCTTTCCGCTCGGCGTGGTGGTCTGCATCACCGGCGTCTCGGGCTCCGGCAAGTCGACCCTGGTGCTCGACACGATGCATCGCGCGCTCGCGCAAAAGCTGATGGGCAGCCGCGAGCGCGCCGGCACGTTCAAGGCACTCGAGGGCATCGAGCATCTCGACAAGGTGATCCACGTCGATCAGAGCCCGATCGGCCGCACCCCGCGATCGAATCCCGCCACCTACACGGGTCTCTTCACCCATGTGCGCGAGCTGTTTGCGCAGTTGCCCGAGGGCCGGATGCGCGGATACGGGCCGGGGCGCTTTTCGTTCAACGTCAAGGGCGGGCGCTGCGAAGCCTGCCAGGGCGACGGCATCATCCGCATCGAGATGCATTTTCTGCCCGACGTTTACGTCACCTGCGAAGTGTGCGGCGGCAAGCGCTACAACCGCGACACGCTCGAAATCCAGTACAAGGGCAAAAGCATCGCCGAGGTGCTCAACCTGACCGTGCTCGACGCGATCGAGTTCATGGGATCGGTGCCGCCGATTCGCCAGAAGCTCGAGACCCTGCGCGACGTCGGCCTCGACTATATCCATCTGGGCCAGTCGGCGACGACGCTGTCGGGCGGCGAAGCGCAGCGCATCAAGCTGGCCAAGGAACTCGCCCGCCGGGCCACCGGCCGCACGCTCTATATCCTCGACGAGCCGACCACGGGGCTGCACTTCGACGACATCAAGCGGCTGCTCGCGGTGCTCGGCCGGCTAGCCGACGCCGGCAACACGATCGTGGTGATCGAGCACAACCTTGACGTGATCAAGACGGCCGACTACGTGATCGATCTCGGCCCGGAAGGCGGCGATCGCGGCGGGCAGGTGGTGGCGAAAGGCACGCCCGAGGAGATTGCCGCGGCGTCCGGATCGCATACCGGCCAATTCCTGCGGCAGGTGCTGAACCATCGCGCGGCAGCCTAGCCGCGCAAACAATTCGCGACGGAGGTCGCTTCAGATGTCAGACATATCAACCGCACCCGCAGTGGCCGAGCCGGCCGCTTACGACTGGACCCAACTCACCGACGATCTCAACCGATTGCTGCGGCTCAAGACCACGCCGATCGGGATGAAGCTCTTCACCACGGTCGAGGAGATGGAGGCGATACCGAAAATTCGCCGGCCCAAATCGATCCACACGACCGATCAGATCGTCGCGCAGGCGGCGCGCCTCGGCTTCACCATCGGCATCACGCAGAGCGACCTGGTTGGCGCGCAATGCGGCGCCGTCATCGGATTGCATCCGCAGAACGCCGAATGGCTCTCCGGCCGCAACATGGCCAAGGTCTGGTACGAGACGCTCGAGGACTCCTCCGCTCATCAGCACGCGATGGACGTGGTGCCGCACGGGACCTTCGCCGCGATGGCCGTGTCGCCGCTGACCAGCGGACGGCTCAATCCACCCGACATCTGCCTGATCTACGCCACGCCCGGCCAGATGATCATCTTCATCAACGGCCTCCAATGGGCCGGCTACAAGAAGTTCCAATGGGGTGTCGTTGGCGAGTCGGCCTGCGCCGATTCGTGGGGCCGCGCGCTCAAAACCGGCGAGCCCAGCCTGTCGATTCCATGCTTCGCCGAGCGCCGTTACGGCGGCGTGCTCGACGACGAACTGCTGATGGCGCTGCCGCCGCGCTTTCTGCCCAAGGCGATCGAAGGGATGAAGCGGCTGGCGGGCAACGGCTTGCGCTACCCGATTCCGCAGTATGGCGTGCAGGCCGACGCGCGGGCGGGATTGGCCGTCAGCTACGGCGCAAAGAAGGAATGACGCGCGCGCCGACCGAGTGCGCGAGTGAGTATTCGAGGAAGAAGATGACTATTCGAGAAAGAAATGGAGGCGGCGGTCGGAATCGAACCGACGAATCGAGGTTTTGCAGACCTCTCCCTTAACCACTTGGGTACGCCGCCCCGGAGAATTTGCGCGCTAGCGGGAGCCTTGATTATGCACCGCGCGGCGCGCGATGGCGAGACGCCCGAGCGTGCGCCGCGCCGCCGCGGATGCCGACCTTTCAGCGCATCAAAGGTGCGGCGCCGCCCGGCGCCCCGTCGCGCACCGTCAGCTTAACTTCGCAACTCCCTTGCTCTTCGCCGTAGCACAAATCGCGCACCACGCCCGGCACGAACCGATGGTTCTCGGCGGCGGGCGGCGAACAGATCCAATGGCTGCCCTGGCGGTAGAGCCCGACCGCGTACCATTGGCCCGGCTCGAGCGTGCCGCTCGCCTGCCCCGCCACGGTCTGCGTCGAATAGACCGTAAAGCCGTCGTGGCCGCCGTCCGGATCGAAGCGCATGAAGGTCATCATCCACTCGCCGCCGCCGCCGCGCCTGGTCGCCGCGTAAGTCATCGGCTTGTCGGACGAGAACACCGGCTTGTCGCGGCAGAGCCACGGACGCGGCTCGGTCGCCCGCGCGATCGAAGCCGCGGCCAGCATGATGCCCGCGGCGACCACCATCGTCATGAACTTCGTTGTCACCCGCATCACGCGTATCGATTTCAAATTCATATTCAAATTCATGTTCAAATTCACGCAATCCTCGCCACCACCCCGGGATCTTCGCACCGTCAGGCCGCCACGCCCGGCTCTTCACTCACCGCGACGATGCGCGCGACTATCGCGCCGAGACTGGAATCCTTGGGCGTGAAGACCGCGCGCACGCCCAACTCGATCAGCCGCCGGCGATCGGCCTCCGGAATAATCCCGCCCATTACCAGCTTAACGTCCACCGCGCCGCGATCTTTGAGAATCGCGAGCGCCTCGCGCGCGATCGTCAGGTGCGCGCCCGCCAGGCTGCTGATCGCCAGCACCTCGGCATCTTCCTGCAACGCCGCCTCGACCAGTTGCGCGGGGGTCTGCTTGAAGCCGGCCAGGATCACTTCCATCCCGGCCTGCATGCAGGCGTGCGCGAGCAACTTGACGGCGTTGATATGGCCGTCGAGGCCCGCCTTGCCGAGCGCGATACGAATTCTGCGGCCCGCCGCAGGCACCATTAATCGATCGACCGGCGCGCCCCCTTCGAGAATCGGCGGCGTGTAGCGGCCGCCCGCCGCGCCCTCGATGGTAGACGTCCATTCGCCGACCGTGCCGCCCGCGCGCGCGAGTTCGAGCGTCGGCTCCATGATCGCGGCCGCATCGCCGATTGCGGCGCCGGCGGCGCGTGCCGCCCGTGCGAGTTTTTCGCGGGCGCGCGCCACCGACGAGTTGTCGCGCTCGGCGCGCCAACTGCGTAGCGCCGCAATCCGCTCGCGCTCGGCCGCCGGATGGTCGCTTGCCGTATCGTCTGGCGCCGCCGCCGGGCCGAGCCCAATCTCGCCGATAAAAGCGTTGACGCCCACCAGGATGATTTCGCCGGCCTCGAGCTTGCGCTGGCGATCGGCCAGGGCATGCGTCAGCTCGGCACTGACCATCGCGATCGCCTCCGCATAGCCGGCCTCGCGCAGGCGTATCGCGATCGCCCGCGCACGTTCGGCGGTCTCGCCGGTCAATTTCTCGATCACCGTACTGCCGGCGAAAATATCGCCGTAGCCGGCGACGCCGGTCTCATGCATCAGCACCTGCTGCGTGCGCAGGCCGATCAATTGCTCGGCCTGGTCAGGCAGCGCCATCGCCTCGCGAAAGCCTGGCAATTGCAGCGCGTTGACCCGCGCGCCGGCCGAGATCACCACCGGCAGCGCCTCGTACGCGATACGGATGATATTCACTTCGGGCTGCTGCTCGGTCAGGGTCAGCGAACGCACCTGGCATCCGGCGCGAAAGGCCACCTCGTCGATGCCATATTCGCTGCGGCAGAGCTCGCGCCAGAGCTGAAAGTACGCGCGAATCTTGCAAATCTCGGGGACCAGCTCGATTCCGCTGTTGATGAAAAACGAGATGCGCCGGACGGTCTGCGCGAATTCCGCGGCGCTCAGCGACGGGCGAATCGCGTCGAGGATCATCAGCGCGTTGCCGAACGCGTAGCCGATCTCCTCGGCCGGCCCGGCGCCGCTTTCCATGTAGTGGTAGCCGCAGCAGTTGATCGGATTCCAGTTGGGCACGCGCGCGACCGCAAACCGGATCAGCTCGGTCGAAATCCGAAACGATACGTCGGGATGAAAAATCGAGGTGCCGCGCGCGACAAATTCCTTGAGCAGATCATTTTGCGTGGTGCCGCGCAGCGCGCTCCACGGCACGCCCTGTTTCTCCGCCGCGACCAGGTAGAGCGCGAGGATAAACGGCGCCGTCGCATTGATCGTCATCGAGGTGTTGATCTCGCCGAGCGGGATGCCGGCGAGCAATTGCTCCATGTCGCGCCAATGGCAGATTGAGACGCCGGCCTTGCCGACCTCGCCGGCGGCCACTGGCGCGTCGGGGTCGTAGCCGTTTTGCGTCGGCAGGTCGAAGGCGATCGACAGGCCGCGCTGTCCCTCCTTGAGATTATTGAGGAAGCGGCGATTGGCCTGCGTGGCGTCGCCGAAGCCCGCGTAGGTGCGGATGATCCACGGCTCGCGCGGGGGCCTGGCGGTCTTGCCGATTGGTGCTTTAACGGCCATCACTTCCTCCGAGCCGGCGCGCGTCAGCTAAGGAACCTCTGCACAAGTTAGGTTGTCATTTCTGAGGGCAGCGAAGAATCCCGGATCCGGGACCCATGCGCTTCGCTCAGGGTGACCGCAGAGCCTGGTGCGGAGGTTCCCTAAGCGCGAGGCGTCGCTCGGCAAGTCTCAAGCGTAGTTGCACGGTCGCGCCGACGCCAGACCGCCAGACCTTACGGTCCGTCAGCGCTTCGCACGCTGCGCTCCCCGGACCCTGTGCGCGCCGGTGCGCGCCCGCCGAATTGCGCGGCCAGTTCCGCGGTCAACGCGCGTCCGGCCAGACCGCGGCATTCGACCAGCTCGATCACCGGGCATTCGACCGACCGCCGGAGCATCGCGAGTGCGCGCCGCTCGCGCGTGCGCCGCTGCAATTCCGCGCGCGCGAGCGCGGCCAGTTCCGCCACGCCGTCCGCGTCCGGATCGCGCGCGGCGCGCCGCACCATCCGCGCGATATCGGCCGCATCGAAGGCCGCCGCGCTCATGCGATTGAAGAACACCGCGGCGAGCTTCAGGCCGAGCGCTGCGAGCGTGCGATGGATCTCGAGGGTCTCGGCGATCGCCAGCGGCTCGGCGGTGGTCACCGCCGCAATCGCGCATTTCGCCGGGTCGCGCAGCAGCGCCGCGATATTGCCCGCCTCGCGCCCGGCCACGCTCTCGCCAAAGGTTTCGCGCGCGGCAAAGGGCATCCGAACCATGCTGAGCGCCTGCCCGCTCGCCGGCGCGTCGAAGACCACCACGTTCCAGGGCTTGAGCGGCGCCGCGCGGCGCTCGAGCTCGTGAAAGACCTTGCCCATCATGGTGAGCTCGCGCACGGCCGGCGCGGCATGGACGAAGTATTGATAGAAGCTGCTGGCAAAGACCATCCGCAGAATCGGCCGCGGGACCACGAAACTCAGGTATTCCTCGAGCGACTCCTGGCCGCCGAGGGTCATCTCATACAAATTGTCGGATAACTCGACTGATGCAAACGTTCCGGCGCGGCCGTACGCCTGCGCGATCGGCGCCCGCATATCCGCCTCGATGATCAGCGTGCGCAGCGCGCGGGCGGCCGCCGCGGCGCCAATCGCGGCGCTGACCGTGGTGCGCCCCACCCCGCCCTTGCCGAGCACGGCGATCAGGCGATGCGCCAGGAGTTCCTCGATCATCTACGCCGCAACTCGATAAGTGATCCGAAGGCGCTTCGCACCGCGCGATCGGGATGGCCGCCTCCGCTAAGGAACCTCTGCACCAGGCTCTGCTGTCACCCTGAGCGAAGCGAATGGGTCCCGGATCCGGGATTCTTCGCTGCGCTCAGAATGACAACCTGACTTGTGCAGAGGTTCCCTCGTGGCGGCCGCGCGCCGCCCTACCAGCGCACCAGGTTGGCGCCCCAGGTGAGTCCTCCCCCGCACGCGTTGAGGAGCACCAGGTCGTTGTCGCGAATCCGCCGCGTCTCGAGCGCCTCGTCCAGCGCGATCGGCACCGACGCCGCCGAGGTATTGCCGTAGCGATCGACGTTGGTGAAGACCTTGTCCTCGCCCAGGCCCAGGCGCTGCGCGACCGCGTTGATAATGCGCAGATTCGCCTGATGCGGCACGACCAGCGCAATCTCGGCGAGCGGCACGCCAGCGCGCTCGGCCACCTTGCGGGTGACCTCTTCCATGCTTTTGACGGCGATCTTGAACAGCTCCGGACCTTTCATCTTGATCGCGTCGTCGCCGCTGGATTTGACCTCGGCGTCGATCGTGTTTTGAATCCCGCGGTTGCGCACCGACAACAATTCCCAGTACTCGCCCGACGAGCGCAAGATACTGCCGAGCACGCCGCGCGCACCGGGCTCGCTGACCATCACGACCGCACCCGCACCGTCGCCGAACAGCACCGCCGTGGCGCGATCGTTCCAATCGACCATGGTCGAGAGCGCGTCGGTGCCGACCACCAGCACTCGCGACCAGTCGCCCGCGCGCATCGTGCTGTCGGCCACGCTCAGCGCGTAGACGAAGCCCGAACAGGCCGCGGCGACGTCAAACGACGGTATCGAGCTAATTCCGAGGCGATGCTGCAACTGGCAGGCGAACGAGGGAAAGCCGAAGTCCGACGACACGGTGCCAACGATGATCGCTTCGAGGTCGGAGGCCTTCAGGCCCGCCCGCTCGAGCGCGATCCGGCTGGCGTCGGCCGCGATATCGACCAGCGATTCGCCGCTGCACAGGGTGTAGCGCTGGCCGATACCGGTGCGCGTACGAATCCATTCGTCGGACGTTTCCATCCGCCGTTCGAGGTCGTGATTGGTGATCAGCGTGCGCGGCAGCGCGCGCCCGGTGGCAACGATTCTCGAACCCATCGGTAGGCGCCCGCTAATCCTGGACCGCCGGCCGGAACGCCACGGTGGTGTTGGTTCCTCCGAAGCCGAAGGAGTTGTTGAGCGCCAGGCGAATCTTCTTTGGCCGCGCATGATTCGGCACGTAATCCAGATCGCACTCGGGGTCCGGTTTTTCGTAATTGATGGTCGGCGGGATCATCCCGTTGGCCACCGCCAGCACCGTGAAGACCGATTCGATCGCGCCGGCCGCGCCCAGCGTATGACCGGTCATCGACTTGGTCGAACTCACCGCGACGCGCGCCGCATGCTCGCCGAATGCGCGCTTGATCGCCTGGCTCTCGGCAATGTCGCCCTGCGGCGTCGAGGTGCCGTGGGCGTTGATGTAATCGACCTGGTTGAGGTCAAGGTCGCCGTCGTCGAGGCACAGGCGCATGCATTTGGCGGCCCCCACTCCGTCGGGCGCCGGCGAGGTGATATGGAACGCGTCGGCATTGCAGGCGTAGCCCGCGATTTCGGCCAGGATCGTCGCCCCGCGCGCGATCGCCAGGTCGCGCGCTTCCAGGATCAGCGCCGCCGCACCCTCGGCCATCACGAAACCGTCGCGATCGCGATCGAAGGGGCGGCTCGCCGCCTCCGGATTATCGTTGCGCGTCGACAACGCACGCATCGCGACGAACCCGCCGATGCCGAGCGAACTGATCGCCGCCTCGGCGCCGCCGGTGATCGCGGCGTCGAGGTAGCCCGCCCGGATCATGCGAAAGGCCTCGCCCACCGCATGACTGCCCGAGGCGCACGCACTGGTCGTCGCCAGGTTCGCGCCCCGCGCGCCATAGCGAATCGAGATCTGTCCCGGCGCCAGGTTGGAAATCAGCTTGGGAATGAAAAACGGTGTCAGCCGCTTGAGCCGGCTGTCGAGAAAGATCAAATGATTTTCCTCGATCGTGACCAATCCGCCGATACCCACGCCGACTAGCACGCCCACCTGGTCGGCGTTGTCTTCGGTGATCTTGAAGCCCGACTGGCGCATCGCCTGCTCGGCCGCGCTCATCGCGTACTGGATGAAGAGGTCCATCTTGCGGACGTCCTTCTTCTCGATCCAGTCGAGCGGATTGAAATCGCGCACCTCACCCGCGATCCGGGTGGGATAGTCGGCCACGTCGAAGCGGTCGATCAGGCCAATCCCGGAACGTCCGGCGACCAGCCCTGCCCAGTTTTTTTCGACCCCCGTGCCCAGCGGCGTGACGAGGCCGACACCGGTCACCACCACGCGGCGGTCAAGATTACGTCTCATGATATAGGCCCGCTTTCCTCCCGGGACATGTACTGATCGCGCACAACTCGCGCACAATTTGGCGCTGGTTTCCGGTCGATCAATTTCCGGCCGCCGCGCAAAGATTAGCAGATGCGAAAAGTGAAAACACGCGGCGCACCCGGCTGGATTTTGCCGCCGCGCCGCCGCTCATGAGCGCTTGGCGACTCCTCGTCAGCTCCCGCACTCACGCTCCGGTACGCACGACCTTCGCCGGCGAAACTATTTCGGCGCGATCGCGGATTTCACGATTTCGCTGGCCAGCTTGCCGTCGAGCCGCGCGCCGAACTGGTCGCGCAGCGCCTTCATCAGCGGCCCGATCTGATTCACGCCCGCCGCGATTTGCGCCGCCACTGCCGCGTTGACCTCATCGGCGCCAATCGCCGCCGGCAGATAGCTGTCGAGGATTTTCGCCTCGGCCTCGTTCTGCTCGATGAGGTCGGGGCGATTGGCCTTGCGTGCAAACTCGAGCGCCTCTTCGCGCCGCGCGCGCTCGCGCTTGATGGTCTGGACGATTTCGCCCTCGTTGGCTTCGCGCCGGACGTCCTTTTCGATCCGCGTGATCTCGGCGATTACCCCGCGCACGGTCATCAGTTTCAATTTGTCGCCGCTCTTCATCGCGGCCTTCAAATCGTCCTGTAGTTTGAGCTTCAAATGGTCCTCACAAGGTCCCCGCCTCGCCTCGTTCCCGCCTGGCAAACGGGGCGGCGGCAGGGTCGGCGGACAAAAATGCGGCCGACTGTATTTATGTTGATCCGCAGTCCGTTCCGATCTAGTTTACAAGTGTTGCGCCGGCGCAGATAGCCGCCGCCCAGGGAATTCCGATGCCCGACAAGCCCCGCGACCTGATGGCCGATGTCGCCCGCTATGGACAGCAGGTCGACTTCGGCAAGACCGCCGCCGATTACGGCCGCTTCCGCGCCGGCTATCCCGACGAACTCTATGGCCGCCTGCGCGGCCTGGGCGCCGGCATGCCGGGCCAGCGCATCCTTGATATCGGCACCGGCACGGGCTTTCTCGGCCGCGGCTTCACGCGCGCCGGATGTGCTGTAACGGGTGCGGACCTCTCCATGCCGCTGATGCATGAGGCGCGCCGCCTCGATCAGGAGGGCGGTCTCGCGATGGGCTACGTGCGCGCCCGCGCCGAGGCGATGCCGTTCGCACCGCGCAGCTTCGACGGCGTCTGCGCCGGCCAATGCTGGCATTGGTTCGATCGGGCGCGCGCCGCCGCCGAGGCCTTTCGCGTGCTGCAGCCGGGCGGCTTTCTCGTGCTCGCGCATTTCGACTGGATCGCGCTGCCCGGCAACGTCGTCGAAGCCACCGAACAGCTTATCCGGCGGCATAATCCGGACTGGAAGCTGAGCAATGCGCCGGGCATCTACCCGCAATGGCCGCGGGACGCCGCGATCGCCGGCTTCACCGCGATCGAGACTTTTTCTTTCGATGTCAGCGCGGTCTATTCGCATGAGGCGTGGCGCGGGCGGATTCGCGCCAGCGCGGGCGTCGGCGGCACGCTCAGCCCCGCGCAGGTGGCCGCCTTTGACGGCGAACTCGCGGCCGTCCTCGGGGAGCGCTTTCCCGCCGATCCGATGGGCGTGCATCACCGGGCTTTCGCCATGATCGCCCGCGCCGCATAATCGGCCGCACCGCGCGCCTCGGCGCTTCTCGTACTCGGCCAACTGTTATAGCCTCTTGGTTCGTGCGATGGCGTCGGCAGGTCTCAGGCGCCGCAAAGGAGACACCGTATGAAATTCACCTGGTTCCATCTGATGCCGTACCGTTTTCTGCCGGATGATTTCAAGGAAAAGTACCGCAGCGTATGGGTCGATATTCCGCGCGACCTCTACGACCCCAAGCTCGGCCATCGCCTGTACAACGACTATCTCGATCAGCTCGAATTCGCCGACCAGATGGGCTTCGACGGCCTCGGCGTCAACGAGCATCATCAGAACGCCTACGGACTCATGCCCTCGCCGAATATCATGGGTGCCGCGATGGCGCGGCGCACGCGCAACGCCAACCTGGTCGTGCTCGGCAATTCGATCGCGCTCTACAATCCACCGATCCGCGTGGCCGAGGAATTCGCGATGCTCGACGTGATCAGCGGCGGGCGCCTGGTCGCCGGCTTTCCGGTCGGCACCTCGATGGACACCAACTTCTGCTATGGCGAAGTGCCCGCGACGATCCGCGAGAAGTACAACGAGGCTCACGAACTGATTATCAAGGCGTGGACCGAGAAAGAGGTCTTCGCCTTCAACGGCAAGTTCACCAAGCTGCGCTACGTCAATCTGTGGCCCAAGCCGCTCCAGCAGCCTCATCCACCGGTCTGGGTGCCGGGCGGCGGCTCGATCGAGACCTGGGACTTCTGCGCCGAGCATGACTACCAGTACAGCTTTCTTTCCTACTTCGGGTATATCGCGGGCAAGAAGGTCGCCGACGGCTACTGGAAGGTGATGGCCAAGCGCGGCAAGGAGCTCAATCCCTACAGCTTAGGCTTCGCCCAGGTGGTCGCCGTCGCCAATACCGACGAAGAGGCCGAGCGGCTCTACGCGCCGCACATGGACTATTTCTACAACCGATGCCTCCACGTCTATAACGGCTTCGCCGACGCGCCGGGCTATCGCACGCAGAGCACGATCCGCTCGGGGCTGCTCGCCCAGGTCGGCCGCGAGGCCGCGCTGCGCCGCGAAGGGATGACCTGGAAGGACTTCGTCGATCAGGGCTACATCATCGCCGGATCGCCCAAAACCGTACGCGATCGCCTGACCCATGCGATGAAGAGCCTCAACTGCGGTCATCTGATGATCCTGATGCAAATCGGCTCGATGCCGCCGGAACTGGTACGCGGTTCCACCGAGTTGTTCGCGCGCGAAGTGATGCCGCATATGCGCGGCATGTGGAGCGGCTTCCAGGACAAATGGTCGCCGTCGCCGCTGCCCGAGAGCGAGCGCGCTATGCCCGCGCCGCTCAACTTCAAGCGCGCCGAGACCAACGGCACAACCGTCCACTCAGCGCCGCACGACAGCCGGAGCGCAAAATAATGAAGACCAGCCATGCAATCGGCGGCGGCCGCTTCGCGGTCGAGACCTATGAATTCGGCAGCGGCGAGCCCCTGATCTTCCTGCACGGCGCGGTCGGACTCACCGGGATGGATCCCTTCCTCGAAGATCTGGGCAAGGACTTCAAGGTCATCGCGCCGCATCTGCCGGGCTACGGCGAGTCGACCGGCGGCGAGCTGATCGAGGACGTGACCGACGCGGCGCTGTTCGTCCATCAGTTCATGGACGACCTCGGGATCAAGAGCGCCTACCTCATGGGCCATTCGATGGGCGGGATGCTCGCGGCCGAGACTGCCGCGCACGACACCAGCCGCGCGCGCAAGCTCGTGCTGGTCGGGCCGGCCGGCTTCTGGATTGACGAGCATCCGATTCCCGATTTCTTCGCCATGGACTTGAGCGAGATGGGCACGTACCTGTTCCACGATCCCAAGTCGCCGCTCGCGCAGCTTTTCCTGGCGATTCCGGACGATATGAACCAGCTCGCCGACATGTACGTCGAGCGGGTCAAACGCCTCTCGATGGCGAGCAGATTCCTCTGGCCGATTCCCGATCGCGGGCTGAAAAAGCGCGCCTGGCGGATCGCCGCGCCGACCCTGCTGCTGTGGGGCGAATCCGACAAGCTAATCCCGCCGGTCTACGCCGGCGAGTTCACCAAGCGGATCAAAAACGCGCGCCTCACGACGATCAAAGAGGCCGGCCATCTGCTGCCCTACGAGCAGCAGGCGGCGTTTTGCAAAGCGGTGCGCGATTTCCTCAAGGGCTGATCGACGCGTCATCCGGGCGCGCCTGCGCGCGAGCCGGGACTAATCCAAAAGGCGGCGGATCCCTCGCGGGTCCGCCGCTTTTTTCTTCGTCATGAATGTGAACGATGATCGCGCGAACGCCCCGCCGCGATCGCCCGTGCGACGCCGCTAGTGATGCGCTTCGATACGCGCCGGGGCCACGCGCGCAGCGTCGTTATAGCCCGGCGGATACATCTGATAGCACATCAGGTAGACGACCACGCCGGTCACCGACACGTACATCCAAAGCGGCCAGGTCCACACCGCAATCTTCCGATGGCGCGCGAAATTGCCGCGAATCGCACGCGTGATCGTGATCAGGACCAGCGGCACGATCGCCGCCGCCAAAATGATGTGCGTGATCAGGATCGTGAAGTAGATCGGCCGCACGAGGCCGTGGCCCTGAAAGCGCACGTCGCCGACATGGTAATGGTACGTCAGGTACGAAATAAAAAACACCGTCGAGACCACGAACGCGCTGACCATGCAGGCGCGATGCGCGCGGATCCGGCGCATCCGGATGAAGCAATAGCCCGCAAGCAAGAGGACCGCGGCAAGGCTGTTGAGAATCGCGTTGAGCGGCGCGAGCGAATGGTAATTCAAGATACTCCGGGCGGAATTTTTCCCGTCGGGAAATCGGCCTGATGAATCGTGGTTTGAGTGCGGCTACCAGGATCGAGGATCGGCGTGATCAAGTCCAGCCGCCCATCTCGCCATAATGAAATCGGCGGACCGTACATGACGGCCCGCCGATGCGTGATTCAGGAATTATGCCGCCGGCGAATCAGTTACGCGCGAAGCCGTTGCGCAACAGCCGCCCCGGCAGTGCGCCTGCCGCATCGACGGTGTCTTGGCCCTCGCGCCGAATCAGCGTGCCGTTGACGATCACCGAGTCGATACCGCTGGCGTCGGAGACCAGCCGATCGGCGCCCGCCGGCAAGTCGCGCACGCGGCGCAAACGGCCCGCGCCGATTTTGTCGGGATCGAAGATCACCACGTCGCCCGCCAGCCCGCGCTCGAGCCGCCCGCGATCGCTGATGTTGAAGACCTGCGCCGGACGCGCCGTGAGCATCCAGACCGCCCGCTCGAGCGTGATCGCCTTGCGCTCATGCACCCAATGGCCGAGCAGGTAGGTCGAGTAGCAGGCGTCGCATAGCTGGCTCGCATGCGCACCCGCGTCGGACAGCCCGATGACCGTGCTCGGCGATTGCAGCAGGTTCAGCACCTCGCCCTCGTCGTAGTTGAAGATCGCGAAGCGAAAGCGCGCCTCGAGATTGTTGGCAATCGACAGGTCGAGCACGAAGTCGATCGGATCGACGCCGCGCTCGCGCGCAATCTCGGCCACGTTGCGCTCGTCGAGTTCGGGCTGATTGGGACAGTACGAGACCCAGGCCCGCTCCCAGCGATCGTGGTATTTGACGTCCGCACCGGATCCTGCCTTGGCCTTGAACTTCGCGCGGAACTCCGGGTCCTGGTAGATGCGAATCTTGGCCGCGACGTCGGGCGCCGCCGAGATCGGCGCGAACACCGACGACATGCCCTCGAAGATGAACGGCTCCTTGAAGGTCAGCTCGAAGTTGAGCGGACGGCACGCGACCTGCGGCGTAATCGCCAGCCCCTGGCGCGCCAGCTCTTCGGATTGCGCGAGCATCCGGCGATGCCCATCGTTGCTGCCGGTCGCACCGGCGAGCAGCGCCGTCCAGGTGATCGGCACGCCAGTCTCGCGCGCAATCTCGGCCATCTCGCTGAGGAACAGTTCGCGCCCCACGGCGGTCTGCACGACGCCCTTGCCCGCTTCGCCCAGCGCGCCGATCAGCTCTTTGATCTCGTTCAGATGCGCCTTGCGGCTTGGCACCGGCTTGCCGCCGTAGCCAACGTGGGTGACCGCCTTGGAAGTGGCGAAGCCGATCGCGCCGGCGTTGATCGCGTTCTTGACGATCGCGCGCATCTTGGCGATCTCGTCCGCGGTCGCCTGGCGTTCGGTCGCCTCCTCGCCCATCACGTACATGCGCAGCGCCGTATGGCCGATCTGCGCCGCGCAGTTGATCGCCGTGCCGCGCCGCTCGATCGTGTCGAGGTACTGCTCGAAGGTCTCGAACGGCCAGTCATAGCCAAGGCCGCCTTCGAGCGCCTCGAGGCTCATCCCTTCGACCTTCTCGAGCGTGCGCATGATCAGTCCGCGATGCTCGGGGCGAGTCGGCGCGACGCTGAAGCCGCAGTTGCCCATCACCACCGTGGTCACGCCGTGCCATGGCGAGATCGTCATCATGCGGTCCCACAGAAGCTGGGCGTCGTAATGGGTGTGAATGTCGACGAAGCCGGGCGCGACGACGCGGCCCTTGGCCTCGATGGTGTTTTGCGCGGTGCCCTTGACCTCGCCGACCGCGGCAATCTTGCCGTCCTTGATCGCGAGGTCGCCGGCGAAACCGGGCTTGCCGGTGCCGTCGATAATGGTTCCGCCAGTAATCTTCAGATCGAAGTCCATGGTCTGGTTCTCCGTCGCCGGGCGCGCCGGCTGGCAGGGGTCGCAGTGGGGTGCGCGCATCGCGGTGGCTGATTCCGCCATCGCGAGGTTCCTCGAGCGCTGGTCCGCCGCGCACTGTTTCTATTAGTAAGGCTTATCGCATCGCGCGCCCGCAGGTAAAGCGCACACCTCCTCGCGCCGCGTTGGCGCGCCCGGCGTTTCAGCCGTTGCGCGCAACCGGCAACGCGAACGCTCGATCGCGCCGCCAAGCTCGCCAAGCGCCGCCGCGAGCGCCATTAACTGCGCATTTCGATTGATCGATCGAGCGTAGTTTGGTTAGTTGTAGGTACCAACTTGAACTCTGGGGGCCGCAAGCACCAATAAAGCGGCGGACCCCGCAAACGGAGGACTACTAATGCAGAAACCGATCATTTCCGCCGATTCCCACATCACCGAGCCGCCCGGATGCTACGTCGACCGCATCGACCATAAGTACAAGTCCACCGCACCGCATCTGGTGCACGACGAAAAGATGGGCGACATCTTCGTCATCAAGGGCGGCGGCAAGCCGATCCCGATGGGTCTGGTGGCGGCCGCCGGCGTCGACGCGATGGACCTCAAGATGTTCGGCGCCAAGTTCGAGAACCTCCATCGCGGCGGATGGGATCCCGAAGCCCGCATGGCTGACCAGGATCGCGACGGCGTGGCCTGCGAAGTGATCTACGCCACCGTCGGCATGCTGCTCTGCAATCATCCCGACTACGATTACAAGAAGGCCTGCTTCGACGCCTACAATATCTGGCTGGCGGAATTTTGCGCCGCCCATCCGGATCGCCTGATCGGCCTGGGACAAACCGCGATGCGCTCGGTCGACGAAGGCATCGCCGACATGCGCAAGATGAAGGAGATGGGCTTGCGCGGCGTCATGATGCCGGGCAATCCGCAGCTCTCCGACTACGACGATCCGATCTACGCGCCGTTCTGGGAAGCCTCCGTGGACATGAAGATGCCGCTGAGCTTCCACATCCTGACCAGCAAGCAGGACAACTTCAAAACCCGCGGACCGCGCATCAACAGCTTCATGTCGATCATCCGCGGCAACCAGGACCTGATCGGCACCTTCATTTTTGGCGGCGTCTTCCAGCGCCATCCGCAGCTCAAAATCGTCTGCGTCGAGGCCGACGCCGGCTGGGTTCCGCATTTCATGTACCGCATGGACCACGCCTACAATCGCCATCGCGCCTGGATGCTCAGGGGCCGCGAGCTGGAGAAAAAGCCCAGCGAGTATTTTCGCGAGCACGTCTACACCACCTTCCAGGACGACTGGGTCGCCTTCGCGATGAAGGACATGTGCAACACGCGCCGCCTGATGTGGGCCAACGACTTCCCGCATAGCGACTCGACCTGGCCGTGGTCGCAGGACGTCCTCGCCGAGCATACCAAGGGGCTGAGCGAGCAGGAGAAGAACTGGATCCTGCACGACAACGTCGCGGAGCTCTATAACATCAGCATCTGATGCGCGGTGCGCCGCGCGCCGCACTAATCGATGCGATAATTGACGACGCCGCCGGCCCCGTGCCGGCGGCGTCCTGCATTCGGATAATCCATTACCGCGGATACCGGCTCCGCGGCGCGTGCAACGGTCGAATATGGGCGGGAATGGCAACGATGAAGATCCTGGTGATGGGCGCCGGTGCGGTCGGCGCATATTTCGGCGCCCGGCTGCAACAATCCGGCCACGAGGTCGTCTACTGCGCACGCGGCGCCAATCTGCGCGCGATGCGCTCCGCCGGACTCAGCTTTGCGAGCTTCCAGGGCGACTTCACGCTCGCGGTGACGGCGACCGCCGAGCCGCGCGAATTCGCGCCCTACGATTTGATCCTGTTCTGCGTCAAATCGTACGACACGGCGGCCGCCGCGAGCGCGCTTGCCGGATGCCTCGCGCAGGGCGGCGCGCTCCTGACCGTGCAGAACGGCGTCGAGAACGAAGCGATACTCGCCGCGGCGTTCAGCCGCGCCGCCGTGCTGAGCGGCAACGCGCGCATCGGCGCCGAACTGGTCGCGCCCGGCCACATCGTCCATCGCACCGGCGGCGTGATCGAATTTGGCGAACTCGACGGCGGCGACAGCGCGCGCGCCCGGCACCTGGCCGAGGTCTTTCGCGGCGCCGGCATCTTTGGCCAGCTCTCGCTGCAGGTGATGGCGATTCGCTGGGAGAAGCTGCTCTGGAACGCCGCCTTCAATACCGTCGCGACGCTGACCCGCCGCAACGTCGGCGCGCTGCTCGACGACCCCGACGCGTCATCGCTGCTGCGCGTGCTGATGAACGAAATCGCCGCGGTCGCGACGGCCGAGGGATTTACGCTGGGCGACGCCGAGGTCGAGGCGCAGTTCACGCGGTCGCGCGCGAGCCTGCGCGAAGTGCGTCCGTCGACGCTGCAGGATTTCGAGCGCGGCAAGCCGCTTGAATACGAGGCCTTATCGGGCGCGGTCGTGCGCCTCGCGCGCCGCCACGCGCTCGCGACACCGCAGATGGACGCCGTCCACACCCTGATGAGGCTGCTCGACGGACATCGCGCGAAACTCATGCCGCCGCCCGCCTGAACGCTGGCCGAAACCGCGCGCGTGGTGCATGATCGCATCGCGGACGCACACCGCACGCCCCCGGCAATCCGGCGGCGCGGCCCGTCACGCATTGCGCAGGAGGAAACGCCGATGGCGAGTGTCGCACAACTCGGGTATCTGGGTCTCAGCGTCAGCAAGCTCGACGAATGGGAAAAATTCGCGACCGGCGTGCTTGGCTTGCAAGCCGCGGGCACCGACGCCGCCGGCGATCTGTTCCTGCGGATGGACGAATATCACCATCGCTTTATCGTGCGCGGCGGCGGTGACGACGACTTAGCCTTCATCGGCTGGGAGGTCGCCAATCAACAGGCGCTGCGCGAGCTGGCGGCGCAGATCAAGGCGGCGGGCGTCGAAGTCCGCGCCGGCACGTCCGACGAGGCGGCGGCGCGGCGCGTTGGTGAGTTGATCAAGTTCAACGACCCGAGCGGTATCGCGACCGAAGTCTACTACGGCCCGCTGATCACGTTCGAGAAGCCGTTTCAGTCGCCGCGCGCGATTTCCGGCTTCGAGACCGGCGCGATGGGCCTCGGCCACATGGTCATCCGCATCGACGACGCGGCGCGCAGCCTCAATTTTTATCGCGACGTACTGGGCATGCGCGTGAGCGATTTCATCGACCTCAAGATGCGGCGCGGACGGCCGACCGACAATCTGCGGCTGACCTTCATGCACTGCAATCCGCGGCATCATTCGGTGGCCTTCGGCGAGATTCCGGTGCCCAAGCGCCTGCTCCATTTCATGGTGCAGGTGCGCTCGCTCGACGACGTCGGCTCGACCTACTACCTGGCACAGGATCTCGGTATCGAGATCTCGGCCTCGCTCGGCCGCCACACCAACGACCACATGGTCTCGTTCTACATGCGATCGCCGTCGAGCTTCGAGATTGAATATGGCTTCGGCGCGCGCACCGTCGACGACGCCACCTGGCAGGTTCAGCAGCACGAAGCGCCGAGCATCTGGGGCCATCGCGGACTCGCCGCCGGACCGAAACCGGCGAAAGCCTGAGGCCGCGCTGACCGCCGCGGCGGCCGCCTCAGGCGCATTGCCCCTCAGGCGCGTTGATTGTAGCGATTCATTGCGCGGGCGAGGCCGTCGCCGATCACGGCCGCGACCGCCTCGCCCGCGCGATCGAAAATCTCTTCGGCGCCGCGCAGCTCGTCGCGGCCATACGGCGCGAGCACCCAATCGATATCGCCGAGATGCCCCGCGGGATGGCCGATCCCGACGCGCACGCGGACGAACTCCTTGCCCACGCTCTCGGCGATCGAGCGCACACCGCGATTGCCCGCGTCACCGCCACCGCGCTTGACGCGCAACTGGCCGGCCGGCAGGTCCATCTCGTCGTGGACCACGATTAGCCGCTCGAGCGGCACCTTGAAATAGCCCAGCATCCCGGCGACGCATTCGCCGCTGCGGTTGTAGAAGGTCTGCGGCGCGACCAGCATCAGGATCGCCCCGCCGGTGCGCGCCTCGCCGTAGAGGCCGCTGAACTTGCGCTTGGCAATCTGGGCGCCGTGCGCCGCCGCGAGGCGCTCGACGACCATGAAGCCGGTGTTGTGGCGCGAGCGGCGATACTGTTCGCCGGGGTTACCGAGACCCGCGATCACCCAGCGTATCTCGCCCGCCGCCGCGACGGGCGGCGGAGCGGCCCCGTCGGCCGGCCGGAAACGATCGAACAGGCGTCCGAACCGGCTCATCGGCATAACCGGCGCCTAGCCGCGCGCGCGGCGCCGCGGCCGGGCGGCAATCACCGGCTTGATCAGCGGTTCGAGCGCCTTGAACAGCGCCGCCATCTCGGCCGGCGTGCCGATCGAGATGCGCAGCGCGTCGCGAAAGACCGAATTCGGAAAATGGCGCACGAGCACGCCGCGCCGCCGCAGCGCCGCGCATACCGGTCCCATATCGCGTCCGGCGAGCCGCGCGAGTACGAAGTTCGACGACGACGGCGGCACCGTGAAGCCCATCTTGCGCAGCCGTTCTTCGGACGCCGCGCGGGTGCGCTTGACGCGCTCGACGTTGCGCCGCATCCAGCCGGCGTCGGCCAGCGCCTGGGCGCCAGCGGCCACCGCGATACGACTCAGATTGTAGGAATCCTTCACTTTAAGTAGGGTTTCGATCAGGGGTGGCTGCGCGAACAGCAACCCCAGCCGCATCCCGGCCAGCGAAAACGACTTCGAGAGCGTGCGCAGCACGATCACGTTGCGATGGCGCCGCACCAGCGCGAGCGCGTTGGTCTCGGCGAAATCGGCATAGGCCTCGTCGATCGCCAGCAGGTTGCGCCCCAGCCGCCGCGCCAGCACTGCGAGCGCCTCGGGACTGGCCGCCGTGCCGCACGGCGAGTTGGGACTGCAGACCACGGTGAGCTGCGCCTGTTCGGCGGCCAGCGCCTCGAGCGGCAGCGCGAAGTCCAAGCCTAGCGGGATCGCGACGATCCGCGCCTCCTGGATTTCCGCCAGTGTGTCATACAGCGAATAGGTCGGCAGCGCGTAGGCGACCCGATCGCCGTGGCCGAGCGCCGCGCGGAACAACATCGTGAGCAGCTCGTCCGATCCGTTGCCGGCCAGGATCATGCCGCGCGGCAGCCCATACAGGCGCGCGGCCGCGGCCACGAATGCGTCGGCGCGCGGCGCCGGATAGAGCCGCAGCGATGCGCCGGCCTCGGCGATAATCGCGCGACGCACGCCAGGCGACGGCGGATACGGATTTTCGTTGGTGTTGAGCTTGACCAGGCGCTGGCCGGGGCGCGGTTGTTCACCCGGCGTATACGGCGCCATGCGTTCGATCGCTTCGCGAAACATCGGCTGTTATTTATCCGTTACGCCGCCCGGGCGCGAGACCACCCGCCCACGCCGCGCTTGTCGCCGCCATCGGCGCGGTCCGCCGCGCGATTCGTTGCACGGTCCGCCGCGCCAGATGATGCCTTCAATCTAGTCTCCACCGCGAAGCCGACCAAGGCGCCGTCACGGCTTGATCGTATTCGGCACAATGACATTGACCGGGATGCTGAGCGTCTTGGCGACGAACTCGGCGAATGAGGTGATCGGCTTGGGCACCACTGACGGATTGCTGATTGGCCCGCGCACGTCGAAATAGGCCGCCACCAAGCCCTTGCTGCCCGCCGCGAGATTGTAACCAATAATCGGGATGTGCTCGACCAGCCAGTTCATCGTGTCGAACGGGATGACGCTCACCTCCATGTTGACCGTACTGTCGCCCAGGCGCACGTCGCCGGTCGCCTTGATATGCATCACCGGCCCCGCCAGACGCAGGTCGCGAGTCGTGAAATCGCCGCCATTGCCCTTGAAACCGGCGGTGATCTTGGTGAACGGAATCCCCGTAGCGTTGGCGTCCGGCAGATGCGCGGTCAGCCAGTTCTTGAGATCGATGAAGCTCATGATGCGCGCGACGAGCGCGAACCGATTGAGCGTGCCGTGGTTGACCTGCAACGCGAGGTCGCCTTCGAGCGTGTTGAAGAAGTCGACGTCGGTGTTGGCCCGCAGCTTCGCGGCCGCCGTGAGATGGCCGGTCAACGCGGGGGTCTTTTCGCCCGCGAGCGTGCACAGCGCGACCGCGTCGATCCCGTCGATTTGCCCGCGGATATTAATCCGGTTGTCGGCGCCCGAAAGTCCCGAGACGCCGAATTTCAGCTTGCCGCCGAGCGCGCCCGCGACAAAATTCGAGACGTGCCACTGGCCGCTCTCGCGATTGAAATCCAGGCTCACCCGGCGCATCGCAAGCTGGCCAAAGTTCGCTCTGAGCGCCTCGATATGGCCCTCGACCGGCAGGGCAAAGAAACTCACCGTGCCCTTCGGCGACCATGGCAGCCGGATGAATGTCAGGACCTCGAAGTCCAGCGCGTCGGCGTGCGCGTCGATGTGCAGCAGTGGATGCGCGAAGTCGGCTAGCTGGAGTTTGAAATCCACCGGATGTCCTTCGAGGGTCGCCGCCGGCAGCTCGAGGTTCATCCCCTTGCCGTCGAGCGCGAGCGTCGCCGACCGGATGACCAGGGGCGCGCGCAGAAAGCCGAACTGCAAATCGCCCGGCCCCATGGTCAGGCGCCCGCTGATCACCGGTGCGCCGCCGGTGCGCGAATCGCTGTTGGCGGTCAGGCGTCCGCTGATCGCGCCGTGCACCGTCAACTCCTTGGCCTCGACCATCAGCGGCATCCACGTCCCGGCGCGCAGGTCGTGCGCTTCGATCACGAAACTGCGCAACGACGGCGTCGGACGCGCCGGCACGATCGTGCCGTTGAGCAACACGCTGCCGCCGTACCGCGTGTCGGTCGCGGCGAGCAATTGCGCCAGATCGATCGCGCCCGGACGCACCCTGACGTTGCCGCTCTCGAGCACGATCGCGCCGGGCACACCCGCGAACTCGAACTCGATCCGCCGGGGCGAAATCGTCGCCAGGTAATCGTCCGGTGGCGACCACGCCAGGTTGGCGAACCGGCCCGACGCTGCGAACTTGACCGCGGAGGTTCCGCTCACGCGCTCGAACCGGCGCGCGAGATCGGGCACGCTCACGCTCAAGATCTTATCTGCCGAGGGATAGAGTTCGGTCGCCTCGAGCTCTCCGTGGCCGCGAATCCGGTACTTGATCGACGCCGGCGCGCCGCGCAAATCGGCCCTCGCATCGATACCGGCCAAGGTCGAATTGCCCAGCCTGGCGGTACCCTTGGTGACGGCGAAGACCCCGGCGGTGTAGTCGAAACTGGCCGCCAGCGCATGAATCGGCGGCAGCTTGAGGTCCGCCGGCGTCTCGATCGCCGCGCCGCTCAACGTCGCTTGTACGGTCAGTGCGTTGCGCAGGGTCTGGGCCGACCAATCGCGCAGCGGCTTCGCGGGCGCAAACGCCGCCCCGTCGAGCACGAGTTGGCCCGCCGTCAGCCGCCGCGCCGCATCGCTGAACCATGCCGGCACCGCCTTGAAATAGCGCAATTGCGCGGACAGATCGGCCAGTGCGAGGTGCGCACCGGAAAGGCGCAGGGCGACCGTCCGCGCCGCGTCGTAGGGCTGGCCGACGATACATTCGCCGGCCGCCAGTCGCACGCCATTGCGCGTCAGACTGATCCCGCCGAGGTCAATGCGTGCGGCCGAAGCCGCATATTCCGTATGCAGGGAAAAATCGCCGAGCCCGATCGGGCCGGTAAATGGCCGTCCCCGCAGCCCGATTTGCTTGAGCGTGGAGTCGGCGGTTCCGCTCAGCTCGCCGTCTTGTCTTAGCGCAAAGCGCGTGCGGCCATCGATCGTACCGGTCGCCATGATCGCGTCGGGACCGGGAAACCGCGCCAGTTTGAAACCCGTAAACGACGTGCGCCCGGCAGCGATTATCTCGCCCGCGGTGCCCGGCTCCGCGCCCAGGCGAACCTGCCCGATCAGGTGCAACCCGTCGTACGGCGCGTGATGCCACTGCGCATCAAAGGACATGATCCACGGCCAGTGGCCGGGCCGGCGATAGGCAACCCAACTCAAGTTATCGATCAGCGGCGCGCCGTCGACGTCATGCAGGACCGCGTTGAACAGCTCCACCCGATGCGTCACGCCCGACAGCGCGTCGAGCGCGGCCAGCAACCGGTTGGCGGCGTTCACGTCGGGCTTCGGCAAACCCTCCGGCGTCACCCCGGCCAGGCTCGCGGGCACGCGAAAAATCGGATGATCGAGCGCGAGCGCATAGAGCGGCAAGCCGTTGCTGTGAACGATCGCGTGGTAGCTGATCACCGCGCGCAGATCGTCGACGCGGGCGACTTCCACGCCGTGCAAATAGATCCGCGGATGGACCAGCCGCACCACCAGGTGATTGCCGAAGGCGACGTGCGTGCCGGCGGGAACGATATTCAGCCCGGTGGCCGCATTGATTTGTGCGAGGACGATCCGAACGATGCCGGCCCGGTTGTGCAGGACGATTGCGACGGCACCGCCCGCCACGATAATCACGACCAGCAGGCTCGCGACGAGCTTGCGGACAAATCTCATCTGACCCCGGCCGGCGAATCAGTCCGCCGGATCTGTGCAACGTATTAGCGCGAACGCCGCCGCTCAATCGCTCTCGGCGATTTCGGCGGGCGCACTGTCGGACCATCCGGCGCGATGCTTGTTGCGCAGCGCCGTCTTCAGAATCTTGTTCCTGATACGCACGGTCTTGGGCGTGAGCTCGACCAGCTCTTCCTCGTCGATCCATTCGAGCGCCGTATCCAGCGTCATCACCCGCGGCGGCGTCAGCCGGATCGCCTCGTCGTGGCCGGCCGCGCGGATATTGGTCAGCTTCTTCTCGCGGCAGACGTTGACCGGCAGATTGGTCTCGCGCGCGTACTCGCCCAGCACCATCCCCTCGTAAACCGGCTCGCCCGCGCCGATAAAGAAGCGCCCGCGTTCCTGCAGATGAAAAATCGCGTAGGCGCTCGCCACGCCCTCGCGGTCCGAGATCATCGCGCCGTTCTGGCGTGAGCGAATCGTGCCGCACCACGGCCCGTAGCCGTTGAAGATGGTATGCATCACGCCCATGCCGCGCGTATCGGCCAGGAAGCGCCCGCGAAATCCGATCAGGCCGCGCGCCGGCACGTCGTACTCGACGCGCACGCGGCCGCTCGCATGGGTGACCATCGTGCGCATGCGGCCCTTGCGCGCCGACAGCAGTTGCGTGACCGTGCCGATGTGATCCTCGGGGATGTCGCAGACCACGAACTCCATCGGTTCGAGCAGCGATCCGTCCTGCTGGCGCGTGAGCACGGTGGGCTTCGAGACCTGCAGCTCGAAGCCCTCGCGGCGCATCGTTTCAAGAATCACCGCGAGCGCCAGCTCGCCGCGGCCCATCACGCGCCAGGCCTCGGCGCTCAACTGCTCGATACGCACGCTCACATTGCGCCGCGACTCGAAGATGATGCGCTCGCCGAGCTTGCGCGAGGTGACGTACTCGCCCTCGCGTCCGGCCCACGGCGCGTTGTTGACCGAAAAGGTCATCGCGACCGTCGGCTCGTCAACCCGGATACCGGGGAGCGGCCGCGGGTTCTCGAGGTCGGCTACCGTATCGCCAATCTCGATATCGTCGCTGCCCGCAATCATCACGATGTCGCCGGCCTGCGCGTCGCTGCGCTCGATACGCTTGAGCCCCTGCCATCCGTAGAGCCGCGCGATCTTGCAAACCGTGCGTGCGCCGTCGGCGCGGCATAGCGAATAATTCGCACCCACCGCGATCGAGCCCGCGATGATCCTGCCGATCGCGAGGCGCCCGACGTAATCGTCGTAGTCGAGGTTGTTGACCTGGAACTGCAGCGACGCGTCGGTCTCGACTTCGGGACCCGGCAGATGGCTGATGATCGTGTCGAATAGCGGACCCAGGTCGTGCGACTCGTCGCCGAGCTTATGCGCCGCCGTGCCGGCGCGCCCGTTGGTGTAGAGCACCGGAAAATCGAGCTGGTCGTCGGTCGCTTCCAGATCGATGAAGAGGTCGTAAATCTCGTCGAGCACATCGGTCACGCGCGCGTCGGCCCGATCGATCTTATTGATGCAGACGATCGCCGGCAGCCGCGACTCGAGCGCCTTCTTCAGCACGAAGCGGGTCTGCGGCAGCGGTCCCTCGCAGGCGTCGACCAGCAGCAGGATCCCGTCGACCATCGAGAGCGTGCGTTCGACTTCGCCGCCGAAATCCGAATGGCCGGGGGTATCGACGATATTGATCCGCGTGTCGCCCAGCGTGATCGACGTGTTCTTGGCCATGATCGTGATTCCGCGCTCGCGTTCGAGCGCGTTGGAATCCATCACCCGGTCGACCAGATGTTCATTGGCGCGAAACACGCCCGACTGCCGCAGCATCGCATCAACGAGCGTGGTTTTGCCGTGATCGACGTGGGCTACAATAGCTAAATTTCTAATGTCTGGTCGTCGCATTTTAGGCGCGCGTGAAAAACTAAAGCGCGGCCGAGCCGCGTGAGCTCTGTGGCCGCGCTCGCCCATTTTAGCTGTGCCGGCGGGTAGAGTAAACGTGCCCCTGGCGCCGCCCCGATTGCCGGAGGCTGCCGCTGCGTTAATTCGCGGCGCAGCGCCACCTGGACTAATCGGCCGCCGATGCGCTACGGTCCGCCGCCCGGCCCACCATCGGGCGAGCCGGCGTCAGGTGAAACGCCGGCGTCGGGCGCAGCACCGCCGGATAATCCGCCGCCCGGCGCGGTCGACGGCGGCGCGGCCCCCGGGGCGGTTGCGGAATTGAATTGCTTTTCCTGCTGGCGCTTGAGTTTGTCGAGCAATTGCTTGACGTTCTTGACCTCGACAATTTTCCATCCGCCCGGCTCACGCGCCATGCGCACTTCGTAGACCTGGCCCTTATGGTCCTGCCAGCGGGTGTACGCGATGTCGCCGCTGCGATGCATGAAGAGGATCGCGCCGGCCACCGCCGCCGCAGGCATCTGCACTTCGCGCTTGCCGTCATCGACCTGGCTCACGGCCCACGATTGCAGCAGCGCGGCCATCGGGCCGGACAAAAGATCGACCGCGCCCTTGCCGAACAATTCGCCGATCACGCCGCCAGCGCTGCCGTTTTGACCCTGGAACATTTCGTAGCCCGCATTGCGCACGACCTGCGAAAAATCGACATAGCGCGCGGCATCGTTGCCGTCGCGTGCGTCGATCGTTTGCTTGAGCCGCACGACGGCGTAACTCGGCGTATCGGGCAGATAGAAGACCGCCCACACGGCGAGCGCCGCGGCGATCAGAATCGAAGTCCAATGACGAAGCGCGAAGCGACCCATAGCCCGATATTGTGACGTGGCGCGCGCGCGATGTTAAGTCCGTGCGCCGCCGCCGCATAGCGGCCCTCCCGATCGCCGGCAGTCGCGTTCTCAGACGATCAGGCGGGCGGCGGCCTTGTCCAGCAGCCACGTCACCTCGCCGTCGCCGGGCGCGATAATCTGCGCGGGAAAGCGATCGGCGTCGCGCGGCCCCTTGAGGATATTCCACACCGCCTGGGCCTTGGCCGTGCCGCTCACCAGGAACATCACGCGCTCCGCATGGTTGAAGACCGGCGCGGTCAGCGTAACGCGATGGCGCTGGGTCGGATCGTCGACCTCAACCGCGACGGCCAACCGTTGGGTTTCATGGATCGCGGGATTGCCGGGGAAGAGCGACGCCGTATGCGAGTTGTCGCCGAGACCCATCAGCGCCAGGTTGAAGCGCGGGAACTCGCCCGCGCCCAGCCCGAAATGGCGGCGCAGTTCGGCTTCGTAAGCGCTTGCGGCCTGCGCCGGCGGCAACTCGCCCACAATCCGATGCACCTGCGCGGGGCGCGCGTCAATTCGGGCGAGCAGCGTCCGCGTGGTCATCGCGAAATTGCTCGCCGGATCGTCGGGTCCGACGCAACGCTCATCGCCCCAGAAGAACTGCACTTCCTTCCAATCGACGCTGAAATGGAATTTCGTGCCGAGCATCTCGTAGGCCGCCGCCGGCGTCGATCCGCCCGACAGGCACAGCCTGAACTCACCATGCATGCAGACCGCTTCACCGGCGAAATGCGCAATTTCTTCGGCCGCATGCGCGTGGAGCGCCGCCGCATCGTCGAGGATTACAATCTTTGGCTCGCTCATCTCAGACCAATTCCACTCGAATCAATTCCGATCGCGCTAGCCCGCGACGATCGCCGCGCGCCGTTTGCTGATCACCGCGATCAGATCGGTAAACGATTTGCTGAACGACTCGACGCCCTCTTTCTGCAGGACTTCGCCAACCTCGTCCAGGTTGATCCCGATCGCGCCCAGCCGCCGCACCGCGTCGCGCGCCTCGGCGACATGCTCCTCGACCGTCGCGCGCGGCGTGCCGTGGTCGCGATAGGCATCCATCGTCGCCGGCGGCATCGTGTTGACCGTGTCGGGACCGATCAGCTCCTGGATATATTTGATGTCGCTGTACTTCGGATCCTTGGTTCCGGTCGACGCCCACAGCGGCCGCTGCACGCGCGCGCCGCGGGCCGCCAGCGCCTTGAAGCCCGCGTCGCCGAACAGCTCCTTGAAGCGCTGGTAGATCAACTTCGTATTGGCCACCGCCGCGGAGCCGCGCAGCGCCGCCACCGCCTCGTCGGGGTTGGTCTTGCCGCGATCGTCGAGCCGCTGGTCGACCATCGTCTCGACCCGGCTGACGAAGACGCTCGCCACCGACGCGATCCGTTCGAGCGCGCCGCCCGCCCGCGCGCGCCGTTCGAGACCGCGGAGATAGGCCGTCGCGACGCTCTCGTAATGCTTGACCGAGAACATCAGGGTGACGTTGATGCAGTGGCCCTCGCTAATTAGTTGCTCGATCGCGGGAATCCCGGCCGGCGTCGACGGCACCTTGATCATCAGGTTGGGCCGATCGATCAGCTTGAAGTAGCGATGCGCCGCGGCGATCGTTCCGTCGGTGTCGTGCGCGAGCAGCGGCGAGACCTCGTAGCTGACGTAGCCGGTGCGGGCCTGCGAGCGGTCGTAGACCGGGCGCAGCTTGTCGGCCGCCGCCTTGATATCGGTGGTGGTGAGCGCCTCGTAGATTTCGTCGACGTCGCGGCCGGCGCGCACCAGTTCGGTCAGTTGATCGTCGTAATCGTTCGAGCCGCCGATCGCCTTTTCGAAGATGGTCGGATTCGAGGTCATGCCGTCGAGTCCGTCTTCATCGATCATGCGGCGGAACTCGGCCGAGGCCAGCAGATCGCGCCGGATGTAGTCGAGCCATACGCTTTGGCCGAATTCGCCCAGCCGCCGCAGCGGATTTCCTGTTTCATTCATGATTCATGCTCCTGCCAAATTCTTTCCGCCCGCCGCTCGCCCCGCATCGCCCGCGGCGTCCGGCGCTCAGCCCAACAGCTTGAGCGCACGCGCGGTCACGTTCTCAACCGTGAAGCCGAAATGCTTCATCAGGTCGGCGACCGGCGCCGACTCGCCGAACGTGGTCATCGCGATGATATCGCCCTCGGGGCCGACCCAGCGATACCACGACAGCGGCGCGCCCGCTTCGATCGCGAGGCGCCGGCGAATCGTCGGCGGCAGCACCGCGTCGCGATAGGCCACGTCCTGGCGCTCGAACAACTCGAAGCTCGGCATGCTGACCACGCGAATCGCATGGCCGCGCTTTTCCAGCTCCGCCTTGGCTTCGACCGCCAGATGCAGTTCGGAGCCGGTCGCGATGAAAATCAGCTCGGGCGTCTTGCCCGCGGTCTCGGTCAGCACATAGGCGCCACGCGCGAGGCCGGCTGCCGGCGCGACCAGATTGCGATCGAAGGTCGGCATCTTCTGGCGCGACAGCACCAGCATGATCGGGCCGCCGCGATGCATCATCGCGACCCGCCAGGCCGCGACCGCCTCGTTGGCGTCGCCCGGCCGAATCGTCGTCAGGTTGGGAATCGCGCGCAGGCTGGTCAGTTGCTCGACCGGCTGATGGGTCGGGCCGTCCTCGCCCACGCCGATCGAATCGTGCGTGAAGACGAAGACCACGTGGATGCCCATCAGCGCCGCGAGCCGGATCGACGGGCGGCAATAATCGGTGAAGACGAAGAAGCTCGAACCGTACGGGATGAAGCCGCCGTGCACCGCGATGCCGTTGAGAATCGCGCACATCGCGTGCTCGCGGATGCCGAAATGGAGATTGCGGCCGGTATAGTCGCTGCGCTCGAAATCACCGCCGTCCTTGACGTTAGTGAAGGTCGATTCGTTGAGATCGGCCGCGCCGCCGAACAGATTCCATACGTGCGGCTGGATCGCGGCTTCGGCGCGCGACGCCGACTCGCGCGTCGCCAGCGCATCCTTGGGCGTAAAGACCGGCAGGTCCTTGTCCCAATCGGCCGGCAGCTCGCCAGCCAGCATCGCGCGAAACTCGGCCGCCGGCTGCGGATTCGCCTGGGCATAGTCCGCGAAGCGCTGGTTCCATTCGGCCTCGAAGCCGGCGCCGCGCTCAACGCAGCGGCGGAATTCATTCAGCGCCACGTCGGGCACGTAAAAAGCGGGCTCGAGCGGCCAGCCGTAAAATTGCTTGACCAGTTTGATCTCGTCGGGGCCGAGCGGCTTGCCGTGGGCTTCGGAGGTGTCCTGGCGATGCGGGCTGCCGTAGCCGATATGGCTGCGCACGCGAATCAGCGACGGGCGGCCCTCTTCGGCGATCGCGTGGTCGATCGCATGCGCCACCGCGGCGAGGTCGTTGGCGTCATCGACCACCTGAGTATGCCATCCGTAGGCGTCGAAGCGGCGATTGACGTCTTCGGAAAACGACAGGTCGGTATGCCCGTCGATCGTGACGTGATTGTCGTCGTAAAAATAGATCAGATTGCCCAGTCCGAGATGGCCCGCGATCGAGGCCGCCTCGCTCGAAATTCCCTCCATCATGTCGCCGTCGCTGGCGATTGCGAAAATCCGATGGTCGAACAGCCGCGCGCCCTCGCCACCAAAGCGCGACGCCATGTGCTTGGCCGCAATCCCCATCCCGACGCCGTTGCCGACCCCCTGGCCGAGCGGCCCGGTGGTGGTCTCGACGCCCGGCGTCACGCCGTATTCCGGATGGCCGGGGGTCTTGCTGCCGAGCTGGCGAAACCGCTTGAGCTCATCGAGCGGCAGATCGTAGCCGCACAGATAGAGCGAACTGTAAAGCAGCATCGACCCGTGTCCCGCCGAGAGTACGAAGCGGTCGCGGCCGTACCAATGCGGATTCCTGGGATTGTGCCGCAGATAGCGCGTGAACAGCAGGTAGGCCACCGGCGCCATCCCCATCGGCATCCCCGGATGGCCGGAGTTGGCCTTCTGGACCGCGTCGATCGCGAGCACGCGAATCGAGTTGACGCATAGCTGATCGAGTTCCGCCTGACTGATCTTATGATCGGGTGCGATGGCCACCTGTGCTCCAATTGCCAGAATAAAATTATTCCGCGTCCGGTGCGGACCCTGCTGGGGCGTGGTCGATGCTCACCGCCGCCGGTCGCGTTCGGCGCTGCGCTGCGGCGTGTAACTCCCCGTCAGGATCCGCTACGTTTGGTTGATCGGTTACGTTTGGCTATCTCTATCCGTTCAATCGTCCCGCTTGGTTACCTTGATTCTGCTTCGGTCAGGCGCACACCGTCCACGCCACCCTGATTCGTTGCGTCGGAGCCGCGCGCTTCCCGATGCGTCGCGCCGCCCCATGCGCGCCGTCCGGCTACCATTCTGTGTTCGGATCATCCCGCGGGTCGCCCGCCTTGCGCCGCATCTGGTTGACCGCGATTTTCGCCGCGCCCTTGTCGCCCGCACTGAGCGCCTGGCTGAACCGCTCGGCGACCATGCGCATCAACCCGCCCTCGCCCGCGTCGATTTCACGCCCGAGCAGCGCGAGCCGTTCCATCGCCTCGCCGATCAGCGCGACCGCCCCCGGCATGTCGGCCGCCGCGCTGCGCGCCGCCGCCTGGTCGAGGCGCGCGCGCACCTCCGCGATCACCGGCCGGGCTTGCGGCCCCACCGTCACCTCAAGTTCGCCGAGGCTCGCGGCCAGCTTGCGCAGCGCATCGAGCGTCGCGTCGTCGAGGGCCTTGGGCTGTGCGATCGTCATGGGCTGATTGTCCCACTTGGCCGAATGCCCAATCAAGATTCGCGCGCGACCGTTCGCATGGCTCGTCCACACGCCCCTCACGGTTGACGCGGCGGCGCGCATCCCGCTACCAAGATGCCTGGCCTCGAGCTGGTTGGCGCCGATTGCCCGGCGCGCGCCGGAGCACCGGAGCCGCATGGAGGAAGCGATGGCCGACCGCACCGTGGAACCGTTCAAAATTCAAGTATCAGATGAAGTATTGCGCGATCTCCGCGAGCGGCTGGAGCGCACCCGCTTTCCCGACGAGGTGCCCGACAGCGGATGGGAGTACGGCACCAACCTCACCTATCTAAAGCGGCTGGTCGACTATTGGCGCACGACCTACGATTGGCGCACGCACGAAGCCGCCCTCAATCGCTTCGCCCACTTCCGCACCAGCATCGACGGCCTCGGCATCCATTTTATCCACGAGCCCGGCCGCGGCCCCAACCCCAAGCCGCTGCTGTTGTCGCACGGATGGCCGGGGTCGGTAGTCGAGTTCATGCGGATCATCCCGATGCTGACCGATCCGGGCGCGCATGGCGGCGACCCCGCGCATTCGTTCACGGTGATTGCGCCGTCATTGCCGGGCTACGGCTTTTCCGACCATCCGCGCACGCGCGCGATGAATATCCAGGCGATCGCGGAAATCTTCCACCAGTTGATGACCGGCGTGCTTGGCTACTCGCGCTATGGGGCGCAGGGCGGCGATTGGGGCTCCGCGATCACCTCGCGCCTGGGCGAGGTTCACGGCGCGAGCCTCTACGGCATCCACTTGAACCTGCTGTTCGTCGGCGGCCGGCGCGATCAGGCATCCGAGCTTACGGCCGAGGAAAAGGTCTTTCTCGCCGACATGGATCACTTCCGCCGCGAAGAGACCGGCTATCAATGGATTCAGGGTACTCGTCCGCAGACCCTGGCTTACGGGCTCAACGATTCGCCGGCTGGCCTGGCGGCCTGGATCGTCGAGAAGTTCCGCACCTGGTCGGATTGCAACGGCGAGGTCGAAACGCGCTTCACCAAAGATGAGTTGCTGACCAACATCATGGTCTACTGGGTCACTCAGTCAATCAATTCCTCGACCCGCCTGTACTACGAATCACGCCATCATCCGTGGCGTCCCGACACCTCCAAACGAATCGAGACGCCGACCGCGGCAGCGATCTTTCCGCGCGAGATCCTGAAGCCGCCGCGCGCCTGGGCCGAGCGTGCGTTCAATATCCAGCGCTGGACCGCGATGCCTGCCGGGGGCCATTTCGCCGCGATGGAGGAGCCGGCCGCGCTCGCCGCGGACGTCCGCGCATTCTTCAACGACTTAAAGTAGTCCTTTAAGGGAACGGAGTGTACGGGCTTGGCCCGAAGTTCGAAGGATAGCCGGGGCCCCCGCCGTAGGGCGAGCCACCATAGGGCGATCCGCCGTAAGGCGGATTCCCGTAAGGCGGATTCCCGTAAGGCGAATAACCATAGGGCGATCCGCCGTACGGCGCGGAGCCGTAGGGCGAAGAGCCCATCGAGAACCCGTTGCCGCGGCTGATCATACCCATGCCGAGGATGCCCAGCAGGGCGACCAGCGGCAGCATTGTGGACACGCCACCGATCGAGCCCTGCAGCGGCGAAAATTGACCCGCTTGCGCGGCGGCATCCTGATTCTGCTGATCGACGTAGCTCTGCACACCGGGCATCGCGTTGGACGCCTGGGCTTGCGCTGCGGCGGTGGACTGCGACTCCCGCTTCGCGGCAGGCGTCGACGGCTGGTTGGTCGAACGGCCGGCCATCTGCAGCTCGGGATTCACCATGATCCGGTTTTCGACCGTAAGCGTGCTGTTGCCGAGAAAGCTCTGGGCTTTGCTGCGGGCGTCGGCCTTGCCGAAATCGGTGGCGACGAAGCCGTAGAGTACCACGACCCGCTTACCGCCCGGTCCCTCGAGCACCTGCGCGCCGACCAGCGGCAGGCGATGCTGTTTCAGATATTCGGTAAGGGCGCGGCTTTTGTCGGGATTGGCGGTATAGCCGCGGGTGTCGATCGATGCGGCGCTCGGTGATGCGTAGCCGGCCGGGCCACTGCTTTGCGCGGCCGCAAGGCCAACCTGCGCTATCGTCATCGCGATCGCAAACCAGGCGCTGAGCGCAATCCGAAAGGCACGCCGCATATCAATCACCACGCTCTCTGGGATCGATCATACTCCAATGCTCCGCTATGCAAACAGACCCGGCTCGCGGCCATCGCGGGCCGGGATTCGCGACGCTTGCGCGCGATTATGCTACGCTGCAAAAAACTTGGCGCCGCGGCCGTTTAGCGGCGCCGCGCGACGGCGGATGAAATACCATCTCATGAGCACCTATCGTTCTTCAGGGCACCCCGCGCGCAGGCTTATCCTGGGCTGCGTCGCGTTCGGATTCGCGGCGGCAATCGCGGGCTGCACCACGCAGATCGAGCCGTTGACGGTCGAATTGACCCAAATAGGCCCCTATCAAGGCGCCGCCAAGCCGCCCGATTGCCACATGCCGGTGCTCGCGGATCTGCCGCTCACGAGCTATTCCCAGGTCGCGATCGTCGAAGCGTGGGCCGACTCCAAGGATCAGCCGCCCGATGTTCTGCCCGCACTCCAGCGCAAGGCCTGTGAGACCGGCGCCGACGCACTGGTGATCATCAACAGCGATCATCAGGACATCAAGCATCTGCTCTATGCCGCTACGCCCAATGAAACGATGAACGACGTGACCAAGAAAAACGGTTACGCCAGCAGCGGTGACTACATCAAGACCGCCGAGCATACCCGGCGTATCGGTGAGCCGGGCCATAACGGCTTCTATATCGACGCCGTCGCGATCAATTACAGCCCCAAGGCCGACGACCACGCCAGCCATCTGCACCATACCACCAGCTTCACGCCGGCGCCGCCGCAAGGCTAGCGGCCCGGCGGCGTCAGCGCGGCAGTTCGCTAACCGGCAACCCTACAAATTGTTTAAGGCGCGGCGGTGACCGGTGCAGACGCCGGTGCGGAGGGCGCCGCTGGTGCGGAGGGCGCCGCCGGTGCCACGTCGGTCGAGGCGGCCGCGGCCGGCTTGTCGTTGGGTACGAACCTCAGCAATTCAACCTTCTCCATCACCGGCCCGGTCGGTCCGCCCTGGTAGGCCACCGTCTTGATCAGGCCGACGTTGGGCGCGTACCAGTCGGCGTAGGTGAGTTTCAGGCTCTTCTTCTGCTGCGCGTACGCGCCGCCTTCGTACTTCGCCTCGGTATCGATACGAATACAATTCTGGAAATTGCCGGCCGGGACGCTCACCGCGCCGGTCTCGACCACGCTGTGATGGGACTGCGCGACGTCAAAGCCGCCCGGCAGCTTGCCGTAGGGAAACAAAGTGTTTTGCCATTCCCGATCGGGCGTCAGATGCTCAGGCAGAAAATCCTTTTCCTCCGAACGACCCCAGGCCGGCGGCTTGATCTGATGATCGACATAATCGAGCCCGGACAGCCGCGACAGATAGCCGTCTCCGTTGAGATAGATGATCGGGCGCAGTCCGGCGCGATCGAGATCATAAAACTCCTCGACCACGTTGCCGGTCAGCTTGAGCGCCGGCACGTACTCCGTGCCGATTACCCGGTCCGTTACCACGTAGGTGCTCTTCTGGCTCTTGCTCATGACCCGGTAGGTCCAGACCATGTTGGGTGAGAGCGGAAAATAATTGGCCGTCGGATCGAGCTTCGGTGCGGGATGGCTGCAGGCCGATCCGGCAACTATCGCGGTCACCACCGCAATCGCCCAGGCGTATCTCTTATTCATCAATGCTGACTCCCTGATTTCCGGCTTACGCCGCGCATGCGCAAATCTTAAATTCCCGGGTGATTGAATCCCCAAAGCATAAATTCCCGAACGATCCCGATGGTTCCCCAGCCCGATGCTTTATCCTCTGCGGCGCCGCTCAGACCATCCACGAGGTCGAGCAGTCGTTCACTGCCGCCTCGGTGGTCTTGGTATGCGTCGCGCGTCTTAAATTAGACGGTAGCAGGCCGCAAAGCTTCAAATGCGCAGCGCGCGACGCCCTGTTCTTCTCATGCATTAATCGATGCCGCGCACAAAAGTGCGGCGGACGCCGTGAGGCGTCCGCCGCGATTTCCGCGGGAATCTCCGGCGGGGCTCGCGCCGCGTACCGGTTAATTCCCGCCTGTGACAGCCCGGTTCACGGCGCTCAGGAGGCCGCCGCTTTCAGCTCCCGTTCCTTGATCATCGAGGCGCCGCCAAAGACGAACTTCGGACGCGCCCACGACAGGTAGCACGGCAGGATTATGCAGCCCGCGATCATGTTCGTGCCCATCAGGAAGATCAGCAGCGTACTCATTTCGTTGTGGAACAGCAGGGGCGAAAAGATCCACGGAAAGATGCCGCCGATCATGACCAGAAAGGTGTTGAACACGGCGACGCCGGTGGTCTTGAGCGCGAGCACGATCGACTCATCGACGTCCATGCCGCCCATCACCTCGTCGCGGATTCGCGCGATGGTGTAAATGCCGTAGTCGACACCCAGTCCAATACCCAGTGAGATTACCGGAATGGTATCGATAGTCAGTCCGACATCGCGCAGATTCATGTAGATGAATGCGCCGAAGTTCGCCAGCACGCAGGCAAACAGGAACATGAAGGCGGCGACGAACGACTGGAACGAGACCAGGCAGAAGATCCAGACGACCGCCAGCACGAACGTGATGTTGTAGAAATCGAGCTTGTACAACACGTCGTTGGCCGCCAGATAGAGACCCGCGATACCGGCCAGAAAATGCACCTGGACTTTGTTGAGGTTCGGATCGGGCGTCACCCGCTCATCGACGAACGTCTGAATGCGGTCGCGGATCGTGTTGAGCGTGTCGTATGTATGATCGCGCAGCAGCACGCGGATACAGGTGTCGTTATTCGATCGGTTCGAGATGAAGCGCTCGAGCTCGCCCGGCGCCGATCCGTTGAGATAGAGGAACCACAGGTTACCCGACATCTCGAGCGGATCGGGTACCGCCAGATACTTGGGATAGCCGTAATGGAACATCTCGTTGAACGGCTCGGAAACCGTCGACGAAAACGAAACCACCTGTGCCACGCTCGGATCCTGAAACAGGTAGGCGCGCAAATCGTCGACCATCCGCAGGACGTTCGGTCCGATGACCGATTGCTGATCCGGATACGACGGCGTGGTCAGAATGATCCAGCCTTCTTCGAGCGGGAACTTACGGCCGATCGCGCGGATGTCGGTGTTGACCTTGGAGTTGGCCTTGTAGAGTGGCGTACCGGCGGTTGAATACCCGATTTTGCAATCGAGGCCGGAGACCAGTCCATAGATCAGGAACAGCGCCGAACCGCCGAGCAGCGCCTTGCGCAACAGGCCCGGGTGGGTCGGTACGCGGACGAACCGGTCGAGATTCGTGTCAACCGACTTCCAGAAGCCACTCTCCTCTTCGCCCAGCTTGCGCTTGTGCTTGACCTCGGGAATCGGCAGGTAGCTCATCAGGATGGGCTGGAAGATAAAGACCATCGTGAGGCTGCCGGCCAGCCATACGGTGCCGGCGAGCGCGATATGCTGGAGCACCGGGATGCCGCCGAACGAGATAAACACGATGCCGCTGATGTCGGCGAGAATCGACAGCAGTCCCGGCGGCAGCATGAAGTCAGTCGTCGCGGCGCAGGCGGCGTACTTGTCGCCCAGGCGATCAAGCTCGTCGTGGTAACGTCCCTGCCACTGAATTCCGTGGCTCATATCTCGCGCCGTCAGGATGAATGGTATGACGAGCATGACCGGGTCGAAGTCGTAGCCCATCACGCCGACGAAGCCGAGGCCCCATACGGCCGAGAGAAACCCGGTGACGATCGGCGCCCACCAGCGGCTGCGCTGGCCGCCGGTGATCCACAGGATGAAGATCATCACGCCGACCGCGATCGCGAACAGCAGGCCGACCGTCGGTTCGTAGTAATAGCCGTAGCCGCGCACCATCGGCTCGCCGGCGACGAAGATCCGGTTCTTATCGTCCTGGTATTTCTTGACGATATCCTGAACCTGATCGAAGAGTTGCTTGTAGTTCAGCCCCCGTTCATTGAACGACGCGGTGACCAGTGCGCTCTTCAAATCGGCGCTCACCAGATGCGAGATCTGCGTCTGATTGGCCTGAACCGTCTTCTTGAGATCGAGAATCCCCGCCGCCGTCTTGGGCACGTCGGGAAACATAAACGGCTGGATGGTCAGCGAACCGGGGGTCGCCTCCGCGTAGCTGACGCGGTACGAAGCCAGCGAGAGCACTTCGTTATGATCAACGCCCGGCAGGCGGTCGACGTCACGCTGGATGTCCTGGATTTTCTGCAGCGTGTCGTGATTGAAGATGTCGCCATCTTTGACCTGCACCATGATGGCGAGCGTTTGCGCGCCGCCATAGCGATGCCAGCTCTGGTACAGCTGTACGTTTTTGTGGTTGACCGGAAAGAAGTCATCGAACTTCGTCGCGACCGTGACCTGCGTGCAGTAGTAGCCCAGGATCGCGCTGATCAGAAGCAGGATGAACCCGATTGCTGCCCTGAAGCGGAGGACGAAATCGCCGATCCGCAGGGACGTCATCTTTACTGAACTGCTTGCCATTGCTCTCCCGCATTGTTTGTCAGCAGAATCGTGCCATTCAGACCGACGGCGACGCCCAGGTCGCCCGCAAACGCCATATCATTCAGATCGTGAAACGTCGAGCGGTCGACGGCCTGCCATTGGCCGTCCGGCCCCTCGTCGAACAGCTTGCCGCCCGAACCGCCAATCCAGAGCTTCTTGGCCGCCGGATCCTCGGCCATCACGTAACTGCCGACCACGTCGGGCAGCTTCTTGGCCTGCCAGCTCTTACCGGCATCGGCGGTCACCATAATATCGCCGGCCAGCCCGGCTACAATGCCGTGCGTCGGATCGCTGAAGTTCACGCTGAAAAACGGTCCGATGGTGAAGTCGGTGGTGTTGCCGCCGTAGTTGAGCGTCCAGGTCTGCCCGCCGTCGGCCGTGGTCAGGATGGTCGAAAATTCGCCCACCGCCCAGCCGACATTTTTATCCACGAATGTAACGTCGAAAATCGTCACATTCTTGGGCGAGGTGATGGTCTTCCAGCTCTTGCCGCCGTCGTCGGTGCGCAGGATGATCCCGTCGGCGCCGACTACTAACGCGTTCTGATCGTCGAGCACGGCAACCTTGAACAGGTTCTTGACCGTGCCGCTTTCCTGAACCGTCCAGGTATCGCCGCCGTCGTCGGTGCGCAAGACGAGACCGTCTTCGCCGACGATCCATCCGGACTTGCCGCCAGGCCCGAAGCGAATCGAGTACAGGTCGCGATCCTGAAAGAGGTCGCCGCCCGGGCGCTCCTTGATCAAGCGCTGCGTCCAGCTCTTGCCCGCATCGGTCGAGACCATCAGCAGGGCCTTGGAACCGACTATGTAGATACTGTTATCGGGCCGAATCGCGACGCCGAACAGGCCCAGCCATGGCGGCGCGGCTTTAATCTTGGCGCCCTCGATGGCCGCACGGGCGCCAATCGCGCCCACCGCGACCATCAGCAGGCAGGTCCCGGCTATCGCCCAGGCCTTGAATCTAGTGCGATGCATCAGTTTATGCTCCCAACCCCCGCTACTTCATGATTTGCATCAGGCCCGCGGGCGTCGAGTACTTGACGATATTGTTGTACTCGGCCGGGGCCGTCGCATTGTAAGTGAGTCCATCGGTCTTGCCGTCCGGATTGGCGGTAAAGACGTCGCTCTTGTGATCGTTCTGGATGTCCCAGTAGGTTTCGATCAGCGATCCGCTGAGCGGAATCATACTCTCGCCGGCGTCAACCTGAGCCGGATGCAGATGAATCCGCACGATCTTCCACAGCTTCAGATTCGAGTCGTAGACCTCTTCCCACAGCGGATGCATGAACTGCCGATCGACATACATGATCCGGCTGCCGTAGCAGTAACCCTCGCGCTGCGCCGCCACCCGCCGCACGTCGATCACCGCGACGCTGCGCAGGCTCCACGGCCCCCACGAAGGCTTTGCCCAGCCGAGCACGCCGTCGTACTCGCCGGGATAGATACCGTCGGCCGCGGTCAGGTCGGTGATCGCGAGGATCTTGCGCGCGCCCAGATAGTCCGCGTTGAACAGCGCCAGTCCACCGTTGTAGCCGCCGCGCTGATCGTCGTGGATCATGTCGCTGCCGAGCAGCGGCGAGCATCGCGCCGAGGCCGACAGCCGCAGCGATCGGCGCAGCGCGGGGACGAAGACGAAGTTGTCCTCGGTCTTGGTCAGGTCCTGCCAGAAAATCGTCAGGTCGGCGGTGTAGCGCGATTGCTCGGGCTCCTCGACCATCAGCCATTCGGTGTACCAGGCGTCGTCCGCCGCCGGGTCGGTCTGCGGCACGCCGGGATGGCTGTTGTAGGCGAGCTGGCGATAGACGATCGAAGTCCTGGTGCAGGCGCTGTTGCCGAAGCGATCGGAAGTGCAGAAGCTGCCGAAGCCCGACTTGGGCGACAGCACCAGCAAGTAGGGCTCGTCGGGAAACCAGACATTGGCGAGAATCTTGTACCCGCGGTCCGGCGCCTGCGGATTGGGAAACGGCATGCCGGCGACGTAGTTGGCGAGATCGTTGGTCCCGTCGGTCTGATGGATTACCGCGGTCTGGCCGCCATACTTTTCGCTGGCATCGAGATAGGCCTGGGAGAGCGGATGGATCACGGTCGGCCCGACCGGCATCGCGACATCGGCGGGCATCTTCCAGAAATAGTCACCGGCAAAAAGTCCGATCATTCCGACCGGCATGAACTGCTTATAGTGCCGCCAATTGCTCATCGAGATGGTGGTGCCCGGCGCGATCGCCGCCTGGCTCGCGGTCGCCGCCAGCCAGGCCCGCATGGTGGCGCGCACCGGATCGGCGTGGGCCGCGCCGGCGATCGTTACGATCAGGATGGCGAGGATCGGCGCGAGCGCATATTTTTTACGCAATCGCATTGCAATTCATCCCGGCCATCGTCCCCTGAATCTCCCTGAGCGAGGCCACAGTCTGCCCTGCTTCGGCGCCCCGACCGAAGTTCTGCAACGGCTTACAACATGCCCGCCGCAACTGTCAAGCGAAGTTCCCTCAATTACGGCGCGGGTTTTGGCTTGTGACGCGGACTCGCCAGTCTCATCTGCCCGGCGCGCTACTTTCGTAGCTATCGACGGATTAGCGGCGCGCCGAATTCATCGCGCAAGAACCTGCGCCCGATTGATTTTGGCGCGCGCGATGCGACGCCAGCGCGGGCTATATGCGCACTCTCCCCAAGGGCTGCCCGGCCACGCGCCCGGCGTCGGCACTAATCCAATTCGCCTCCGGCTCCGTAGATTCGGATAGCTGCCAATTCCACAGCAGTCACTGGAGGAACCTATGAAGAATCGTTTCGTGCGGATGGTGCTGGGCGCGGCCTTTGCCGTCGCCATGGCCACAGGGACGGCGCGCGCGCAACTCGCGCCCAATCAGACGGCGGGTTACAGCCTGGGCAAGCTGTTTACCTTTACCTACACGGAGAACTTCGATTGCGTCGATCAGCCGACCGACGATCTGAACTTCAACGGAATTCTCGCCCAGTCCGATCCCGGCGAGTTCCAGATTCCGATCTGCCAGGAGGGCGATGAGCCGACGCGGGATCCGGTGGGCGCGCCGATCAGCACGACCGACAAGATCTACGTCATGGTGCCGTTCTTTTCGGCCGACGGCGACACCAATCCCAACGACGCGATTTCCTGCGACGGTGTGCTCCCCGGCACGCTCTGCGGCGCCGACCTCGGCAATACGCTGATCAGCCTGTTCCATATGCTGCCGGAGGGCTTTAAGCAGACTCCGAAAGTGGATGTGCAATGTCCGGCTCCGGGCGAAGCACCCGGCACCTGCACGATGCACGCGTCGCGGCTCGACCTGTGGCCGGTGCTCTCGGCGCTGGGCAAGGTCAGCGGCACGCCGACCAACATTTACCTGCCGACTCCGAACCATTCGCATGTGATCAACGTGGACGAATTTCAGCCCACGCCGGTCTGGTGGCAGGTGGTTACGGTGCTGGTTTACAACCAGAGCGATTGGCCCTCGGCCGACGGCAAGAGCGGAATTTCGACCCTGTCGGCCTTGCGCAAGGCTCAGGGCACTGGCGACGCGAGCGCCGACATCCCGAGCAATTTCTTCCTGTTTTTCGGATCGCATCCGATGGCCAGCATGAATATGGGCGGTCACTAAGAGCCGATCGCGTCCGCAGCCGGCGGCGGCGTCAGCAGGATCAACCTGCCGGCGCTGCCGCCGCGTTTATGGCAGCCGGCGCGCTAATTACAAGATGACGGATTTTGCCGCTGATTAGTTACGATCACCAGTAGCCGGGCGCGCGGCGCGCCAGCCCGCCAAACGCGTCGAGCAGCCGATTGCGCCACGCGTCGATCGGATCCGGCGGATCGACCAGCCGTACCGGGCAGATCGATCGCGCCCATTGCAGGCTGCCGAACACGATATAGTCGGAGTACAGCGGCGCGCCGCCACCCAGGTAGGGCTGCCCCGCGAGGGTGAGCCGCACCGGCTCGAGCACCTGCCGGAGCGCCGCGATATGCGCGTCGCGATCGCCGGCGTAAGCCTCGAGCGTCATGCCGAAGCGCGCCTCGCGCGAGGCGCGGAAGTAGGCGCGGTCGCCCTCGGCCAGATGGTTCAGGATATCGAGCAGGACCACGCGCGAGATCGAGCCGTTGAGCGCCGCGTCGGCCCAACTGTTGACGAAACGCGCGGCGGCAGCGCCGACCTCATTGAGTTGCGCCGCGCCCGCGCGCCCGCTCGCCGGACCCGCACCGAATAGCGACGGGCGTTCGGGATATACGTCTTCGAGATAATTCGCGATCGCCCACGAGTCGGCCACCGGCCGCCCGCGATCGACGATCACCGGCACGCGCTCCCAGTTGGCCAGCTGCTTCAGAAGCGGCTTGTCGGCGTAGCGCCACGGGATGGTCTCGACTTCGAGACCCTTGTGCGCCAAGGCCATTTTGGTCCGCCAGCAAAACGGGCTGAAGCGCCGGCTCTCGTCGGCGCCCGCCAGGTCGTACATCGTGATCGCCATCGCTTGCGCTCCCCGATTTTGTTGCGCGCATTCCACCGCCGCGGGCCGAACGGCCTAGGGAAGCTCTGCACAGGCTCTGCTGTCACCCTGAGCGCAGCGCATGGGTCCCGGATCCGGGATTCTTCGCTGCGCTCAGAATGACAACCTGACTTGTGCAGAGGTTCCCTAACTCGCGCGGCGGAACTTCGGCAGCGTGATCGTCGGCGTCACCTCGTCGAAGACCACCTCGAGGCGCATCCCGAGCTTCAGATCGTCGGGCTTGACGTCGGTCAGCCAGGTGACCATGCGCACGCCCTCCTCCAGCTCGACGATCACCGGACTGTACGGAATTCGATCGGCAAACTGCGGCATCATCGGCTGCATCGCGGTGGTCCACGAAAACAGCGAGCCGCGGCCCGACGACCTGGCCCATTCCCATTCGAACGATCCGCACTTCGCGCACATATCGCGCGGGATATGGCGCCACGCGCCGCATCCGGTGCAGCGCTGGAAGCGCAATTCGTGCTCCGTGCAGAATTTGTAGAACTCCGCCGAACGTCCCCCGACGTGCGGCAGCGGCAGCCTGTAGCCTTTCTCAACCATCGCGTTTATCTCCTTAGGATTGCCAGGCCGCCGTCGCCGAAGTCGCCCCATCCGGTGACCAGCCCGAGTTCGGCGTCCGCGACCTGCCGCGCGCCGCATTCACGGCGCAACTGGCGCGTCGCCTCGACGATATGATTGGCGCCCCAGACGTGCGCCTCCGAGAGCAGGCCGCCGTGCGTGTTGAGCGGCAGCTCACCGCCCAGTTCGATCCGTTCAGGGGTGACGAAGTCCTTGACCTCGCCGCGTTTGCAAAAGCCCAGCGCCTCGATTTGCAGCATCACGACGTAGGTGAAGCAGTCGTAAATCTCGAGGAAGTCGATATCCTTGTGCGTCACACCGGCCATCGCAAACGCCTTGGGCGCGGCGAAGGTCAATCCGATCACGAACGGATCGGGCCGCGCCGGAATATCGTCGGCGGGGTACGGATGGCCCTCGGCGACGCCGGAGATATAGACCGGCGCGCGGCGCAGATCTTTCGCGCGGTCGGCCGCGCTCACGATAATCGCGCATGCCGCATCGGTCTCGAGGCAGCAATCGTAGAGCCGGAAGGGATACGAGACCCAGCGCGCCGCGAGGTAATCGGCGAGGCTCAGCGGCTTGCCGCGCATCATCGCCTTGTCGTTGAGCTGCGCATGCTTGCGTTCGGCCACCGCGATATTGCCCATCGCCTCGAACGGCGTGCCGTAGAGCTGCTGATGGCGCGTCGCCAGCCACGCGTACCATTGCACCGGTACCGTCGCGCCATAGGGCAGATAGTACGCGCCGATGGTGTTCATCATTGGGTTGGGCTCGGGCATCGGACGCTCGCCGGTGCCGGCGCGCGCACCGCCCCCGCGCACCGGATTGGACGAGTAGCCGTTCCATCCGAGGGGCACGAGCACGTGATTCGCCACGCCGCACGCCACCGCCATCGCGGCGCTCTGCAGCGCGACCACCGGACTCGCCCCGCCCATATGCACGGTCGTCGCGTAACGCAAATCCTCGATTCCCAGGTTGGCGGCGAAATGCTCCGCGACCGATCCGACCGGCGGTCCCACGATACCGTCGATATCGTGCGGCGTCAGCCCCGCGTCGGCGATCGCCTTGACCGACGCGTCGAGCATCAGCCCCAGTTCGGTCTTGCCCGATCCGCGCGTGAAGGCGCTTTCGCCCACGCCCACGATGCAAGCCTTGTCCTTCAGCGAGTACATCGAATGCTCCTCCCGCGCTCCGCGGGTTTTCCGCTCGCCGCGCAATTGCGGCGCGCATGCGGGAAACGCGGCTGCGCTCAGTAAATTACCTTCTGCTCGATCAGCAGATTGATCTCGGCGTCCGCCAGACCGAGCAGCCCGCCGAACACTTCGCGATTATGCTGCCCCAGGTCAGGCGCGTGCGACATATTTAGTTGCGGCACCCCGCTCATCCGCACCGGCATGCCGGGCAGAATGCGCTCGCCCACCTCATGATGATCCATCTTCCACCAGTAGCCCCATTCCCACAGATGCGGGTCGTCGTGAAGCTCGACGCTGTCGAGCACCGGCCCCGCGGCGACGCCCGCGCGTTGCAGCGTGGCGGCGAGTTCGCGATGCTCATAGCCGCGCGTCCAGGCGCCAATCAGCACGTCGAGCGCGTCGCGATTCTGATGGCGGCTGAACTGGTCGGCGAAATGCGCGTCGCGGGTCCACGCGGGATTACCCATCGCGCCGCACAGCGCGTCCCATTCGTGCTGGTTCGCCACCGCGATCGCGATCCAGGTGTCGTCGCCCTTGCAAGGATAGGTATTGTGCGGCGCCATTACGTCGTCGCGATTGCCAATTTTACCCGGGTCGCGTCCGTTCATGAAATAATCCATGAACCATTCCGGCATCTGCCCGATCACCGTTTCACCCATGCTCGCGTCGATCCATTGCCCCTCGCCGGTCTGCCGGCGATGCCGCAATGCGGCCAGCGCGTGGAACACGACCGTCGCCGCGATCGCGTAGTCGGGCCAGGTGCCGCCAGTCTGGCGCGGTCCGCCGCCCGGATAGCCCTGTGCGTCGAACATCCCGACGAAGCAGCAGGCCATCGGACCCCATCCGACCCACTCGGCCGGTTCGAGTCCAGTCTTGCCGAGCAGCGACACCGAGAGCATCACGGCGTCGGGCTTGACCGCGCGCACCGCGTCGTAAGTCAGGCCCAGGCGCCGCGCGGTCGGCGCGGGAAAGCATTCGAGCACGATATCGCTCTTGCGGATGATCTCAAAGGCCAGTTCGTGGCCGCGCGGCGTCGCCAGGTTGAGGCTGATCGCCTTCTTGCCGTAGTTCAGCGCGTGATAAAAGCCGTTGCGATTAACGCCCGCCTGCCGATCGGCCCAGCCCGCCGGATTAGTCCGCCCGATATCGATATAGACCTGCGACTCGATCTTGATTACCTCGGCGCCCATCGTCGCGAGCCATTGCGCGATTTGCGGACCGTTGATGATCCAACTGAAGTCGGCAACCCTGATACCTTCGAGCGGCAATCGTCCCATAGTTTGACCCCTCACCTAAATCACACCTGCGGCGCGCAGTTCCTGAATCTCCGCAATCCCATACCCAATCCGCTGCAGGATTACGACGTTATGCTCGCCGAGCAGCGGCGCGCGCGTCGCGGCCGGCGGTGTCGCGGTCATCTGCACCAGCGCGCCCGGATAATCGAAGCGCCCCGCCATCGGATGATCGATCGGGACGAACGCATTGCGCGTCCGCAAATGCGGATGCTCGGCCGCCTGCGCCACCGTATGCACCGGGCCGATCGTCAGCCCCAGCCGCTGTCCTTCGCGCACCAGAAATTCGACGTTATGCTTGAGCAGATGCTCGCGGAAGATGCGCCGCAGCACGTCGTCATTGTCCTGGCGGCCGGCCAGCGTATCGAACAGCTCGCTGTCGAGTTCGGGCGGATTGCCAAGCAGCTTCTTGAGTGCGAGGTAATGCGCGTCGGCCGCCCACAACGTATAGATGAAGCCGTCCTTGCATGGCAGCGGCTCCAGCCCGACGGCCACCTTGCCGCGCTGGCGGCTGAACGGCATCCGCAGATAGGTGAACGCCGCCATCTCGATCTTCGCCGTGTTCACCGTCGACTGCCAGCACGGCGCGTCGATCCATTGGCCCTCACCGGTCAGGTCGCGCTGAAATATCGCCATCATGGTTGAGGCCGCGGCGGTCGCCGCGCCCATCATCTCGGCTGCATGGCCGGGCGCGCGCAGCGGATTTTCCGTTTCCGGATCGTCAACCATGGTCGGTGTGTTGTAGCCGGTGAGACTCATCGCGAACTCGATCAGGTCGGTGCCCTTCCAGTCGCGATACGGGCCGGTCTGGCCGAACGGCGTGACCGAGGTGACGATCAGCCGCGGATTGATCGTGCGCAGCGTCTCGTAGCCGAGACCGATCGAGGCCATGAAGCCGGGCGCGTGATTTTCGATCAACACGTCGGCGCTTGCGATCAGTTTCTTGAAAATCGCCGCGCCGGTCGGCGTCGCCGGATCGAGCGTGACGCTCTTCTTGCTGGTGTTGAGATAGAGGAAAAATCCGCTCTTCTCGGGATGCGGAATGTCGCCCGGATAGGGTGGATGGCGGCGCGCTTCGTCGCCCGCTCCGGGCCGCTCGAGCTTGATCACCTCGGCGCCCAGGTCGGCGAACATCTTCCCGCACATCGGACCCGAGACCATCTCGGCGTACTCGACAACTCGCAAATCGCTCAACGCCTGGCTGGCCACTCGATCACCTCTTTATTAAAACCGCGCGGACTTGCCCGCACCCCATGCCCGTTTATTAAAACCACGGCTGCGCGGACTTGCCCGCACCCGATGCCCGCTTCGCCCGTCGCTCGCCTGCACGTTGTCCGTTTTTTGTCCGTCACCCTGAGCGCAGCGAACGGGTCCCGGGGTTTTTGCCGCGCTCGGAATGACCGAACGACTGACTATTCGATCGCTTCGCACAGGGGTGGAAAATTTCACCTTTCGCTTTATCTACTCGAAGTAATGTTTCACGTGAAACATTTTTCTCCGTTACTTTGCGGTGAAGTCCTTCATCCCGCCGCGCACCTTGCCTTTCATTTGCTGAAACTGACCGTTCGCGGCATACTCGCCGCCAGGATTTCGATCGCCTCGGCGACCATCTCTTCGACGATTTCGCGCGCCGGCCGCACCCGCGTGATCATCCCGATCGACTGCCCGGCGAAGCCCGGCACGATATCCTTGCGCCCGGCCTGCCGCGCCGCCTCCATAATCGGCATCGCGATCAGCGCCTGAAACGGCATCGGCAACGCCTTGAGCCCCGAGGCCTCGAACTCCTCCGCCCATTTGTTCTTGATCGCACGCGCGGGCTTGCCGGTCAGCGTGCGCGAGACCACCGTGTCCTCCGAGCCGGCCGCGACGATCGCCGCTTTCTGGAAATCCTCGATCCCCGATTCGGGGGTCGCCAGAAACGGCGTGCCGACCCATACGCCGATCGCGCCCAGCGCGAGCGCCGCGACCAGGCCGCGCCCGTCGGCGATACCGCCCGCCGCCAGCACCGGCGTGGGCCGCACCGCGTCGACCACCTGCGGCACCAGGACCATCGTGCCGACGCGGCTGTTATGGCCGCCGCCGTCGGTGCCCTGCGCGACGACCACATCGACCCCCGATTCGACGAAGCGCCGCGCATGCTTCACCGCGCCCGCAATCGCCATTACCTTCATCCCGCGCTTGTGCGCCTCGGGGATCATGAAGCCCGGGTCGCCCAGCCCGGCGACGTAGACCGGCACGCGTTCGTCGAGCACCACTTCAATCTGATGGGCGAAGAAATCGCGCGAGAAAGCCAGCCCGCGACTCGGCGCGCGCGCCGGATCGATCGGCGGCAGATCGTGGCGGCGCTTGAAGTCCCGGGCGAAGTCAACGTGCGCCTGCGGCAATTCGGCCTTGAACTTCTGCGCGCTGCCCGACGACGGCACGGCCGACGGCAACAGCGTGTCGACGCCAAACGGCTGGTCGGTCAGGCTGCGCGTGCGCTTGATCCATTCGCGCAACTGTTCTGGAGCGCAGGCCGCCGCGCCCAGCACGCCGAGGCCACCGGCATTGGAGACCGCGGCCGCTAGTTCGGGCGTCGACGCCCCGCCCATCCCGGCCAGCATAATCGGATATCTGATTCCGAAAATGTCGCACATTGCGGTGTGCAGGACTTTTTCTGCCATCGCGCCTGAACCTCCAACGACGCGATCGCGCGGAGGCGCGCGGGATCGCGTGTCGCGAGCGGACTATAGCGCGAAAGGTAAATTTTTGAGAATCGAAATCCGTCGCGGCGACGCGGCCGGGTGGCCGATTGCAAGGCCGCGCCGAGTTCGCTAGCAGTCAGGCGGACATCAGTGAACGCGCACGCCCGGAGTTTCGATCATGCCCGCATTGCTGTTTGAAGTCCGCAACCATATCGCCCGCCTGACGCTCAACCGCCCGCAGGTGCATAACTCGATGAACCCCGAACTGGTGGTCGAGCTGTCGGAAGCGTGGGAGCGGGTCAACGCCGACGACGAGATCCGCACCGTGATCGTCACCGGCGCGGGCGACAAGGCGTTTTGCGCCGGCGCCGATTTGGGCCGCCTGATTCCGCTGACCACCGGCGCGCGCCAGCCCGAGGATGAATGGGACCACAAGCTGGTCGCCAACAAGCGCTATATCGGGATGTCCCTGCTGCGCGAATACGACGTCTTCAAACCGATCATCGCGGCGGTCAACGGCTTCTGTATCGCGGGCGGGATGGAGCTGATGCAGGCGACCGATCTGCGCGTTGCCGCCGAGCATGCGAGCTTCGGCCTGCAGGAGGTGAAATGGGCGCTGATTCCGGCCGGCGGATCGTTGCCGCGCCTGCCGCGCCAGATGCCGTTTTGCAATGCGATGGAAATCCTGCTGACCGGCAATCGAATCAGCGCGGCTGAGGCGCTGCGCCTGGGCCTGATCAATTACGTCGTGCCGGCCGCGCAGGTGATGGCGAAAGCGGAAGAGCTGGCCGCGACGATCGCGGCCAACGGCCCGCTCGCCGTGCGCAAGATCAAGGAGGCCGTGCTGCGCTGCGTCGGGCGTCCGCTGAGCGAAGGCTTCAAGATCGAAAACGAAATCGCGCGTGAGGTCTTTTCGTCGGAAGACGCCCGCGAGGGTCCCCGCGCCTTTATGGAAAAGCGCAAGCCGCATTACACCGGGCGTTAGAGATACCGAGCATGGGGCGCGCCGGCAGGCGACGTTCGAAGCGGGCGAAGCGGGCATCGGATGCGGGCGAGTCCGCGCAGCCGCGGTTTTAATAAAGGAGATTTACGATGGGTGCGAAAATCACCAGAGGCATCAAGCAGATGGTCGCCGAAGCCAATGCCGAAATCGAAACGATCTCGGCGCAGCAAGCGATCAAGCTCAAGGACGATCCCAACGCCGTGATCGTCGACCTGCGCGATATCCGCGAGCTGACGCGCGACGGCCGCGTGCCCGGCGCGTTCCATGCGCCACGCGGGATGCTCGAGTTCTGGGTCGATCCTGAAAGCCCCTACTACAAAGAGATCTTCGGCTCGGGCAAGAAGTTTGTCTTCTTCTGCGCGGGCGGGATGCGCTCGGCGCTGGCCGCACAAACCGTGCAGCGGATGGGCCTCGCGCCGGTATGCCATATCGAGGGCGGATTCCGCGCGTGGAAGGAAGCCGGTGGTCCGGTCGAAGCGCCGCCGGCCGACGCCGCGAAAAAATAATCCGCACACCGATCACGCGGCGCGCGCCAGTCGCGCGGCGGTTCAGTGCCTGGGCGCCGGAACCTCGAGCTGACGGCGCAGCGTATCAAGGAAGCGGCGCGCCACGGTCTCGGGCGAGTCGCCGCCCGAATGGAACCAGACCTGCGACCAGTTGAGCGCGCCGAACAGCAGCAGACGCAGGTAGTGGCGATCGATCTCGGGCGGCAGCGCAAGGTCGTCGATCAAGCGGCGGAAGCGCGACTCGTAGTCGCGGCGCAAATCGCGGATGCGCGGGCCGACCGCGCCCGCCTCCTGCGGCAGCGTGCGGATCATCACCTGGGTATAGTCGCGATGCGCGATGAGAACGCGCAGATGGGCCGCCGAAGCCGCCTCGAGCCGCGCCCACGGATCGCTCTCCAGGGCGACCGCCGCGTCGACTGCGTCGGCCACGCGCCGCTCGCCCTCTTCATAGACCGCGAGCAGCATCTCTTCCTTGGAATCGAAGTGGTAGTAAATCGACCCCGAGAGCATCCCAACGGCTTTGGCGATATCGCGCATCGAGGTGGCATGGAAACCGCGCTCGCGGAAAAGGCGCGCCGCCGCATCGAGTAACTGAACGCGGCGGTTATCCTGGCGCGGAGCGCGGATCGGAGTGGCGGTCGAACTCGCGGGCATCGGTGGGTCAGCTTCTCCTGCGGCGCGCTATTCGCGTTTCATTTTCCACAGGTGTCACTCGCGTGCGAGGCGCCGATCATCGATGACGACGCCTCGCACACTGGTCGGAATACGGCCAGCTTCAGTTGGCGAGCTGGCTCTCGAGATTGGCGGTGCGTCCGTCGATCGACGGGTCGATGCCGAGCTTGCGCAGGTTGGCCGCCGTGCGCTCGGTCATCATGCCGACCTTTTTCATGTTCGAGACCACCTGCGTGTACATCTCGCGCCGGAAGATCTGGCGGAAGTAAATGTAGTCGCTGCTCTTGGCGCTCTCGACGCGAAGCTTCTTGATCTCGTCGATTTCCGACGCGTTGAAGCCGACCTTCTCGAACGCCTCGCGCGGGAACTGGCCGCGCAGCACCAGCCGGCACGCTTCGGCGGTAAAATCCTCGAGCTCGTTCATGTCGCTCGGGCTCAGGCTGGCGATCATGTCGGGCAGGCCAATCACCGAAAAGCCCATGTGGCGCGACTCGTCGAGCAGGATCCGCTTGCTGATGCTCTTGAGCAGGGGATCCTGCGAGGTCTCGGCGAGCATCCGGAACAGCCCGACCGCAAAGGTCTCGGCGACCAACTGCAGGCCCGCGGTCTTGATGAACCATTTGCCCTGGCCGAGCAGGTAGTCGAACAAATGCTGGATATTGGCGCTCATCGGGTAGATACGGCCGCCGCACTTTTCGGTCAGGTAGCGGCTCAGCACCTCGGCGTGGCGCGCTTCGTCGACGACCTGTGTCGCCTGGAAAAATTTCGCGTCGTTGGTTGGCACCATGTCGACGAGCTGGCTGCAGGCGAGCATCGCGCCCTCTTCACCATGCAGCAACTGCGACAGCCGCCAGCATGAAAATTCGACGTTGAGCTCGCGCTTTTTCGCCGCGTCGAGCTTCTCGTACAGCGGACTGCCGAAGCCGTCGATCAGGCCGTCGGCGAAAATCCCCTGGTCGAGGTCGACCGGCTGCGTCCAGTCGATGTCGCGCGAGACGTTCCACTGGTCGCGCTTGGCATTCTCGTACAGCCGGCGCATATCGGGCGCCTGCACGGAATAGTCGCGCTGGTAGAGGGTTTCGAATTCGCTTTGTACCCGATGCTCGGTTTCAACCATTGAAGCCTCCTGAGATTAAGTTCAGTACCGTTGGCTTGCGGGATTGGCCGCCGCCGCGTTCCGGTCTAAAACAAACGCTTGCTTGTTTTATATGGAGACTCGTCGAAGTTGTCAAGCGCTCGGTTTTGGTCGCGCGCGCGATCGATTATGCTGCGTTCGCGACGAGACGCCCGAACCGATAGCCGAGGGGACACCGATGGCACATGACGAAGGATACGCCGCGACGGTCGCCACGATCGATCGCGAGGTTGCGGAATTTATTCGCGCCTTCGAGGCTCTGCAGGAGAACCTGCGCTTCGGCGCGGTGGCCGATAGCCAGGCCACGCTGGTCGCGGCGGCGGGCGGCACCTTCCGCCGGATCGAACGCGAATTCATCCCGACCGTGCCGCCGCCCGATCAGGCGGAGTTCCACGCGCGCTTCTCGGCCGCGCTGACCGAACTGGGCAAGGCCTGCAATCTCTTCATGACCGCGCCGAGCCGCGACTGGACGGTGGCGTTTCTCTACAGCCGCCGCGCCTTCTGCACGGGGCTCTACGCGCTCTATGAGTTGCGCGCGAGCCTGCCGCAAATCGACGCGAACTTTTTAATGGCCGGTGCGGAGGCGCCGGTAGCGCCGAAAGTGGCGGGGGATGGCGCGCCGACCGGCTTTATCCAGCGCAAGCGCAACGACGCCCGCTCGGACTATACGCTCTACATTCCGGAGGATTATTCGCCTGCGCGGCCGCTAGGGCTGATCGTCGCGCTGCACGGCGGCTACGGGCAGGGCTCCGAATACATCTGGACGTGGCTCCGTCCGGCGCGCAGCCGCGGCTACGCCATCCTGTCGCCCAAGTCGCTCGGCAACACATGGGAGATGGAGACCCGCAGCGCCGACTCGCAGTCGGTGCTCGCGATGCTCGACGAGGTTGGGCGCGAATACGCGATCGATCCGGCGCGCGTCTACCTGAGCGGACTCTCCGACGGCGGCATCTTCACCTATATACTCGGCCTCGCGCATCACGAATTGTTTCGCGGGATCGCGCCGGTGGCCGGCGCGCTGCATCTAGCGGTCGATCCGATGCTGCGTGAGGGGCACGGCAAGGACACGCCGATCTTCGTCGTCCACGGCGTCCACGACTATATTTTTCCGGTGACGTTCACGCGGCAGACCTGCCAATTGCTGACGCAACTCGGCTACAACGTGACGTACGAGGAGTTGCCCGACTGGGGCCACGCCCTGCCCTACTCGATTAACGAGCGCCTGGTCGCGCCGTGGTTCGATACGTTACCGGCGAAGAGTTGATCGCGGATCGATTTATCGTCCGCACCAAAAAAACGGAGTGGGCGAACGCCCGGCCGATACCTTTGATGATGAGAGGAAGGGGGCTGGCGAACGCCAGCCCCCTTTGGTTCAACTACTCGCGAATTCGATCGGCGCTAACCGACCTTACGCGTGGTCGAGCGCTTCGTCAGGCGCCGTGGCGGAGTAACTTGCCGCCCATCGGACAACATATCCCCCGCCATTCATCCGATCTGCCGATAGCAGCGGCACCTTGCATCCGGGCGGGAAACGGGATTATCGCATAATCTCTGACAGGCCGCTGGGTGTTGCGTACCTGTCATAGTCCTGGTACTCCTTTGGCGCATTACTATTAACAAAATAACCCTCGCCTTTCTCGTTGAGTCCGGTAATTACCGTCAGGTGGTCGTTCTGGATGTCCCACATCGTAAAAAATCCGTCGAGTCCGGGAGCGCGTCCACCTGGTACTCCTGGAACTATAGCCGCGTCCGGAACAGCTAAAAGAGCGACTTTCCAAAGTTTCATGTTGCTATCGTAAAGGTCGTCCCAGAGGCCTGTATGGTAGTAACTGTCGATATACAGTATCCGTTTACCATAGCAGTAGCCTGCGCGTTCAGAAGGGACCCGCTGGATATTAAGTACATCGACATCACGAACTTGCCACTGTCCCATGGATGGCGGTGGAAACATTAGCGGTTGGTAAAAGTTTTTAGGAAACTGGTTGCCCACTTCTAAATAATTATAAGCGCCGGTCAATCCGATTATTTTCTTGTGTGCCAAGTACTGGGCGTTAAAAAAAGCAATTCCACCATTGAACCCTGATACTTGAGCATCATCCTGTGCTAAATCACTACCAAGCAATGGCGAACAGCGGGCGGTGGATGACAAGCGCAGTGAGCGTCGCAGAGACGGGACAAAAACATATTCGTCCTGCCATTTCTGATTATCTTTATAGAAGAGTGTGAGTTGCGCGGTATATTTGGCCTGTTCCGGCGCCTCAACCATTAGCCATTCGGTATACCACACGTCATTTCCTTCAAATACCGGCACACCGGGATCCGTATTATAGCCTTCCTGGCGATAGACGATGTCGATTGATTCGCAGGACATGTTGTCATAGCGATCAGAAATGCAGTCCCTGACGGGATGTTTAAAATCCGTAACGTTCAAATGCGGCCGGTATGAATACCATAGATTTGCCAAAACCTTATAGCCCTTGTCGGGCTCCTCCGGGTCTGGAAAGGGCAGCCCTCCAAAATAATTAAGCACGTCCATATGTCCATTTGGCAAGTGAACCACGCGCACCTGGCTGCCGTATTTTTCACTAGCCGCCACATAGGTTGGGGGTTCCGGTACATTCACGGTCGGACCTATTTCGATTGTGGCATCCGCAGGCAACTTCCAGAGAAATTGACCGGCAAACATATCAGCCAAGCCTTCCGGCATGAACTGCTTATACTGCTGCCAGTTCTGGGTGGTAATTTTGGTGCCGACCGGAATAGTGTCTTCGGAAGGCGCAGCCTGCGCCAACAAGGAAGACGGGATAAGGATTCCTGCTATAGCAGCAATCGCAACCCATAAAGTGATGAATGCCGCCCCTTGAAATATACTGTTCACGGAAAGAGGAACGTATAACCGCCGATTCATCTGAATTACCTCTTTAGATGACCATTACACGTCGGCCATTCGGCCGAAATTGTGGGCTGTAGCCGCATCCGGGGGAAGACCTGCTTCCCCCGGATGCGGATGTTTTGCGTGAATAAGCCTTTATCGGCGAGAGCTTTGGTGAACTACGCAGTTCGCTAGGCGGGACCGCCGTGGCGCAGCAGGCGTCCGGGATGCGCACCGGTTTCCTTGCCGTTTTCCATGATCACTTCGCCGTTGACCATCACCGACTGATAGCCTTCGGCGCGCTGCACACGGCGCCATTCACCGCCCGGGAAATCGTGAACGATTTCCATCGGCAGGATCTTGAGGTTCTCCAAGTCGTAAACCACGACGTCGGCCGCCGCGCCTTCGACCAAGGTTCCCCGGTTCTTGAATCCAGCGCACATCGCAGGCTGCGCGCTCAGACGGAAATGCGCCTCTTCCAGCGACAAGATCGGATTCTCGCGCACGCACTTGATCAGCGCTTCGGTCGGATAGCGCCCGCCAGTGAAGAACTTGGTGTGCGCACCGCCGTCCGAGACGCCGAAGATCGGCTGCGATTCGGAATGAATCATCTCGGCCATGTTCTTGACGTTCATGTTGGTCGGCGGGGTGTAGAAGTCGGTGTTCAGGCCGTCGGCCGTTGCGATGTCGAGCATCGTATCGACGACGTGCTTGCCCTCTTCCTTCGCGATCTCGCCGATCGTCCGGTTCTCGTACTTCTTCAAGTCCTCGCGCTTGCATTCAAGCACGATGATCTCGTCGATCTTGTTGGTGATGAGTCCGGTCTGCACGACCTTGCGCAGCTCGGGCCGGCGCTCGGGATCGGACATCTTCATGAGGCGGTCTTCGATCGGGCCGGTGGTGACGTCACGCCAGGCCGGCATATCGTCCCACAGGTTCCAGTCCTTCAAGGAGAAGGCGAAGTTCAATTCGAGCGTCACGCTCTGGCCGAGCACGCGGATACCGCGCTTGGCGCAGCTCTCGAGCCACTTCAATTGCCGCTTGTAACGCTCGGGATACATGTCGTTCACGGCGATCGCGTTGTAGAGAATCGGACGGCCCGCCGCCAGCGCCAGTTCCTCGTAATGCTTCTCGGCATGGTCCTGTCCGTCGCCCTCGTACTTGCTGGAATCCGGCACGTACGACATCTGGATGAAGCCTTCGTTGCGCTCGCCGAGGACCCCCGCCATTTCCAGCGCGGTCTCGTCGTGCATCAGATCGGTGACCATCGGGGTGCCGTCGTAATCGGCCTGCACGCTATTCTTGCCGAAACGCTGCGCCGACCATCCGCAGGCGCCTTTGTCCATCGCCTCGTTGACGATGCGCTTCATCTCGTTGGTCTCGGCTACGGTCGGCATACGGCCCGACTTCGCGTCCTCGAGTCCCATCGCCCACACCATCACCGGCGCCATCGGTACAAACGGGAGCATGTTGACGCCCTTGGGATGGCGGTCAACGCTGTCGAGAAACTCCGGATATGTAACCCAGTCCCACGGCAGACCCGCCTTCATCGAAGCGTAAGGAATCGCCTCGGTGCGGGTCATCGTGAGCATCGCGCGTTCGCGGAAATCGGGCTTGACCGGCGCGAAGCCGAAGCCGCAATTGCCGATGACGAGCGAGGTCACGCCGTGCCAGCTCGAAATCGAGCAGTAGGGATCCCAGAAAAGCTGGGCGTCGTAATGGGTGTGCAGGTCGACGAAGCCGGGCGCGACAATCTTCCCGGTGGCGTCGATCACCTTTTTACCGCTGCTGGCTTTGAGCTTGCCAATTTTGGCAATCTTGCCGTCCTTGATCCCGACATCGGCCTGATAGCGCGGCAGGCGAGTGCCGTCCACGACCATGCCACCCCTGATGACAACGTCGAATTCCGCCATTTGTGTCCCTCCGCGGCGCGACCGCGTAAATGAATCAGCGTATCGGCCGATGTTCTTCCGGAAGATCCGGAGCCAGATTGGATCGAACCCTGCGCCCTGTTCCCAAGCTACGAGAGCTAATACTCTCCAACAGAATTACTAATATCGTATCGTACGGAAATGCGGCAAACGCAAGCGCTTGGCATTAGCCGCGCCGGCGCTGAAATTCGAGTTAAGCGATGGACGCGATTGGCGTGCGATCGCCGTAAGGCTGCGCACGATGGATCGTATCCGCGGAAAGCGATCATGTTCCCCCGTCATTGGCGTCCCCTTCCCAACAACAGTCGATTTACTCGCACAGGAATCTATGCAGCAAAACCTAGTAAATGATCATTTACTTGTCAACCGGAATCGATCATCGCGCGGATGTCTATGGCCGGCGCATCCGGCGGCAGGGGAAATCCGGGGGGCGTGCGGCGCGCCTGCGTGGATGACGCTCGTGGCGCGAAAGGCGCTTGAATCGGCGCAGGGTTTCCGAAACTCTGACAGCCGATGAAGAAAGCGCCGACGAAACCGCGAGCCGCGAAGCATCAGCCCGCCCGCCCGAGCCGGGCCCGGATCGCCGACGCAAGCGCGGCGCCGGCCACGACCCGCGACCGCATCGTCCGTTCGGCGACGCATCTGTTTGCGACGCTGGGCTTTGCGCATACCTCGATGCCGGCGATCGCCAAACGCAGCGGGATCACGCCCGGCGCCATCTATCGCCATTTCGCGAGCAAGGCGCAGTTACTGATTGAAGTGGTTCGCTACGCTCTGGACACCTTGCCGACCAGCGTGCGGGTGCTCGAACCGGCGAGGATCGAAGCGTCGGAGCTGCCGGAATTTGCCGCGAGCTACGCCAGCCCCGGTCATCAACTGATTCGCCAGCTTTCGCTCGAGATTCATGCGGCCGGGAGCCGCAGGCAGGACGTGATGAAGCTGCTCGGCAAGGTCAGCGAGGAGGCCGCCCAGGCAATCCGCCGCAGTATCGCCGCGGCGCAGGCTGGCGGGGAAATCGACGCCGCGCTCGACGCCGATTTCTCCGCGCGCTTTTTCCTGGTGACGATCATGGGCCTGAGTCATCTCGACACGCTCGAGCCGCAACTGATCGGCGATGCGGCGTGGCATGATTTCGTTCTCGGACGGGTGGCGGCGGCGCTGGGATTTGATCCGCGCGGCCGGCCCACGGGGAATTCCAATCACCGTCGCGCCGCGCCAGGCGACGCGCCCGACTGAACCCGCCGCGTGCGGCGTCAGCGGCCCTTAAAGACCGCCGGGCGCTTGGCCAGAAACGCGCCCATCCCTTCGACCCGATCCTCGGTGCCGAACAGGAAGCCCATCGCCTGGCGCTCGGCCTCGATACCGCTTTTGAGGTCGGCGTTCATCCCGGTATGGACCAGCAGCTTGCCGCAACGCATCGCCAGCGGCGGCATCCTGATGAGCCGGCGCGCGAAGTCCATCGCGGTTTCGAGTACGGCGGCGGCGGGCACGACTTCGTTGACCAGGCCGAAGTGCAGCGCCTGCGCGCTGGTCAGCGGATCGCCGAGATAGATCATCCGCTTGGCGATCGCCGGCGGCAGCATCTTGGACAGACGCTGGGTGCCGCCGGCGCCGGGCAGCACGCCAATCGTGATTTCCGGCACGCCGATCATCGCCTCGGCCGCCATGATGCGGAAGTCGCAGACCAGCGACAGTTCGCATCCGCCGCCAAAGGCGAGTCCGTTGATCGCCGCGATGGTCGGCCGGTCGAGATCCTCGATCGCGTTGAAGGCCATCTGGACCTGCTCGATGAAGCCCATGAAGTCGCCGCTGTTATTGATGCTGTTGAGGTTGGCGATGTCGGCGCCGGCGCAAAAGGCGCGCCCGTTGCCGGTGAAGACGACCACCCGCACGCGCTTGTCGGCGCGCACCGCGGCGACCAGTTCGCCGAACTCGCGGACCATCGCGGCGTCGATCGAATTGAGCTTGGTCGGCCGGTTGAGCCGGACCAGCGCGATCCCGTCGGCGAGCGAATACTCGAAACTCTGGTACATCGTAACCTCCATGATGCGGCCCTTATGCGGCCATTATGCGCATGATGCGCATGATGCGGCGCGCATGATACGGCGCGCGGCGATCGCGCGATCGATCGATCCGCCCGAGCGGCGCGATCCGCGAATGCGGGCGAGCGTGCCATCGCCGGCGCCGCTTGTCTATCGCCGGAGCGCATCGCCCGTCGCAGGTGACGCGTGGGAGGCCGCTTGCGGAGCGCGCCGGCGCAGGCCGATACTGGCGGCGCGATGGCGCGTGGCGAACCAATCAGCCGGCGGGCGGGACAATCGTGATCTCGTGGCGCGCAGGTATCTTTGCGCCAGCAACGATCGGGCTGTTCGCGATCGCGCTGTGGCGTAACAGCGCCGGCGACGGATTGCGCGCGCTGGTCTGCCTGGGGCTGGCGATCGCCACCGCGATGCTCTGGGCGATCCTCGCCGCGCGCGCCTCCGACGATCCGGCTACGCCGCTGCGCCAGTTCATCCCGCGCCTGACGTTTTTCGTCGTGATCGGATCGGTGTTCCTGGCGCTGATGCGCTGGCAGACCGATTGGCGGATTACGGTGATCGAGACCGGCTTCGCGATCCTCTACATCCTGATGGGCGTTATCGCGATCCGCGCGCTCGACGCGGCGCATCGCGGTCCGCGGCTGACGCCGATCGCGGGCGGCAAAGCGGCGCCGCGCAATCGGGATTAGCGCAGGACGCATCGGGGCAGGCGCGCGAGCGAAAAGCTCTACACATGAACGGAGTCCGCGAAGTGAAGAAACCCGGGATTCTTCGCTGCGCTCAGAATGACACCGTGGCCAGAACGACGACCTGAATCAGGCAGAGTTTCCCAAGCGAGGCGCCCCGGCTCAATGCAGGACCGAGTTGGCGATCTCCTCGGCAATCAGCTTCTTGGCCGAGCGCCCGTCTTCGCCCGGATGGGTCACGGCGACGATGGTCATTTCGTCGGGCGATCCGCTCAGCGACACCCGCGCGACGATCACGCTGTCGAAATTGTTATCGTCAGGCGTCTGCGCCTGGTACGGCAGGTCCTGATGCCCCTGTTGCAGATATTGTTGCGTGTCGCCGGTATAGCCGGCGGTGCCGGGTTGCGGGCGCGGTGTGGGGGCTGCGGCCGGGTCCATACAGGGGCCGACGCCGGGCATACATCCGCCGGGATCGAGCGCGGTGGGAACCCCGGCGTTGGGATTTTGAATCTGGCTGAGTATCTGCTGCATCGGAGAAGCGGCCGGCGGCATCGTGTTGTTTTCCGCACGAGCGCGGGCCAGCGCGACCTCGTCGAAGGCCGTGCCGGTGTCGCCGAGCGGCGGTGGTGTCGCGCCAGCCGCCCGGATCAGCGCCGCGACCTGGGGATCGCCGGGCGCGAGATCGCTCATCGAGACGCCCGGCTTGAGCGGTTGCTCGTTGACCGAAACGGTCAACGTAAGCGGCGCCTGCGCGTGGTCGCTGGCGCTGCGCCCATGGACCTCGAGATCCTGCCGGAGCACGTTGGCGATCGTCGGGTCGGTCGAAAAGGGCACGAGATCGGCGCCCGCCGGGACGTCGATTTTGCCCGCCTTGCGAATCTCGAGGGCCCGCGCGGGAATTGCAAAGAGACCAAATCCGGCGAGTACTGCGATAACGATGAATCCGCGCAACATGATCAACGATTAGAGTCCGTGGCTGGGGCCTGCGCAACCGCCGCGTGATGCGGCGGCGGCGCGCCGGATCGTCAGGGCAATTTCTGTTCGAGCAATTCTTTGACCCGCGCCGCGCGCCAATTCGCCAGGCGCGTGCCCAGGTCAGCGTCCTCCAGCGCGATGATCGCGGCGGCGAACAGGCCCGCGTTGGCCGCGCCGGGCTTGCCGATCGCCATCGTCGCCACCGGCACGCCTTTCGGCATCTGGACGATCGCGAGCAGCGAGTCCATCCCGTTGAGGCTGGTCGTCGGCATCGGCACGCCGATCACGGGCAGGAGGGTTTTGGCCGCGACCACGCCGGCCAGATGAGCGGCGCCGCCGGCGCCGGCGATAATCGCGCGCAGACCGCGGGCCGCCGCGCCGGCCGAATATTCAAGCGTGAGGTCGGGCGTGCGATGGGCCGACAGGATCCGTATCTCATGCGATACTTTAAGTTCGCTCAGGACTTCGGAAGCCGCCGCCATGTACTCCCAGTCGCTCTTGCTGCCCATGATCACGCCGACCCGCGGCGTCTCAACCAAAGCCATCTACCGTACCTCCATCGCCCGCGCGCTCCGAGGCGGCGTCGGGACGCCACGAGGCTGATGCGCCGATGCGGCGTTGTCAAGCCGCACCTGCTAGACCTGTGGGCAATTGCGAGGAGGAAACGCCCGCGCATGGCGACGCCAATTCCGTCCAACCGCTGCCGCCTGAGCGCGGCCGACATCATCCGCGCGACCGGCGCCCAACCGGCCGCGGCGCACGAACTGACGGTCGCGGGCGTGAGTATCGATTCGCGATCGATCGCGCGGGGGGCACTATTCGTCGCCTTGCGCGGAGTGCGCGATGGCCACGAATTTCTCGCGACGGCGGCCGCCCGCGGTGCCGCCGCCGCAATCGTCGAACGCGGACGCGCGCATACGGGCCTGCCCTGCTACGAGGTCGACGATACGCTAGCCGCGCTGGGCGCCCTCGCCCGGTTCCACCTCGGGCGCCTGCGCGCGCATCATGCGCTGCCGACGATCGCGATCGGCGGCGCGGCGGGCAAAACCACGACCAAAGAACTCACCGCGGCGATCGCGCGTGCGCTCTACGGCGAAATTCTCGCGACGCCCGGCAATCTCAACAATCTCATCGGCGTGCCGCTGACGATCCTCACGCTGACCGACGCCCATCGCGCGGCGATCCTCGAATGCGGCACGAATCAGCGCGGCGAAATTGCGCGGCTGGCGGCGATCGTCGCGCCCGACGCAGCGCTCGTGCTCAACGCCGACGTCGAGCATACCGAGGGGCTGGGCTCGCTCGAAGGCGTCGCCGACGAGGAGGCCGCGCTGTTTGCCACCGCGCGCATCGCCGTGGTCGGCGTCGCCGAGACGATGCTGACCGCGCGCGTGCCGCCGGGGATGCGCACCGTGAAATTCGGCGCCGGAGCGGACGCCGAGGTCAGGCTGGCGAGCCGTCTCGTGGTCGCGCCGGGGCGCCAGCGGATCGCGATCGCACTCGCGCGCGGGATGACGGCCGCGGGCGTCGCCCCGGGACTCGAAATGACGCTCGGCCTGCTTGGCGCGGCGTCGGCGATGAACACCGCCGCCGCGCTTGCCGCGGTGATCGCGGCGCATGGACGTCCGCTCACGCGGCCCGAGCTGGCGGCAATCGCGCGCGCGCTGGCCGCGGTCGAACCGGTCGCGGGGCGTCTGGCCACGCGCGAGGTGGGCGACCTGATCGTGATCGACGACACCTACAACGCCAATCCGCGTTCGGTGCGCGTCGCGCTCGAAGCCGCGCGCGAAACCGCCGACGGACTGCACGCGCGGCTGGTCGTCGCGCTCGGCGATATGCTCGAGCTGGGCGCGCTCGCGGCCGAGATGCACACCGCGGCAATCCACGATCTGCTCGCCGCGCGGCCCGACGCCGCGGTCGTCGTCGGCCCCGAGCTGGCGGCGGCACTCGCCGCACATCGCGCGGCGGCAGCGGCGCCCGCGATCGCGATTGAAACCGCGATCGACAGTGCGGCGGCCGCCGCAATCGTGCGCCGATTCGCGCGCCCGGGCGACGTGATCCTGGTGAAGGGCTCGCGCGGTATCGCGATGGAACGGATTATCGACGGCCTGGCGATCCCATGAACGACGGCGGCTACGATCACATAATCGTCGGCGCCGGATCGTCCGGCGCGGCGCTTGCCGCGCGCCTGTCGGAGGATCCCGCGCGATCGATCCTGCTGCTCGAGGCGGGTCCGGATTTTCGCTCGCACGAAGCGCCGTGGGCGATGCGCATCGCGAATCCCGGTCCGATCATCCTGGGCGACCCGCGCTATCAATGGCCGTCGCTCAAGGCCAGGCGCACCGAGGTGCAACGCGCGATCCCGTACTGGCGCGGGCGCGGTGTCGGCGGCAGCTCATCGATCAACGGGCAGATCGCGATTCGGCCGCCGCTCGACGATTTCGATCGCTGGGCGGCGGCCGGATGCGCCGGCTGGTCGGCGGCCGAAGTGCTCCCGGCGTTCATCAGGCTCGAGGACGACGAGGCGTATGGCGATCGCCCGTACCATGGGCGCGGCGGACCGATTCCGATCTATCGCGCGCCGCGGACCAACTGGGGCGCGGTCGATCGCGCGGTGGCCAGCGCGGCGCTGGCGCTGGGCTACGGATGGGCCGACGATCACAACGCGCCCGGCGCGACCGGCGTCTCGCCCTATGCGATCAACAGCCGCGGCGGCGTGCGGGTGTCGACCAACGACGCCTATCTCGAAGCGGCGCGGGGCCGGCCGAACCTGACGATCCGTGGTGATGCACTGGTCGATCGCGTCGAATTCACCGGCGGGCGCGCGAGTGGCCTGCGCGTGCGCATCGACGAGCATTGGCGCCGTATCGAAGGACGCGAAATAATTTTAAGCGCCGGCGCGATTTATTCGCCGGCTATCCTGATGCGCTCGGGGATCGGCCCGGCGCGCGATCTCGCCGCACTCGGCATCGCGGTGCGGATCGACGCCCCGGCGGGCGACAACCTGCTCGATCATCCGCAACTGTCGCTATCGCTCGCGCTGAAACCCGAAGCCCGCGCCGCCGGGCTCGGCTCGCGCCATACCAATTGCTGCGTGCGCTACAGCTCGGGCGTGGCGGGGACCGGCGCCAACGACATGATCTTCATCGCCTACAATCTGCTTGGCGCGAAGCCCGCAGCGTTGGCGCACGGGCATATCTGGGCGGCGGTCTACCAGAGCTTTTCGCGTGGCACCGTGCGGATCACTTCGGCCGACCCGCAAATCGATCCGGAAGTTCGTTTTCGCATGCTCTCCGATGTGCGCGATCTGATCCGGATGCGCGACGCCGCGCGGCGGCTGATCGAAATTGGCGCGCAGCCGGCGATCCGTGCGATCGCCAACGCGGTCGGCCTGGGCCGCACGATCGCCGATAACGATCCGCGTCCGGGCGCCTCCGCAATTCCCACCGACGACTGGATCATGGCCAATTGCTTCGACGTGCAGCATGCGGCCGGGACCTGCCGGATGGGCGCGGCGAGCGATCCGCGGGCGGTCGTCGATCCCGCCTGCCGCGTGATCGGCGTCGAGGGCTTGCGCGTGATCGACGCCTCGATCATGCCGGAAATCGTGCGCGCCAATACGCATCTGACCGCCGTGATGATCGGCGAGGTGATGGCTGCGCGAATCCGAGCCGGCTACTGACTCTTAGCGACCAGGGCAAGCGCCTTTCCGTGCGTCCAGCATCTAAATCGCAATTGCTATAAAGTAATGATACGACTGTATCATTACTCCGCATGCGATGGCCGACTGCTCTGGAGCCGTCTCATCGGGTGAAGCTCCGCGATGACGAAAGAAACCGGCGGCCAGGCACGCTGGCTCCTGCTAATCCATAAGCGCTTGGCAGCCTCGCGATGAAGACTTGAATATGATTGCGATATGGATCATCGGAGTGAGTAATCGCGCTGGCGGATGAATGGACGGATGGGGGCCACACGATGACGGTTCAGTGTACCGGCCATTCGAAAATCAGTTCGCAGCCGGCGACCGCGGCGACCGTGGCGCATAACCGAGCGCGTGCATGGATGCGCCGGAGCCGGCTCGTCCGGCGAATGCGGTGACGGCGACCCGCTTGAAGATTTGCGCGGATGAGATAGATCGGGGTTGAGGTGGACCAATGCTGCAGCGATTATTTCACGTCAATATCTGCGTCCGGAATATGGAGCGCTCGATCAAGTTCTACCAGGACCTGGGCTTCACCAAGGTCAACGACTTCGTGCTCGACGATCCGAGCGTCGGCGACGCCCTCGGGCTCAAGGCGAGGAAGCTACGCGGCGTCTTCATGCGGCTGGGCGCGGAGGCCAACGCACCGGTGCTCGACCTGGTCGAATTCATCGATCCGCCGACCCAGGGGCAGCCCTATCCGACCTTGAACAACACCGGCATCTGCCGCATCGCGTTCACCGTCGACGATATCGATCGGACGTACGGGGAGTTGAAGGCGCGGCAGATCGAATTCGTCGCACCGCTGAAAAAGATCGCCGGGCCGGGCGGCGCGACGATCGGCGTGGTCTGCTTCAAGGATCCCGACGGGACGATTCTTGAGCTGATCAGCGGGATGTAACCACGGCGCTGGCCGCGCCCTACGCGCGCCGGCCACAATCGCATCGTCGAGCGGATCTGAGGTGCGACGCTAATTTGCGGAGGATTGAAGTATGCGTTTCGATGGCAAAGCGGGATTGGTCACGGGTGCGGGATCAGGAATCGGGCGCGCGACCGCGATCGGCTTCGCGCGCCGCGGCGGCGCCGTCGCGGTGGCCGATATAAACGGCGAGAACGCGAACAAGGTCGCGGCCGAGATCAAGGCGGCCGGCGGCAAAGCAATCGCGATCGTCGCCGACGTCACCCGGCCCGCCGACATCGATATGATGATCGCGCATACCACGCGCGAATTCGGCCGCCTGGACTTCCTGCACAACAACGCTTTTGGCCTGCCGGCGATGCCCGGCACCGGCAAGGTCGCCGCCCCGACCGGCGAAATCGACGACGCGGTCTGGAGCGCGACGCTCGAGGTCGGGCTCACGGCGGTCTTCCGCGCGATCAAGCGGGCGATCCCGGTGATGAAGGCGCAGGGCGGCGGCGCAATCGTCAACACGGCGTCGATATCGGGGTTGTACGCCGACTACGGAATTCCGGCCTACAACGCGGCCAAGGCCGGCGTGGTCAATCTGACGCGGGTGGTCGCGATCGAGTACGCGCGCTTCGGCCTGCGCTGCAACTGCATCTGCC